>Ga0209476_10000239_pt1 | contig 37455 bp, 47 predicted proteins | sample KloWWTrecipitate_FD_187179 | JGI IMG/M metagenome (GOLD analysis project Ga0209476, IMG submission 187179) | Active sludge microbial communities from Klosterneuburg, Austria, studying microevolution and ecology of nitrifiers - Klosterneuburg... | ecosystem: Engineered > WWTP > Aerobic digester... | reverse complement strand
CGTAAACCCCAGAATCCCCAACTGGCTTTACAAAAAGCCCTTCGGTTGCATAATATTGTCTAGTAAATGCCATATTTTATCTCCGTTTGAAATTGTTTTATGTTAAAAGCATATTGCTCTATTATATACTTCTCTTTTTTTGCGTTTTTTTCTATTTTTAGCATGATAAGCACGCTACTATTTCTGTATCTAGTTCTACTACGGCCTGATATATATTTTCGGTTAAATACCCGCTCCAAAGACCTTTTGCAACGATTATTCTTATAGTTGCCCACGGATATGTTTCGGACAATTGCTCATGATTCTTTAAAGTATTGGGCGTACCATCAAAATTTAAAGGAAAATCATCTGCCGCAACTACTAAAGTAGGATCAAAAGTATAAAAGAAAGATCCTTGCTGAGAAGAGATGTAGTCACTGATTCTTAAAACGTTAGAAGAGGATTCACCAATTATATAAGCTAAGACCCTGTGCTTATAAGTCCTTGCCCCGTAGGTAGTTATGCCATAAGGCTTAGAACCACTAATAGGAGGAACATCTATACAAACTGTAGGGAGAGGTAATCTGATCTCTGGCAAAACACTAATGTTCCCATTGGCAATATCTGTTCTATTTTGTCTATTTTGTATTTGTCGCCTAAATGGGGAGTTTCTAGCAGATGTGAATTTAACCCATTTATAAGAGAATTTTGCTTTAACAACACTTGTTGTAGTTGTTGCAATACTAGGGGTTATTCTTCCGTCTCTATAATTAATGATAGGAGTTGTATCTAGAGTGGCGCCAACATAAACGAGTGGTGGAGTATAAGGAAGAGGGGAAGAAGCTTGTCCAGACTCATAAACCCAGTTTTCGGGCCCTTGATAAAAAACACCGGTAGATCTAGGATCTATTACTCTAGTTAAAATACCCCTATTGTCAACGTAGGCACCAGATGCCTCAGCGCCTGAAGCGTCTACATTTATGTATCCGCCCTTTTCCGTAAAGCCCCAATCAAAAAGAGAGATTAAATTAACCTCTAATTTTTCACTTATAGACATATTGCTAATACTACACACATTATTTAACATTAATAATTCCTAATAGTAGTTTCTATAGAGCCCTTGGCTTCTTCAATTGACCTACTAACTAAATTACTGCCATGAATTCCAGAAAATTCTCCATCAACCCTAAAAGAAAAGTTATTTCCTTGAGCCATTATAGCTAATCCACTACGCCCTTTTCCGTCTTTGTATATTACTTTGTACGATTCATTTATTACATCACCACCGGCGAACAAAAGCCACCGAAGCCACTCTATTAATTCATTAGATTTTTCAGATACATAAGAAGTACGCAATATAGAGGAGTGCACATAAGGATCATCTTCTGGGCGAGCTCTAACTGTATACCTAATAGACAGCGCTGTTTTGGATTCAGTTGATTTATCAACAGAATAATCTATTTCAACTAAATCGGCAGCTATACTTGGTAAAATATAATAACTATCTTCTGTTAAACCAAAGTCAGCTTTTAGTTTTCCCCCAGCCTCCCCCATTATACTTCTAAACTCGTTACTGTTAAGTATCGCGTTCCGAAGAATGTCCGCAATTAGTAGGTAAAGCCCATCTAGTTTTTTATAGAGTTTCGGCGGTGGCCCATTTTCTTCAATATCTTTCTGAAGGGCCGCTATAATTCTTTTCTCTATTACTCCAATTGGGGTTATTATCTTCATGTTCTAATCCAAAAACAAAAAAACCACTTATCTTTACCAAAGCCGTGAGGTTGGGGTTCAGTGGATATTTTGTACCTTAAAGAACCCACAACGCTCTCTTCGTCAGAGTAAAAAGTCGCATAATTACAGCTTCTTACTTTTTGTAGGTCATCAACAGACCCTATAGTTAACAGCTCACCTTGTGGCTGATCAATACTTATTCCCAACTTTTTCATGGTAGAACGAGTAAAAGAGGTACTATCTAGAGAATAAACCCGCAAGCGGATTATATCTGAAACCTCTACTTCTTTTAGGCAGTCGCTGCTGCCGCAGACAGGGCAGGGTCCATATACAAAAGTAATAGGCCCACCAAACTTAGCAATAACCCCATATGGCCCCATTTCACAATTAGGGCAGGATTCATAAGTTGGTGGATAATAAAGCTTTACATTAGTACCTATAACATCACTAGCTAACCACTGTGCGTGAGTGTTATCATATACTTCTTTTGCTCTATTTAGTATACCTGTTATATTTACCATTTTTGTTCCCAGTACCACTTCAGTGGTATTATAAATTGCATTCTACTAAAAAGCTCTTAATTTCACTATGGTAGGTTCCCGATCCTATTACGACAATAGCCTGTACTCTATAAAGACCGGGTATGTCTAAATCCCCAGCTACAGTGTCATAATATATCAAGCCGTCCGCACCATCTATTAAAAAGGTGGCAGTATTAGTCAATTTAGTATCATCTGGCTTTTTAATGATTATGGTCTTTGAAGAAGCGGTAGAAACATCTAGGACTACGTCATCTTCTTGTATCTCACATATAAGACGAACATTTACATCATCTACTTTTAATTTTGTTGTTTCAGACAAGCTATAACTCCTTATACATCCGTAATAAAATGAAGAGACATATTTATATTGCTAGTAAATTGAATGAATGTATTTATGTTAAGAGTGAATGTATTACTTCTATTGATGTTAAGAAAAACTAAATAGTCAACAACGGGGGTTGTTATAATAGCAAAGGATGTAAAACCGTATGTTACTACCGAATTAACAGATCCATAAATACCAAATCCATAAGTTATAATTGGACTTGAGGACATTATGTAGTCCGCCCTCTTAAGGTAGGGGTAGTGGCATCATCCATAGTGAAGGTGGCAATCTCATCTGACCCACTTAGGGCCTTAATAGAAATTGTGGTACCACTAATAGTAAATTCAGAAAACACCTGCTGTATAAAGTAGAGTAGTTGTGCTGGGGTCCCAATTGTATTAACAGCAGCGTAAGACTCAACAAGGGTATAGGTAGAAAAAATATCTTCTACCGCTGCTGCGTTTACCTCGCCCACCTTAACTGTATCTACTGTTGGATCAAATGTGCTAAAACCAGTGGCTGTTGCCCAATCGCCCTGATTGGTTTGTAATTCATTTGTGTTAGTCTTAATCTCGTCAATGCTCGCCTGAGTGCCTGACAGCAACTTGACTCCATCCGCACCTGTGATGATATCCAAATCTGCCTGAGCGGCTGCTAGTGCTGTTGATGTTGCAAGCCCCACCTGAATCTTTGTGACCGCGCCATCAGATACCGATACGCTTGATATTGCGTTTTCGCTTATGCGATACGTCGCCATTTCGCCATCCGTGTTTACGACCGGTGCATAGTCCCCGTCAATCTGGTAACCTGTTGTGTCGTCTGGCGATGTCAGCCACATCGGGTACACTGTCACGAATTTCGTCGTCCCGTCATAGTCGTTTATAATTCTTGACTGCCCTGCCCCTGTCCCAGAAATTAGCGTGATTCGACTTCGACGGTAAAACCCCGTCACGGCTGAACTATCGGCTCCTATCGTGATGCCTATACTACTACCGCTCTGCGCCGTTCCTGATGCTACCGCTGTAGCTGGTGATGCGACATCTCCTGCAACCGACTGCCCTGCCACCAGCGTTATCCTATACAGCAAGAAATCGTCGTCTTCATCCGTTCCGGAATAGATCATCACGTCATAGTCACCGCTGCGAGTCTCTGCCAGCGTGAACTCTCTCAGCTGTGTGTATGTGCCCGGCGGATTCTCTACGCGAACAAGAGCATCACCTCCGGAATTCAGCAGCAACCCGGCAGTACGTGACCGCAGGAAGGCTGTGTAGGTTCCAGCGTCGTCTTTTTCGGCTGGCATTCGTACTTTTATGACTTCACTCATTAGACTACCTCAACTATTAAATATGACACAGTTGACGTGTCCAGGACACTGTCCGAATTTATTGTGAACGATGCTCCGGCGGACAGCGTATAGGTTAGATTTCCGAGCGTTCCGCCAGCTGTTTTGCGTGTCATGGTTATCACGCTGTTGGCGGTAATTGACGTATTTGTGACCGTGACCGCGCCAGCAATTAAGGTCGCGTTGCCTGCCCGCTGACCTGTGCCGGACTTATACGTGATACCGCCACCAACTATTGGAAATGATAAGCTGGCGAGTACCCCTATTCCCGTTGCTCCAATACTTGCGATGAGTGCATTCGCACTTGATAGAACTTTAAGTAATGGATTGGCGACATTATCGTCGGAAGTCTTTAGTGTTAACCCACTGGTTGTTGCGGTAGCAACTGTAGTGGACGCGGTAACTACCCTCACACCCTCAACAGCTACCACGCCCGCCGACACTCTTGTTAGAGTTGTGTCACTAGCGTGCCCTAGCTCAACTGAGCCAACACCAATTGCTGCACTTGTTGATGCGACGATTCCGGTAACTGGAAGCCCGGTGCAATTAGTAAGCACCCCACTAATTGGTGTACCAATCGCATTTCCGACCCTCGCACCCGAGACTATTAGAGTCGGCGCACCTGAGACCCCTGTGATCGTGTTATTGGCGGACTGAACATCATCATGATTGTTGAAGTACAGCCCTGCTGTAGTGCATCCGCCAATTATTAAGTTATTGGTGACAACTCCAAATCCTGATCTTGATGAACTAGCTGTGATTACTATTCCAATGTCGCTAGCACCGATGACGCGATTGCCGCAAATGCTAAAATACGCTCCGCCAGAGTAAAAAATTCCGCGTGCCGATGTCGTACTCAAAACGTTGTTCGTGACGCTGATATGCTGAGTAGCCGATGACTCAAGTAACTCGAAGCATCGCCCAGCCGAAGCAATCCGATTTCCGTCAATTTTAATTCGCAGGCAATACAACGTACCTCCGGCAGCTACGCTCACACCTAGAGCCGACACTCCAGAGATCGTATTATTGTTTACGTTTACGTCCGACGATCCACTGACAAGAATCCCTGCTACGCTACAGCCTCCGGAGATTATATTATTATCGATAATTCCATTGACGGATAATTGAGCGTACTCGCTGATTACAATCCCATAGTTTGCAGGTGCAACTATGATATTACCGGTGATCGCGTAATTCACGGAGGCGTTTCGAATATCTATTCCGCGAGTTCCTCCGTTTATCATGTTCCCGGCGATTGTGAAATTAGTATTGCCACTACCTGGGGTTAAAATTCCGTAGGTGGTGCAATTGTCGATTGCATTTCCGGCAATCAATACACGACGGCATTTATAAAGGCTGATGCCTCCATTGCAATCTCGGATCGTATTTCCTACGGCTGCGTTGTCCTCGGAATCCTCCGAGAAATGGATGCCGTCACTACCGCAATTCGCAATCGTATTATTAGAGACAGTGCAATTGCGGGTTGGGTTACTCGGCTGAGCACCTATATTGATTCCATCATCTCCACAGCCAATCACTACGTTATCGGTCACTGTTACACCGACGCAGTTCGACAAAAGCTGTATCCCATCGTAGCCCGGCGAATCAATGTACAGTCTGTTGATGATCGAATTAGTAAGTACATTGCAATAGATTGCTGATTGTGTCCCGCTTCCGCCAGTGCAGACAACTGCAAAATCTGAAAGAGTGATTCCAGAGCATGTCGTAATCATGAGTGCGATAGTCGTCGTCGAGTGCTTGATTATGCTAGTGCGACCCTGTCCCTCAATTTTGATGTTATTACTACTAACGATTATACCAGTCGTTAGGTACGTTCCTTTCGGAATAAATACTACGCCACCACCAGCAGCATTTGCGGCATTGATCGTCGCCTGCAACGATATGGTGTCATCGGTTGTGCCGTCACCAACAGCGCCGTAATCACGTACGTTGTACCTTCCGTAGTGTGTGGCAGCCACTGCCGTGTCAAAATCAGTAATCCCCGAAGCCGTGTGGGTATGACTTGTCGCTGCTTTGTCATTTAATGCAGTATCGAGCGTAAATGTATCGTACACGTCCAAAAACGACCGTACGTCTGAATCGCTCAACTGCTCCGCCGGTCCAACGCCTGACGTGAGTCTACCGAGCAGTGTTGGACCTGTGAGGTTTCTGATTCGCTTCCAGATTATTCCGAAAATGTCCATCTATTTTCCTTACGGCGTCTCTGTCCGGTGTAATTCAATCAGTTCACGCTCATTTTCCGGTCTCATTTAATACCTTGATTATACTTTAATAGTCTTGCGAACTAGGGGTTGATATAATATAGCCAGAAATACTTCTGCCCATAATTTGATCTAATTTTGCTTTTTCATACAAATTACAAATTGAATCCGCCGCAACCTTAGTTTTATCTGCTATACCCTTTAGATCTACGGTTGTTGGTCCATCACTAACTCTAAAATCATTTCTTGCCCAGCTAGTATGATTACTACGAAGTAGCATGCAGGCCGCCTTGAGGGCGGTTAGGTTTATAAAATTAGCATCTGGTGTAGGAGATATAGTCTGCCCACACAAGTTTATAGTGTAAGAAGAAGAAGTGTCCATGTTTACATAATTAGAAGCAACCATTATAAGAGTAATAAGTCTGTCATCAGAATACTCATACGGGGACTCTACATCATCTATTAATACTCTTACAAAAGTTAAAGTATCGTATATTGGATCTGACATTTTAAACCAATCGATACGCAATAGATCCAGCGACTGGACCAGAAGAAGAGACATAAAGTGAATCTGCGATAGCAGCTTTAAATGGCCCGCCATCAGCCGAAGAATTTACAGCTAAGTAAGTGGTCTCAAGAAGAGTACCGGTTCCAGAAAGGAAGCTTACAGCGTTAACCCCGCTAGAAGAGACATTGTAACTTAAAACCTCTAATTGGGCATCTGACACGCCACTCACCAGAGCAGTAAGTCCCCCAGTGGATGCTATAGTCTTATATAGAGTCTGCCCAGTAATATTGCGATTGGTTAAAGCGGCTGAAGGCCGACTATACCTATTTACAACATAAACAGCATGGTCTTTACTAGTCACTGAAGACACTCTATCTAGACCACTGGGATTATATAATCCACTTGTATTCATTCTATTAAGCCTTTAATTGGAATTTGTATATCGGGCTTTTTAGGAGTGGCCCCAGATTTTACAACAGATAAATCATAAATTAACCAAGAAATTACTACTGAAAATATCACAACTGCGATAATTAAATATCGAATAGCCGTATCACTATTAGTTATTTTATCTCTTCCGCTTTTATCGCCATTACTCCACTGATCCCCATTAATTATTTTAATTCTATCCTTGTCTATAATTTCATTAGTTTCTATTCTCTTTTTCAAGTTTATTATTTCCTGAAGCAATTCATCATGAACAGCTTCAAGTTCTGGGCGAGTAGCTCTAGCTGGGCAAGCCTCTACTCTAAAAAGTATTAATGGTTCGTGCATAGCAATTGGAAATCTTCTAACTGTTAACTCAACCGGAACCCTATGTCCCCTTTTATGAATATAATTCTTTTCCATCCTATAAGATTGTATTTTCCCGTCAATTACTGACTTAACGCTTGCTAAATCCGCCCCAACATCCTCGTTTACCGTTATTGACATCCAAGACTTACCTATTAGCTCTAATATCGAGTATCCAACTAACCTCTCAAAAGCCCCATTCAACCAAACAAACTTAGATTCATCGTCTACTGCGGCGAAAGGAAGGTCTGCATCCTCACAAAGTAATTTAAAAAATAATGGGTCTATATTTAAACTCATCTTTTAATTATACCCTCTATCCTAGTCAGTATATCATTAATATTTTCTGAATCTTTACTTCTTATTAAATCTAAAGTGTGGTTGATCTTTTCAACAGCAATTTCCCCATTTATATAATTTTGCATAGATAATAAATGAGACTTTGACAATATTAACTTATACATCACAATGCTGTTAATTAACATTAGTGATATGGAAAACCAATAGAGTGGGACAAACCAAGCCACAACTGTATTAAGAAAATGAATAAATCCACATATTAAAAATGCAGCACATAAATATTTATGGTGCTTTATATAATGTTTTTCTTTTACAATCTTAGAAAATGTGTAAACCTGAAAAGAATAAAATACATACATGCATAACATTATCAAACAAATAGACGTACTACAAAACATGAGCAACATATCACTGGAAGTATAAGTTATTCTATCGCTCCAACTACCGCCTCCATTAATCCAGTATTGTAAGTTAGATCTACTTATTGTTTCAACAGCTTTATGAACATGTTCCATCTACGAAACCTTTTGCTATATGGGCTATTTTGAACATAAGAAATCTAAAGTTTTATTTATGTCGGAATCTTTAGTAAGGTAAATTAGTTTTATATTATTAATGGAACAGTAATCTGATTTGATTTTATCTCTGTTTTGAGTAATTTTAAAACCTTCTTCTCCACCAAAAAAATTTTCAGGATAGTAATGGTGACTACCTTGAAATTCTATACAGGTATTAAAGTCCGGCAAGTAAAAATCAAACTTTAAAGATCTTTGGAGTTTACATCCATCAAAAGGTTTTTGTTGTTCAAATGATATATTGTTCTTTTCGAGAAATAATCTAATATTTTTCTCACCAATGCTTATACAACATTTACACCCACCAGCCCTACGTAGGTGATTTGCAGCAATTACTTTAAAATCCACATTACAATCATTACAATGTATTATTACTGGTGATTTATCTATCGTGTAGACAGTTTTAGAATAATTAAATTTATTACCATACATTTCTTTAGATTTTTTAATAAAATCTTCAGTAGTTGATCTACTTCTATCTCCAATCTTAACAAAACCACATTGAGGACATCCGCAAGGTGATCCATTTCTAAGATGTGCAGATGGTGTTTGGGTAAAATCCCCATGTGTTGGACATGTTATAATTAAATCTGTGTACTTATTTACGTAAACACTTTTAGAATAATCATACGTATCGCAGTGTAGTGCTTTAGCGTCTTCTATAAAGGAGTTTACATCTTTTGTTTGTAATTTAGCTCCAGACTCTCTACCACACTTAGGACACCTACACTTCTTATTAATATGATTACCCGGAGTTTGATAAAAGACTAAATCATGTTTCGGGCAATAAATCTCTACTTTAGTTTTGCTGTTTTTGTAAACAACTTTTGAGTAATTGTAACTATTACCATGAACTGACTTAGCTGATGCTACAAATTCCATAGTTTTCTGATCCATTTCACTTCTTTCTTTTAAGTACATTTGTCCGAAGGGCCCATGCAGTTATCAGAGCGAAGCGATTTTTATATGTTTTCTATTTTATACTATATCGTCTCCACCTATAGAGTACTTCTCTTTTTTAGGTGAATTTTCTAGAAAACGTATCAAAAATTTTACAAAAATAAGAAAAGGGGCGGAATAATCACTTACCACACGCCCCAAGTCTTTTTATCAAAATACTACGTAAGATGTACAATCAAATAGCTTATACTTATCAACAAGGATCAATATGATAAGGCGGCGCAGCGTCTTGAATCAAGTACTCCCACCCCATAACGCCTCCATCCATAAACTCCACCCTTCTGACTTCTATGAAGAGGAGAGCCTTCGCGACCATCTTCAAAGAGTTGTAGGGCTTGTGTTTCAAGCATTATGAATGAATCACGAGTAGATAGATCCAAAGCAATACCAAGTTCAATGTCAGCAGCTACGTGAGTAGAGCCAATTATTGGAACCAATGCGCCACCAAGAGTATTAACGTAATAGTTCTGATACTCCTGACCAACACCAAGCTCACGAAGTTCATGAAGTTTTACCCCCAAGATATCAAGCGTAGTATTGTCTTTGCCGCTCATACTGTAGAGCTGAGAACGAACTGAATCAGGTACTTGAGTTAGATCCCAATTAAGGATTTCTTCGATACCTTCACAGCTCATATAAACATCAGTCATCTTGCTTTTCTTGATGGACGTTGTATTACCGCCACCGCCTCGGGCCATATTACAACGAGCCAGAGAGAACAATTTCTTCGTAAACATTCCAACTGGAGCAGCTGCGTCATAGATGGTCAAGCCTCTATCAGCAACGGCGGCCAGAATTGTATGCCAGCAGTTATCGTTTTGCTTCTTGGTGAAACCAGCGATAAGAGCTTCCATATAACGACCGATGATATCCCATCGTGCATTACGAGCATGCTCAAGATCCCACTCAACAGCGTTGGCATCACCAATCGTTGCAAGTGTGAACTTATCACCAGAGCTCATCACAGCAGGAATATATCCCTTGCCGGGGTTTGTAAATGCTCGATAGTCGCCTTCTTGGCCGGGAGCAATTACGTCTGTTGGAATTTCAGGAGAAACTCCGGGAGCCAGCTGCGTTACGTTAAATATATTGCTGGTATTATCGCCATCAAAGATAGCGGATCGTACTGGTAGCTGAATAGCACTGAAAAAATCAGTTATAGCTTTTGCTCTAATTACTGGGTCAACTGAAGCTGTAGCTTTTAATACCTCAGTTGATTTATCGGAAAGGTCAAGGTTCATATAATTTATACTCCGTATTTAGGTTAGATTAGTCGATATTAACAGATATTTCACAGAATCCATCAGTATCAACAGCAGATTCAAACCTGCCTACAGATGGGTAGCCACTAGTGCTAAGTGTGGTATAATTACCACTTGGTCCAACGTACATCGTAGCACCCGGAGTAACTGCTCCAGTTGTTGCAGGATGCAGGTTATTTACTTTACCCCTGAACTTACGAACAAGAGTAACCTTACTATTAAGTGGAACTAGGTTGGCGTTTTGGTAGTTCGTAGGAACTCTTGAAACGTCATAATTCTCAACGGTGTGCATCAATACACCCATTGGTTTACGACCAGATGCTGTTAAAGCATAGTCTACAGTTTTACTAGAATTATCCATTCCAGCAGTAAAAGTGCCAGTCGTAAGAACAACACACCCGCCATACTCACCAACGCTGTTCATTGTGCATGACAGATCGTATGAGTATGGATCAACTACTTGGTGACCTCGAATAGCCATATTATTTATCTCCCTTATCTTTAGTTATGTTCAATTTGTTTGCGATAGCCTTAGAAAGATCAAGTAGGTTTTGTTCCACTTTTACTTCTGCTTCAACGTTTTCTACATTATTGGATGCTGTTGCAGTTTCAACAGCGTCCGCTACGGTCGTAGTAATTACCGTTTCTGTTTTTACACTAGCATTAGACTTTGTGTAAAGGTCAGAGACTTCTTTAAAGAGCTCATCAGAAACAGATGCGAAGGTTTTAACAACATCTTTTGCTTTTTCTTCAGTTAGATTAGCAGCTACAAGCTTAGCAACTCGTTCGGCAACAATCTTTTCACTCTTTACTTTATTTAGTTCGGCTTCGGCTTCTTCAACCTTAACCGCACATTCAGTCTTCATTTTATCAATTTCTTGATCTTTTTCAGCCTTTACCTCGTCCATCTTGTTCTGAGTTTCTTCAGCCAAGGTTTTAAGAGCTGTAACTTGGGCTTTAAGATTTTCAACTTCTGCTACAACCTTAGCTGCTTCTTCAGATTTAATGGACGCAATAGTTTTATTTGCCTCCACAAGTGCTGATTTTAATTCAGCTATTTCTTTTTCAATTTTATCACTTTCCATTATGTTCTCCGCTTTGGTAGAAATTATTTTATTAACTTCGAAAATATTATTAATCATTTTTGATCGTGGATTAGCTGGATCGTCTACTATGCCCTTTCCACTAAAAGTAAAATCTCTTAAAACTCTATAAACTCTATAACCATCAAATTCTCCGGTTTTAGATCCATAACACCTGAGGTGCTTAGTTAAAAAAGACGTCTGTTCGTTTCGGGCAACAATTTTTGTTTCATTGCCATTTACTAACATGTAATCAAAGTTTTTGAATAAAGCTTCCATAGAGACATATAGTTCGTCTTTTTCTATAGATGCTATAATCTTTTGAACATTATCAGAAACAACTTGGTCATCCCAATTTGTCCAAATAACTGCCTGAGTAGCTATATCTTTAACTTGCCCGTTTGCGGACTCTTCAAGTATTGTAGAACCATTTGCATCAAGAGTAATACTATCAGTAATTACACCAATAATATTTTTCTCATCATGCATGTAATTTAACTGTTTATGAACTGGGGTTAGTCTAGCTCCCCACATCTCTTCTGGTAAAAACCAATCATCATTCTTATTAGGGCCTATGCTAGCCAAAATAGATTGAATGTAGTACAAGTCAAAATTACGTGAGTTATCAAATGAGGCAACTATTTTAATTGTCTCTGTTGTTGGTTCGATAGATTTCGTTATACAACTAGTAAAAGCAACTGTGTTGTTCTCTAGTTTGTTTTCTAATCCGTCGAGTATTTCGGTTTGATAAGCTTTTATTAACATTCTATAATATACTTCTCTAAATTAGTTTATTTTTCTAATTTTCATCGTTGTTTTCAGATATTTTAGATATAGCGTACGCTGCTGCAGAGGCTATTCGCTTGTCATCAATTGTTAAAATTCTCTTTATTTTACCTGATAATTCCATTAATAATGTATCTCTTATTACTCGTTCTTGATGTGTGGATTTAATATTAGATATAGAGGCACTAACTGTATTTATTTCAACTGGACTGAATGGCTCTATTCCCATGAGAACAGAAAGCTTAAGATCTTCAAACTCATTTGATTCATCATCACTAAGCTGTCTAAAGTTTGCTTTAGCTTTTTCCTGTAAGTACGAATCTCCAATTATACTAGAAATCTTATCAAGTGATTCTCTAGCCCAAACATGAGTTTCTATGAAAGAGGAGGCAACTACCTTTTTGGTAACACCTTGTTTCGTAGCTCTCTTTCCAGTGTCTTTAGCTCCAGTCGGCCTTCCTCCCGGATTCTTAGAGTAAACCTCGTCTTTATTTACGTCCACATCCATATGATCACCATCTAGATTTCCAGTTTTAATAAGATCACTCTTGAGCTTATCTTTAATCATTGGATCGTGAAATTGTCCAGATTTAGCTGGGACTGTCCCCTTTTCTCTTTTCTTTACTTCTCTATTAACTCGACTAGACTCAATTCTATCCACTAGATTAAATTCTTCTCTCACAGATTCTGCACTGATTATATTTCTGTCATAAATATCGACAAGAAGTTTTTTGTAAGCAATTTCATCAGAGAATATAGCGTCATCAAACTCTACTCTGGCGGCAGAAGGAAATCCCATTGCTTTTTGAACTATATCAGCCTGACCATTCCAAAAATGGATAAGCTTATTTCTAACGTAAGCCAATCTTTCCACAAGTACCTTCATGGATATAGCATTGTTAGTCAACCCACTATTTCCCCCATTAGCCCCGCCAGCAAGAGAGGGGTTTATTCCCAATCCGTCATATATCTCAGACATAAGCTGCGTGTATTTTTCTGGGAAAAGAAACTGGTGAGCGTTACTGCTGGATTCTTTAAAGTCTAGATCTGGGCCCCAGACTATGTCTAAAACTCCCCCAGCTATATTGTTTCTAAGCATATTAGAGAACAGTGTTAACATATCCGCAGATGGAATGATAGAGTTTAGTACATTTGTTTGATCTATGTATCCAATTCTCCAGAGCCTGACATTAGAAATAACACCATCTAAAGCAGACATGTCTGCAAGGTGCATTTTCTTTAACATTATTAATGGTTCTGCTATTGAGAGAATAATTGGACGGGCCCAAGTATCCCAGTGATCTTTTCGGTAATGATAGACAAGTATATCTTTACCTTCTTTAATAATTACATTTCCAGAGTTGTCAACCACCTTCTTTTTAATACTATAAGGAAGCGATTGAAAAAGTGTTCCTGAGAAATTAGAAGTATTACTATCTTGTGTTCTAAAGCTAAGATTATAGTTAGTAAAGCTAGATATTAGCCCACCGGAAGACGCTATTCTATAGGTTCTATTTTTAAGACCGACTGTATTTTGGTCAATAACAGGTTGTAAAGCGGTAATATCTATAAAATTATAACTAGATGGAATTTCTAGATTATTAACTTTTATGTCTTTAAAGGTATCACCCCTTGTCTTTTTCCAGTTGCTAGCTATTCCTTCTGGGATTTTTGATTTCTCTGGGGCGATTGCTACATTCCCAAGTCTAATAAGATAATTACAAAATCTCTCAGAGACATCAATTCCGTCTACTGTTCTAAACCACTCTCTATAAAATGCTTGAGTGGCCCTATTTGCGTGGGACCAGTCAATCCCTTTAATGCAAAAGTCCGACATTATGTCTATCACGTTGCGGACAATTGCCACATTGTAATAAGAGTCATTACAAAATATTAAAGAATTAAGGAAGTCAGTGGGGACTCTTTCATTAGGACGAGCTGAGTCGTAATTACTTTTACTATATTCATCACGAGTAAGCATTCCACCTTTAGCGCTAAAAGTATTATCTATACCGGTAGACGTTCTGCTAACAGCCGAGCATCCTTCGGAGTATGCAGCTATACTTTTTTGCAATTTGGCTAACTTAATATCGCTCATTATTGTACCTAACGTTAATAGTAATTGTAATACCTTATACTAGATACTACTCTTTTTTCTTCTTTTTTTCTATAAACCACCGTAAAGTTTGTTCAACTGGCTTGCAATCTTACTATTACCCTTAAATAAAACGCCCGTATCTACTCTTGTACAAAAGCTACTAAGATCCAATAAATCGGGATTTTCAAGACGATCTCCATCATTATCTATTTCTCTAGATACTATGTTAGCCATTAACAAAGCAGAATACCTATCTTTCTTTAATCTGCCTTTTTTGTTTATACCAACCTTAACAGACGGTGTGTCAAATTTTTCTCTTCCTGTAGCAGTCTCGCTAACTGTAATAGTTGTAAGTTCTTTTTTAAGTTCCTCTATTTCAAATATACAGTCATCCAAAGTATCGTAAAGCTCCTTATTTTTACCAAGAGATTCGTCATAATATTCAGCGATTGCGTAAGAAACATCATCACTAAAAGGAAATCTGATTGTTTTATCTTCCATGTCTTTCTTAAGAGCGTAATTAGCTGTAGCTATCCACTCAGAAGTAAAATTAACTATTTTAATAATATGTAAACCAGACATAACGTCTGTTTCTTTTATTTTTTCTTCAATCTCAATAGTAGGAAGTATAATGCTTTCTCCTTCCTTTAGCTTTGTTATATCTGTAAAAGCTTCCATTACTGCTTTTCCACCGCCCTGAGAGTCAATAGCTATATACTCACACGGAAACCTTTTCATAAGATCTCTGATTTTTCTAACGCAATAATGATAATAATCATTTTCAGTTATTATTTTTCTTAACAATCTTGCTTTGTGATCACTAGCTTGAGTCGTCCAAACGTGGACCACTCTACGGTGATTACCATTAAGCTCTATTACAACAACAGCAAAGTTGTCCCCTTCGTAGGCCGGGTCAACACCAAAGACATATTTCTTTTTTCTATTTCCATATAACGCTGGAGGGAATATCTCAGGATCACCTTCTTGACATGTACATGAGTCAATTAGACTAATTCTAAAAAAACCATCTGAATCATTCGTAAAAACGGCACAATATTCACGAAGATAGACGTCTTTTGTTGTACTAGCTTTTATTCTACTTATTTGCGCCATATCCATATATCCACTAGTTGTCAGCTCAATAGGAATTCTAATTATTGAGTAATCATCTGGATTAATGTGTTTCGCGTCTTCATCCTTTGTAAACATGTCTTTTAAAAGTTTTGGGTTTTGCTTTGACATTATTATATCGTGCCACTTATTAAAGTATGCATAAAAATGATTCATTTGATAATATGCGGTTCCAGAAAGAATAAGCTGGTTTTGCATAAAATCACCATCTCCCTGATCTGATTTAGGTATTGGAATATTAAACATTTTCATAGTATTCTTCTTGGCGTTAAACTTAATTTGCTCGACTGGAGAAGAGGCGACTGATAAGAATCCAGACATAACTTCTTCAAAAACCTGTCTGTTAATTGAGTTATGACTAACTAAGCCATTTGCATAATAACTATGCGTATTTGGTAAAGATATATCATATAAATGACTTCTTTCATTTATTTTTTTAACAGATTTTACTTGAACACACAGTTTTGTCTTATCGTTAAAATTCTTAATTTTTAAATAACCTTCATCTTTTGTTTTAACTAAACCAAGATATATAGATTTACAGTTTTTATAACTATGAACACTATAATTATTGTATTTTTTTCTATAGTAAACTGTTCCAGTTTTATTTCTTAATCTATCAACAAATGGAGTTATTTCACTAATTAATTTATTTAAATTGGGATATTGTATATCTGTGATAAAATCAGAAGCATATGTTCCATTCAATCTTATAAACCATTGTTTGTTTTTAGATATAGAGCTGTCTCTTTTATTTTTGTATGATAAATAACCTAAAGATTTTAACAAAATCTGCATTTGGTCTACTAATAACTTAGAGGATGAATAATAGGCTACGCCAATCTTTTTATTTCCTCTGTCTTTCCATATAAAAGCTGATCCGTCACCAATGAATGCGCCCTTAAGAAAATTTAAAACATTTTCTCTTGAGCATTGCAATATGCTCCACGGAATAACTTTATTTATGGCTGTTTTATACTCAATGCCCTGAGAAAAAAGGAACTCTCTAAATTCAACACTGTAAAATCTAATTTCATAACTTTCCTTACAGTTCCATCCACGTTTATCAGTTAATGCTTTTTTAATATATACCTTAGGATTTAATAAAGAAAATCTATTTTGTAGATCGTCTATAAGTTCTTTATCAGTATTAATTATAGAAACAAAATTTTTATTACATACATACCCCTCAGAAATTAATAATCCGTATAAATAAGCTAAGTCATTACTCGGTATATTTTTATAAGATTTAAGTTCACTTAAAGGAAATTTGTAATTATTGTCAAAAAGGATAAAGTCATCTTTAGTTAGATCTATACCCTTTTTCCATTCTCCAGTTGATAACATAAATTTGTGTTTATCAGAAAATTCTATTTCATAACCATACTTTGTTGTAAGATTATAAACGTCTGTTACAGGGGTTTTTACCCAACCAATGATTGGCTCCAGTTCACCATTTATATTGTAAACATTACATTTAATTTTATTTTCTACTATATCTTCTATCTTTAATAAACCAATATCTGTTGCTACTAAAGATTTCCTAGTGCATGAAAATTCGTCCGTAACCAGACAATTGTGATTAATGAACCCTCCTCCAGAAAAGCTGTTTGTCTCCATTAGCTCAAAATCATATAAACTTTCTTGCTTATCTAATTTAACAACAGAAATCACCTTTTCTACTGGGCGAGTTTCTGGTTCTAAATGTTGTTTTAGAACAGTAAGTTCAAACTTGGTACCTACTTCTTTTATATTGGCTATAAAATTAAACTTAAGAAGAAGAATTTGAAGTTGTTCTAGTTTATACCTACTAGAGGCGTTATACTTCTTATTAATCCAATATTGACCAAATAATATGTTTAAAAATTTATACACTATTTTTCTTGGAGACTGTAATATATACCAAGGTATTTCATCTGCTCCAAGTGTTGATAAATTTAAAAGACCGCTTAAAAATATAGATTCTTCATCGAGTTTTAAACTACTGTGTTTACAGTATTCTTGCGGGAAATACTCATTGTTATCAAGATAGACATCCTTATAAGTTAGATCTGTTCCGATTATCCATCCAGTTGGCCCATTAAGTTGGTGAATTTCTGAAAATCTAAGTTTATAACCATTTTCAGTTGTGAGTTCGTAAACATCTATCTCTTCAGTATTGTAATGAGTTTTGGGTTCTTCTAGTTCTCTATTAATGTTAATAACAGATTCACAAGATTTAGTTTTAAAATCTTTGATTTTAATTAAACCTTTATCTGTCTGGATTAACGTAGTTGAATGAACACAGTTAGCTCTATACCCCCTAACCTTAGACCCGTCTGGTCCTACTGGTAAAGCGTATGTAATGCTGTCACCAAGTCTAAATGTCCAAACATCAGTCCCGTGAGTTGGCCCATTTTTACCACCCTTAAAACAGCTCTGAAGAACTAAGGATTTCTTCCAAATTGTCTCCATGTAATCAAAAACCACTTTAGACTGTCTGAAGCCAGCTGAAGTAATAATGCACTTAGATCCGGGCAATAAAATCATCTTAATCATCATATACATGGCAAGCCCAATACTGTTGTGAGTTACTACGTAATCTTTGGTAATATATGTATGATCTGGAGAGTCTACTGATATGCATTGCATTTCTTTATATTCAGTAATTGGCTCTATCTTAATAATAGGGTTATAAGATTCTCTATCTGTGCGCTTGATTTTTAATCTACTTAGTTTTCTAGGGAGCTTAAATACTTTTTTAGAAGTATTAATAAAAATTCTAAAATAAGTACCTCTAATACCAATCTTACCATTTGGCAATATATGCTGTTGTCCAGTTCTATCGTCTATAGATTTTCTACATGTTATACCTAAACTTCTTAAAACATCCATCAAGTCATTTATTAGGGTTTCATTTGTATTGGTGAATTCTATAGACCCATTCTTATTTATGGACCCGTCAGTATCCAATAACCCTCTAACCAATTCCATTCTATCTTCAATGGACGAAGTTTTATATTCATTAGGAATAAATTTACCCAAACATCCAACATTTAAGGATAAGCTTCTTATTAGATCTGTAAATCTATTGCCATCTTTCCTAAAGTGCTTTGTACCAAGTCTACATCTTTCATTTACTTGCTTATCTATATCTACTATTGTATAATTATTATTAGTAGGGTCTTTTTCGATCTTAAATCCTTTTAATTTTTCCCTAAATTGATCTATAATAAATATATCATCTGATGCTATTTTCGGAGTGGCGGTAGTCATACAACCATCTCCAAGCATACACCCAAGGATATATGGATCCATTGATAGTTCGTTTTTAGATAGCTCAATTGGCTCTGGTAATGGAACCTTAAACTTATATGCATGTTTTCCACTTGGGCCACGTGAAATAAGTCCGTCCGTGTACATCTTTTTAGTTGATAAAACCACTTCTTTCTTTTGTCTTTTTACAGTCCATAAATGATCTTCACAACAATCTACGGTTCTTCCGTCTACAAAAAACACTCTCCAAACTTGTTTTTTACCTTGCGGGTGTATAGCGGTAACATTGTACAACTTACCGTCTCTACTGTATATCTTTGTTCCAATATTCATATCACCCATAGTAGACCAACCATTGTCGGTTAATATTGGGGTTTCTAAGGTATGCGCTTTCCCAACACCACGCGAACCAATTAGTAAAGGAAACTTATGATTATAAAGTTCCCTAAGCATCATACATTGCTGAGGGAAGCTGTCCATCTGAAAAATATATTTAATTATAAAGTAAAAGTATTCAGGTTGACTCATTAAGTGTAGTACGTACTGAGGAAAATTATCATTAATCAATGGGGTAATTTGCCCTAATGGATTAAATAGGGTTCTATCGTTAGTAAGTACACCTAGATAAGCTTCTGCGATTTTCTTATCAAAATCATCCTTAGATAAACCTGATAAAAATGTATCCCCTATGATTTCGTTTGCTTTTTTATTAAGTATTAGCTTTGTCATAAAATTCTCTCAGTATATTATAAGCAGTATTTTCTGCTTCTTGATTTGATTCGGAAAAAATAAATTTAATATTCGGGAATTCTTCTTCAATGCTTTTATATCGCCATTTAAGAAAACTCCCATTAGTTCTTAGGTACTTCCATCTCCTCTTGGGAATTTGGGAATTCTCTGGAAACATGGTAAGAAAATCATATGGAAAAGAACAAAGGATGTATGCCTCCTCAAAAGCACTCATCCTTTCTATTTCTCGCCTAAATCTCTTCCAGCTTCCGCCAAAACATAATTGTAATTCACCAGTAGTTTCTTTTCTATCTATTGTTATCTTGTTTTCGTAACCAATTAAAGAGTAGTCTCCAGTCTTAAGTGGTTTTCGTGTAGTCTCTACATCTTCATAAGATTTAAATAGAAAGAAATTCTTCTTTTCTCTGGTATCAACTATTATGTTTAGCATTTTTATCTTCCCAGTCCTTAATATTAAGAAGGACAGCCTCTTGTTTTACTATAGATTTGTATTTGTTTGTTATATTTACCCATGCTTTTCCTCTTACTATATTTCTTACTGCCGTAGGGTTGTTCATATTAAATGCCCGCATTATTTCAATCTGCTTCTTTTTAAACTTATGAAATAATATAAATATAACTTCAGCTATTGTGTCGTCTAGTCTAGTTTGACTATTATTCTGTTTTTGTATTTCTGCTGTTGCCCACCTTAGGTTACCGGGCTCATAACCTTTATCGTTATCTATTCTATCCAAAGAGTGCCCCTCTGGGCGATCTCCTAAGTTGGCTAGTATATATTTCTTAAAGAGTTTAAAAGACTCTAGCCAAGTAGGAAACATCTTAATGCCTCTTCCTCCGTATCTGGGATAACTCTTACACTTGTCGTTTGTGGTCCTGCGTTTTATTCCTCGCCAAGTTACCCTTAGGTAATCTTCTGTCTTCTTGGATTTAACTACATCACCAGCTTCTGGGGCGACATAACATATATCATCACCAGTTAGTTCTTGTTGAAGCTTTTTCTTGGCTATAATATCCTCCATTGTAAGCTTCTCTCTGCGGGCTCTTTCTGTGTTACGCGCAATTTTAGCACGAAATACAGATATATATCTGTCTTCCTTGTTCTTTATAGAAGCGTGGCACTTCTTACACAAAGAGATAAGATTTCTTTTATTTTGCCTAACAGATGAAGCTTTTGCCCATCTAATAACATGGTGGCATTCTAGCTTAACGCCATTGGCTTTACACATTTGACACTCGTATCTATCTCTTAACATTACTTGGTTTCTCATGAGTAGATACTTCTTTGTATATCTGCGCTTATTCCTATTCTTTTTAATGCTAGCTTTAGTAGAAGATTTAAGTACTTTTTTAACCCTACGCCTTACAGGTTTCTTAGCCATTTAAAAGCTTCCTTATAATATCTAGGGTTGCATACTTTGGTTCCCAGCCAAGTGATCTAAGTCTAGAAGAGTCTATATGCCCATATACAGTGTCATTCTTTCTGAACAATGATTCTTCTATTTCTACATAGTCTCTATAATTAAAACCAGAATAATCAAATATTAATTTAACGACTTGGCCAACGGATTTTACATTATTAGCAGCAACACACCAATTATTTGCTGGAAATTCTAAGGCTCTTAATATTCCATGAACTAAATCGTCTACGTACATCCAGTCTCTAACTGAGTCTAAGTTACCTAATTTCAATTTATTATTCTTATCTGGCCCGTTTTTAATGTATTCTAAGGTTTTTCCAATAACAAATTTACTAGATTGAAATTCACTAATAAAATTACCACTAATTATATTGGAGGCACTTACTCCATATTCATGTCTAAATGAATCAACATAAAGATGAGCACATGCCTTTGAAACACCATAAGGATTACTGGGGGCGATTTTAGAAGATTCATTAATTTCGCCGCAGGATCCAAAGATTTCACTAGAGCTCATATTGAAAAAAGTGACAGGCTTATACCTTATAAGAGATCTTAATATTTCATATGTTTCTTTTACATTCTTATTAAATGTTTTTAATCCTTCTTCTTTTGATTCCCAAACACTTGTTTGGGCAGATAAATGTCCTACTATGTCAGGTCTATAGAGATCCAGTAGAGCTCTAAAAGAGCTCTCCTGCATCTCTTCGACCTTAACAAGACTTAGGTTAGCATAAGTCCTAGATAGCCTTACTGATACTTCAGTATCTGTAGAGTGTAATCCTATGATGTGGTTTTTCTCATCTTTGAGAATCGCCCTAATAAATGCTTGTCCTAATTGCCCCGTTGCTCCAGTAAATAAATATGTTGTCAAGGTTTATTTTCCTTTCTCCCTGATACTTCTGTATTTAGGATTGGATAATCCTCTATATTATCTTGAAATAGATGGATATCTGTTAGTCTAATATACTCTTCTTTTATTCCTATACGCATACGCTCAATCTCTAAGCCAACCTGCTTACGAAACTCTTCACGCTTTCGAAGTTCTAAAAGTAAATCACCAAAGTTTTGATTAACCTTACTAATCTGGTCTGCCCTTTGGTTTCTAGAAACATTAAGAGCTTTTGTAATACTTTCTTTCTTATCTAGGAAGCTGATCTGCTCTTTCTTTATTTGGTTGTGCTCAGTCTGTAGATCTGCTATGGCTATGTTTACTACGTCTATTTTATCAGTATAGTAATCTTCCATGTCATATTTATCTGCCTCATCTTCCTCGTCTGCATCTGGGTCGGGTTCTTTTTTACTAAGCTCGTCTTTCTTTTTTTCAAATTCTGCCCTATATCTCTTTTGGATATCCACCTCTGTGGCAATTTCCATTTCCCTTTTAAAAACCCGATTCAAAAGACAGGTAACCATACAATATTCTATAATCTGAACTTCTTCAGAGTAAATAATATCATTGCCAAATTGCTCCATCATACCTTTATACACTTGTACGGCAAAGTCATACTCTCCTATTGAGAGTTGATTTTTCATTTCTAAAAGGTGGTGGTTGTTTTTTGCCCGATTCTCTGTATACTTTCTTTTAGAGACTAGATCATTACTCAATCCTTTCCGTTGACAGTACTTTCTAACGGTTGCTGGGCCCCTATTTAATTTTCTAGCAATTTCCGCATAGTTATAAGTATCAACCATCGTCTCAATGTCTCTCTTTTCCTGATCTGATAGACACCCCTTCTTCAGTGGGGGACCTACTGCTTTACTCTTCTTTTTCATCATAAACCTCTATTATATTTTTTATAAGTTTAGAAAGCTTAAGTCTGTCGTGCCAATCTATATGGGTACCGTCAAGTAACTTAAGGTAATTTATACGCATGTTGGCAGGAATTTTATTATCAACAACAGCAGTTAATAAATCCAGCCCATCTATAGTTTCTACATCTTCATTATTGTAAAGTTTATCAGACTCAACAATACTTGAAGCATTATTTAAAGCCATTTTAAGGTTAGGGTTTTTTATAGTCATATTAACAAAAGTGTCTCTCTTAAGTGTGATGAGACGATTTTTAACAAAGTTTAAATAGAATAGAAACTCATCACCCTTAGAAGGATCATAAGAGGATTCGCCCCTTAGGACCAATAAGAAGATCTCCTGATGAATATCATCTTCATCATATACCCCGAACTTCAAGCGCTTCGCGAGTATCGCGGATATTCTTTCCACATAACTCAATAATTTCTCTTGCATTTTCTGGATCCTCTGTATCTAGCTCCTTAAGAGCTTTAGTTTGAATTTGTTTAGAAGCGACCACTTTTAGGTCTACTTTGCGGATTTTTGTCAAGGCAAATGCCCCTTTTTAAATTTTTTTATCATTTATAGAGTATTAACTTATGGGGACAAATGTATTCCCCTATTATATACTACTCCTTTTTGGGCATATTTCCTATAAAAGGTGGCGAATTTTAGAGAAAGGTGAAATGTTATGATGATTACGGCATGGGGTGACACTAAGGAACTTTTAGAGTTCCTAGATGATTTTAGGGTACACCCGTCAGTTACGCGTGACAGTGTGGTTAAGAGACTGAAAAGACATGAGATACCGGAGCTGGCTCTTACAAAACCAGTATGCGGAGAAGCTAAGTCTGGTGACACAAATCTAAGGATAAAAGCAAGGAAAGAAAAAACAGCATATAGAGTAAAGATGTTCCTTTTGGCCCAAGAGGTACGTCGTAAAAGTGATATGGGGGTTGAACATTCGGAAATACAAAAACGATACCAAATTTCAAAGTCACAGTGTGAAAAGATAATCAGTAAAAATGAGTGGTATAACGCCCACTGGCAGAATATGAATGTTCCAGAGGAATATAAGGAAATAACGGATGAAATTAAAAAGAAGGGATTATTAAGTGAATAAAACTTGCAAAAAATGTAAAGAAATAAAAGAAATTGAAGACTTTACTAAAAGTAAAAATAATAAAGATGGGAGGTCTGGAACCTGTAGAGTCTGCAGGAATATTTACAAAAGAAACAATGTAGATAAAGAAAAGAAATCTGCGGATGACAAAAGATATCGCGAAAAGAATAAGGATGTAATAAAATTAAAACAAAAAGAATTTTATGAAAATAATAAAGGTAAAGATAAATATATAATAGCTCGAAAAGAATACAGGGAAAGAAATAAAGAACAGAAAAGAATTACTGACAAAATATATAGATCAAAAACAAAAGAGAAGATGAAGGAATATTTAAAAGAATATAATATAATTAATAAAGAGAGTATTAAAAAATTAAGGAAAGAATACTATGAAAACAATAGAAATAAAATTGCTGAATCGAGTAAAATTAGGTATATTAAGAATAAAGATAAAGTCAGAGTGTATTTAAAAAAGAATAAAGATAAAATAAATCAGAGAAGAAGGAGATACAGAAAAACATATGTTCTACCACTAAATACAAGAATTTCACAAATTCTACGTAGAAGAATATTATGCGCTATTAAAAAACAGGGTTCTAAAAAAGCTTATAAAAGTATGGAACTTTTAGGATGCTCTATAGAATTTTTCAAATCTTATATAGAAAATAAATTTACTAATGGTATGAGTTGGGAAAATCACAGTTTGTATGGTTGGCATATAGATCACATAATTCCGTGTAACTCTTTCGATCTTTCTGATCCCATTCAACAAAAGAAGTGTTTTCACTATACAAACCTCCAGCCATTATGGTCAACAAGTGATGTCGCAATATCTTATGGTGAAAGCCCCGAGTATATTGGAAATGTTGAGAAGAAAGATATTATTTTAAATGAAACAAAAAGGAGCAACTCTTGATAGCAATAAATATTCCTAAGTCCTCACCTAAAGGAAAATTAAAGGTTTTAATTAATATTGGTAAACAGGGGTTCTCACGTTGTGAAACTTATAAAAAAGATGAGTGGAAAAGTGGACAAACCATTTACGTAGATCCCGATACTGTTTCAGTTGTCTTTAGTAATGGTGGATGGTCAGAAACTGTTAATCTAAAACCATTCTAGGGCTTTCTCAATATTGAGAATCCACTCTACATATTCTGCCCATTTGCTTTTTTCATATCAGAGGCCGCAGGCCGTACTGCGATTCAAAGGCTCCTAACTTTAGGGGCCTTTTTCGTTTCCTGCCATTTTGGCAGACGTGTAGAGAAATCAAATTTTACTGCGACGATTTTTAATTACGTAGTAATTGAAAATCACAAGAAAGAAAAGAAAGAGAAATACAAAGAAAAGAAAACCCCCTAAAGGGGGTAAAAGAAAAGAAATAAAAGAGAAAGAAAAGAAAGATAAACCCCAGTGTTTTTGCAAAATGAAAAAGATGAACACAAAAGTTGGTGGCTTTTCGGACAAATGTTGGCCCACTCACAAGTTGTGTTGGTAACTCAACGCATATATGCGGCTAGAATCTCACAGGATGGCCCTAGGATCTCTTTAAACTAAAAAGACGAGTACTTGATCGTCCAGACCTCCGAGGCTCTTAAAACGTAAATTAGAGGCCTTCGCCAAATTCAAACTCTATTTTAGAACTTTGCACCTCTTATACACACGCGCGCACGATCCATGTAGGCTAACGCCTACTACTGCGCTAGCAGCTCCTGCCAAAATGGCAGCTTACATCAAAGATGCACTTGTCCGCGTTCCCCATAGAGGAATACAAGCTGCCAAAATGGCAGGTTCTACGAAAGTTACAGGATTATGTATTATTATAAGTGTTAATAAGAATACCTATACAAGTATATTAGGATAACACTACAAATACAAAAGTCCGTTGCGTATTGTATCTTTTATCTACTAGTTTCTCGGATGCACGCCCCCCGCCCCTAAGGTGTTCCGCACGGCACCCCTACGCCAATCGAAAAACCCCGCATTTCATGCGGTAAAAAGAATTCTTAAAGATTTCTGGCGAGTCTGCCGAAGAATGTGTATAATGCAATCTCGCCAAACGCGGCGAACCTGAACCGGGCAGTGTTGACCCGGTAGTGTACCCTAGTGCTAGGAGCTGTGCAATGGCCACAGTAGTCACGCTGAGAGAGTTACCCGCTACGAAGGACGGTAGACACTCTGCCGTAGTGGGCTTCCGTTACTGGTGGCAGGGCACCATACGAGTGTTCTACTTCCGTAATGGTAAGTATGGCAATGCACCACCAGACAATCGACGCATCAACCGTAGGTGGTGGCTCAAGGTCGGTAAGGCAAACCGTTGCCCCAACGGCCTCATGTTCACTGGTTACCGTACCAACGCCAACGGTATGCGGTGCATTGCTGTAGAGTTAGTGTCTGGCAATGACTTTGAAGCCACTACTGGTGGCATGTTCCAGTACGAGTACCTACATGCCATTGTGGCAGAGTAGTACTTACAGTGGGCTGCCAGTGTGGCAGCCTACAACCCCTTAGTTTGGAGTTTAGTACCATGTTAGACCACGAGTTTCCTAGTGTCCACGTCAAGCTACTCACAGTAGCATTCAGCAAGTGCCGCAACTATGCGGTATCTGAGGACATTGTTAGCACAGTAGTATTACGACTACTGCCACAGATGGCCGACCTGTCAGTCAGCGAATACACTGCCATCGGCATCATTGCCGTTGGTAACATGCTGAAGAACATGCACCGTGATAACGCCAAGTTTGAATCTCAGGCTTCAGCAGCTATCGAACTGGACGTAGTCGAGCAGACTATCGCGGAGTACGACCTACAGGAAGAGCAGGAGCACATGGAACAGGTTATGGGACAGCTTAATGCTCGTCAGACCAATCTTGTCAGCGGTTTGATCGTCGGACTTCGACGTGACGAGTTGACAGAACGCCTCGGCATCAGCCGTGCAACCTACTACCGTGAGGTCGAGGTTATTACGGATATCGCTGAAGCTACTGCGTAGTGTGTTCCGAGGGGGTGGCCAGTGTGGTCACCCCTCCCTATCGGCAGTCTTTACCCCTTATTGGAGTTATACCATGAGTCGCCAAGTAGTCTATGTCAGTCGCCTATTACTGTATGCCAATCACACTGAACTACTGAACGCTATGCTGTATGTGTATCCACTCAGCCTTGCGTTCGACGTCCACCCTATGGTGTCTGTATACATATTCCTTCATAATGATGGAACACTACACATCAGTTCACATTCCCAAGGAAAGACTACTGAACACTACTGTGGTCCAGCAATGGACTACCATACGGGAGCGATGAGTGGTGAGTTGAGTATTGAAGTTGAGTACGATGCACGACGCAAATGGTTCAGCGTTGCTGTGGAAGATTACTTGACAATAGGCTTCTGAGTAAATGAGAATTACGAGGGGTGGCCGCTGTGGTCACCCCTCCCTATCGGCAGTCTTTACCCCTTATGGGAGTTATATCATGGGACAATGGAAAGCTTTACTAACCAACGTAGCAGAAGACTTCTGCATTGAGGACATGTATGCTATCTGGTTTGATGGACGTAGTCAGAGATTTACACGATGGCTGCGTCTCCTGATGGAGGTCTACACTGAGCTATTCTGTTCTGACTCTGCCCGCATGTTCGTTGAGAATACTCATCCCGGTATTACCGCTTTTGCTGGCATGGATATCACGTTCTGTGAGATTACTGGCAAGACCACAGTTTGGTGGAAGAATGGCCAGTACGTAGTGCTGAATTTTGGTGACGTAGCCTACAACCGGAACTCCAACCGCTACATCGTAGCAATGGAAGATGGCTGTTGGTTGGTAGGGTAAAGTACTACGTAGAGTTCCCGAGGGGTGGCGTGTTGCCACCCCTCCTTCCCTGTCTCAAGTTTAGGAGTGTTGTTATGGTCTATTGCGTTGCGTTCAGTATCAATAGGTTCGGTGGTTGGAATTATGGCGAGTATCTGGTCCGTTGGGAATGGACAGGACCAACTATGCCATTGGAAGTGTGTAATAACCCTAGAACAATCAAAGGATTTGCGTATACCATTCCAGCGAATTTGCCACACTAAGTGTTTCTCCGTGTTGCGACTTCCGGAGGTCACCATTGTGGTGGCCTCCGCTTTTCCCGTTCTTATGCTGACCACAGGTCAGGAGGTTTCCCGTGAATGAGTACATTCTTGAAAATGCCCTGCGTTTCTTTCTGGATGCAAATCCATCCTGTCCTTTGGCCCAAAGACTCAGACAGAGCGATACTTGTGGAATCAGGTTACAAATGCTGTGACCGTGTTTTTGCGTGCGGCAGATAAGGCACAACTAGTGCAGCGTGGCTCGGGTCTGCCAATTTGGCAGCTCCGGCCTATTGTAGGGATGAAAAATCCCTGCCTCGTGGATACGTATGTCCGCGAGCGTGAACAAGGTGTACTAACGTACACAGGCGCAGAATTACTTCCGACTTTCTTCTCTGTTTATACTGAATTCGTGAGACGATTTGCCGCTTCGCGGGTTTACAGTGTGTCAGGAGGAAAACCTCCTGCTAAGAAAAGAACCCTTTAAGAAAGGAATTGTATGTGCGAAGACCTGTTTTTGGATGAACCTTGTCAACCTGAGGAATCATTCACCCTTGAGGGTGCGGTGATTTTGGGCAGGGTTCATGCTTACCTGCATTACGAGATTATGGCGGAAATTAAGACCGGCGGATCAACTGCCCACTACAGGGCACTTACCGCAGCCCTGCGTGAAGTCATTTGGTTGGAGTGTACTGCTCGCAAAGCCTTCCCTCCAGTGGAAAACTTCGAGCATTGTTTGTCATTCTAGCCACTGTGTGGTGCGACTTCCGGAGGTGGCCATTGTGGCCGCCTCCGCCTTTCCCGTGTTTATGCTGACCATAGGTCAGGGAGAATTAGCTTGGAGTTTATTACAGGTCCCAAGTGTTTCCCGTACATCGTGTGTGCGATGTATATACTTATCTTGGCGTATGTCGTCGAGATGGTGAAAATTCTACTCTCTTAGCACTGTGTTGCGACTTCCGGAGGTCACCAATGTGGTGGTCTCCGCTTTCTTTTCTATTATCTAATTCGGAGAATTAGCTTGAACCCCTCTACAACAGTTGAGCAACGCATTGATGCGATGTTCGAAAGATTTAACAATAGTGTCGATGAACCAAAATGGATGCTGGAATTCATTGACGAAGAGATCCAACACATGATGGCCGCAGGGTGGGAGTTCTCTGAAATTGTTGGCAAGTTGACCACGTGGTCACTCACCCATGAGCGGAATGTGCAGACTGACCTCTTCTATCACACCTGCCTGAATGAGCTCTACGTCATTCGGCATGATGAGCAGCACAACCGCTAGCGACTGCGTCGTGCGACTTTCGAGGGTGGCCAGTGTGGTCACCCTCCTTTCTTTACGGTTACTTATCTCGGAGAGATAATTTGTCTAGTCCCATTGTACGTCTCAGTAACGATACCATGATTGCGAATTTTAGTTCGCCACACGAGTTCACGTTTGACGACGGAACCGTGTTGCCCGCGTCTGTCGTGTTGCAGACAGGGTCACTAAAGTGATTCATCACGATAGATTTTGTATCTAATGTGGAACGGGGGATATCGCAAGACATTCCCCGCTTTTTGCGGCGTTAAAGCGCTCTTTGGTGAGGATACGTAAGTCCGCACCTGTGAACATATGTACACTGAACATATAGACACCTATTTGTTTTGGCGTTTTTATTATTTTTAGACTGAAATTTTGAGACGAATTCAGACTTCGCGGGTTTACACTATGGGAAGGAAAAGAAAAGAGTGAAACAGTAAGGAAAGAAACCTTGCAATGTGCGGGGTTTGTGCTAGAGTATGTTTGTCGGGATAAGTTCCATTCCTTACGGTTTGGAATGGAAGGAATCCCACTTTTGGGAAAGGGTTCGTCAATGACGAATACTTTGGATCAGCATACGGTGAGAATGCTCTGTTCTCACGATCACATTCCGCAGAAATTGTTGGACAATGCAAATGCGGATTTGGGACGGTCTCCCGCACGTAGTGCGGATTTCTCAGATCCGAGAATCGGGGATAACTTGCACGGCGGTACTGTACTCTCTATTGCGGAGCAACTGCTCCGCTTTCGAGTGGCTCCGGATTTGCTGGGCCTGATTCTCTGCGGAACATTCGGGCAGATTCTCTCTGGAATGATGATCTCAGCTTTGGGAAAAGCTAAGAAACGTCGCAAGAAAGAGTTCAGGGAGGGTGATCACGTTCGTACCAAGTGGCAAACCAATACGTCACAACGTATGTGGGCGGAAGCTGAAGTAATTCAGGAAACCGCCCTTGCAATTCTTCATGGGGCGACCGACAACCTTCGGTTAATGGTTCCGTGGGGAATTGGTGAGGAAATTAGGCTGGATTCTCGAAGCCTTAAGGCTGAAAGGGTTTGGCGTAGTTTCTCAGCCTATGATTCAATGTCTGGGGAGGAACTACGGTTCGCTTCATACATGGATCAAACTGAGAGCGACTTACTTGAGGAGGTGGTTTCCCACAATCAAGGAACCGAAGGAACCTGTTCGCCGAATGAATGGCAATTCTGCCTGTTCCCGGCACGAACAGCAGACCATGTGTGTGATCTGTTTCAGGATGAGAACATTATCACGATTCGTCGTGTAAAGTCCTCCCTGAGTTCCGGTCTGGATAATTGTGTCATCGGTGCTTTCGGTGCTGCTGCTTTCCGGTTCATGCAACTGGAATTCGGCCATAATACTGAATTGCCGAAGGGTATGACGGAAATTTCCCACACTTACGTCAATGGAAGGAAAACACACGTAGATTCGGCAGATGATCCAAACCTTATGGTGCCGATCATGTGGGAGGATGAGGTGGCAGTAAAGTGTAGCCCGCTACAGAAGCGAATGGTAGAAATTTCGCTTCGTGAATGGGTGGAAACTCCGGATGAAGTGTGGGAAACGCTTTGCAAGGAAAGCGTGAATCCGATTAGTCGTGCAACATTCTGGCGACATTGGACACCGGTTATTGAAATGGCCAAAAATATTGGCGAAGATTAGACGACCTGCGGTCGTGGGAAGGGGTGGACTGTTCTGCCCCTTCCGTTTTTCTTAGAAAGTTTTGGAGAAATGCTCATGACAATTCGATCTATTGTTCTCAAACCTTCAAACGCCATCCGTATGATGGTGAAGGGGTTGGAAAATCTCGGTATTCTTAAATTCGAGACATTTACCGCCGGTGAAAATATCGATGGTGAATGTTGTGGCTGTGTATCAACTGCCGCAATCCAACAGCTTATGTCACGGAATTTTGTTCTGGATGATATGCCGCCGAGACTGGGTCTAATCGGCGAGACTCAGAAAGAGTACCGTTCTCGGAAGTGGGCCGAGTTGTGCAAATTTGAACCAAGTGATATTCGCTTGTTCGAGGATGCAATCGACCACGCCAGCTATGGTATGTACGAAAGACTTTTCGTTTTCTTCGGTATCGAACCCGAGAAAGCTGACAAGTTCTTCGTCCACGGGGAAATCAAGCAGGGATACACGGATAAGATCCTTGCAACCTTCATGAAGTCTGCCGACAAACTTGAGAAAGCTGGTTACTAGCCGATCTGCATCGGTTCTAAGATTATATTCCTTCGCCGGATAACTACCGGCCAAGGTGTATGTTCTTGCAAACCGCCCAATATGCCGCTGGGGGTGCGGCACTTTACTAACATCACCTTTCTAGGGGCCGCGTTGTGCGGTCCCTCTTTTACTTCGCTTTGCGAAACTCCTTAAAGGAACTTTCTAATGATCATTTCCGAAGTTAAACTTCGCATTATTCAAGCAACTAAAGAGATCCAAAATGGAACTCTTCAAAACCTTTTGTACTGGAGAAACTGGGCAACAAATCCCAGCAGGGCTATGAATGAAGCAGAGCATATTCTCTGTCGAGCTCTACGCAATGCCTGCGACCGGAAGCTTGCTCGCCATCATGGCGAGTATAAGGAAAATGAAGACGGAAGGATGATTGTTGTGTAGACTGTGTTTCCGAGGGGTGTCGAAAGACGCCCCTCTTTTTCGGACTTAGAAAGAGTCCGGTTGAGCGGATACGTATGTCCGCGAGGGTGAACAGGGTGTACACATGTTCATAGGCGGAGCCTACTTGCAAATTCTGTACCAAAGTATTTTGGAAAATTCTTGCGGGCTTTTGAGACAAACCCGCTCCCGGAAGCCTATTGAGTGAGAAGTGGATTGTTCTAGTTCTCTCTGTTTCTTCAGTTCGTGTGTTTCAAAATTTTGTTTAGGAGACTATTCTTGACAATTCGATTCGGTCCAATTACGCGGGCCGTTTCAACCCGTAAAGTTTCTACGGTGGCAAATCCTATTGCCGCACGTGGAATCTCTTCACAGCCATTTGTTCGCGAAGCAAATGAGTTGGAAGGGGTTGAAAATCCGCCGGACGACAAAGTACTGATTGCCAAAGCTTGGGCGGTTAGTCCTGAAAAGACTGTTTGTGCTTTGGCTCAAGCTGGATACCAGCCAAAGCAGATCGCGGGACTCTTGGGCTATCGTTCTGACGATCCCAAGTTTATGTCGCTACTTACTGATTCTCGTAATCAGTTAAAGAGTGAGATTGCGGCAGAATTTACTGAACTCTTTGAAGGGGTTGTAATTCCTGTAATTGATAGTGATGGTATTACGGAACATGCCGTCGATGTTACAGACAAACTGAAGAAAGCTGTGGTCGCTGCATTCTTCAGTGGATCAGATGAAGTGAAGTTCTCTGCAATGAAGGGGGCACCGTTTACCAGTACGCTCTCAGATATCTTCATGGAGGCTGACATCGATATTGACGTTCCGAAGGAAAAGGCCCGTATGAAAGAAGTCTACGGACGGACATTCCGTACTAAGGATCGTTCTGCTGGACCAATTGAGCGACCATTGCCACCAGCGTTGGCCGGTCTTACGACCGGAAATTAGCCAACTTCGTCGGAAAATTGTAAACGGGAACGAGAGACGGGGAATTTATTCCCCGTCTTTTCTTTTGCACATAGTGCATATATTACGCACATGATATATGTTAAAGAAAGCACTTTGTGCCAAAATCACAGACGCCATTTACGATGGGGTTTTGCAAGACGTAGTCTTGATTCAGTGCAGATTAAGCCATCCAGAACAAACCACTTGATAATGGCCTGCATTGAATCTAGCCTATGTGCTAGGTGACACTTACTCTTTTTCGGAGAAAACCTTGAAATTTACAATCACAAACCCACGGCGTGTAATTCAGAGCTTTACCTCTGTTTCTAACTTGCGGGCTGCCGCATGGAGAATATGGGAACATCACACCACAGAGATTCGTGACCAGTTGTTTACTGAGTTGCGTCGTTTTACGCAGGAAAAAGTAACCCACAAAGACGGGTCTTTCACGTTTCGTGACAAGAAATCTCTGGACCGACCTTTTGAAATCAGTGGCCTGATTTTCGGCCAAAGCTAAAGTGCCCCGAGAGTGAGACCCCATCTTCTAAAGGTTAGGAAACCTGAGGTTATCAGGGTAATACACGGTTCGATTCCGTGTTGGGGTCCTTCAGATGTTTGTGATATGCACTATCTAATGGCCATTGTTGTAAAGTCTTACGACAATCATACCTTTGGCTTGCTGGTAAAGCTTGAAAAAGACGTAGAGAAGATCATCAACAGTTTGACTAAAACTACGTAGTACCTTTTTTACCCTAGGAGTATGGGTAAACATCAATGCATGATGATCCATTTGGCTAACGGATACATGGTAGGAACCCTATGGCCACAGGTCGCTTCGTAGAAGTGGATACTTTCGTGGGGGCAAAACATGCCTTTTTGCAAAAACATTGGTGTTTTACACCAGAATTGCGGACAAAAGTAGACTTGTGGCCACATTTTTAATCAAAGAGTGGTTAAATTGCGGACAAGCGTAGCCACGCATCACTTTTTTACCCTATGAAATATACAAGGTAGGGCAAATATGCCTCTCGCAGAACTTTTTCGTGGCCAAAAAGAAGATCTTTAAGAGGGTTTTTTGCTGTGTTTTTGGGTAATATGTGCGAAAAACACTGGTTTTTTTGTATAAGGCTGGAGAAAAGCAAAAAACCACCCTTTCTTTTCTATCTTCTTTATAGTCTGTAAGCTTCTTTCTATGTGTTTGTTGGTATTTTTGTTTATGGTTTATAAGACCATTTTTCTATTAGTGAGTGCCTAAATAGGCTTTCTCTTATGGATGATTGCTCTGAAGCCCTTTTCAAGCCACCTTTTAGGTGGATTCCTGTTCTCTACACAGAATAGACTGAGAACACGCAGGCCCATTTTTAATGAGACTGGTTCTCTGCGGGGAATTCGGACAAACGTAAAGGAATCACATGTTCATTATTAATTTTGTTTTAGGCCTTGGAGAAAGACCAGATAAGATCATTGGCCCATTTGATTCTGATGCGGCAGCTGAAGAATACGTGGATTTAAAAAGAGAAGAATGGGACAAAATACATTCCTCTAATGGAAAGCGTTATTGGTCCTATGAAACAAGGGTCTTATTTGGCCCAAATGAGTAAGCACCTCTTCTGCGGGCTTTTCGGACTTTTGCACACAAGGAGATACTTTTGAAATACTCACCCGGTTCAGTAGGTCATCACGTAAGAGAATTACTAATTTCACATGGGCTATCTGAACATCAAGCAGACGCCACATTGGAATTAGCAACCAATGGAGAAAAGATAAACCCGAATATACCGGGAATTCTTCCTTTGCAACAGCACGCATATCCACTAGCAGTACATAATGCAGTGTGGAATTCGGTACGGGGTACCGCTTTGGAGTATATCGATAAGAATATCCCTTTGCATTGGGCAAGGCCGATGTTTGCCGACTAAAGCTGGACTGCGTCCAGCGTTTGTCCGAGAAAGTGAGTGCAAGGTTCGCAACTTAATGCTTTAAAGGTGAGTAAGATGATAATTCGACCATCAATTTTGATGACAATGATGGTGGAGCTTAATTCTACAATCGAATTTTAAACATATCTACGGGAGGGAGAAACCAAAATGGATAGCAAGATCGTGTTCGTGGCCCTTGTTATTGTTAGTGCTTTTGTGTTCGGATTCTTCAAAGTTGGCCGCCAGACAGGGAAGCGTTGAAATGTCAAAAGACATCATCGAAGATCTTTTGTTGATCAGGGCTGAATTGGGGCAAGCAAGTACCGAAATTGCCAGATTGCACAGCAAAATAGAGCGGTTAATTATAACCGAACAACTCAAGATTGGCAGAACATACGGAAGATGTATTAAAGAGTTCGTAGTTGACTATCAGTCCTATGAATTCAATGCAGATGACAAAACTGTGATCAAAGTTGGGGATGTGGTCGAGTTTTCAAGTTTCCCATTGTCTAACTCTGAGGACTTTACGGTCTGCTCGGGCGAATTCATTACCATCCACATGGACCCAGAGTTCTTTGAGATTTTCACATCTACGGAGAACATTGAAACAAGAGGATTCAGGTAAAAACCTGTACTTGTAACAGTTCTTATCAGAATGCTGTACATGGACATGGTAAAAGAGTCATGAATGTGGGTGGGTCGAAAGATTCCAAAACCTACTATTGTACTGTGTGTGGAGTAAAGCACAAAAAGTAATCTCGGACTGTTCATTTGTCCGAGAATTGAAACGGTGAGGTTGGTAAGTTCTAACCTCTTTTTATGCTGTATTGTTTAATTTGGAGAATCACCTTGTTTAATTTCGACAAAGCACCAGTGTCTGCTGAAGCAATCAAGGCCGCTGTTGAAAAGCGTAAAGCTGGCGAAGAAGAGGCCAGAGCCCTTGTATTCGCAGATGATTATGCTGCGTGCCAGAAGACGGTTGAAGCCGGTAAACGTCGTCTGAAAGCTCTCCGTAAGGCGGCGGATGAGTTTGCGGCTGAGTTTAAGAAGCTTGAGGCGGCTGAATCGCCAAAAGGTTTCACCGATATTCTTTCTAGTCTCCAGATTCGTTACGAGATTGGTGTTCCAACTCTGCGTGGAGATTACGAAGAGTAAGGTTGGGCCTGTGACGACTTGCCTCTAACGCTACAAAGTGATTACTTGTAGTATTGAAGGATACCAACGGTATCCGAAGCTAGGTCCAATCCCGTAGTAGCTACCTTGCGGTAGCTTTAGCAGCCGGGATCAAGTGGAAGTAGTAGTTTGGTAAGCTTCGAATAAAAATAGAGTTTACTCTACCACTTGCGACGCTTTATATCTATGTGGCTTTCATATTAGCCTATAATATGAGAAACTAAAGTACCCTCTTGGCAAAATGGTACGCCTGCGTCCTTTATGGGGTAGGTAAAGCCCAATCCTTTATGGTGGGGCAATAGGAGTGGTTTATCCATCCGAAAACGCCTGTGACAACCGATCCCCCACTCATGCTTTTATGGGTGGGGGATTTTTACCTACAATGGTGAAACAATGGAACAAAAAAATAATTGCCTGTGTCATTCGGGGTATAAGTGTTATGAATGCTACATGAAAGACAAGAGGTCTACTCCTGTGCAAGGACAAAGAGTTGCAGACCATAAGGTCTGCGAATGTTCAAAGGGCTACACCTGCCCCAAATGCCTAAAGCATACATCACACGTATTACCCAAAACTGAGGCGACGAAGAAGCCTCAGGGTATGACTATTAAAGCTGCCTACGAATACATAAAGGCAAATGGCCTAAATGGGAGGGTCTTCTTTGGTGATCCCCAAAAAGTCTTAGCTTGCAAAACTATCATGGGTGCGTACGCCAAGACTTTAGGAAAACCACTTGGGCGACTTAAACGACATAGTTTTTCAATTTACATCGCTTACCGGTGGGCCTATAACAAGTTTGACAGATAGGGCTACGACTTTGCAATCGTAGATTGCACTTGTCCGAGAAGGTTGACGCAGCTAAACAACAGGGATCTGGCGAGATATTCAACTCTAAATCTTTTATGTAGGTGAAACCCTTGGTTAAATCTAATGCACAACGTGGATCTTGGGCTCTTGCTCAAGGTATAGATGATGGGATGTGTCATATTTCAATGAAAGGAACCGATACCAATTTCAATGTGCAGATTTGTATGGAAGAAATTCCAAGAGTTATTGAGAATCTGTTGCGTGTACTTGAAGCCGATAGACTTCGACTAAAAACCAAATCTTTGGATCTAACAGACACCATTGAACAGATGGGGAAAGACACATGAATGACACATTTTCTGATCTTCCAACCATTTATTGGTTAACAAGTGAGGATAATGGTTTTGGTAAAAGGGTTATTCAATACATATTCATAACTTTTGGCCAACCACAAGTATCTGGCTTAATCCTATGACAAGACCCGTAATTTTCACAGATGTGGGTATTCTCTTGTTTATCCAGATGGTGCAAGAGTTTGTGTTTTAACGTAACAAAGTTACGACTGGGAATGTGGAGGAATTGGTTAAACTCGCCAATCTCATAAATTGGTGCCGAAAGGCTTGCTGGTTCGAT
>Ga0209476_10000236_pt1 | contig 37602 bp, 30 predicted proteins | sample KloWWTrecipitate_FD_187179 | JGI IMG/M metagenome (GOLD analysis project Ga0209476, IMG submission 187179) | Active sludge microbial communities from Klosterneuburg, Austria, studying microevolution and ecology of nitrifiers - Klosterneuburg... | ecosystem: Engineered > WWTP > Aerobic digester... | reverse complement strand
TCCAGTTCGCGCACGCGCTGCTCGAGCTGCGAGCGGCGCGCGGATTCGTGGCGTTGCCATTCGATCGCCTGGCGGCGCTGCTGTTCGATCCGGTGCTGCTGCTCGCGCGAAGAGCGGCCGTCGCGGTTCCCGCGGTCGCCATCGTGGCGGCGGCCGTCGTTGCCATCCCGCCACGCCTCGCGGTTGCGCGCTTCGGCGATGACGCGCTCGCGTGCGCCCGACTGCGCGGGCTGGCGGCGCAGCTCGTCGGCGTGGTGTTCGGCCTGGACGGGTTGTTCCGGCTGGCGCTGGATCGCCTCGCGACGCTGCTCGGCGATGCGCCGGCTGGCATCCTCGCGCTGGCCGACCTGCTCGGCGACCTGCTGGCGGCGGTCGGCGGCGCGCGCGGCGTCGGCATCGCCAAACCGGGTCGGGCCCTCGGCCTGGTCCCGGCGCTGCTGCTCGATCCGCTGGCCCATCCGTCCGCGCTGGCCGATCTGTTCGATGTCCAGCGCATCACGCCTTTGCTGCTGTTTTTGCTGCGCGGAATCACCCCAGTGCTCGTGGCGTTCCGGCGCGGGGGCGCTTGCCTGCGGCGCCTGCGCGGGCTCGGCCTGGCGCTGCTGCCTGCGCTGTTCGTATTGCTGCTTGCGCGTGGCGCGGAGATCGTCGCTGTCGTCATCGCCGCCACGCTGTTGCGCGCTGGCGGGTGCGATGCCGCCGACCGCGAGCAACGTGCCCAGCAGTGCGGTGGCCAGGGTGCGGATGGCGGGAAGGCGGTTCATCTCGTGGTCTCCTCGTGGCGCGACCGATTCGCGCCCGATGCGTGCAGTTGGCGGCTGCATGGATGAATCGCCGCTGAGATTTTCCGGCACCGGGCGGCCACCGCGGATTCCCGCAAGCCTTCATTCAGATTGCGGGCACCGGCGGTCGTGACCAACGACAGGCTCGCGGCCTGCCTGCACGTGCGAAAGTCCCGGTCCGACCACAGGAATCGCCTGCATGCTTCCCGTCCAGCGACTGCTTGCGCACGCCTTGTGGCTGTCGTCCGCGGCCTTCGCCGTGCAGGCCGGACAGCCCGCGTTGACCGCCACCACCTCTGCCACCGGGCTGCCGCGCGCGTCGGGCCAGGAGGTGCTGGTGTTCGAGCGCGCCGAGCTTTCGTTCAGGGTCGATCCCGCCCGCAGATGGCTGGATGGCGACGCAACGCTGACCTTTGTTTCCGGCGGCACCGTCGATGCGCTGTTCGTGGACCTGGACCGCAACTACCGGATCGCATCGGTCGAGGTGGATGGCCAGGCGGTCGCCGCGGGCCGCTGGAGTAACCCCGAGGGGCGGATGCGCGTGGACCTGCCGCGGCCGCTGGCGGCTGGCGCACGCGCCACCCTGCGCATCCGCTACGCCGGCCAGCCGCACGTGGCGAACAAGGCCCCGTGGGATGGCGGGTTCGTCTGGGCCAACGCACCGACCGGCGAGCCGTGGGTCGCCACCGCGGTGCAGGGCGAAGGCTGCGACCTGCTGTGGCCGTGCATCGATCACCCGCTGGGCGAGCCGCAGGAAGTGGTGCAGCACATCACCGTGCCGAGCCCGCTGGTGGCCGCCGGCAACGGCATCGCCGAGGGCATGGACGAACGCGACGGCTGGCGCACCTGGCACTGGCGCGCGAAGCATCCGAACACCTACGCCATCGCCCTCAACATCGGCCCGTATGAGTTGCTGCAGGGCGACTACTCATCGCGATACGGCAACACGATTCCGTTGCGCTTCTGGTACCTGAAGGGCAACAAGGCGAAGGCGGAAGGCCTGTTCGCCGAACTCACGCCGATGCTCGACTTCTTCGAGGAGATGATCGGCCCGTTTCCGTTCGCCGGCGAGAAGGTGGGCGTGGTCGAGACCCCGCACCTGGGCATGGAGCACCAGACCATCAATGCCTATGGCAACGACTACAGGAAGGCCGATTCAGGCTACGACTGGTTGCTGCAGCACGAGTTCGCCCACGAGTGGTTCGGCAACCAGCTGACCCACCGCGACTGGGACGATTTCTGGCTGCACGAGGGCTTCGGCAGCTACATGCAACCGCTGTACGCGCAATGGCTGCGCGGCGACATGGACTACATGGCGGCGCTGATGAAGCAGCGCGCCGCGCTGGTCAACAAGTACCCGGTGATCTCCGGTCGCGGACTGCCGGAGTACGAGGTGTACGCGGCGGGGCAGGGGCCGGGCAACGACACCTACTACAAGGGTTCGCTGATGCTGCACACCCTGCGCGGGCTGATCGGCGACGACGCCTTCTTCCGCGCGACCCGCGAACTCGTGTACGGAACCGACGCGCCACGGCCTGGGAATTTCATGCCGCGCCATGCCTCCACGCATGATTTCATCGCCATCGTCAACCGCCTCGCCGGCAGGGATTTGCGCTGGTTCTTCGACGGCTACCTGCGGTCGGCGGCGCTGCCGGAACTGCTGGCCACGCGCGATGCGGATGGGCTTGTGCTGCGCTGGAAGACCGCGGGCGACCAGCCTTTCCCGCTGCCGGTGCAGGTGCGCGTGGGTGACCGGATCGTCGATGTCGCGATGGAGGATGGTCGTGGCCGGGTAGGGTTGCCGGCGGGCGCGAGCTACACGCTGGATCCGCATTCGCGCGTGCTGCGCGACCTGCCGCACATCGCCGAGTTCCAGCGAGACACCGCTGATCGCGCGAAGGCGGCGGCGGAGAGGGCGAGGGTCGAGGCGGCAAAGAAGCCTTGAGTCGCCGAGTGGCGCGAAAAGGGGCCCCTTTTCGATGCCGAGGCTCAGCCCCGCGTCCGCAACCACTCCACCGCGCCGCGTCCCGCGCGCAGGCCGCTGGCGAAGCAGGCGGTGAGCAGGTAGCCACCGGTCGGTGCTTCCCAGTCCAGCATTTCGCCTGCGCAGAACACGCCGGGCAGGCCGCGCAGCATCAGGCCTTCGTCCAGGGCTGCAAGGCGCACGCCGCCGGCGGTGGAGATCGCCTCGTCCATCGGCCGCGCGCGCAGCAGACGCAGCGGCAGCCGCTTGAGGATGCTGGCGACCCGGGTCATGTCCTGCAGTGCCGGCTTGTCCAGCACTTCGTGCAACAAGGCGGATTTGACGCCATCGATGCCAGCCTGCCGGCGCAGGTGTTCGCCAAGGCTGCGGCCATTGCGTGGCTTGGCGAGGTCCTGCTGCAGGCGTTGCAGGTCGCGGCCGGGTACGAGGTCGAGATGCAACACCGTGTCGCCATCGCGTTCGATCGCGTCGCGCAGGTCCGCGGCGATCGCATAGACCAGGCTGCCTTCGATGCCGTTCTCCGTCAGCACGCACTCGCCCTGCAGCGCACGTTCGCGGCCAGCGGCATCCCGCCAGTGCGCCACCACCGGCTTGAGCGGCGCACCCGCATGGCGCTTCGCCAGGAACGCGCTCCAGCCGATATCGAAGCCGCAGTTGGCCGGCTTCAGTGGTGCCACGTCGATCCCGCGCGCCGCCAGCGCAGGGACCCAGGCGCCGTCGGAGCCGAGCTGCGGCCAGCTGCCGCCGCCCATCGCCAGCACCAAGGCATCGGCGCCGAACCGGACCTCGCCATCCGGCGTGGAGAATCGCAGCGCGCCCCGGTCATCCCAGCCCAGCCAGCGATGCTGCACATGGAATAGCACGCCGCCCTCGCGCAGTCGGCGCACCCAGCCTCGCAGCAGCGGTGCCGCCTTGCGGTCGATCGGGAATACCCGGCCGGAACTGCCGACGTAGGTCTCGACGCCGAAGTCGCGCGCCCATGCACGCAAGGCATCGGCATCGAAATCGTCCAGCCATGCCCCGACGTCCAGCGCACGCTCGCGGTAGCGCGCATCGAAGCCGGGCCGCGCTTCGGAATGGGTGAGGTTGAGCCCGCCCTTGCCCGCGATCAGGAACTTGCGCCCCACCGAGCCCTTGGCCTCGAACAGGTGGACCTCGATGCCGGCCGCGGACGCGACCTCGGCGGCCATCAGGCCGGCAGGGCCGCCGCCGATGACGGCGAGGCGGAGCGGGGCGGGTGTGTCGCGCATGCACGCATGATCCCATGCGCAGCCCGCTGCAATCGCCGGCTTACAATGGCGCCATGTGGACCGCGATCACCCGTGAGGTCAGCCCCGCGCTGGCCGCCTGCGAGCTTTCCTTCGTGCCGCGCGCGCCGATCGATGTCGGGCGTGCGCAGGCGCAGCACGACGCCTACTGCGCGGTGCTGGAATCGCTCGGCTGCGGGGTGATCCGGCTGCCGGCCGAGCCGGCGCTGCCGGATTCGGTGTTCGTGGAAGACGTGGCGCTGGCCTTCGATGAGGTCGCGGTGGCCACCCGCCCGGGTGCGGAGTCCCGTCGCGACGAGGGCCATGCGGTGCTCGAGGTGCTCGGCAGTGTCCGCCGCATCCTGCGCATCGAAGCCCCCGGCACGCTGGATGGTGGAGACGTCCTGCGCATCGGCAAGCGTGTGTTCGTCGGCATCTCCGCGCGCAGCAACGCCGCGGGCAGGGAGCAGCTGTGCGTGCTGCTGGCGCCGTTCGGCTACACGGTGGAAGGGGTCGCCACCCGCGACTGCCTGCACCTGAAGTCGGCGGTGACCCAGGTGGCGGACGACGTGGTGCTGGTCAACCCGGCCTGGGTCGATGTCGCCGCGTTCGCGGATTACCGGATGCTCGAGGTGGATCCCGCCGAGGAGCACGCCGCCAACGCGGTGCGCATCGGCGATGTGCTGGTCTATCCGGACTGCTTCCCGCGGACGCTGGAGCGCCTGCGGGCGGCCGGCATCCAGGTCGCCACGGTCGACGTGTCCGAGCTGCAGAAGGCGGAAGGCGCGGTGACCTGTTGCAGCGTGCTGTTGAAGGCAGGACCGGTGGGGTGACGTTTGCCGATGCCGTTGCCGGTGCTCTCGTCGTCCGGGAGAGAGCCGCGGCGTCACCGCGGGAATGCGCGAGCATCGCCGCTCGCCTAAGCTGCACAACTTCAGGACAGGGAAGTCGGAAATGAGTCTGGTCGGGATCGTGTTGCTGCTGGTGGCGATCTACGCTGCGTTCAAGGTGGTCGGGGCGTTGTTCAAGACCATGCTGTGGATCGGCATCCTGCTGTTCGCCTGGTGGTACTTCGGCCCGCGCATCGGCATGCCGTTTCCGTTCTGACGCCGCCTGGCGCCGCGATCGTCACGAAGCGATCGCGGTGCCCGCCGCGTGGCCGCTGGCCCAGGCCCACTGGAAGTTGTAGCCGCCCAGCCAGCCGCTGACATCCGCCACCTCGCCGATGAAATACAGGCCCGGGACATGCCGCGACATCATCGTGGCCGACGACAGGCCCTCGGTATCGACGCCACCGAGGGTCACTTCCGCGGTGCGGTAGCCCTCGGTGCCGCTGGCGACCAGCGGCCATGACGACAACAGCCCGGCAACGGCGAGCAGTTCCGGCGGGGTGTATTGCCGCAACGGCTTGCTGGCGATCCAGTGCTCGCACAGGCGTTGGGCGAAGCGCTTCGGCAGGACTTCGGCCAGCAGCGTCTTCAGTTCTGCATCGCGGCGGGTCGCCTGCCATTCGCGCAGCTGCGCGTCGGCGTCGATGCCTGGCAACAGATCGACTCGCAGGTCATCGCCGGGTTGCCAATAGGAGCTGATCTGCAGGATCGACGGCCCGCTGATCCCGCGGTGGGTCACCAGCATGAAGTTGCGGAAGCTGGCGCCATTGCAGCGCGCCTCCACCGGCAGCGATACCCCGGCCAGGTCCTGCAGGCGCTCGGCATGCTTGCCGGTCAGGGTCAGCGGGACCAGCCCGGCGCGGGTCGGCAGCACCCCATGGCCGAACTGCTTCGCCAGTGCGTAACCGAAGCCGCTCGCGCCCATGCTCGGGATCGACAGGCCGCCACTGGCGATCACCAGTGACGTCGCAACGAGCCGGCCCTGCGCGGTGTGCAGGCGGAAACTGCCATCGTCGAGATGCTCGACGCGCTCGATCGTGCATTGCGTGCGGACTTCGACGCCGGCGGTCGTGCATTCGTCCAGCAGCATCTTGACGATGAGCTTGGAGGACTCGTCGCAGAACAGCTGGCCGAGTTCCTTCTCGTGGTAGGCGATGCGGTGGCGTTCGACCAGATCGATGAAGTGCCAGGGCGTGTAGCGCGCCAGCGCCGACTTGCAGAAGTGCGGATTGGCCGACAGGTAGTTGGCGTGGGTGGTGCCGGTATTGGTGAAATTGCAGCGCCCGCCGCCGGACATCAGGATCTTCTTGCCGACCTTGTTGGCGTGGTCGAGGACGAGCACGCGCAGGCCGCGCTGGCCGGCGGTGATCGCGCACATCAGCCCGGCCGCGCCGGCGCCGATGACGATGGCGTCGTACGCGCGCTCGCTCACGCCCACTCGCGCGAGGGCAGGGTGTAGCGCCGTTGCGGGCGGCCGACCAGGTCGAGGAAGTTGTTGAACACCGCATCCGCCTGCCGTTGCATCCCCGCGATGTGCTGGCGGGTCTGCGCGCGGATCGCATGTTCATCGTGCGGCAGGCCGGAATCCGCCAGCTCGTCCCGATAGGCAGGCTGGGCCAGCCAGCGTTCGACCAGGCGCTCGTCCATCTCCAGGTGGAACTGGAAGCCGTAGGCGTTGTCGCCGTAGCGGAAGGCCTGCTGATCGCAGTCGTTGCTGCGTGCGAGGTGGACCGCATCGGTCGGGATATCGAACCGGCAGCCGTGCCACTGGAACACCGGGGTGTCCGCATGCAACGGCGCCAGCACCGGGTCGGAGTGGCCGGCATCGGTCTTTTGCAGCGGATACCAGCCGATTTCCGGCACCGCGTTGCGCGAAACGCTCGCGCCCAGCACGTGCGCCAGCAACTGCGCGCCCAGGCAGATCCCGAGCACCGGCTTGCCCTGTTCGAGCATGCGTTCGATCGCGCGCATCTCGTTGGCCAGGTGCGGGCGGCGTGGATGGTCTTCGACGTTCATCGGGCCGCCCAGCACCACCAGCCCGCGATAGCGATCGACGTTGAGCAGCGCGTCCGGATGCCGCTCGAAGTTCCTGAAGCGGATCCGGTGGCCACGCCGCCGGATCAGCGGGTCGAGCGTACCCAGCGGTTCGGCGGCGACGTGCTGGAAGACGAGGATGCGCGGCATGTGGCCACTATGCCAAACGCCGCCGCGTCATCGCCGTGCGATGCGTCATGCGCTTATCGCGGCGGGCGCGGCTTGAAGCCACCCGGCTTGCGCGGGCCACCGGGGCGGTCGCCGCGCGGCGGGCCGAAGCTGCGCCTGGCCTTGGGTGCGTCGATGTCCGCGTCCTCGGCGGGGCGCATGCGCAGTGGCCGGCTGGCGACCCGCACGGTCTGCATGTGCGCCAGCAGGTCGGCCGGCATGCCCTCGGGCAGGTCGACCAGGGTGAAGTCGTCGCGGATGTCGATGCGGCCGATGAAACGCGCCTCCAGGTCGGCCTCGTTGGCGATCGCGCCGACGATGTTGCCCGGCTGCACGCCGTGCTGGTAGCCGACATCGATTCGGTAGGTGGTCATGCCCATTTCGGGCGTGCTGGCGTCGCGCGGGGTGCGTTCGCGCGGCTCGCGCACCGGGCGTTCGCTGCGTTCGCGCGGTTCACGAACCTCGAAGGTGCGCTCCGGCACGGCCGGCCTGGCCAGCAGCAGTGGGGTCTTGCCCTGCACCAGTTGCGCCAGCGCAGCGGCGATTTCCACCGCCGGCACGTTCTTCTCGCGCTCGTAGCGCTCCACCAGGTCGCGGAACACCGACAGGCCGTCGCTGGCCAGCGCACCCTCGATCTTGTCGAGGAACTTCGCCACCCGGCGCTCGTTGACGGCGTCCACGCTGGGCAGGTTCATCTGCTCGATCTTCTGCCGGGTGGCGCGCTCGATCGCGCCCAGCATGCCGCGCTCGCGCGGGGCCACGAACAGGATCGCCTCGCCCTTGCGGCCGGCGCGGCCGGTGCGGCCGATGCGGTGCACGTAGCTCTCGGTGTCGTACGGGATGTCGTAGTTCAGCACGTGGCTGATGCGGTCCACGTCCAGCCCGCGCGCGGCCACGTCGGTGGCCACCAGGATGTCGATCTGGCCGTCCTTGAGGCGCTGGATGGTGCGCTCGCGCATCTTCTGGTCGACGTCGCCGTTGATCGCCGCCGCGGAAAAGCCCCTCGCGGCAAGCTTCTCGGCCAGCTCGTCGGTGCCCAGCTTGGTGCGCGCGAACACGATCATCGCCTCGAACGGCTCGGCCTCCATGATCCGGGTCAGCGCGTCCAGCTTGTTGATGCCGCTGACCATCCAGAAGCGCTGGCGGATGTTCTCGGCGGTGGAGGTCAGCGACTTGATCGCGATCTCGACCGGATCCTTCAGGTAGGTCTGGGCGATGCGCTTGATCTGGGCCGGCATGGTGGCCGAGAACAGCGCGACCTGGCGCGTCTCCGGGGTCTTCTTGAGGACCGCCTCGACGTCGTCGATGAAGCCCATCCGCAGCATTTCGTCGGCCTCGTCCAGCACCAGCATGCGCAGCGCGGACAGGTCCAGCGAGCCGCGCTCCAGGTGGTCGATGACCCGGCCGGGGGTGCCGACCACGACGTGCACGCCGCGCTTCAGGGCGCTGAGCTGCGGCTGGTAGCTCTGGCCGCCGTAGATCGGCAGCACATGGAACCCGGGGATGTGGTTGGCGTACTTCTGGAACGCCTCGGCGACCTGGATCGCCAGTTCGCGGGTCGGTGCCAGCACCAGCACCTGCGGCTTGCCGGCGGTCGCGTCCAGCCGCGCCAGCGCGGGCAGGGCGAATGCCGCGGTCTTGCCGGTGCCGGTCTGGGCCTGGCCGATCATGTCGCGGCCGGCCAGCAGTGGCGGGATCGTCGCCGCCTGGATCGGGCTTGGCGATTCGTAGCCGACCGTGCGCAGGGCCTGCAGCAGGGTCTCGGGCAGGCCGAGGTCGGTGAACTTGATGTCGTGGGTGGTTTCGGCGCTCATATGCGTCCCATGTGAATGATTCAGTGGGCGTAGCCGCCGCGGGTTTGACCGCACAGTGTACGCCCGCCTGCCTGAGCGAAGGCTCCAACGGCGGGCGGGCTACGATGCGGCATGCACCTGCCGAGCTTCGACAACCGCTTCCTGCGCTCGCTTCCCGGGGACCCGGAGCCGCGCAACTTCATCCGCCAGGTGCGCGCCGCGCTGTGGTCGGCGGTCGCTCCGGCGCCGGTCGCCGCGCCGCGGCTGCTGGCGCATTCGCAAGAAATGGCCGCCGAACTGGGCTTCAGCGAGGCCGACGTCAGCTCCCCGGAGTTCGCCCGGGTGTTCGCCGGGAATGCGCTGTTGCCGGGGATGCAGCCGTTCGCGAGCAACTACGGCGGCCACCAGTTCGGGCATTGGGCGGGCCAGCTCGGCGACGGGCGCGCGATTTCGCTGGGCGAAGCGGTGCTCGCCGATGGCCGGCGCCGCGAGCTGCAGCTGAAGGGTGCGGGTCCGACCCCCTATTCGCGCTCCGCCGACGGTCGTGCGGTGCTGCGCTCCTCGATCCGCGAATTCCTGTGCAGCGAGGCGATGCACCACCTGGGTATCCCGACCACCCGTGCGCTGAGCCTGGTCGGCACCGGCGAGGGCGTGGTCCGCGACATGTTCTACGACGGCCATCCCGAAGTGGAGCCGGGCGCCATCGTCTGCCGGGTGGCGCCGTCCTTCCTGCGCTTCGGCCATTTCGAGCTGCCGTCGCAGCGCGGCGACACCAGCCTGCTGCAGGCGCTTGCCGACTTCTGCATCGCACGCGATTTCCCGCACCTGCGGGGGCGGGGCGAGCCGCTTTACGCCGACTGGTTCGCGGAAGTCTGCGAGCGTACCGCTCGGCTGGTGGCCGGGTGGATGCGGGTCGGCTTCGTGCACGGGGTGCTCAACACCGACAACATGTCGATCCTCGGCCTGGCCATCGACTACGGTCCGTACGGCTGGATCGACGCCTACGATCCCGACTGGACCCCGAACACCACCGACGCCACGGGCCGGCGCTACCGGTTCGGCTGGCAACCCCGGGTGGCGAACTGGAACCTGGGCCAGCTGGCGCGCGCGCTGGCGCCGCTGTTCACGGATGCCGCGCCGCTCCAGGCCGGCCTGGACCGCTTTGGCGCGGCCTTCGCCGCCGCTGACCGCGACGACACCGCGCGCAAGCTGGGGCTGGCGGAATGCGGCGATGCCGATGTCGCGCTGCTCCGCGACCTGCACGGCCTGCTGCACGCACACGAGGTCGACATGACCCTGTGGTTCCGGGCCCTGGCCGATATCGATCCGCGCGCGCCCTCGCTGGCACCGCTGGAGCATGCGTTCTACGACGCCGGCAAGCGCACCGCGGGCGAGGCTGGGTTGAACGACTGGCTGGCGCGCTACGCCGCGCGCGTGCGCGAGGACGCGCTGTCCGTCGATGGCAGGCGTGCGCGGATGCACGCCGCCAACCCGAAGTTCGTGTTGCGCAACTGGCTGGCGCAGGAGGCCATCGATCGCGCGCATGCCGGGGACATGGCCGGCATCGGCGAATTGCTGGCGGTCATGCGCCGGCCATACGAGGAACAGCCGGGCAATGAACGATTCGCCGGCAAGCGCCCCGACTGGGCGAAGGACCGGGCCGGCTGTTCGATGCTGTCCTGCAGCTCCTGACAACCGGTCCGGTGGCCGGGCTTACTTGCCCTTCTTTTCCTTCTTCGCCGCGCGCTTTTCCTTCAGCGACTTCTCCGGCTTCTTCTTCTCGCTCTTCTTCTGGTCCATGCCCTTGCTCATCGCACTGTCCTTTTCGAGGTGGATTGGGTGGCACGCGCCCCGGCCGCCCGGTTCCGCAGGGGGCGCGGACTACAATGGTGCATGCCCCTGATCACCTTGCAAAGCGTCGACTTCAGCGTCGGCGGCCCGCTGCTGCTGGAAAACGTCGACCTTGCCATCGATCCCGGCGAGCGCATCGCCCTGATCGGCCGCAACGGCGCCGGCAAGTCGACCCTGCTGAAACTGCTGTCCGGCGACCTCAGGCCCGATGACGGCGAGGTGCGGGTCGAAGGCGGCCGCCGGATCGCGCGGCTGGAGCAGGAAGTACCGCAGGACGCGGGCGGCAGCGTGTTCGACGTGGTCGCCGGCGGGCTGGGCGAGCTCGGCACCCTGCTGGCCGACTACCACCACCTGATCCACGCCGAGCACATCGATACCGACGCCCTGGCCGCGGTGCAGACCCGGATCGAGGCCGCGCATGGCTGGGCGCTGGACCGGCGGGTGCTGGAAACGCTGGAACGCCTGCAACTGGACGGCGATGCCGACTTCGGGGCGCTGTCCGGCGGCATGAAGCGTCGGGTGCTGCTGGCGCGGGCACTGGTGTCGCAGCCGGACCTGCTGCTGCTGGACGAGCCGACCAACCACCTCGACATCGCCGCGATCGACTGGCTGGAAGGTTTCCTCAAGCAGTGGAGCGGGGCGCTGGTGTTCATCACCCACGACCGCCGCTTCCTGCGCGCGCTGGCCACCCGCATCGTCGAGATCGACCGCGGCCAGGTGACCAGCTGGCCGGGCGACTGGGACAACTACCTGCGCCGCAAGGAGGAGCGGCTGAACGCCGAGGCGCAGGAGAACGCGCGCTTCGACAAGCTGCTGGCGCAGGAGGAAGTGTGGATCCGGCAGGGCATCAAGGCTCGCCGCACCCGCGACGAGGGCCGCGTGCGCCGGCTGCAGGCGATGCGCAGCGAACGCGCCGGGCGCCGCGGGCAGGCCGGCAACGTACGGATGGCCACCGCCCAGGCCGGCGAATCCGGCAAGAAGGTGATCGAGGCGCGCGGGGTCAGCTTCGGCCATGGCGATGGCGACCTGGTCCACGAGTTCTCCACCACGATCCTGCGCGGCGACCGCATCGGCCTGGTCGGGCCCAACGGCAGCGGCAAGACCACCTTGCTGAAGCTGTTGCTGGGCGAGCTGCAGCCGCGGTCCGGCGAGATGAAGCGCGGCACGCAGTTGCAGGTCGCCTATTTCGACCAGTACCGCGCCACCCTGCGCGAGGACTGGAACGCGATCGAGAACGTGGCCGAGGGCCGCGAGAGCGTGACCGTGGGCGGCAGGCCGAAGCACGTGATCGGCTACCTGCAGGACTTCCTGTTCACCCCCGAGCGCGCCCGCGCGCCGATCACCCGGCTGTCCGGCGGCGAGCGCAACCGCCTGCTGCTGGCGAAGCTGTTCGCGCAGCCGTCCAACCTGCTGGTGATGGACGAACCCACCAACGACCTCGACGTCGAGACCCTGGAACTGCTGGAGGAACTGCTGGCGGACTACCCGGGGACCCTGCTGCTGGTCAGCCACGACCGCGATTTCCTCGACAACGTGGTGACCTCGACGCTGGCGATGGAAGGCGGCGGCCGGGTCGGCGAATACGTGGGTGGCTACAGCGACTGGCTGCGGCAGCGGCCGTCGCCTGCCGCGACCGTCACCGCGGCCGCGCCGAAGCCGCAGGCCGCGCAGGCAACCCCGTCCGCAGGTGCACCCACGCCACCGGCGAAGGCGAAGCTGAGCTACAAGGACGCGCGCGAACTGGAACAGTTGCCGGCGCGCATCGACGCGCTGGAGGCGCAGGTCGCGGCGTTCACCGCGCGGATGGCGGAAGCCGGCTACTACCAGCGCGACGTGGCGGCGATCACCGCGGACAATGCGGCGCTGGCGGCGGCCCAGGCCGAGCTGGACGCGGCCTATTCGCGCTGGGGCGAACTCGAGGCGGGCTGACGCGATCCGGGCCCGTGCGGGCGGCCAACCCACGCCGGTGATTGCATCCGGGTCTGGCCGATACAGTTCCGGGGCGGCTACAATGGCGGGGATAAGCGGGCGCAACTGCAGCCTGCTTGCCCATGACTAGTCCGAGGCGCGCGTGCTGGCCGAATACCTGCCAACCCTGCTGTTCCTGATCGTTGCCACCGGCATCGGCATCGCCCTGATCATCGTCGGCAACGTGCTGGGCCCGAAGCGCCCGACCGCCGAGAAGCTGTCGCCGTACGAATGCGGCTTCGGCGCGTTCGAGAACGCACGCGCGCAGTTCGACGTGCGCTACTACCTGGTCGCGATCCTGTTCATCGTGTTCGACCTCGAAATCGCCTTCGTGTTCCCGTGGGCGCTGGTGTTCCGCGAACTGGGCGTGTTCGGCCTGATCGAGATGGGCGTGTTCCTGGGCCTGCTGGTGATCGGCTTCATCTACGTATGGAAGAAGGGCGCCCTCGAATGGGAGTGAGCGAAACCATCTCCGGCCTGATGCACAACCCGCTGCCCGAAGGGCGGCTGGACGACATCCTGCGCCCGGAAGGCGACAACCCGCTGCTGCAGAACGGCTTCGTCACCACCAGCATGGACGTGCTGTGGAACTGGGCGCGCACCGGCTCGATGTGGCCGATGACCTTCGGCCTGGCCTGCTGCGCGGTGGAGATGATGCACGCCGGCGCCGCGCGCCTGGACCTGGACCGCTACGGCGTGGTGTTCCGCCCGTCGCCACGGCAGTCCGACGTGATGATCGTGGCCGGCACCCTGTGCAACAAGATGGCCCCGGCCTTGCGCAAGGTCTACGACCAGATGCCCGACCCCAAGTGGGTGATCTCGATGGGCAGCTGCGCCAACGGCGGCGGCTACTACCACTATTCCTATTCCGTGGTCCGCGGCTGCGACCGGGTGGTGCCGGTCGACGTGTACGTGCCCGGTTGCCCGCCCACCGCGGAAGCGCTGGTGTACGGCATCCTGCAGTTGCAGAAGAAGATCCGCCGCAGCGCGCAGAACCCGTTCGCGCCGGGCGGCGGCGGCAACGAAGCCGGCCACGCCACCATGAACAAGGGCATCGTGGCATGAGCGCGTCGCTGGCGAACGAACTTGCGGCGCGCTTCGGCGCGGCCGCGGTCGAGGTCGCGCTGCCGCGCGGCGAGACCACGCTCGAGGTCCCCGCGGGCGAATGGGTGGCGGCCTGCACCGCGCTGCGCGATGCATTCGGCTTCGATACCTTCATCGACCTGTGCGGGGTCGACTACCTGGGCTACGGCAACGACGAGTGGGATACCGACGGCGTTTCCGCCCAGGGATTCAGCCGCGGGGTCGAGGGCCGGGGACCGGGTCGCTTCAAGTGGGGCGAGCGGCCGAGCCACCAGGTCGGCGAACCCGCCGCGGTGGCCGCGGACACGCTCGAAGGCAAGCGCTTCGCCGTTGTCCTGCACCTGTTGTCGGTGCGTCGCAACCTGCGCCTGCGGGTGCGTTGCTTCGCCGCCGACAACAGCCTGCCGGTGGTGGCTTCGCTGGTCGGGGTGTGGCCCGGCGTCAACTGGTTCGAGCGCGAGGCATTCGACCTGTTCGGGATCATCTTCGAGGGGCATCCGGACCTGCGCCGGATCCTCACCGACTACGGCTTCGTCGGCCATCCGTTCCGCAAGGACTTCCCGCTGATCGGCAACGTCGAGGTCCGCTATGACGCAGGCCTCAAGCGCGTGGTCTACGAGCCGGTGACCTCGGTCGAGCCGCGCGTGGGCGTGCCGCGGGTGATCCGCGACGACGCCCGCTTCGCCACCGCCGAAGGCGAGCGCGGCGGCAAGATCCTCGACCGGGAGGCCCGTCGATGAGCGCCGTGCCGACGTCGGGCCTGTTCGCCAGCAATGCCGGCGAAGCCCTGCAGGAGATCCGCAACTACACCCTCAACTTCGGCCCGCAGCACCCGGCCGCGCATGGCGTGCTGCGCCTGATCCTGGAGATGGACGGCGAGGTGATCCGCCGCGCGGATCCGCACGTGGGCCTGCTGCACCGGGGCACCGAGAAGCTGGCCGAGTCCAAGCCGTTCAACCAGTCGATCGGCTACATGGACCGCCTGGACTACGTGTCGATGATGTGCAACGAGCACGCCTACGTGCTCGCGATCGAACGGCTGATGGGGATCGAGGCGCCGGAGCGGGCGCAGTGGATCCGCACCATGTTCGACGAGATCACCCGGATCCTGAACCACCTGATGTGGGTGGGTTCGAACGCGCTCGACCTCGGCGCGATGGCGGTGTTCCTGTACGCCTTCCGCGAGCGCGAGGAGCTGATGGACTGCTACGAGGCGGTCAGCGGCGCGCGCATGCACGCGACCTACTACCGCCCGGGCGGCGTCTACCGCGACCTGCCCGCGAAGATGCCGCGTTACAAGGAATCGCCGTGGCGCAAGGGCGCCAAGCTCAAGCGCTTCAACCAGTGGCGCGAAGGCTCGCTGCTCGATTACCTCGAGCACTTCTGCAAGGACTTCCCGGCCCGCGTCGACGAGTACGAGACCCTGCTCACCGACAACCGCATCTGGAAGCAGCGCACCGTCGGCATCGGCGTGATCCCGCCGGAACAGGCGATGGCCTGGGGCATGAGCGGCCCGATGCTGCGCGGCTCCGGCGTGGCCTGGGACCTGCGCAAGAAGCAGCCCTACGCGAAGTACGCGGAGGTCGATTTCGACATCCCGGTCGGGGTCAAGGGCGACTGCTACGACCGTTACCTGGTTCGCATGGCCGAAATGCGCCAGTCCACCCGCATCATCGAGCAGTGCGTGCGCTGGCTGAAGGCCAACCCGGGCCCGGTGATGCTGGACAACTACAAGGTGTCGCCGCCGTCGCGTGAAGCGATGAAGGACGACATGGAAGCCCTCATCCACCACTTCAAGCTGTTCTCCGAAGGCTATTGCGTCCCCGCCGGCGAGACCTACGCGGCGGTCGAGGCACCGAAGGGCGAGTTCGGCTGCTACCTGGTGAGCGACGGCGCCAACAAGCCGTTCCGCGTGCACCTGCGCGCGCCCGGCTTCGCCCACCTGTCGTCGATGGACGAGATCGTGAAGGGCCACATGCTGGCCGACGTGGTGGCGATGATCGGCACCTACGACATCGTGTTTGGAGAAGTCGACCGATGAAGGCGACGGGCAATTTCGAAAACGCGCGCAGCGTGGACCCGATGGTGGCGCTGTCGGATGCGACGCGTGCGCACATCGACCACTGGCTGGCCAAGTTCCCCGCCGACCGCAAGCGTTCCGCGGTGCTGCAGGGCCTGTTCGCGGCGCAGGAACAGAACGGCGGCTGGCTCAGCGACGAGATGATCGCCGCGGTCGCCCGGTACCTGGACCTGCCGCCGGTATGGGCCTACGAGGTCGCGACCTTCTACTCGATGTTCGAGACCAAGCCGGTCGGCCGCAACAACGTGGCCTTCTGCACCAACATCAGCTGCTGGTTGAACGGCGCCGAGGACCTGGTCGCGCACGCCGAGCAGAAGCTTGGCTGCAAGCTGGGCGGTTCCACCGCGGATGGCCGCATCTACCTCAAGCGCGAGGAAGAATGCGTGGCCGCGTGCTGCGGCGCGCCGGTGGTGGTGATCAACGGGCATTACCACGAGAAGCTCGACGCCGCGAAGGTGGACGAACTGCTGGACGGGCTGAAGTAATGGGCGGACACCACAGCCACTATTCCGAGGGCTACGGCCCGGTTGGCCCGGCGCCGACGGAGCACAGCGTGGTCTACACCACCCTGCATTTCGACAAGCCGTGGTCGTACGAGAACTACCTGAAGACCGGCGGCTACAGCGCGCTGCGCAGGATCCTGGAAGAAAGGATCCCGCCGGCGGACGTGGTCGAGATGGTCAAGCAGTCCGGCCTGCGCGGCCGCGGCGGCGCGGGCTTCCCGACCGGCCTGAAGTGGAGCTTCATGCCGAAGGGCCCGGGGCAGAAGTACATCCTGTGCAATTCGGACGAGTCGGAGCCGGGCACCGCCAAGGACCGAGACATCCTGCGTTACAACCCGCACGCGGTGATCGAGGGCATGGCGATCGCCTGCTACGCCACCGGCGCCACCGTGGCCTACAACTACCTGCGCGGCGAGTTCCACCACGAGCCCTTCGAGCACCTGGAAGAGGCCACCCGCGAGGCCTACGCCAACGGCTGGCTGGGCAAGGACGTGCTCGGCAGCGGCATCGACATCGACATCCACAACGCGCTGGGCGCCGGTGCCTACATCTGCGGCGAAGAGACCGCGCTGATGGAGTCGCTGGAAGGCAAGAAGGGCCAGCCGCGCTACAAGCCGCCGTTCCCGGCCAACTTCGGCCTGTACGGCAAGCCGACCACGATCAACAACACCGAGACCTATGCCTCGGTGCCGGCGATCGTGCGCAACGGCGCGGAATGGTTCGCGGGGCTCGGCAAGCCCAACAACGGCGGCCCCAAGGTGTTCTCGGTGTCCGGCCACGTGGCGCGTCCCGGCAACCACGAGATCCGCCTCGGCACCCCGTTCGCCGACCTGCTGCAGCTGTGCGGCGGGATCCGCGCCGGCCACCGGATCAAGGCGGTGATCCCGGGCGGTTCGTCGATGCCGGTGCTGCCGGGCGAGGTGATGATGGGCCTCACGATGGACTACGACAGCATCCAGAAGGCCGGGTCCGGGCTGGGTTCGGGCGCGGTGATCGTGATGGACGAGACCACCTGCATGGTCCGCGCCTGCCAGCGCATCTCGCGGTTCTACTACGCGGAATCCTGCGGCCAGTGCACCCCGTGCCGCGAAGGCACCGGCTGGATGTACCGGATGCTGACCCGGATCGCCAACCTCGAGGCGACCATGGACGACCTGCACATGCTGCGCGCCTCCGCCGGGCAGATCGAGGGCCACACCATCTGCGCGTTCGGCGAAGCCGCGGCGTGGCCGGTGCAGGGCTTCCTGCGCCATTTCTGGCATGAATTCGAGTACGCGATCGTGAACAAGCGCTTCTACGTCGACGACGAGCGCGCGGGTACCCTGGCCAAGACCGCGCAGGTGGCCGCATGAGTGCGCAGCCGGTCAATCCGAACCTGCCGCCGGACCACGTCACCGTCTTCATCGACGGCACTGAGCTGGCTGCGCCAAGGGGATCGATGATCATCCATGCCGCCGACAAGGCCGGCATCCCGATCCCGCGCTTCTGCTACCACGACAAGCTGCCGATCGCGGCCAATTGCCGGATGTGCCTGGTCGAGGTCGAGAAGATGCCGAAGCCGGCACCGGCCTGCGCCACGCCGGTGATGGACGGCATGAAGATCAGCACCCGCAGCGACAAGGCGTTGAAGTCGCAGCGCAACGTGATGGAGTTCCTGCTGATCAACCACCCGCTGGACTGCCCGGTCTGCGACCAGGGCGGCGAATGCGAACTGCAGGACCTGTCGCTGGGCTACGGGCGCTCGGTCAGCCGTTTCGTCGAGCGCAAGCGCGCGGTGGCGGACGAGGACCTCGGTCCGCTGGTCGCCACCGAGATGACCCGCTGCATCCATTGCACCCGTTGCGTGCGCTTCACCGCGGAGATCGCCGGCACCTACGAGCTCGGCGGCATGCAGCGCGGCGAGAACCTGCAGATCGGCACCTATGACGGCAAGCCGCTGACCACCGAGCTGTCCGGCAACGTGATCGACGTGTGCCCGGTCGGTGCGCTGACCAACAAGGTGTTCCGCTTCAAGGCGCGCCCGTGGGAGCTCACCGCGAAGGCCTCGCTGGGCTACCACGACGCGCTCGGCAGCAACCTGTTCCACCACGTGCGCCGCGGCGAGGTCCTGCGCAGCGTGCCGCGCGACAACGAAGCGGTGAACGAGTGCTGGCTGTCGGACCGCGACCGCTACGCGCATGAAGGCCTGTATGCCGAAGATCGCGCGACGGTGCCGCTGGTCCGCGATGGCGACGGTTTCCGCGAGGCATCCTGGGACGAGGCGCTGGCCGCCGCGGCACGCATCCTGCGCGACAACGCCGGCGACAACCTCGGCGTGCTGGTGCACCCGGCCACCTCGAACGAAGAGGGCGCCCTGCTGGCGCGCCTCGCCGGGGCGCTTGGCACCGGCAACCTCGACCACCGCATCGGCCAGCTCGACCTCTCGGACGGCGCCCAGGCGCAGGCGTTCGCGATGCCGGTCGCCGAGATCGAGCAGGCCGATGCCATCGTCATCCTCGGCAGCAACCTGCGCCACGAAGTGCCGTTGCTGCACCAGCGCGTGCGCAAGGCCGCCAAGCGCGGGGCGAAGATCCACGTCGTCAACCCGGTCGATTTCGATTTCGCGTTCACCGTCGCGTCCAGCCGGATCGTGCCGCCCGCGCAGCTTGCGCAGGCGCTCGCGCAGGTCGACCTGGGCGATGCATCGAACGTGGCATTGATCGTTGGCGGGGTTGCCGAGAACGGCGCGCACGCGGCCGCGATCCGCGCCGCCGCGAACGAATTCGCGAATGCGAAGAACGCCAGGTTGTGCCGGATCCCGCAGGGCGCGAACGCGCTTGGCCTGTCCCGCCACGGCGTGCTGCCAGCCGCGCGCGATGCGCAGTCGATGCTGCGCGATCCGCGCGCTGCGTACCTGGTCTACGGACTGGAGCCGGGGCTGGACTTCGCCGACCAGCATGCTGCGTTGAAGGCACTGGGCAGTGCCAGGGTCGTTGCATTCAGCCAGTTCGCCTGCCAGAGCACGCGCCGGGTGGCCGACGTGATCCTGCCGATCGGCGCGCTGCCGGAAATCGAGGCGACGCTGGGCAACCTCGATGGCATCGCACAGGCCACCTCCGCGGCCGGAAAGCTGCCGGGCCAGGCACGTCCCGGCTGGCGCGTGCTGCGTGCACTTGCCACCGAATTGGCGTTGCCGGGCTTCGAGTTCACCGACCTTGCCGGGCTGCGCGCCGGGATCGCCCCGGTGGCCATGCAGGCCGCCTCGGGGCAGCCGGTCGCGACTGGCGGCGGTGGCCTGGAGGTCGCCGTTTCGCAGGCGATCTATCGCGGCGACGGGGTGTTGCGTCGCTCGCAGGCGTTGCAGGCGCACCCGCTGACGGTCGGCGCGCGCGTCGCCCTGAACCCGGCCGATGCCGCCGCCGCGGGCCTCGCCGCGGGCGCCATGGCGAAGCTGCGCAACAGCGTCGGTGCCGCGACCCTGCAGGTCGTGATCGACGATCGCGTCGCGCCGGGCTGCGCATGGATCGAATCCGGCTACGGCGCAACCGCGCCGCTGGCCGCCTCGGCCACGGTGGAGGTCGTCGGCGCATGAGCAATCCGTTGATGACCATGCTGGTGGAGCCGCTGCGCGACGGGCTGCTGTCGTTCGGCACGATCGGCATGCTGGTGTGGATCGTGCTGAAGATCCTCGCCATCGCGATGCCGGTGATCGTGACCGTGGCGTTCTACGTGGTCTGGGAGCGCAAGCTGATCGGCTGGATGCACGTGCGCCACGGGCCGATGTACATCGGCAAGGGCATCCTCCAGGCCTTCGCCGATGTCTTCAAGCTGCTGTTCAAGGAAGTGGTGCAGCCGACCGTGGCGCATCCGTTCCTGTTCCGGCTTGCGCCGCTGATCGCGCTGGTTCCGGCGTTCGCGGCGTGGGCAGTGGTGCCGTTCGACGCGCAACTGGTGCTGTCGAACGCGAATGCGGGCCTGCTGTACCTGCTGGCGATGACCTCGATGGGCGTCTACGGGATCATCCTCGCCGGCTGGGCGTCCAACTCGAAGTACGCCTTCCTCGGCGCCATGCGTGCCGCCGCGCAGGTGGTCAGCTACGAGATCGCGATGGGGTTCGCCCTGGTCGGGGTGCTGATCGCCGCCGGCAGCCTGAACCTGAGCGAGATCGTGATGGCGCAGTCCGGCGATGCCGGCTTCCTGGAGTGGTTCTGGGTGCCGCTGCTGCCGCTGTTCGTGGTCTATTTCATCTCCGGCGTGGCCGAGACCAACCGCGCGCCGTTCGACGTGGTCGAGGGCGAATCGGAGATCGTCGCCGGGCACATGGTGGAGTACTCGGGCTCGCAGTTCGCGCTGTTCTTCCTTGCCGAATACGCCAACATGATCCTGGTCAGCTTCCTGACCGCGCTGTTCTTCCTCGGTGGCTGGCTGTCGCCGATCCCGGCGTCCTGGATCCCCGACGTGCCGCTGCTGGGAACCGTGCTGGGAGACGGCTGGTGGTGGCTGCTGGCGAAGGTGTTCTTCTTCGCGAGCTGCTTCATCTGGTTCCGCGCCAGCTTCCCGCGCTATCGCTACGACCAGATCATGCGGCTGGGCTGGAAGGTGTTCATCCCGATCACCATCGCCTGGATATGCGCGACCGCGCTGATGGCCTACTTCAACGTGTTCACGGCGGGGCAGTGACCTGAAATGACGCGCATCGCCTCGTACCTCAAGAGCCTCCTGCTGCTGGAACTCGCCGGCGGCCTCTGGCTGACCTTCAAGTACCTGTTCCGTCCCAAGTACACGCTGATGTACCCGGCGGAGAAGACCCCGCAGTCGCCGCGCTTCCGTGGCGTGCATGCATTGCGCCGCTATCCGAACGGCGAGGAGCGCTGCATCGCGTGCAAGCTCTGCGAGGCGGTTTGCCCGGCGCTGGCGATCACCATCGATTCCGAACAGCGCGCGGACGACACCCGCCGCACCACCCGCTACGAGATCGACCTGTTCAAGTGCATCTACTGCGGGTTCTGCGAGGAATCCTGCCCGGTGGACTCGATCGTCGAGACCCATGTCCACGAGTACCACTTCGACAAGCGCGGCCAGAACATCGTGACCAAGCCGCAGTTGCTCGCCATCGGCGACCGCCTGGAGGCGGAGATCGCCGAGCGCCGCGCGGCCGACGCGCCGTTCCGTTGAGGTTGACAGACGAATGACCCCCGATTTCCCGACCCTGGCCTTCCTCGGCTTCGCCGCCACCGCGGCGATCGCGGCACTGGCGACGATCACCGCGCGCAACCCGGTGCACGCCGCGCTGTGGCTGGTGCTGACCTTCTTCTCCGTGGCCTGCACCTGGATCATCGGCGGCGCCGAGTTCCTCGGCGTGGCGTTGGTGCTGGTCTATGTCGGTGCGGTTATGGTGCTGTTCCTGTTCGTGGTGATGATGCTCGACGTCGACATGGCGCCGCTGCGCGAGGGCTACGTGCGCTACCTGCCGGTCGGGCTGGTGGTGGCGCTGGTGATGCTGGCGCAGATCCTGGCACTGATCGGGGTGAAGGCCGCGGCGGAGGTGCCGTTCGCGGACAACGCCGCTGTCGCCGCCGACGTCTCCAACACCACCTGGCTGGCGCGCGCGCTGTTCACCGAATTCATGCTTCCGTTCGAGGTGGCCGCGGTGATCCTGACGGTGGCAGTGGTGGCCGCGGTGATGCTGACCCTGCGCCGCCGCGGCGGCACCAAGCACCAGGATCCGTCCGCGCAATCGCGGGTCAGGGCAAGCGACCGCCTGCGAATGGTCAAGATGGACGCGGAGCGGCCGGCATTGCCCGCGGCTGCGCCGGAATCGGAGGCCGCGCCGTGAGCGACATGCCCAATATCTTCGCGGCACTGACCCTGGGCCACTACCTGGCGCTCGGCGCGGTGCTGTTCTGCATCAGCGTCGCCGGCATCTTCCTCAACCGCAAGAACGTGATCATGCTGCTGATGTCGCTGGAGCTGATGCTGCTGGCGGTGAACATCAACTTCGTCGCGTTCTCGCGTTCGCTGGGCGATGCCGCCGGCCAGGTCTTCGTGTTCTTCATCCTGACCGTGGCCGCCGCCGAATCCGCGATCGGCCTGGCGATCCTGGTCACCCTGTTCCGCAACCGTCGCACGATCGACGTGGCGGACATCGACACCTTGAAGGGCTGAGGCATGGTGATTTCGAAGACCCACCTGCTGCTGGTCGTGCTGCTGCCGTTGCTGGGCGCGGTGCTGGCCGGCCTGTTCGGCAGGAAGATCGGCCGCGTCGGTGCGCACAGCGCGACCATCCTCGGGGTGGCGGCGAGCTGCGTGCTGTCGTGCTGGGTGCTATGGCAGCTGTTGCAGGGCGCGGCGCCGTTCAACGAGAACGTCTACACCTGGTTCCAGGTCGGCGGCATCCAGGCCAACGTCGGCTTCATGGTCGACAAGCTGACCGCGATGATGATGGTGGTGGTCACCTTCGTCTCGCTGCTGGTGCACATCTACACCATCGGCTACATGGCCGAGGACGACGGCTACCAGCGCTTCTTCAGCTATATCTCGCTGTTCACCTTCAGCATGCTGATGCTGGTGATGAGCAACAACTTCCTGCAGCTGTTCTTCGGCTGGGAAGCGGTGGGCCTGGTCTCCTACCTGCTGATCGGCTTCTGGTTCAAGAAGCCGAGCGCGATCTTCGCCAACCTCAAGGCGTTCCTGGTCAACCGCGTTGGCGACTTCGGGTTCCTGCTGGGGATCGCGGGCGTGCTGTACTGGATCGGGACCCTGGACTACGCCACCGCGTTCGCCAACGCGCCGACCGTCCGTGACGCCACGGTGTCGCTCTGGGCCGGCAGCGAGTGGTCGGTGCCCACCGTCATCTGCATCTGCCTGTTCATCGGCGCGATGGGCAAGTCCGCGCAGGTGCCGCTGCACGTGTGGCTGCCGGATTCGATGGAAGGCCCGACCCCGATCTCGGCGCTGATCCACGCCGCGACCATGGTCACCGCCGGCATCTTCATGGTGGCGCGGATGTCGCCGCTGTTCGAGATGTCGCCGGCGGCGCTCAACTTCATCCTGTTCATCGGCGCCACCACCGCGTTCTGGACCGGCCTGATCGGCATGGTCCAGAACGACATCAAGCGGGTGGTCGCGTATTCGACGCTGTCGCAGCTCGGATACATGACGGTGGCGCTGGGCCTGTCGGCATACTCGGCGGCGGTCTACCACCTGATGACCCACGCCTTCTTCAAGGCGCTGCTGTTCCTGGCGGCCGGCAGCGTGATCATCGGCATGCACCACGAGCAGGACATGCGCAAGATGGGCGGCCTGCGCAAGTACATGCCGATCACCTTCGTCACCAGCCTGCTCGGCACCCTGGCGCTGGTCGGCACGCCGTTCTTCAGCGGCTTCTACTCGAAGGACACCATCATCGAGGCCGCCCGCCACCACGCCATCGAACACGCCGACTGGGTGGCGCAGTACGCCAACATGGCGGTGCTGCTGGGTGCGTTCGTCACCAGCTTCTACAGTTTCCGCCTGCTGTACCTGACCTTCTTCGGCGAAGAACGCTTCCGTGACGCGCATGCGCACGAGGCGCACGGGCACGACGCGCATGCGCATGGCGATCACCACGACGACCATGGCCAGCACGGCGTCCACGAGCCGCACGAGAGCCCGTGGGTGGTGACCCTGCCGCTGGTGCTGCTGGCGATCCCGTCGGTCCTGGTCGGGTTCCTCACCGTCGGGCCGATGTTGTTCGGCACCGACATGCTGGGCCACGAGAAGCAGCTGCCGTTCTTCCTCGGCGCGATCGAGGTGCTGAAGGAGAACGACGTCGTCGCCGCGCTGGCGCAGGAATTCCACGGCCCGGTTGCATTCGCGCTGCACGGCTTCAAGGCACCGGCCTTCTGGCTGGCGCTGATGGGCTTCCTGCTCGCGACCCTGCTGTACCTGGTCAAGCCGGAATGGCGCGTCGGCATCAACCGGACCCTGGCCTGGCCGATCCGGGTGCTGGAAAACAAGTACGGGATGGACGATCTCTGGATCGGCGGGTTCGCGGGCGGTGGCGTCGGCCTCGGCAAGCTTTCGCGCCTGTTCGACAGCAAGCTCATCGACGGCGTGGCGGTGAATGGCAGTGCCAGCCTGGTCGGCATGGCCGCGGGCCTGGTCCGCAAGCTGCAGTCCGGCTACCTGTACCACTACGCCTTCGCCATGATCCTGGGCCTGGTCGCGCTGCTCGCGCTGGCCAACCACTACTGGCTGTGAGCCAGACCGACTGGATGGAATCTCAAGCGTGACCCACTGGCCCCTCCTCAGTTTGCTGGTCTGGCTGCCGATCCTCGGCGGCGTGTTCACCATGATGGCGGGCAATTCGCGCCCGCGTGCCGCGCGCTGGATCGCGCTGGCGTTTGCGGTCGCAAGCCTGCTGCTGTGCATTCCGCTGTTCGCCGGTTTCGACCTCGGCAGCGGGGCGATGCAGTTCGTCGAGCGGCGCACCTGGATCCCGACCTACGACATCGAGTACCACCTGGGCGCGGACGGCATCTCGCTGGCCCTGATCGGGCTGACCACCCTGACCACGGTGCTGGTGCTGATCGGCGCATGGACCGCGATCGACAAGCGCGTCAGCCAGTACTACGCGGCGTTGCTGATCCTCGAAGGCCTGATGATCGGCGTGTTCAGCGCCCTTGATGCGCTGCTCTTCTACGTGTTCTTCGAGGGCATGCTGATCCCGATGTTCATCATCATCGGTGTGTGGGGCGGCCCGCGCCGGGTGTATGCCTCGGTCAAGTTCTTCCTGTACACGTTCCTCGGTTCGGTGTTCATGCTGGTCGGACTGGTCTACCTGTACCTGAAGGGCGGCAGCTGGCAACTGGCGGACATGGCCGCGCTGCCGCTGACCATGGCCGAACAGACCTGGCTGTTCTTCGCCTTCCTGGTCGCGTTCGCGGTCAAGGTGCCGATGTTCCCGGTCCACACCTGGCTGCCGGACGCGCACGTCGAGGCGCCGACCGGCGGCTCGGTGATCCTGGCCGCGATCATGCTGAAGATCGGCGGTTACGGCTTCCTGCGCTTCGTGCTGCCGATCGTTCCCGACGCAGGCCATCACTTCGCCTGGCTGGTGATCACGCTGTCGCTGGTCGCGGTGGTCTACGTCGGCCTGGTGGCGCTGGTGCAGGAGGACATGAAGAAGCTGATCGCCTATTCGTCGGTTTCGCACATGGGTTTCGTCACCCTCGGCACCTTCATCGCCTTCGCCTTGGTGCGCGATGGCGGCAACGCCGACGCCGCCCGCCTTGGCCTGCAGGGCGCGATGGTGCAGATGGTCAGCCACGGCTTCATTTCCGGCGCGATGTTCTCCTGCGTCGGCGTCCTGTACGACCGCATGCACAGCCGCATGATCCGGGATTACGGCGGGGTGGCCAATTCGATGCCGTGGTTCGCGATGTTCTGGGTGCTGTTCGCGATGGCGAACTCCGGCCTGCCGGGCACCAGCGGCTTCGTTGGCGAATTCATGGTGATCCTGGCCGCGTTCCAGGCAAACCCGCTGATCGCGTTCGCCGCCGCCTTCACCCTCATCATCGGCGCCGGCTACACCTTGTGGCTGACCAAGCGCGTGATCTGGGGCGATACCGGAAATGCCCACGTGGCGACGCTGGAGGACATCAACATGCGCGAGTGGATCGTGCTTGGCGTGTTCGCCATCGGCGTGCTGGTGCTCGGCGTGTGGCCGAAGCCGCTGATCGACCTGATGGAACCCTCCATCGCGCAACTGGCGGGCCAGCTCGCCGCGACCAAGCTCTAAGGTGCCGACCCGATGATGCAGGACATGCCCACCGTCGCCGACCTGTTCCCGCTGCTGCCGGAGCTGGTGCTGGTCGGCGCCGCGTTCGCGCTCTTGATGCTCGACCTGTTCCTCGACGAGAAGCAGCGCGTGCTGACCCATGTGCTGGCGATCTGCACGCTGGTGCTGGTCGGGGTGCTGTTGGTCGCGGGCTGGGGCGGGCAGGGCACGGTGCTGTCCGGCATGTTCATCCGCGACAACATGGCCGACGTGCTCAAGGTCGGCGTGTGCTTCGTGTCCGCGATCTCGCTGGTGTATGCCTGGCCGTTCCTGCGCGAGCGCGGCCTGTACAAGGGCGAGGTGCCGGTGCTGGTGATGTTCGCGGTGGCCGGGATGATGCTGCTGATCTCCGCCGGCAGCCTGGTCATGGTGTACCTGGGCCTGGAGCTGCTGGCGTTGTGCTCGTACGCGCTGGTGGCGATCGACCGCGACAGCCCGCTGGCCTCGGAGGCGGCGATGAAGTACTTCGTGCTGGGCGCGCTGGCCTCGGGCATGCTGCTGTACGGCATGTCGCTGGTGTACGGCGCGACCGGAAGCATCGACCTCGCCACCATCAGTGCGAACGCGTCGCTGGCCACGCAGCCGTCGATGCTGCTGACCGGGGTGGCGTTCATGGTCGCCGGCATCGCCTTCAAGTTCGGCGCCGCGCCTTTCCACATGTGGCTGCCGGACGTCTACCACGGTGCGCCCACGCCGATCACGCTGTTCATCGGTTCCGCGCCCAAGCTGGCCGCGTTCGCGATGGCGATCCGGTTGCTCGAAGTGGGGGCCGCGCCGCTCGGCGATTACTGGCACCCGATGCTGGCCGGCCTGGCCGCGCTGTCGCTGGTGATCGGCAACGTGGTGGCGCTGGCGCAGACCAACCTCAAGCGCATGCTGGCGTACTCCACGGTGTCGCACGTTGGCTTCCTGTTCCTCGGGCTGGCCGGCGGTGGCGCGACCGGCTATGCGGCGTCGATGTTCTACGCGCTCAGCTACGCGATCATGGCCGCGGCGGCGTTCGGCGCGATCATCGTGCTGTCGCGGCGGGGCTTCGAGGCAGACCGCATCGACGATTTCAAGGGCCTGAACGCGCGCGACCCGTGGACCGCGGGCCTGGTGCTGTGCGTGATGGCATCGCTGGCCGGCGTGCCGCCGTTCCTCGGTTTCTGGGCGAAGCTGGCGGTGCTGCGCGCGGCCCTGCAGGGCGACCTGATGTGGCTTGCGATCGTCGGCATCGTGTGCGCGGTGATCGGCGCGTTCTACTACCTGCGCGTGATCAAGGCGATGTATTTCGACGAACCCGTCGGCGAGGCGGTGCGCCCGCGCGACGACCGCCTGCTGCAGGTGGTGTTCGGGGTCAACGCGCTTGGCCTGCTCGCGTTCGGGCTGGCCTGGAACCCGCTGATGGCGTGGTGCCAGCGCGCCTTCGCCTGAACCGGATCGATCGGATCTTGCACGCAAAGGCTTGCAAAGAATCCGCGCAAGCAACATAATTCCGCTTCTGCTGCGGGGTGGAGCAGTCTGGCAGCTCGTCGGGCTCATAACCCGAAGGTCGCAGGTTCAAATCCTGCCCCCGCTACCATGTTTCCTGCGTTGAATGCCGGTTCGGGTCTACGCAGCAGCTTGGGCTCGCGCAACCCGTTGTTCCCGGGTTCCGCAATCCAGCGTCATCGGAAAAGGGCCCCATGGGCCCTTTGCCGTTTCTGGAATTCCCGTTTCCGCATCGCACCGTCCTGGACGCACCGTGACCGACAAGGCCGACGACATCGCAGCGCTGCTCTCGCCCACCGTGCAAGCGCTTGGGCTGGAACTGCTCGGCATCGAATACCTGCCGGCGCCCGGTGGCGCGACGGTGCGCCTGTACATCGACGTGCCGCAGGCCGAGGCGCAGGCACGCAGCGTCGGCATCGAGGATTGCGAGGCGGTGAGCCGCGAGGTGTCCGCGCAGCTCGACGTCGAGGATCCGATCAGCGGCAACTACACGCTGGAAGTGTCCTCGCCGGGGCTTGACCGGCCGCTGTTCGGGGCCGCGCAGTTCGCGCGCTTCGCCGGCGAGTCCGCCAAGGTCACCCTGAAGCTGCCGCAGGACGGGCGCCGCCGCCTGCAGGGCGCGATCCTGCGGGTGGATGGCGGGACGGTCGTGTTCGCGCTCGACAACGCAGAGTTCGCGGTCGATGCCGGCAACATCGACAAGGCCAGGCTGGTGCCCGATTGGGTGGCGCTGGGGCTTGCGCCGGCAATGGACAAGTCGGGGCGCGACGCGCGTCCCGGCAAGCAGAAGAAAGCCGCCGGCCGGAAGCCGGCGACCGATGGCAAACCCACCAACAAGCCGACGGCAGGCAAGCCGTCCAGTGCGGAGTAACCGGAAATGAGCAAGGAACTGTTGCTGGTCGTCGATGCGGTCGCGGCCGAGAAGGGCGTGCCGGAGTCGGTGATCCTGGAGGCGATCGAAGCGGCGCTGGCCTCGGCGGCGAAGAAGCGCTACGCCGAGCAGGACGTGCTGGTGCGCGTGGCGATCGACCCGAAGGACGGCAGCTACGAAACCTTCCGCCGCTGGGAAGTGGTGGCCGACGACGTGGTGATGGAGTCGCCGGACCGCCAGGTGCGGCTGATGGACGCGCTGGACGAGAGCGAGGACGCCGAGGTCGGCGACTATATCGAGGAACAGATCGAGAACCCGGATTTCGGGCGCATCGCCGCCCAGGCCGCCAAGCAGGTGATCGTGCAGCGGGTGCGCGAAGCCGAGCGCGCGCAGGTGGTGGACGCGTGGAAGGACCGGGTCGGCGAACTGATCACCGGCGTGGTCAAGCGGGTCGAGCGCGGCAACATCTACGTCGACCTGGGCGGCAACGCCGAGGCGATCATCCCCAAGGACAAGGGCATCCCGCGCGATGTCCTGCGCACCGGCGACCGCGTGCGCGGCTACCTGTTCGACGTCCGCCCGGAGCCGCGCGGCCCGCAGCTGTTCATCAGCCGCGCCGCCCCGGAATTCATGATGGAGCTGTTCAAGCTCGAGGTGCCGGAGGTCGGCCAGGGCCTGGTTTCGATCATGGCCTGCGCGCGCGACCCGGGTGACCGCGCCAAGATCGCGGTGCTGGCGCACGACACCCGCACCGATCCGATCGGCGCCTGCATCGGCATGCGCGGTTCGCGCGTGCAGGCGGTGACCAACGAGCTCAATGGCGAGCGCGTGGACATCGTGCTGTGGAGCGACAACGCCGCCCAGTTCGTGATCAACGCGATGGCGCCGGCGGAAGTGCAGTCGATCATCGTCGACGAGGACAAGCACTCGATGGACCTGGCGGTGGCCGAGGACAAGCTGGCGCAGGCGATCGGCCGTGGCGGCCAGAACGTGCGCCTGGCCAGCCGCCTGTCCGGGTGGCAGCTGAACGTGATGACCGCCGACCAGGTGCAGGCGAAGTCGGAGGCCGAGCAGGCCGCCGCGCGCGCCCTGTTCATGCAGAAGCTCGAGGTCGACGAGGAGATCGCCGGGATCCTGGTGGCGGAGGGCTTCAGCACCGTCGAGGAAATCGCCTACGTGCCGGTCGGCGAGCTGCTGGCGGTGGAGGGCTTCGACGAGGACATCGTCGAGGAACTGCGTTCGCGCGCCCGCGACGCCCTGCTCAACGAGGCGCTGGCGGTGGAAGAGGGGCTCGAGGAGCACCAGCCCGCCGAGGACCTGCTGGAGCTGCCGGGGATGGACGAAGCCACCGCCTACGCGCTGGCCGAGCGCGGCGTCCGCACCCGCGAGGAACTGGCGGAAATGGCCACCGACGAGATCGCCGACATCGAAGACGTCGGCGAGGAACGCGCCGCGGCCCTGATCATGGAAGCGCGCAAGCACTGGTTCGAATAAGCGTTACCGATGGCCGGGCCCGGGGCCCGGCCGCGATTGATTGTCCAGCGGGCCAAGGCCCGCTCTACAATCGCCCCATTCGGCCGCACCCGTGGCGGCCAAGGACACCGGAATCCGAATGTCGCAGCAAACCACCATCCGCAAGTTGGCCGAACTGGTGAACACGCCGGTCGATAAACTGCTGGAGCAGCTGGCCGAGGCCGGCATGAGCTTCAGCGGTCCCGACCAGGTCGTCACCAGCATGGAGAAAGTGAAGCTGCTGGGCTTCCTGAAGCGTTCGCACGGCAAGACCGAGACCGCCGCGGCCGAGGTCGTCGCGCCCAGCAGGATCACCCTCAACCGCAGCCGCAAGCAGGAACTGACCATCGGCGGCGGCAAGGCCGGGCGTGGCGGCGCCAGCACCATCGACGTGGTGGTGCGCAAGAAGATCGTCGTGAGCAAGCCATCCGTGGGTCCGGCAATGACCCCCGCCGAGGAGCAGGATGCCGAGCGCGCCGAGATCCTGCGCAAGCTGGAAGAGTCGCGCCTGAAGAACCTCACGGAGCAGCAGCGCCTGGCCGAAGGCGACCGCAAGCGCGCCGAGGAACTGGCCGCGCGCAAGCGCGCCGAGGAAGAGGCGGCCGAGCGCGTGCGGCTGGAAGCCGCCGCCGCCGCCGAAGCCGCGGTGCTGGAGGAGGCCGGCAAGCCGAAACCCGGCCACCACGGCCACGCACATCCCAAGCCCGCCGCCGCACCACGCGCCGACGACAAGGGCGCCGCGCACAAGGCCAAGGCGCACCGCGGTTCCCACGCGATGGTCGCCGGGGTCGAGGACGACGACAACGCCGCGCGTTTCGCCGGCCAGTTGCACCTGTCCGCATCCGAGCGCGCGCGCCGCACCAGCAGCGTGCGCGGCAAGGCCAGGCCGCAGAAGCGCTCGCTCGACCAGTCCCGTACCGGAACCGGCTTCCAGAAGCCGGTGGCCCCGATGGTGCGCGAGATCGCCATCGGCGATGCGATCACCGTCTCCGACCTCGCCCAGAAGCTCGCGCTGAAGGGCGGCGACGTGGTCAAGCAACTGTTCAAGATGGGCGTGATGGCGACCATCACCCAGACCATCGACCACGACACCGCGGTGCTGGTGACCGAGGAACTCGGCCACAAGGCCGTGCACGTCGATGCCGGCGATGCCGAGAGCGAACTGCTCGCGCACGTCGAGCAGGTGCAGGGCGAGCACCTGCCGCGCCCGCCGGTGGTCACCATCATGGGCCACGTCGACCACGGCAAGACTTCGCTGCTGGACTACATCCGCCGCACCAAGGTGGCGTCCGGCGAAGCCGGCGGCATCACCCAGCACATCGGCGCCTACCACGTGCAGACGCCCAAGGGCACGATCAGCTTCCTCGACACGCCCGGCCATGCGGCGTTCACCCACATGCGCCAGCGCGGCGCCAGGCTGACCGACATCGTGATCCTGGTGGTGGCGGCGGACGACGGCGTGATGCCGCAGACGATCGAGGCGATCCAGCACGCGAAGTCGGCCAAGGTGCCGCTGATCGTGGCGATCAACAAGATCGACAAGTCGGATGCCGATCCTTCGCGGGTCAAGAACGACCTGCTGGCGCACGACGTGGTGGCCGAGGAATTCGGCGGCGACACCCAGATGGTGGAGCTGTCGGCGAAGACCGGCGACGGCGTCGACGACCTGCTCGACGCGATTTCGTTGCAGGCCGAGGTGCTCGACCTGAAGGCGGTGACCGACGGCCGCGCCAGCGGCGTGGTCATCGAGTCCGCGCTGGACAAGGGGCGTGGCCCGGTGGCGACAGTGCTGGTCCAGCAGGGCACGCTGGGCAAGGGCGATTACCTGGTGTGCGGCATCCAGTACGGCCGCGTGCGCGCGCTGTACGACGAGACCGGGTCGCAGGTGGCGCAGGCCGGCCCGTCGATCCCGGTGCAGATCCTCGGCCTGTCCGGGGTGCCGGAGTCCGGCGACGACTTCGTGGTGGTCGCCGACGAGCGCCTGGCCAAGGACGTGGCCCAGCAGCGCGATGCCAAGCGCCGCGAGTCGCGCCTGGTCGCGGCCGCCGGCAACCGCATGGAAGACATCATGGCGCAGATGGGCGAGGGCGCCGCGCAACAGACCCTCAACCTGGTGGTCAAGGCCGACGTGCACGGTTCGATGCAGGCCCTGCGCGAGGCGTTGACCAGCCTGTCCAACGAACAGATCCGGATCAACGTGATCGGTTCCGGCGTGGGCGGCATCACCGAATCCGACGCCCAGCTCGCGGCCACCTCGAAGGCGACCGTGATCGGCTTCAACGTGCGCGCCGACGCTTCGGCACGCAGGGTGATCGAAGGCAACGGCGTCGACCTGCGCTACTTCTCGATCATCTACGACGTCATCGACCAGGTGAAGCAGGTCGCCTCGAACGTGCTGGGCAAGGAGATCCGCGAGGAGATCATCGGCACCGCCGAGGTCCGCGACGTGTTCCGCAGCTCGAAGTTCGGCGCGGTCGCAGGCTGCATGGTCGTCGAGGGCGTGGTCAAGCGCAGCAAGCCGATCCGCGTGCTGCGCGACAGCGTGGTGGTGTTCGAGGGTGAGCTGGAATCGCTGCGCCGCTTCAAGGAGAACGTGGACGAAGTCCGCGTGAACACCGAGTGCGGCATCGGCGTGAAGGCGTACAACGACGTCAAGCCGGGCGACCAGATCGAATGCTTCGAACGCATCGAGGTGCAGCGCACGCTGTAAGGCGCGCGCATCCACCATGGCCCAGAAGTCGTTCCACCGTACCGACCGGGTCTCGGCGCAATTGCGCCGGGAGCTCGGCACCCTGGTGCACGCCGCCGTGCGCGAGCACGGGCTGTGCTCGACCAGCGTCTCCGACGTGGAGGTCGCGCGCGACCTCGCCCACGCCAAGGTCTTCGTCACCGTGCTCGACGCCACCAGGGCGGTCGAGACGCTGAAGGCACTGAAGGAGATTGCACCCGAGGTCCGCTACCAGCTGGCGCGCGCGATGCAATTGCGGCACGTGCCGGAGCTGCATTTCCACTACGACGAATCGGTGGACCGCGGCGAGCGCATCGACCACCTGTTGCGCGACCTGCGCACCAGTGACGACGCCGAATAGTCCGCCCCCGCCGCGCCGCCCGCGCACGGTGTTCCGCCGACTGGACGGGATCCTGCTGCTGGACAAGCCGCAGGGATTGTCGTCCAACCAGGCGTTGCAGCGGGTGCGGCACCTGTTCCGCGCGGACAAGGGCGGCCACACCGGCAGCCTGGACCCGCTCGCCACCGGCCTGTTGCCGGTGTGCTTCGGCGAGGCCACCAAGATCGCAGGCGGCCTGCTGGGCGCGCGCAAGGCCTATGAAACCGTCGCCCGGCTGGGCGTCGTCACCGATACCGACGATGCCGAAGGCCAGCCGTTGCGCGAACGCCCGGTGCCGGCGATCAACATCGACACCATCGACGCAGCGCTGGCGCAACTTGCCGGCCGCATCCAGCAGCGCCCGCCGGTCTACTCGGCGCTCAAGCGCGGCGGCGAACCGCTGTACGCCAAGGCCCGCCGCGGCGAGGTGATCGAGGTCGAGGCGAGGGAGGTGGAAGTACACGCGTTCGAACTGCTGAACGCCGCCGACCTGCTGGACGGCGACGAGCCGCTGCTGCGCCTGCACGTGGAGTGCGGCTCCGGCACCTACGTGCGCAGCCTGGTGCGCGACCTCGGCGAGCTGCTCGGCTGCGGCGCGCACGTGGCCGAACTGCGGCGGCTGTGGGTGGATCCGTTCCGCGAACCGCGGATGTGGACGCTGGAGGCGCTCGAAGGCCTGCGCGCGCAGGCCGGCGAGCGGGTGCTGGAGGCCTGCCTGCTGCCGATCGAGGCCGGCATGAGCTCGTGGCCGGCGGTGCGGGTGGGTGACGCGCAGGCCCAGCGGCTCGGGCGTGGCCAGCGCCTGCGCGGGCCGTATGCGCCGCAGGGCCAGGTCGCGCTGCTGGACGCGCACGGCCGCGGCCTCGGGCTCGGCGAGATCGATGGCGAGGGCGTGCTGCATCCGCTGCGGCTGTTCCGCTGGGCCGCGGCGAGCGGCGCGGTGCCGGGGCCGGGGCCGGCTGAAACCTGAATTGCCCACGGCGGGGCCGCAGGCTATAATCCCGCTGCTTTTCGAAGCACTTTTGCGTTTTCCTTCCGTTCACGGCGAGCCGTGCGGTGCGGCGATCCATTCGCGCGTTCCTGCAGGCCACGCATCACGAGGTGATCCACATGTCCATCGATTCCCTGAAAGTCATCAACGAACACAAGCGCGGCGAAAACGACACCGGTTCGCCGGAGGTCCAGGTCGCCCTGCTGACCGCCCGCATCGAGCAGCTCACCGAGCACTTCAAGCAGCACAAGCAGGACCACCACAGCCGGCGCGGCTTGCTGATGATGGTCAACCGCCGTCGCAGCCTGCTCGACTACCTGCACCGCAAGGATGCGGAGCGTTACAAGGCGCTGATCCAGAAACTGGGCCTGCGTCGCTGATCGAACGACCCGCCGCGGCGCAGGAATGCGCCGCGGTTCTTTTTTGCGACATGCAGGTTTGCCGGGATCGAACCCGGCGCGCTGGAACGACGCGGCATCGCCGCACTCCCGCATCGCACCGCGATGCAGCGCCCGGAGCGGGGCTCCGTGCGTAGACGAACGACGACATCCCAAGGACTCCACAACGTGGCAAAGATCAGCAAGAGCTTCCAGTACGGCAACCAGACCGTCACCCTCGAGACCGGCGAGATCGCGCGCCAGGCCGGCGGCGCGGTGATGGTCTCGTGCGACGGCACCATGGTGCTGTGCACGGCCGTCGCCAACAAGACCGCGCGCGAGGGGCAGGATTTCTTCCCGCTCACCGTCGATTACCAGGAGAAGTTCTACGCCGGTGGCCGCATCCCGGGCGGCTTCTTCAAGCGTGAGGGCCGCCAGACCGAGAAGGAAACCCTGACCTCGCGCCTGATCGACCGCCCGATCCGCCCGCTGTTCCCGGAAGGCTTCCGCAACGAAGTCCAGATCATCGCGACCGTGATGTCGATGAACCCGGAAGTCGATGGCGACATCCTCGCCCTGCTGGGTTCCTCCGCCGCGCTGGCGCTGTCCGGCGCGCCGTTCGACGGCCCGATCGGCGCCGCCAAGGTCGGTTACAAGGACGGCCAGTACCTGCTCAACCCGACCAAGTCGGAGCTGGTTGATTCCAAGCTCGAGCTGGTCGTCGCCGGTACCGCCAACGCGGTGCTGATGGTCGAGTCCGAGGCGCAGGAGCTGTCGGAAGACGTGATGCTCGGCGCGGTGGTGTTCGGCCACCAGCAGATGCAGGCCGCGATCAACGCGATCAACGAGCTGGTCGCCGAGGGCGGCAAGCCGAAGTGGAGCTGGTCCGCCCCGGCGCCGAACGAGGCGCTGGTCGCCGCGCTCAAGGCCGCCATCGGCGACCGCCTGACCCAGGCTTTCGCGGTGCGCGACAAGCTGGAGCGCAAGGACGCGATCTCGGCGCTGAAGAAGGACGTGCTGGCGTCGCTGGCCGAGCAGTCCGAAGCCAACGGCTGGAAGGCCGCCGAGCTGTCGAAGGAATTCGGCGAGCTGGAATACCAGACCATGCGCGACTCGGTGCTGGCGACCAAGGTCCGCATCGACGGCCGCGCGCTGGACACCGTGCGCCCGATCAGCTCGAAGGTCGGCGTGCTCCCGCGCGTGCACGGCTCCTCGCTGTTCACCCGCGGCGAGACCCAGGCGATCGTCGCGGTCACCCTCGGCACCGCCCGCGATGGCCAGATCATCGATGCGGTCGGTGGCGAGTACAAGGACCACTTCCTGTTCCACTACAACTTCCCGCCCTATTCGGTCGGTGAAGCCGGCCGCATGATGGGCCCGAAGCGCCGCGAGATCGGCCACGGCCGCCTTGCCAAGCGCGGCGTGCTGGCCGTCATGCCGAGCATGGAAGCGTTCCCGTACACCATCCGCGTGGTTTCGGAGATCACCGAATCCAACGGCTCCTCGTCGATGGCCTCGGTCTGCGGCTCCTCGCTGGCGCTGATGGACGCGGGCGTGCCGGTCAAGGCGCCGGTCGCCGGCATCGCGATGGGCCTGGTCAAGGAAGGCGACGACTTCGTGGTGCTGTCCGACATCCTTGGCGACGAGGACCACCTCGGCGACATGGACTTCAAGGTCGCCGGCACCAGCAACGGCATCTCGGCCCTGCAGATGGACATCAAGATCCAGGGCATCACCGAGGAAATCATGAAGGTCGCGTTGGCGCAGGCCAAGGCCGGCCGCCTGCACATCCTCGGCGAGATGGCCAGTGCGCTGACCGCTCCGCGCGCGGAACTGTCGGACTTCGCGCCGCGCCTGATCACCATCAAGATCCACCCGGACAAGATCCGCGAAGTGATCGGCAAGGGCGGTTCGGTGATCCAGGCGATCACCAAGGAGACCGGCACCCAGATCGACATCCAGGATGATGGCACCATCACCATCGCATCGGTGAACGCCGCCGCCGGCCAGGCCGCCAAGGCGCGCATCGAGCAGATCACCTCCGACGTCGAGCCGGGCCGGATCTACGAAGGCAAGGTCGCCAAGCTGATGGACTTCGGTGCGTTCGTCACCATTTCCCCCGGCAAGGACGGCCTGGTGCACGTCTCGCAGATCTCCAACGACCGCGTCGAAAAGGTGTCCGACGTGCTCAAGGAAGGCGACATCGTCAAGGTCAAGGTGCTGGAAGTCGACAAGCAGGGCCGCATCCGCCTGTCGATGAAGGCAGTGGCCGAAGGCGAGGGCACGGCCGAGTAATCCGCCGGCCCAGGCCTCAGGCTGTCAACGAAAGCGGGCTTCGGCCCGCTTTTCGTTTATCGGGTGGCGGCTGCGTCCGTCCGGCGTTCGACTAAGCGGCTGGTGGCGACCCGCCCGGATCCGGGTGCCGCTGGTTCCAGTCCGCCAGTGCTTTCGCGTAGGCGGCGACCTCGTCGGCATACAGGTCATGGACGCAGACCGGGCAGCCGCTGTCGCAGCAGTCAGTCGGCAACGGCCGCTGCGGCGGTTGCGGGCGTGGATCCGGATCGGGGCCTGGCCGCTGGCTGTGCATTTCCACCCGCACCCGCTCAGCGCGCGCCATGGCGCGGCGGCCGGACCGACAGGTACAGCCCGAGCGCGATCCCGAGCACCGCCATCGCCGCGATGTACTGCATCGGTGCGGCCGGGTTGTCGCGGATCGCCAGGCTCAACAGCACCGGGGTGAGCCCGCCGGCGATCGCATAGGCCAGGTTGTAGGCGAACGACAGGCCGGAAAAGCGCACTTGCGGCGGGAACCCGCCCACCGCGAGCGCCGGCACCAGAGCGGTCAGGCCGACCGAGGCACCGGCCACGACATACAGTGCCGGTGAATAGGCGCCCGCCAGCGCATTGCCGTAGAACAGCCAGAACGCCGCGCCCAGCGACGCGCTCCACAGCACCAGCACCCGCCCGGGGCCGAAGCGGTCGGCCAGCCAGCCGGCGGCCAGGTTGGCGAGTACGGTGGCGAAGATGGCGAGGGTGTTGCCGGCCAGCGCATCCGCGCGGCTGACCCCGAGGCCCTGCAGCAGGGTCGG
>Ga0209476_10000233_pt1 | contig 37834 bp, 51 predicted proteins | sample KloWWTrecipitate_FD_187179 | JGI IMG/M metagenome (GOLD analysis project Ga0209476, IMG submission 187179) | Active sludge microbial communities from Klosterneuburg, Austria, studying microevolution and ecology of nitrifiers - Klosterneuburg... | ecosystem: Engineered > WWTP > Aerobic digester... | reverse complement strand
TCCCGCGCGAACCTCTCCGGCGCGAACCTCTCCGGCGCGAACCTCTCCGGCGCGGACCTCTCCGGCGCGAACCTCTCCGGCGCGAACCTCTCCCGCGCGAACCTCTCCGGCGCGCTGAACACCGATCTCGCGTACGGCCTCCCCAAGCCTGAGCCGAAGGCCGACGGAGCCACGCCGTGAGCGCCGCCCCCCGCTACGAGACGCTGCACCTGACGCCCGATCAGCTCCACCGGCTGCTCGTCATCCTCCGGGAGGTCGCGGCCAAGAGGAACCACGGCACCGTCGTCGGACTTCTGAAGTCCGAGCCCGGCCTCTCTGGCCGCATCCGCTGGCTGTTCGACGACGCCGAGCAGCTGCTCATCGCACTGGAGGAGCAGTGAGTCGGCTCGTGACGAGCACCCTCGCTGACGAGGAGTGGCTCTCTCGGCTCGAGGCGATCGAGCGCGACTTCCCCGAGTGGGTCAACGCCGCTGACCCCCTCGACGAGGACCGCGAGTGCGACTGCGGCATGTGTCACCTGTGCGACCCGTCGGACCCGGGGGGCCGCCGATGACCGCCGCCGACTGCGCGAAGCGGGTTCACCGGTACGAGACCACGGCGCTCGGCATGCACGTCGCGATGCGCGTTCAGCTCGCGATGGGGAATTTCCCCGCCGCCGCGCTCGCTCGCGAAAACCGCGACGTCGCACGCCGCATGCGCCTTGAGGCGCTTGCCGACGAGCTGCTCGCGAATCCGTGGGGACCGTCGTGACCGCCGCCGACCTCGCTCGAATCGCCGCCGAGGCGATGCGCCAGCTCCCGGGCTGGCTGGATTTCTGCGCCGTCGAGGCGCCCGAAGACAACGAAGTCGACCAACAGAAAGAGGCAGCCTGATGGCTCTCCAGATCAAGAAGGCAGTGAAGGAAGAAGCGAAGCTCCGGATGTTCATCGCGGCGGTCTCCGGGGGCGGCAAAACGTTCTCGTCGATCTCCATCATGTCGGGGCTCTGCAAGCGCATCCTCGTCGCGGACACGGAGAACAAGTCCGCGAGCAAGTACGCCGGCGACTTCCCGCCCGACACGTTCGACGTCGTCGAGCTCCAGCCGCCGTTTCACCCGCGCCGCGTCGTGGAGTTCCTGCAGCTCGCGCGGGCCGAGGGCTACGACGGCGCCATCATCGATTCGCTCTCCCCGTTCTGGAACGGGACGGGCGGCATCCTCGAGCTCGTCGACGAGATCGCCGATCGCGCCGCCGCCAACGGCCGCAAGCGCGACACCTTCGCCGCGTGGAATGAGGGCACGAAGCTCTACCGCGAGATGATGGACTCGATCATCCATGCGCCGATCCACGTCATCGCGACCGCTCGCGCCAAGATGGCCTACGAGAAGGACGAGACCGGCAAGAGGATCAACAAGGTCGGTTACGCGCCCGAGTTCAAGGACGGCGCCGAATACGAGTTCGACATCGAGGCCTCGATGGACATCGACCATCGCCTCGTCATCGGGAAGACCCGCGTCCGCCCGCTCGACGGGAAGATGTTCCGCCAGCCCGGCCGCGAGCTCGGCGAAGGGCTCGCCCGTTGGCTGTCCGGCGCCCCCGCTGCCGCTGCGGCCCCCCCCGCTGCCGTGGCGGCCCCTGCGCCCGCGCCGAAAATGTCGGAGGTCAAGGCCGCGATCGCCGTGGTGAGGGAAGCGCTGGGTGAGGCGCCCCCACCTGTCGCCGCCCCCCCGCCGGCGACGCCGAGCCCCAAGCCCGAGAGCGAGCGCCGCCCCGCGCCTCTCGCGGACTCGCCTCGCACGAACCTCGACCAGAGCGTGGACGCGCTGGCCGCCGAGCTCGCGGCTGCGCCGGGGCTCATCCAGCTCGACCAGGTCGCCGCCAAGGTGAAGGCGCTTGGGCTCGCCCCCGACGACGCCCGCAAGGCCAGGCTCGGCGGCGCGTACGCGTCTCGTCGTGCCGCGATCAACGCGAAGGCCAAGCAGTCCGATCCCGTGCGCAACGAACCGCCACCGAACCACGACGACGCGGACAACTGGGATCGGGGGGCTGCCTGATGGACACGCTTACCGGTTCGAAGCTCCCGCGCGCCGAGGTCTGCCCGGCCTCGATGGCGCTCCCCGCCGTGCACGAGATCGCCAGCAAGGCGGCTGCGGACGGCAACGACGTCCACAAGCTCCTCGAGGACATCGCCCACGGCGATCGCGAGGGTAAGCCGGCCTGGCTCGTCGAGCTCTACGACACGCTCACCGAAGGAGCGACGGCGGTCTACGCGGAGCGGTGTCTCGCCTGGAACCCCGTCACGGGTGAGGGCCGCGACCTCGGTACCCACGGCCGCGACTACTCGGGGATCCTTCCGGACGAGATCGGTTGCACCGTGGATCTCCTCGTCCTGCGCGAGCAGACCGGCGCGCTCTGGGACTACAAGAGCGGCTTCCTTGGCGCGCCCGTCGAGAGCGTGCAGCTCTCCCACCAGGCGCTCGCATCCGCCGGCGCCTTCGGCCTCGACTTCCTCACCGCCGGGATCGTGAAGCTCGACGCGGCGCAGACGAACCACGTGCTCAAAGCGCGCGGTCTCGACACCATCGACCTCGCTGGCGAAGCCGATCGGGTGCGGAGCATCGTCGCTCGGGCCGAACGAGCTCGGGCGGACTTCGCTGTCGGCAAGACCCTCGACGTGCGCGAATCCGAGGACGGGTGCCGGTATTGCCCGTGCTGGACGACTTGCCCGGCCAAGACGAACGCGATCGTCCAGGTCGGGCGGCTCGTCGGGATCAAGCTCCCCGATCCTGCCTCGCTCATGGTTTCCGCCGCCGACACGGCCGCGGTCTACCAGATCGTCAAGACGCTCGAAGACTTCGTCACCGCCGCGAAGGCCATCGCCGTGGAGCGCGGACGCCGGGAGAAGCTGCCGCTTCCTGACGGCGGGTTCCTTTCCACGGTCGTCGTCGAGACCGAGAGCGTCGGAGACATCGACAAGGCCGTGGTGACCACGATCGCGGCAATGCGGCCCGCTCGGGAGGAGGGCCAGACCGAGGAGCAATACGAGGCTGCGCAAGCTGCGTTCCACGCCGAGGTCGTGGGGCTCGTGAAGGTCGAGCGCACGCTCACGAAGGACGCGATCGACACGTTCGTGCGGGCCAAGACGCCGCGCGCGAAGAAAGGGCAGCCGGGCAAGGAGGCCGTCTCGATGGCCCACATGGAGCGGTTGCGCAGCGCGGGCGTGTTCAAGGTCTCGCCGCGGGCGTCCCTCAAGGCTTTCAAGGCCCCGACGGCGGCCGAGCTCGAGAAGGCCGCCAATGGCTGACGGGCTGAACCGCGTGATGCTCCTCGGCAACCTGGGCGCCGATCCCGAGCTGCGGAGCACGAACAGCGGCGAGAGCGTGCTGCGTCTGCGCGTGGCGACGAACGAGCGCTACCAGGACCGCGAGAAGAACTGGCAGAACCGGACCGAGTGGCATTCGGTGACGGTCTGGGGGAAGCGCGCGGAGGCGCTGCACCGCATCCTGTCGAAGGGCTCGAACCTGTTCATCGAGGGCGCGCTCCGGACGTCGAGCTACGACGACAAGGAAGGGGTCAAGCGGTACAAAACGGAGATCGTCGCGAAGGAGATCATTCTCACGGGAAAAGCTCCGGGCGGCGACGGTGGCGGAAGCTACGACGGGCCGCGCGGCGGGTCGGGAGGCAGCCGGCGCAGCGGTGAGCCGACGAGCTACGGGCAGGGCGGCAACGCCGGCGAGCGCGGCAAGGTGCGCGGACAGGGCGAGGGCCCGCCCGATGACGGCGGGGGCGGCTTCGGCGGGGACGACGACATCCCGTTCTTAAGCCTCGCACCCGGAGGAGGGCGCCCGTCCGCGGGCGTCGCGTAGTGTAAACGAAACAACAAGGAGATTGACCAATGGCTACTGAGAAACCGACGAATCCCAGGCGGCTGTACGCGTACGTGGTGAGCCTGCCGTACCGCAAAATCGAGGTCTCCACGGTCCCCGACGCGCTCGAACAGGACGTGAGGGACGGAGTGAGCGCGACCGTGTCTGAGTACGTCAGAGCCGACGTCGCTGCGCTGTCGGTGAGCGGAGAGGTCATCCGGCTCCGCGCCGCGCTCGCCGAGATTGCGGCGCTCCAGACCGAGGAGAGCTTCCCGACGTCCACCGGCTCGGAAGACGACTACAAGCACGGTGTCCAGGACGGCGAATACAAGGCCGCCGAGATGGCGCGGGAAGCGCTGGTGTCGAAATGAGCCGGCGCTTCCTGGGGTTCACTGTCCAGCTGGCCGAGGACAAGTGGCTTTGCATGGACCACAACTCGTGCTCGGCCGTCGTCGGCCCGAAGGAGCATCGCGGCCACTGGCCCACGCGGACGGACGCCGAGGCTGACATCCTCGACGCTGGCGAGAGCATCGAGGCCGCGCGCGTCTCGCCCGTGTTCGCGGTGCCGAAGGGGACGTTCGCGTCCTTCGTGGCTCACTGCAATCGGGTCGGAAAGCTCGACGAGCCCAAGCCCGCGCCGGTCGTGGCGGCGGAGGGGCGGTATGCGGTGCTGCGCGGATACGAGGGCGCGTTTTGGTTCAATGATGTGCGCGCACCGGACGATACGAAGATCTCCGGAGCCGGCTCGCGCGACGAGGCTACCGCCGCCATCGCTCGCGCAAAGAAGGGCGCGCTTGTCCGCATCCTGCCCGACGGCGCCTTCGAAGCCGCACTGGAGGCGGCGCGGCGGGAGGAGCGGGAGCGCGCGTTTGCCGAAGTCGAGGCCTACGCCGCGCGCGTGTCCAAGCAATACGGGGAGGCAGACCCGCACTCGTGGTCGGGCGGATGCTCGATCGCGTTCGCCGAGATTGCCGAGTTCGCTCGAAACGAAGCCGGGAAAGGACAAGCCAAATGACCATCGAGAATCCCGAACGCATCGTTGCCGCCCGCTGGCACGACACCGAGGACGGTAGCGCGTACCTCGTCGTCGGCGAGTTGGAAGACCTCGAGGCCATGGATAGGGTGCGTCGGCCCGGAGACGACGGGCCCGTGCAGACGTACGTGCGCGAGGATGTGGCGGACGACGAAGCCCGCCTGTTCCGCGACCAGCGCAACATCCTGGCGTCGAAGCTTGCCACGGAAGAAGACGAGCGAGACGCCCTGCGCCGCGAGCGGGATGCGCTGGCGGCAGAGCGCGACGCGATGCGGGAGCATCTGCGCACCGTGCTCCTGGCCTTCGAAGAGGAGACATCCCAGGGCGACGGCATCTGCGAGGAGCACGCGCCCGGATACGAGGCTGCGAAGGTCGCGGCGGGAAAGGGGGTGGGGTGATGGCTCTCATCGTGGCGTGGCAATCGCCGTGGCATCACAGAACTGGTGAGTGGGCGACGTTGGACAAGCCGCTTGATGGCTACGCGTTCGCCGCCCTCCTCGGGGATGACGACGACGAGCCGGGAGAGGGCGACGAGACCACGCTGGTCGATGGCCGCGCGCGCTTCGACGATGGCACCGAGCAGACGTTCGAGGTCTGGCGCAGCTATCGCGTCGACTACGTGCTGCACCTCGACGCGCCCGAGGCGAGCCGGGCCGAGGAGCGGGCCGCGGCGGGAAAGGGGGCGGGGTGATGGTCTCCGCCGCTCATCTCGTCGTGCTCCGCTCCGAACGGGGGAAGCCACCCACGCTCGCGGAGTTGCGCGCGCTGCCAGCCTTTCAGGTCGAAGCCTGGTGGGAGGACATCGCGCCGCACTGCCCGTCGCGCCGTGTGCTTCCGGTCGAGCGCCGTCCGGGCAACGCGCTGAACATCGAAACCGGGACACCGGTCCCGCGGTGCATGGAACGCAGCCCAGGCGGACGCGGCGCCGCTTGGGTCGCGTCCGGCGGCTCGATGCTCGCCTATGGCGTGTGCTGCGCGAGCGGCTGCCCGCTGCGAACGGTGACCCCGTGACCCCCGCGGACATCGTGGTGGAGGCGCTGGCCCACCTGGCTGAGCGCGCGAGCCGGGTTGAGGATCGGGCGGCGAGGCTGCGGCGCGAGGTCTGCGACGCGATCCACGAGTACACGGTCTCGGGGGACGCGCGAGGCATCGCCGACGACCTGCGGCGCGCGGTTGACGAGTACGACGCGGCGGAGGAGGTGACGCGTGGCTGAGCGGCACGTTTTGGTCACCGTCAAGATCGCGACGGAGGGGCGGCGGTGCGCGTCCTACTGCGACGCGGAGCCGTGCCCATTCCTGCGTTCTTCGTGGGACAGGTGCGCGCTCTTCGGTGAGGAGCTAGTCAACGCACTGGACGTCGATAGCGATGAGCGTGTGTGGATTCGCGTGCCAGCGTGCCTCGCGCTGGACGCGGCGGAGCTCTCGCCGTGCCCCATCGGACCGCTTTGGGACTCGCGCCCGTCCGGAGGCCACCGAAGCGGCGGGCGTCGTGACCACGCGTTACCTCACCGCCGCGGACGTCGCGGCGCTCTTGCAGGTGTCGCTCGCGCACGCGTACCGACTGATCGACAAGGCCGGGGCCGTGCGCCTCGGCCGCAGCATCCGAATCGACGAAAGGACCTTTGCCAAATGGCTAGCCTCTACCGTTCAAGCTCCGGCGTCTGGTACGTCCACTGGTCCCGTCGCGAGCGGCAGTCGCTCCGCACGCGTGACGAGGGCGCCGCGCGTCTCCTCGCCCGGCGGCTCGAACGCGAGCGAGCCGATCCGGCCCACGCTGCCGCGAGCTCCGCGACGGTCGAGAGCTGCCTAGTCACTCTCCGTGAAGACCGCGTCGCCCGCCGCAGAGCGGAAGGCACGCTCCATTTTCTCGCGGTCAAGAGCGGGCACCTCGTCCGCCTCCTTGGAGCCACGTCGCCGCTCGTGAGCGTCACCGCCGAGACGTGTGACAGGTACCTCGCCGCGAGGGCAGGGGAGGGCGCGAGCCCGTCCACGATTGCCAAAGAGCTCGGCGTGCTCGGGCAGGCGCTGCGGCTCGCCAAGCGCCGCGGACGCTACCCGCACGACGTGTCCACCGTGCTCCCCACGGGCTACTCCGCTGGCTACGTGCCCAAGACCCGCTGGCTATCCGAGGACCAGACCGCGCGCCTACTGGCCGAGCTACAGCCGCACCGGGCTCGGCACGTGGCCTTCCTCGCCTCGACCGGAGCCCGTTGGGGCGAGTCGACGCGGGCCCGTCGCGCGGACGTCTCGGGCGGACTCGTCACGCTCCGTGGCACGAAGACGGCGCTCTCGGCCCGCACGCTCGAGGTCCCCGCCTACGCCCGCCCGCTCCTCGAGGTGGCGCTCGACGGTGCCCCCAGTTCGGGCGTGCTGCACCTCCCGTGGGCGAGCGTCCGCCGAGACCTCGCGGCGGCATGCGCCCGCGCTGTCCTCCCGACCGTCACCCCCAACGATCTCCGCCGGACCGCCGCGCATTGGCTGCGGCACCGAGGCGTCGAGGCTGGGCTCGTGGCGCAGTACCTCGGTCACGTCGATACCCGAATGGTTGAGCGGGTTTATGGCCGACTCGACGTGCGCGAGCTAGCCGACGCAATCGGCGCCCGCGTAGATTCGTCAAGCGCCCGGACTATGCGCGTTCCTGCGGCACAGCCCGGAGATTCGAGCGACTTGAGCGACGCAATAGAGAGGCTGGGAGCCCTTCTTTCCGCAGCAAAAGCGGTGGCCAGAGACGGAATTGAACCGCCGACACGGGGATTTTCAATCCCTGCGCGGACGCGAGGTTGGAAGCCTAAAACAAGGGCGCGGCGCATGTTGACGCTGGCAAGACTGCGCGTTCTTGCGGCAGCGAACGACGTCGTGGAAGCCTGGCGTGCCGCCTGACACGACCGAGGGCGCGCTGTGGTCCTTCGTTCTGGCCTGCCTCGCCGCTCCGGTGATAGCGGGCCTTTTGCTGCACGTTTTCGAGGGTCCGAAGAAAAAGTGAACGAAGGGGCTTGCGCTGGGTACCCAGCGGCGTATGTTCTTCTCTGTCGACGGCGACGGACGCCGCGGCAAACGAAAGACACCGACCATGACCGCTTCGATCCTCACCGTGAACGTCGACCAGGAAAACAACGCCGAGTCCTGGTGGACGGCTCTCCGCGCCGCTGGCGACAAGGCGCCACGCGCGCTCCGTCTCCTCGCAGGTCGTGCGACGAGCGCCGCCCTGTCGGCCTCCGAGGTGGACGAGGTCCGCTCGTTCGCCGCGTCGCTTCCCGGCTGGGCCGACCCCGCTGCGCCAAACTACGCCCCGCACCCCGTCACCTTCGGCGTTGACCACGTTGAGGACGAGGCCGAGTGACCAAGCGAGCGGTGATGCCTCCGGGCGATCGAAAGAAAAAGGCCTCTGGCGAGAACATCCCGGAGGCCCAGCGGCACACGGTGCAGGTCAAGCTGCGGCTCTCCCCAGAGTCCGCGGCTGTCTTGCGTGAGCGTGCCGAGACGGCCGGCGAGACGGTGTCGGCGACGGTGGAAAGGCTGCTCGCTGGCTAGGCCGCCTCGGGGCCGTCGTCCGGGAGGGTCGCCCGCTGCGTGAACTGACAGGCCTCGAGGTTGATGTAGCCCATGACCCTGCGCCAAGCGCTCGCGCCGGGGGCGATGGCTCGAGCCAACACGCCTTTCGGGTCTCGGCGTTCGAACTGGTAGACGGCCTTCGAGATGCCGTAGCCCTTGGCGGTCTTGCGGCCGCCGCCGAAGGTGTGCGCCTCGCCGTCCTCGTCGAGCCCTTCGAGAAGGTTCTCCCAGTGCTCGGCGCCGTTCTTGGGCCCGTTGTCGCCCATGAGGACGCATGCGGGTCCGCTGGGGAGCGGAGCGTCGATCTCGGTCATGTCGACCCACGCGCCCGTGTCGATCCCAAGCTGCTTGACGTCAGTCACTGCGCGCCCGATGCGCCCCGCGTACGCGCTGTCCGCGCCGGCGCCCTCGGCTCCCAGGCAATCGCAGAGCGCGCCGCTAACGAGGGCGCACGCGTACATGCTGTCCGCCATCGCGCGGCGGACGGCGTCCGGGTCGTACGAGAAGACGAACGCTTCGTACAGGCGCTCGGTCGCGGGGTTGCCGCTGTCGTAGCCGTCCACGCGGTCGGCGATGCTCTGGACGGCGCGGCGGAGAATCACGCCATCGCCCCCCGGTACGCCGCCCACGGGGTACAGCTGCGGCCGAGAGCTCCAGCCTAGGGGGACGGGGCGCTCACCGGTCATACGGTGGCGCCTCGACGGCGGGTTCGGCGATGGTCGCGCCGACGCGCTCGGCTTCCTGCGCGAGCAACAGGCCCTGAATCACGGACACGTCGAGCCGAAGCTGCAGCGCGTCGAGCTCGGCGCCGATGACGGCTGCGGCGCTGTCAGCGATGCGGTCAGGCGAGAGGCCAGCAACGACCGACTCGAGGAAGCCGCCCTTGATGGCGTCGCCCCCGAGCCGAGCGACCTTTCCAGCGGTAACGAGGATGCGGCCGAGCGCTTCGAGCGCATCGGGGGTGAGCGTGCGGAAGAGTCCGGCGAGCTGGTTCACGTGGTGCCTTTCACGGCCGCGGACGGCGCGCTTTATCGGGAGGACGCCGGGGCTGCGGATGGGGTGGTGTAGACGATGACCGGCTGCCCGTACCGGGCTTGGACGACGCTAGGGAGAACGGGCGCGAGCTGCGTCGCAACGAGGGTGATGGCGGTCGCGACGGCGCCGAGGACGAGGACAACGCCGCCGACGATCTTGCCGATGGCGCTGTTGGACACGTCGCCCTTGATCGCGGCGAGCTGCTCGGCTTGCTTGGTCCCCTCGGTCTTGATCGCGAGGATGGCCTCAGCCTGCTTAGCGTCGGTGGACGCGGCGCCGCCGATGGCCGCGAGCAGCTCGGCATGCCGCTCCTCGCTCTTCGTGCGGTGCGTGTTCAGGCTCGCCTCGGTGCGCTGCTGCGAATGGCGGAGGTCGAGCACCTGGTCGGCCGTCGAGCGCGAGATGTCCAGCGCTTGCCTCGCGGCATCCTCGGCACGCGTCGAGGATGCGAGAGCCTGTGTGATATCTTCGCGAAGGGGGTCGAGGTCTGCGTGTTCGAGTGGCATTGGTCAGGTCTCTTTCGTTGGAGCTGTGGCCGCGTCTGCGGAAAACGTCGAGGGCTCGCGCTTGAGGTACCGGCGCACCTCGTCTCGGCCGAATCCGCCGCCGGCGATGACGCTATCCGGGGTGTGATAGACGACGATGTCGGGCGGGAATTGCCCGACGAATGCGTTCCACACGAGCGCGAACTCTGCTCTCTCGAGTGTGCCGTCTGGCGCCGGGTCGAGCCTCTCCCTGGTCGCGAGCGAGCGAGCGTCGCCTCGCGTCGAGACCGTCGGCGGGAGGGCCGCAATTCCCTCGGACGATAGTGTTTTCATAGTGCCAGGAGGTACGCGCGGACGGCGTCGCGCGTGGTGAGATCGTGGGCGCCTCGGTACAGCGCGACGGCCTGGACGGCGCCCTTGTATGGGCCCGCGAGCGTGGATCCGATCGACAGCGCTGCGATCGGGGACGTGCTAACTGCGCCAGCCGTGGACTCGATGGCACCCACGAACGTTGTGAGCGCGAACGCGCCGTAGGTGAACCCTCTGACTGCGTTTCCGCCAGCGTCCGCGGCGACCGCCTGGAATCCAGCATTCACGCTGCCGTAAAGCTGCGTCGGGTAGCTGTTGAGCAGCGGCTCCGTGACCGTTGTCGGAGACGACGCAGCGAGGATGCCGTCGGCAATCGAGGTCACGTCGCACCGCAGGTAAAGCGACCATCCGGCGGACAGTGCGGACGCTCCTGACACGAGCCAGTCAGAGACGCTGTCCTCCGCGAACGAGACGCCGCCAGCTCGGCGAATGGGGCGCGTCGTGCCGCTGCCCGTGGCGTGCTGCGCGAGTCCAGAGACGTCGTCCCACGCGCCTACTGGGTCAGCGACGGCGGCGGGAGTCGTGCGCCCGGAGTCCTGCCAGAAGGGGCCCGTCGGGACGGCGAGAAACTGCAGGTTCGCCGCGTCGGGTGGGCCGGCTGCGGCGGCTGCGCTGCGCCCGTACGTCTTCAGCGCGTGCGCGAGCGACAGCACGTCACTTGCCTTCGGCGAGGTAGATGTTCGCGGCGGTTACCGTGGTGCTCGTCGCCTTGATCTGCTTGAGCTTGAACGGGTGGAAAACGCCGAGAGCGAGACCGCCGGTACCGAATACATACGTCTGGTCCTCGCCGTCGGGTGTCACGCCGATCATTGTCCCGTCCGCCAGGACACACACGCCGATTGCGTGCCGCTTCAGCTCCTTCGTGTCCGAGAACGGAGACGAAGCGCTCGTCCCGTCCGCGAACCAAACGCGCGTGGTGGTACCTCGGCGGGCTGCGACTGCGACTTGATCGGCGGGATTCGACACACCCGCATGGTGTGTGACGGAGCCGCCACCAGATAGGTAGGCTGGCTTACTAAGCGCTACGGCTTGGCCAGGCTATCGGCGGCCGTTCCCCATGCGCTCGCGAGGTTCGGGGGGCGACGGGACGGAGGGGGCGGTGTGTTGTTCGGCTGCTCGGCGAACGTAGCTTGCGCCGCGCGCATGAACGACGGGTCGAGCGTCGGGTCCGTGGGCACGCCCGTCATGATGCCGAGCTGCAGCCGCTTCTCGTACGGAACCGGTGTTTTCGCGCTCGCGAGGTTTTCTTGGATCTGCGTCACGATCTCCGCGTGTAGGTCTGGGAAGCGCTCGCGGAGCACGTTGAGTCCCTCGCGCGTGGCGTGTCCCTGCCCGAAGTCGTCGATCACACGCATCGGATCGGCGACGGCGTCGACCTTGCGCAGCCACGCGGACATCTGCGTATCCGCCGGCGTCGTGTCGGCCAGTTGGGGCGTGAGACTGTTGCTCGAAGCCGGGTTCTTCGGGGCCTGGCTCTGCAGCCATTTCGCGTGCTCGAGGAGCTTGGCGCGGACGCCGGCGGCGAGATCGGGACGCCCCGCGGCGAGCGCGGCCGTCTGGGCCTCGATGCGCTTGGGGTTGCTCACGAGCTCGGCAACGCGTCGCCGCTCGCGGCGGTACCGCTCTTCCAGGTTCGCCTGTCGCCGCTCGCTCTCGCGCTTGGCCTCGCCGGCGACGGACGCGGCTCCCGGGACGGCGCGCTTGCCGCCCTCGCCCACGGCGCCGAGAACGCCTCGAAGCTTGCTCGGCTTGTCCTCGGCTGGGGGCGTTGCAGTTGCTGTTTCCTCCGCAGCCTTTGCCCCCCCCTTGCCGGATCGCTTCTCCGCGGCCGCGGCCTTGGCTTCGACCTTCTCGGCCGCCGCTCCCGCCTCCCTTGCGGCGCCCTTCTCCGCGACATCGACCACCTCGCCCTCGAAGCGAGCACCCTTCGCGGCCGCTCCGTTGGCGAAGTCGTCCACCTTGTCGCCGGTCTTGCGGATCGCGTCTTTCGTCGCGACGCGGATGCGCTCGGACGCCTTCGCGACGGTCTCGAGGAGCACGCGATCGGTCGCGGCCTTCGCGAGCAGGTCGGAGGCGATGCCCGCTCCGAACTGCCGGATCTGGTGGTTCACGTACGCGCCGCCGAGGTAACCAAGCCCGCCGCCGATGATGCCGCCCACGGGTCCCGCGAGCGCTGCGCCCGCCGTCGCGCCCATGTTGCCGAACGCGGCGCCGCCCACCTGCTCGGAGAAGCCGAACCCGCGGTTCGTGAGCAGGCGAACGTCCGCCTCCTCGGCCGCAGACGTCGCCCACGCCGAGGCAGAATAGCCGCTCTTCGCGGCCGCGTAGTCCTTCGCGAACGAGCCGCCCGCCTTCTGCGCAGCTTCCTCGCCCGCGTCGATCAGGCGCCGCTCGATGTGGCCTCGAAGGTCCTTCATCAGTTCAAGGCCCTCGTTTTGCGTCCGCTGCCCCCAGTTGATGCGCTTGTCCAAGCTCGAGCGAAGGTCGCGCATCTCGCGCCAACCGATGGCCTCGCCGCGGCCCTCGAGGCGCTCGACCCAGTTGGTCAACCACCCCTCCTGCGCGGCTGCGCTCGGGTCCTTCGTGAGCGGCTCGAGGAGATCGCGCCGAATGCTCTTCGTCAGGTCCTGAATTCCGATCTCTAGCTTCCCGCCGTTCGCCGTCTCGGCGCGCGTGATCACGTCGTCGATCGCCGTCCCGTACTTGCTCTTGAGACCTTCGGTGACGCGCGCGATCTCTTCCTTGTTCAGGCTGCCGAGCGGCCGGCCCGCAAGTTCGGGCACCTCCTCGCGCATCATCTTGGCGACGCGCGCGAACGCTTCGTCCCCCTGCTCGTAGAGCGCGCGCATCTTCTGCCGCGGCGCGCCAAGTGTCTTCACTGCGAACTCGTCGCTTAGCTGCGCGGCCTTCGAGCCAAGGTCTTTCCCCGAGCGAGCCTCGCCCGAGGCGCCTTCGAACCAGCGGACAGCCTTCTCGCCCATGCTCTCGCCGCGCTCTGCCCCGGCCGCGGCCGCACCCTCCATGCCCGCCGCGTTCACCTTCGCGAGCGCCGTGCTCATCACCCCCTGCTTGGCCGCGGCACCCGCTGCCGCCGCTGCCTCGGGTGTTGCTCCGCTCGCTACGGCTCGCGCCTCGGCCGCTGCGAACGCACTCTCACCCTCCCGCACCACGGCGCCGTCTACCGCCCCTGCCTCGCGCGCGGCGGCCCTCTCGATGCCGTCCGCTGCCTTGCCGGCGGTCAGGCGAGAGAAGCCCGCGCCGGCGAGCGTCAGGCCGCCGGAGAGCGCAGAGCCGACGAGCGCGGTGTGCGCCGCGCTCGCCACGATCTTGTCGACGTTGAGCGGCGTGCCCGCGAGGGACTCTTTCGAGATCTCGTTGCCCGCGCCGAAGACGGCGCCCTCGACGGCTCCTCGAGCAGCCGAGCCAGCGAAGCGAGCCGCGAGCCCGCCCTCGGCCGCGCCAAGGCCCACTGCGCCACGGGTGGCGAGGTTGCCCACACCCTCGGCGCCGGCGAATACGAGCCGGGCGGGGGCCGTGGCGACACGAGCTCCTCGAGCTGCGAGGGAGAGACCGGCCGACTCCCCGCCTGTGAGGAGCGCCGGCGCGAGCATGCCGGCGACCTCGCCCGTGAGGACGGTGCCGGGGTTGTAGAGCCCCGCGTTCTTCGCGTAGGTGCGGTAGTCGTCGCCGCCGAGCTCGGAGCCGATCCAGTCGGAGCCGCCGAACGTGAGGCCTCGAGCGGCGCCAACGCCGAACGAGCCGGCGCGACCGCCGATGGACTCGAACTCCTTGCGCTCCTCGTTCTGGACGTAGTCCCCGCCGCCGACGAGCTTCGCGAACGCCGAGCCCTGCAGCGCGGCCGCCGCCTCCTTGCCTGACAGCGCCTGGATATCGCCACCCTGCTTTACGTACTGGGTCTCCGTCGGGACGAGGCCTTGCGCGATGGCCTCGCGCTCGAAGCCAGGCGCGACAGCAACGGTCTCTCCAGCCTCGTCAACGAAGATTTTGTCAGCGGGCGGGAGAACGGGATCGGCCATGGCTCAACGCCTTTCGTATTGCTTCTTGTACAAATTCGCGTCGTTTTCGAAGGTCTCGCGGGCGTACTTGAGGCCTTTCTCTGCGACGATGCCGCGCCACTTCTCGCGCGCGCCGTCGACCTGGTCCTTCGTTGCCTGGCCCTGGCCGGTGATGAGCGCGTCGCTGTAGGCCATGCGATCGATGCCGTGCAGAACGTCAGCGTCGAGCGTCGAGACGCCCGTGCCGCGACGCTGGATAACGTCGTCGACGGCCTTCATGCCCTGATCGATGGCCACACCCACGCGCCGCACCGTCGCGGCTTCCGCGTCGCCGAGCCGAGGGTCGAGCTCGAAGCGCACATCACCGTAGGCAGCTGTACCGCGTCCTGCCTCGCCGGGCTTGCCATGCGGGTTGAACTCCTTGTTTGTCATCGCTGCGTCGTGCAGGAGCTTGAGGCGGTTCGGCCCGCCGCCGGCGCCGGTGCCCCTGGGAACGAACCGCTCGGTGCCCGTCTTCTGCACCTGCAGGTGCTTCTCGTTCTCGATCACGATCTCCGCCTTGCGACGGTCGAGGGCTGCGTACGCCGCGTCTGCGCGTGCGGTCGCAAGGGGGCTGTCTGCCTCGAGAGCCTTTGCTTGGAGCTGCTTTTGCGCGACTGTGAGCGCCGTGAGCTTGGCCTGGTTCATGGCCTGCACGTCGTCGCCGGTCTCTTCCTTGACCATGTTGTAGAGCTGGCCGAGTCGCTGGAGCTTTGCGGCCTTCCCACGCTCCTTTGTGTCTTTGCTCCGCACCTGGCTCTCGATGTCGCGCTCGACGGCCTTCTCGATGCCGGCGATCACCGGGTTGCCGGCGATGCCCGCGCGGCCGTTCGTCATGCCAGCGGCGCCAGCGGCGAGACCGAGCAAGATTGCCGAGGCCGTCGACCTCTCGCCCCACCACTTGCCTGGGTCGACGTCGGGCTCGGCGGCCTCGTTCGTGATCGCCTCCATGCTCGCGCGGAGGTCTTGTCGCTTGAGCTGCGCCTCGCGCTGCGCCTGCGCGATCGCTGCGGCCGCCTGCTGCTCTGCCTCGGCCTCCTTCGCCAGCTTCTGCGCGTCGATGGCGTCGCCCTCTTGGCGCACACGCTCGTTCGCCGAGCCCTCGGAGCCGACGGCGCCAAGGTAACCCGCCATGGGAATCGCCCCGACGCGGTCGTCCTGCACCTGCGTCTGCCGCGTCTGGTTCTGCCAGGCGTCGGCCTTCGTCCCCGAGCTCCCGCCGCCACGCTGGGTCAGCTGGCGCACAGCCTCGGCGTTGTACGCGTCGAGGAAACCGCCGGATGCGTCGACGCGTGCGGGCCCCGATGCGCCGCCACCCTGTCCACCGGGGCCGATGCGGCGCGTGGGGGCTGGCACTGAGCGGTCGCCGGCGAAGCTCGCTTCGGGCTTCCGGCTGACGAGCTCCTCCTTCGGAGCCATCGAGGCAACGGGCTCGGGGGGGGCGTTGAGCGGGTTGTCGAGCGTATCGACCGGAGATGACGACGCAAACGAAGCCCTCGGCATGCCATTCGCGCCCATTGTCGGCGCGTAGCTGGGGACCGCGTCGCTGCGCTCTTCGGGCAGACCAGACGCCATGGGCGGCGCCGAGGACATCCCAGTGAGAGCAAGCGGGGCCGCAGCCGGGCGCTGCGCGGCGATGCGCGCAGCCTCCTCGGCTGCCACGGGGCCGGTCAGCGTGACAGTCGGAGAGCCCGCGCCGGTGAAGGTGAAGAGCCCCGGCGAAGTCTCCGAGAAATCATCGTAGCGGGGCATCAGTAGAGCCCCCCGTTACCGCCGGACATTCCGCCGCCGGTCGCCGCTGAGTGCTTCCACGGGTCGTAAATAAAGCTCGCCTGCTGTGGCTGGCCGCTGCCCTGCGGAGCGCCACCTGGGCTCCCGCCGCCGTAGGTGTACGGGTTCGGGCCGTACCCCCCGTCCGGAGTCGGCTGCTGCTGAGGCTTCGGCTTGCTCGCGCCCATGGCGCCTACGCCTGCGCTCATGAGCCCGCCGAACAGGCCGGCCTCACCCTGTCGCTGGCGCTGGTCTGCGTCCGATCGCGCCTGCGTATTCCCCGCAGCCATTCCGTTTTGCGCGTTCTGGTTGCCCTGGTCGATACGCATTTGGGCATCGAGCTGCGCTTGCGCCTCGTCGCTCGCGAGACCGTAGTAACCAAGTGACGCCTGGTCGTTCTGCGCTCGGCTGCGAAGCTGTGCGTCCGTGAGGAATTGCGACTGCCCTGCGCTCTCCTGCCGTGATCCCATGTCCTGGGAGCGCATCCCGCCGGCGAGTCCCTGCATCTGCGATCCCGCCGCATCGATCTCCCTGGCCCGCAGCATTGCCGCGGCCTCGTTCGCTCGAGCCGCACCCACGACGCCGGCATTCAGCGCCTGCCGCTGCATCAGGAGTGCTCCTGTGCCACGCGCCGACGCCGCCATCTGCTGCCCGAGCGACGCGGCGTCACGCTGCCCTGCCTGTAGCTGCAGCTGCGCCTCCGTCGTGGGACCTGTCCCGTCGAGGACCCCCCTCAGCCGAGCGACCTCGCCCATTTGGATCCCGCGTGCGGCCAGGCTCCTCTCGTAGTCCGCGTCTGCCTGCGTGTAGTTCGTCGTAGGCGCCGCGCGACCCGAGGTGGACGCGCCGAGTCCGCGCATCGTGTCCACGCCAGCTCCGCTGAGGACGTAGTCGTCTGGGTTGAGCAGGACGGGCGCAGCCTGCTGCGGATCGTCGCTGTCGAACAGGCCGCCGAGTGCGCCGCCTAGTCCAGCCCCAACGAGCGCACCGCCGGGCCCGCCGAAGACCCCACCTGCCGCCGCTCCAAGCCCGGTGCCCACTGCTGCGCCAGTTTTCATGCAGATTCTCCTCAATTCTCTATACGGCGCACCACGGAGACGGCGGGGACGACGGCTTACTAAGTCGTGCCGGAGTCGGGCGTCGACCGCCCGCGAGACGTCGACGTCGCACGGGCAAGCCCCCTCTTGCCAGCAATCGCCAGGGAGATCGCCGAGATCGCCACCCCTGGGCCGGGCGAGTCTTCTGGCACGCGGCGCTCGTCGGTGATCTCGATCTGAATCGCCGCCGACTTCTGGGCGCCCGGGATTACCTCGAGGCGAACGAGGGGATGCCCGCGGTGGGAGTCCTCCGCGATGGGGAAGACGTACTCACTGCCGATAGTGTCTCGTTGTCCGTATCGGAGCCTGACTCGCAACGCGCAGTCTGCGTCTGGGTCCGTCGCCTCACCGAAGACCTGCACCCGACGCGTGCGACTGTAGCTCGCCACGGCGCCCGCGTGGATCCACGGGGTGACGACCTTCATCGTGATCCACTGCGGGGTGGGCCCCTCGGCGCCCTCGGGGTACGTCACGGGGTCGGCGTACCCGTTTTCGAGATACACGCTGCCGCGCGGATAGGCTGCGTCGTACTGATCCGTAGTGAGACTGGTGACGAGAGACTCATGCCAGACGGCGGCGCTCGCGCTCCGGTAGCCAGGTGTGCGCCAGACCGACCACGAGCCCGTCCAGTAGGACCAGAGCAGCGTTGTCGCCTCGCGCTCCTGGTCCTCGTAGTACGAGTAGTCGAGGCCCCAAAGAACCCACCCGCGCTCGGGGACGTGCAACGACCACCGTACGTCTGGGTGAGCCGCGAGCGTGTCTTCGACGGGGCCGGAGATGCGCCTAATCTGAAGGTCCTGGGAGACCAGATACAGCGCCTGCCCATCGCCCTGGAACCCCGAAATCGCTGAGCGCGGTCCGTGCAGGAACGCGACTCCGTCCACGGTTGACACCACGCTCTTGCGCGAGACGCACCCGACGGTCAGCGAGAACGGATACGGCTCACGGAACGGGATCCCGTTCCCCCTGTTGTCCGGCCCGTCGCCGTCTACGGCGTAGATTCGGCTGCGCGTGAAGATGAGCACGCGATCGGCCAGCGGCGCGAGCGCAACGATCTCCTCCGTGGTGTCGCTCAGATAGAAGCGATTCACCCTCGAAAACATCGGCGCGAAGCCGCTCTCCATGATCTGCGAGAACCAGACCTCTCGCGGGTTGTCGCCACTCACGAGCCACACCCGTGACTTGTGCGCGAGGCCAAATCGGCTCGGCGGCGGCGGGTCGCTGTTCAGGCGGCCGTCGACGGAGCCACTTGCGTCGAATGGGAAGAACCCAAATTCTCGATCGTCGATCTCGACGTCGCTCACGTCGTCCCAGAAGTCGATCGTTTCGACGTATCGCTCGTTCACGACGTAGTCGCCGTAGCGTGGCTCACCCGTGATCCGCTCGATCGTCGGCGAAGTCAGCCGGTAGAGCGGTCCAGACTGGCCAACCTTCGTGCGGTAGACGACGAGCCGCACCGGGCGCCGCTCTCCGTCCAGGTCGCTGGCTCTCCGTCCGATCCTGTCGGTGGCGATCGTCAGCTTCACGTAGTCAGCGTTTTCACCGACGACGTCGAAGGAGAAGAGCGGCGACGGCTGCGAGTAGTGGAGCAGTCCAACGGCGTCGTAGTACTCCCAGACGCACGTGTAGATATACGTCCCCGTCGCGACGTGCGGGGTGAGCTCCGTGGTCACCGTCACCGCGCCGACGATCACCGGCGCCTCGAGGAATCCGAGCTCGCACACGCTTTGTCCGTCGAAGTAGCTCGTGAGCGCGCCCGGCAAAATCGTTAGCCCCTGGGCGCTGAAGGTCGGCACGAGCCACGTGCGATCCGGGGTCTCCACTTGCACCAGATCGACGGCGCTCTGATTGATGCCGTTCATCACCGGAGTCGCGAACTGGAATCCACCGGTGGTGAGCGGCGCGCAGTAGTTCACGCCCTTGAACGAGGCAAAATTGGGTGTACCCACGTCGCCCACGCCGAAAGTTCCGACCAGCTGCCCGGGTTCGCTGGACTGGACGTGCGGCGACTGTGCTGTCCTGAGGTGGACGAGCGCACCGACGTAGGGGGACCCGCCCGCCCCGTCTCCGCGCGCGATCGTCGGCAGGTAGAGCTTTCCGCGCCACTCTGCTGGGCGGGCCATCGGCACGAGCTCGCCGATTAGCCTCTCGCTCGACACCGACGTGCCGTCGAGCGTGCTCTGAAAGACGTAGACAAGTGATGGGTCTGAGATCGTGCCCGACGGGTCTCTGCCAATGGTTACGACGTAGTGTCTAGTCACTCCGTGAGTGAGGAAATTCCACCGGTGCGACGAGTCGATCGTGACTACCCCCCACTTGGGGTCCCAGTCGTTTGGCGCCGTTTCGTGCAGCGCGACCGTTCGCGTTTTGCCAGCCCAGGCGGGGCCGTCTCCCACCGTGTAGCTCACGTAGAGGTCGTTCTCAGCTTCCCGAACGGATAGCTCGAGCTGCTCAATCGGCCCATCCTCGACGGTGTCCCATGTCGTCACGAAGGAGCCGCTGGTCAGCGACCCGATCTGCCACTCGCGCACGCGGAGCGTGTCACCGTCGCCGTACGCAACCGCGATTGTCTCGTAGACGCCGCCGCCGCTTGGCGAACGCGATATCGACGGACAGCTGTTCCCGGTCCGCGAGGCGACCATCGTCGCAGTGCCGAAGGTTCCGTCAGACGGCTCGTACAGCGTGAGGAGAATCCCGCTGTCGACGTACCCATCGAGCGGCGTGCAGTAGCAGATCGCGACGCGGCCCGAGGACGTCCCCATCGTCCGAATCGAGAACCCGAGCTGGAAGGGGTACGCGCTGGACACGTAGCCCACGACGACGTCGTCCTGCACGACGGCGCCGGTGACGCTGTCGAAGCCTCTGACGATAATGGGCAGCTCGATGCCTGTTTCCAACACCGTCGGAACCCCAACGACGTACGTGCGGGCGCCGACCTGAACGACACCGTATCCAACGAAATCCTGGTGTCCGCGGAGCCCGACGGCGCGTCCGATCAGGAACGGACTGACGTCATCCTTCGCGACCCACGCCCCGTTGGCGGTGTAGACGGCGAGAAACGGCGGCGCGCCGAACTGACCACCTGCGACCTCGTTCTCTCCGTCCTGTGGCGACACATGCAGGCAGAACGGCCCGCCACCGTGTACGCCCACATGGAGCGCGCAGCTATTCTGGGCGTCGTCGATCACGTAGTCCTGGTCAGGCAGGTACGAATCGAGTGCGAAGCTACCCTTCCGCTTCGCGAACTCGCCGCCTCGGCCCGGCGCGACGTTCTCCAGGGCAATCCACGACCCAGGCTGCAGGACGCGAGGATTCACGTCCTCCGCGAGGCCGCCGTTTGCAATTATCTCTAGCGTGCTGGTTTCGAGGGGCATCAGAACACGTACACCCGGAATTCGCTGTCGACGGATCCGCCGTCGCCGGGAGAGACGTAGTCGTCTCTGTGCAGGGTCAGCGTGTTCCGCTCCTCGGCGGTCCGCGTGTCTATCCGGTACAGGACGAACGGCGCAAGGCGCTCTATCGGGAACCACCCCTGCACCTCCCTGCCCAGCCGGTGAATCAGCTTCACTGAGCCGCCGTAGTCGGGGCACAGCCCGTCGACGAATCGCCCATCGAGGAGCGGAGATGCGCGCTGTACCTCGTTGTCGCGCTCGAGGATCTGCCGCGCGCGGTCCTGCTCTGCCACCAACGTACGGGGGCGAGACAGAGCCGGGACGGTTGGGACACCCATCGCTGGCGCTGGCGCGCGCGCCTTCACCGTGGCCATCGGTACCCCACGGCCTCGCCGCGCCCCAGCTGCGCGGCCTTGATGTCCACTGGCACGCGAGCCCGGAAAGAGTCCTGTTTCCCGCTCTTCGTACGCATCCTCTGCTCAACGCGATCACGCTCTCGCTCCAAGTGGGAGGTGTCGCTCTCCTCCTTCGACAGAATCGCGATAGCTACGTCCAGGACCACCCACTGGTCCCAGCCGTTGATCCCGTCGTACAGCGTGGCGTCGGCGCCGCTGTTGTCGGTGTCCAGTGTCGGCACGTAGGACACGCGCAGGAACCGTTCACGCGTGGGATACGGCCACACCTCAAGCTGGTCCCTCAGGACGAACAGCGCTGGATCTCGCCTGCGCCGCAGCTGGTAGAAGAACGGCCCGTCAGCGGGCTCTGCGTTGAGCAGCTCCGTCATCGCCAGGCCCTGCTCGACGACCGGCTCAACGGTCTCGAAGTTCGCGAACGGCTTCGGCCCACCTGGGTCTGCGCTCTGATCGCAGACGTGGACACTGACCAACCGGTAAAAATCGGATGGTAGGAGGAATGGTGGGGGCTGAATCGTTGGACCGAAGTCGTTCGTGAACGTCTTCGCGAGCGTCTCTGGGCCGAGAATGTCGATCTCGATGTCGTAGAGCCTCGCCGCAGACTGCACGACGAGGTCTCTTACCTCGGGCGTAGAGAGCCACCCGTTGCCAGCGACGTCGAACACCGACGCGTCGACGTCTGCCCTCTCGAGAGCTCGACGCATCAGGTCCTGCCTGGTCACCGGGTAGCTCATCAGTCAGTCCTCCGCGAGCTGCAGCGCCCGAAATGCCTCAAGCGCTGCGCTCTTGTCGCCTGCCTTCATGGCGTCGAGCAGCGCGCCCATGGCGTCGATCGAGGCGTCATCCTCCTCGGCCTCCTCCATCTCATCCTCGCCGTCGCCCTTCTCGCCAGCGTGCTTCCCGCCCATCAGGCCAGAAAGCACGCCCTTCATTTTGTCAGCCATGGCTCAGAGGCTCGGGTTGACGGTGTTGGAGAACGTGAACTCACCGACGACGACGTTCGCCGCGTTGGCCGCGATTTCGACGGCAGCCGCGGCCGCGTCGATGATTTGCAGGTCGATGGTGTTCGTCGCCGTGGTGCCGACAGTGATCGTCTTCAGCACGCCAGTGCGCACCGCGAGGGTCAGCAGTGCGAAGCTGCACGAGAAACCGACGAGGTTCGGGTATCGGTCGGTGAACGTGAATCGGTACAGACCGACGCCCGTTCGCGCGAGGGTGAACCCCTTCCCCTTGACGGCCGTGGGCGCACCGACGCCCGCCGGTTCGAAGGAGAAGGGGATCTTGATCAGCTTCTGAGAGGGCGAATGGATCCGCCCGTACTGGTTCTCGGCCATAACGGAGCCGTCGGGAGCTTGATGTAAATCTGGTTCGCGGGGTTGCGGCAGATCAGGTTCCCGAGGGCGCCGTACCGAACCGCGTACGCGTCTCGCGTGGCGATTCGCTCCATGTATCCACCCTCGCCAGGGACCTGGATCAGCTCGGGAACCTTGCTCGTGTAGCCGAGCGAGTGGAACTCCCAGTCGTCGAAGTCGAGCGCCCATGCGTCGCCGACCGAAATCGACGAGTCGCTATAGAGCGAGATACGCCCGCTCTGCGTCGGGGAGACGATCGAGATCGCGTCGTAGCCGACGTCTGCGCCGCTCGCCTTGAGCCGCACCGTATCGGCCTTGTTGTCGAGGGAGTCGGCGAACGCGCCGAGATCCATCGGGTTCAATCCGATCACGCGAGGGTTCGCGCCCTCTCGCCCGCCCTTGGTCAGGCCGAGAAGAAGCGCCTGCTTGATCGACGCGCCCCCAGCGAGGTACCGCACGCCCGCGAAACGGAATGGGTCGACCGAGCGATCGATACCGAAGAACGACTCGGCAGGGGCGGGTGCGGCCTTCGGGATCCATCCGGGAATACCCGTGATGACCACCTGGCCGAAGCTGTTGGCGTGGTAGCCTTGAACGAAGACGAAGTCGTTGACCGTCGCGGCTGCTACGCCCGTAGAGATGTTCGAGTCGATCGTGAGGTAGCCGTTGTCGCGGTCCACGGCCGCGATGGTCAAGAAGCCCGCGCGCACCGCGCCCGTGACGCCGTTCGTCGCGGAGAGCTGCAGCTTCATGCCCTTCTCGAAGAAGACGACCGAGTTCGGGTCACGGAGACGGAGCTGCGTGCTGGCCAGCGTGGTGGACGAGGCGATCTGCCCGAAAGACCCGCCGCCGTCGCCCATGAGGAGCGCGCCGATCGCTCGTCGCATGCCGCGGTCGAGGTCCGCCTTGATCTTCTTCGCGATCTCCTGATAGCCGCCCTTTTTGCCGTCCGCAGCGAGGAGCGCAGCGCGCGTCACCGTCGCGTAGCCGTACATCTGGCCGCGGGTCACGATGGGCTTGAGGTCGTTGCTCGCGGTGCTGTTGTCGATCGCAGAGGCGAAGTCGGGGCTGATGCCCTGTCCGCCGGCCCCGCTGAGCGCGAACTGGTAGCTTTCGCCGACGAAGTCGTTGATCTTCTTGATCATCCCGAACGTTGGGAAGTCGTTGAGGATCAGGTTGGTCGACTCCTTGTCACTCTGGAGGACCTTGAGCAGCTTGTTGATGGTGCTAATCGAATAGTCTGCGGGCATCGGGTGAACCCTTTCGCTGGGCTCACCGTGCTGGTCTCATCCGCTATCCGTAATGGCTGGTGGCTTAGTAAGTAGTACAGGTGGCTTACTAAGCCGAGGCGCGGTGCGCGGCTTCACGCTCTTGGCGCTCGACCATCTCGAGCTTCTCGTCGAGGGTCAGCTCGCGGCCGTTGCCGCGCTCTGCAGCGGCCTCGGGAACGAGCGTGCGCGACGCGGGGCGAGCGGCGGGTTTAGCCGGTGCGGGCGACCTGGTTGCCTCGCGCTTCGCGAGCTCGCGAGCGGCGTGCTCCTCGAGGGCGTCGTTCGTGTCCTCGAACGTGGGCCACATGCCGGTGAGCGCCTGCATCCGGATCCGGTAGTTGCCGGCGGCCGTCGCGAGCTCCTCGGTCTCGACGCGCTGCAACGATGGCCAGCGGCCAGCGTCTCGGGCCGTGAGGTCGAGGTAGTTGGTCTTGGCTTGAACGGCGCGGGCGGCTTCCTCCCGCTCGTGCTTGGCGTCTGCCTCGCGCTTGGCTTCGGTGTCCTCGCGGGCCGCGAGCTTCGCCTTGATCTCGGTGAGCTCCCTCTCGACGCCCGTGAGCTTCTTCGCGCCAGCGTCGTGACCGAAGACGGCTTTTGACAAGCGCTCGGAGAAATCGGAGATGTCCTCGCCGATCAGCTCGAGGGCCGCGGCGGGATCGTCTTTCAGCGCCTTGCGGAACGCGGCGAAGGCGTCGGCGCTCGCGATCTTCTCGGTCATGGCGGCTTCACGCGCCACGAGCTCGCCGCGCTTCGCCTCGATGCCCATCTCGAGGCGCGTCAGCTCGGCCGCCTTCGTCTTGAGCAGCTTTGCCGTGGGCGCGTCGCCCTTCGGGGCCTCCTTCGCTTCCTTCGTCTCCTTCGCAGGCTCGGGCTTCGCCTTCGGAGCCTCGGTGGCGACGTCGAGCTCCTCGTCTCCGGGCTCGTCCTCGCGGCTGGCGCGGGCCTCGGCTTCGACGGCCTCGAGCTGCTCGTCGAGGGAGAGGGAGGCGGGGGCTTCGGTCGTGTTCTCGTCGGGCATCAGGCGGCCATGGGGGGAGCGGGCGGAAGGGCCATCTCCGGCGGCAGCTCGCCACCGGGAGGCATGGGGGGAGCGCCGGGCATCGGCGGACCCATCGGAGGAGGAGCGGCCTTCGCGGCAGCGTCTTTGAGCAGCGCCTCAGCGTCCGTCATGTACCGGGCGAGCAGCTCGAGGGCCTCGGCGCTGGTGCCGTCGACGCGGGCGCGCATGTACCGCTTCACGCTGACGGAGAGCGCGACGTTGAGGTCTTGCATGGGGATCGGCGAGAGGTAGCGCTCGGTCTCGAGGATCGTGTCGAGCGTCATGTCGACGAGGTCCCGCGCGGCGGTCTGCAGCTCGCGCTCGGCGTCGAGATCGGGGAAGTCGGCGAGGCGGTAGAACGTCTCTTGCGAGATCGTGCCGGCCTGCATCAGCTCCTGCAACGCGGCGAGCTTGCCCGCCGGCGTGCTTGGAAGCATCGAGATTGGGAAGACTTGCAGGATGTAGCTCTCGTCGTCGAGGTCGAGCTCGGCGACGCTGATGTACTCGACCTTGTTCTTCGACTTGTAGAGCACGGTGTACCCGTCATCGGCCTCGGCGAGCCGCCTGGCTGCGCGGATGCACTGGCGCGCGATCTCCACGTAGAATTCCTGGTAGGCCTGCGCGAGCGCGACGAACCGCTCGCTCTGCGTGTCGAGGTACGTGCGGAGGGCCGCGCCGCTGTCGAGGCCGACGGGCTTTAGGCTCTGCGCGGAGAGCTGCGAAACACCCGCCTCGGCGAACGCCTGCGCCTTGAGCCACTCGCGCTGATTGTAGAGCTCGGGTGATACGGCCTGAAAGTTCAGCGCCGTAGGGACCTGGTTTCCGGAGTAGAGGAACGCGGCTCCGTCTCGGTTGTCGAGCAGGTGCTCGAGATTGACGTTCGCACCCTCGGGGACCGCGATCCGAGCGTTCGCGAGCAGCTTGTGGCACCTCTCGATGGTCACGTCGATCGTGTCGAGGCGCTGCTGAATGCCCCGGAGAATCTGCGCGCAGCCGGTGCCCCAGAAGCCGATGGTGGGCTGCGAGTAGTGCATCATCGGGAAGGGGAACGTCTCGTCTTCCCACGGCTCATCGAGAAGCACGCCGTTCGACACCGCGACCACGTGGCGTCCGTCTCCAGCGTCGGGCCCGCTCGGCAGACGCCAAGCCTCGATGACTTCGACCGTGTCACTGGTCGTGCCGTCGAGGCCCTCCATCCATGTCTCTTCGCTGCCCCACGTGCGCGCATCGGCAGAGTCGATCAGGGCGTCGTGACCGGGGAACATCTCGGCGAGTACGCCGCGGTCGATGTCATCGCGCTGGTAGAGCGCGCGGGGCTTGCCCTGGTGTCCCTCGATAGGGTCGACGAAGAGCTGGTGAATCAGCACGCGGGAGACGCGCACCTTGCCGTTCACGGTGAAGACCTTGCACGCACCCGAGCCCTGCGAGCACGTGTCACGGAGCACGCGCGATGCCTCGGCGTCGCCGCCAGAGTCGTAGGCGATGGCCTCGGCAAGCTTGGTGATCTTCTTCGCGCGCTGCTGCGCTTTGAAGTCCCCGCCCTTGGTCAACGCAAGGGGACGCGGCTTGCTCTGCACGATCTTCGCGTGGATGGTGTCGACCACCGCCCGCACCACGTTGACGGGCTTCGGCTTCTCCTCGAAAGCGGCGTCGAGGTACGAGCCGGGGCTGAGTGAATCGAAGCTCTGTCCCTCGTACATGCGCACCGCTCGCAAGAGCATCTGGTCTCGAGACGAAGACGCCCCGCACGTGCGAACGCGCTTGAAGGCGTCGAGCACGCAGAGGTGCGGGTCCGTCTCTTTCCACCATCGAGTCGCGCGCACGGCCACGGGGATAGTGCTACCGCTTGACCACCTTGCGAGGCGGAACCCTGGCTTAGTAAGTCTGCAGCGGAGCCGCTCTGGATGCTCCGCAGGCGCCGCTGTAGCTCGCTCAGCCGGTCCCGCTCGACCTGCGGCATCACGTGCTTCGTCTCCTCGACGACCTTCACGCCCCACTTCTTCCACACGGCCAGAACGAAGGCGCTGGCGAGATCGCCGTGGCTGCCGTCGGGCCGAAGCGGGGACTTGATCGTCAGGCGACCGCGGAGCCCCTGCGTCGACTGCACCTCGCCGAGCTGCAAGAGCAGGCGCTTGGGCTCCTTCGGGATCGCGAGGCGCCCCTCTTTGAGCTTCGCGCGGGTGTCCACGTACGTCTGCTCTTTGCCGCCCTGGCCCTCGGGGGCGTCCTCGATGGTGATACCCGCGGTGGTCAGGTACTCGCGCGCAGCCTCGCGGTTGTGGCCGTCACACATGAACTGCTTGATGCCCCATGGCTTCATGCGGGCGGCGAACACGCGGCAGACCTCGGACGGCTTGAGGGGCTCGTCGGGCTTCGGGCGCAGCTCGACGACGTCGACGAGCTCGACGTACGGGTGGCTGACGATCAGCTCGTTCCCGTCCTCGAGCTTCCGCACGACCGCGGGGTAGTGGGCGGCGATCACGAGCGTCGCGCTGTTCCGGACGAACGCGAGATCGCCAGCGGCCGTCAGCGTCGCGCCCGGCCGGGGAGCGCGGGGCATCTTGTGATCGTTCGCGCTGGCCCGCTCGAGCTGGCCCTCGGAGAAGAAGCGCGAGGCGCTCGACTCGGGGAACACGGCGCCGAACTCGCGCGCGGCGTTGTCCTCGTCGTGGGCGTAGGCCTCGGCGACGGTCTCGAGGATGTCGGGATCGACGCGGAAGGTGCTCGTCGGCGCGTGGACCGAAAGACACTTCTCGGTGTCCTTCCCCTGGTTGTCCCGGTGCAGCTCGAACAGGAGCCCCGCGCGCACCCAGGGCGTCGAGCAGATCACCATCACGCCGCCCGGGATGATTCGGATCTTCGCAGCCTTGTAGGCGTCGGCGTCGTTGACCGCGAAGCCCTCGGTGTTCAGGAAGTTGGCTTCGTCGATGCAACACCCGACGAGGCTGCGCCCGCGGCCGCCGGTGCCGCCCTTGCCGATGGCGCGAACGACGACCTCGACGAGCTTCCCGTCCCCACGCCGGAAGCGGATGCGGGTCTCGTTCTCCTTGACGACCGTGTCCTCGAGGCCGGCGGAGGCGACGAGGCCCCTGACGTAGTTGAGCTGCTCGGTCGCGAGCTCGACGTCGGGCGCGAGGATGAGCGCGGCCGCGACCTGCCCGGGCGCGATCTTCGACACGTCGACGGTCAGCGCGAGCCACAACATGCACAGCGCGCCCATCACGTACGACTTTCCCGAGCGGGCCCCGCAGACGGCCGCGATGAGCTTGCGCTTCCGCTCGCTGACGGTCTCGATGTCGCCGAAGAGCTTGCAGGCGATCTCCCGCTCCTCGCCGACGAGGTCCCTCGGCTGGACGCCGTCGAACGCGACCTTCGCGAAGACGAGCTGCCCAGGCTCGAGCTTGACCTTGCACCACTTCGCGAACCGAACGAACGCGACCGGGCGCGGCGTGGCCGCCACCGGCGCGGGCATCGTCAGCTCGCTTCGTCTACCGGCGACATCTCAGACACGTGGACCTCGCCATCGGGCATCTCGGGGATAGCCGGCCTCGTCTCGGGCCGCGCCATTCGGCGCAGAGCCATCTCGAGCGCGCCGGGCCGGTTGCCGCGCTTCACCTCGAGCTCCTCGATGCGCCGGCCGAGCGCGACCACGGCCTCGCCGATGGCGACCACGGTCCCCTGCAGCTCGTCGAGTGTCGCCACGAGGTCCGCATCCCGCTCGCTCGAGTCCGCGTCGATCGCCGAGAGGGTCTCGCCGAGCACCCCGACGGTACGCTTCGCCTCGACGGCGAGCTGCTCGACGCTCACGAGCTCGACGCCCCACTCGCTCGCGAGGGCCGGCGCGGTGACGCCCGGTTCCCAAGCGCCCGTGCCCATCAGCTCGACGATGCGCTTCACCCGCTCGGCCTTCTCGGGCTTCGGGTGTGTGCGGCGCGTCTCTCGGTCAGCCATCGTCGTTGTCCTCTGCCGCCTTCTGGGCGAGCCATGCTTCTGTGGTCTTGGGGCCGCCGATGTGGGCGTCGATCTTCGTGGCGTGGCGCTTCGCGAGGCCAGCGTTGTCGGCCTTCTGCTTGGCGATGCCGAGGAGCAGGTGCCCGCCCTTGTCGGGATCGGCTGTGGCGGCGAGCTGTTCGATCTTCCGGTGCAGCCGGTCGACCTCGCGCTGCGCGGCTGCGCTGGGGTCCTCGGGCTCGGGCGCCCCGCTCACGGCAGCCGGCCCACGATGTCGCGCACCGCGTCGTAGGTGACAATGCCGCGGCCTCGGTCAACGCTCTTGACGACAAGCGAGGCCGCTGGCGTCTTGGGCAGCGCGCTCAGCTCGTCGTAGAACGCCCGGGAGATCGCGCCGCACGCAAGCAGCTCGTCCGCGCCCACGGAGGGCCCGCGCTCGAACACCCGCGTCCCGCGCTGCGGGGGAGCGAACGTCTGCGTGAGCTTTCGGCGATGGGATGACGCGGCGGACATTGGATCGAGTGTGATCCATCGTGCCCCATCGTGGCAAGATGGGATCGTCGCCGATCCACAAAAGGCCGAAGCCCCGGCCGGTGAGGGTCAAGCGTCGAAAGTCGGCGACGTCGACATCTCCTATTCCTTCCGCCTCAGGTGTGCCCGGCATCTACGCCTCGGCCTCGGCTCGCCCGACGGCCACACCGCAGCGGCCTGGCAGCGTCGCCCTCGAGGGAGCTTGGCCCCGCACCTCGGCCGCTCGTCCCGGCCTGGCCGGTGAAATCCAGCGCGGGCCAAGCGGAGCAGAGCGCGGGCGGCGGCAAGGCGATCAGGGGGCATGCCCCGGCTTGAAAACACCGTTGCCCTCGACCCACAGCACCGCGTCCCGGCGTTCCCGGAACAGGCGGCGCTCCCCGTTCTTCAGCGTCGCAACGATGGGTTTGCACCCGTCGTCCAGTACACCGCGCGGGTGTCGCCATATCCCGCGGCCGACGCCCACCCGCCCGGGCTCGGCTGGGCGAGCGGGCGGAGCCTTCTCGGCCACCTCTGGCTTCGTCCACGGCGAGACCTCGGCGCCAAGCGCCCACGCGAACGCCGTGGCGCGGTGGACGATCCCCTCGAGTCGCTGCTCGTCCACCCGCACGGCGAGCCAGAGCCCCGCGGAATGGCGGACCTCAGCGCCGCTGACGTGGCGAAAGTGCGCCTGCGTGCTCGACGAGCTCCACCCACGGTCTCGGAGCTGTTGTTGGTAGTTCCTCGGGCCAGTCTGGGCCGCTCCTGCGAGCCGCCTCACGGGTCGACCCCTGGTGCGCCGTCGGGGCCGCAGTCGTCGACGACCGGCAGCCAGCGATGCCTAAGCGCTCGGTCCACCCAGCGCGCGAGTCCGCCGCTGCCGAGCTCGGCGAGCGTGCAGGCGGGGAGGTGGCAGCGCAGGAACGCCGGCAGCAAGATCGTCGGCAACGGTGCGCCCTTGGTCGTCTGAACAACGACGACCGGCAGACCCCGACCGAGTGCGACGCCGGCCTCCAGGACCGAGCCGTGCCGCGTCGTCTCGGGCCCAGTGAGCAGCACGAGGACGTCGATCCGGAAGAGCTCGGCCGCGCAGGTCCGGGCCGCCTCCTGAAGGGCCTCTGGATCGGCCGCCCGCTCGGCCTCGACGGTGGGCGAGCCAGCGTGCCAGCTCGAGGCGACCGTGTAGCCCTCGGCGAGGAGCCAGGCAGCGGCGATCTTGGCTTCGGCCAGGAGTGGCAGCGGGGCCGCGACGTAGATGCGGGGGCGGGAGCTCACGACCGCCCCCGAAGTGCAGATCGCTCAGATCCCCGCGCGCGCGAGGGAACGGCGAGGCTGGGGCGAGTGTTCCCACCGGGCGCCACCTGGGAACACCCGTGATCAGGGTGAGAACACCTGTAACATGCCGACATTGCTACTCTTTCCGATGAACGCGCTCCCCGTTCCCACTGTTCCCTCCGATTCCCCGATCTCTCCTGGACTCCGTACATGGGCTCCCCCTTTCTCTTCCTGTGTGATCCTCTTTTGGTGGGAACGGTGGGAACAGAGAGGATCGGCAGCCAAAACAAGCACGTCTCACCTCCGTTCCCACCTGTTCCCAGCTCGAATGGGTGAGAACGGCTCATCCGTCCACCAAATCGTCGAAAAGGCCGGGAATCGGGGCTTGCTTGCTCCACGAGTAGCCCGGCTTGCCCCCGATTCGACGTCGCTTGGAGCGCGCGAAGCCCGCCTTTGTGAGGACCGCGGCCGCGCGCATTTCCTCTCGTTTGCCCTGGAAACCGCCCTTGATGTCGAGGGCGCGCTCGAGCAACTGAGCCATCGTGAACGGCTCGTTCATCTGCTTGTCAGCCCAGTCGAGGACGCTCGGTGTCCAGACGTCCTCGCCCTCGAACTCGGCTGAGGCGATCTTGCGGGCGTCTTCCTCGGCATCGGTGAGCCAGTGCTGCTCACGGGCGGCGTAGAGCTCGCGGGCCTCGGCCCAGAGCTGGTCCCGGATCTCCTCGAGAGCGGCGGTGTCGATGATGCCCGTCCGGAGCACCCAGAAGCGCCGGGAGCCCGTGTCGTCGTTGAGCACCTGCTCGCGGTTGGTCGTGCCGGCGACGACGCTTGAGCGCGGGAGACGTGTCATCGATCGGCCGTAGGGCTGGCGAAAGACGTCCTCGCTCGAGCTGAGGAAGGCCTTCACCCGCTCCTGCGTCGCCTTGCTGACGACGTCGAGCTCCCCCCACTCGACGATCCAGCTGTTCGCGAGCGTGAGATAGGCGTCCTTCGACTCGAGGTCCATGTGGCTGTCCGTGAACCACGGCCCGCCGAGGACCTTGAGAAAGGTCGACTTGCGGGCGCCTTGCGCGCCCATGAGGACGAGCATCGTGTCGACCTTGCAGCCGGGTCGCATCGCGCGCGCGACGGCTGAGATCAGCCATCGACGGAGGTAGCTCTCATGCAGCGGGCTCACCTCGGCGTGAAGCACGTGTTCGAGCACCCACGAGACGCGGACGGTGCCGTCCCATCGGAGGCCGGTGAGGTACTGCCGCACGGGGTGGTACGTCGAGCGCTGGGAGACGAACTCGGCGCCGCGCATGATGTCCGTCTCGCTGAAGCTCACGAAGTAGACCCGCTCGAGGTAGACGCGGATGCTCGTCACGGTCGGGTCCGTCATTGCCTCGCCAGCGAGCTCCACGGTGGCGGACATCTCGTTCCACCGGAGGAGGCCTGCGTAGTTGGCCTCGTGCTCGAGAAAGAGCGTGGCGTTGCCGATGCTGTTCTTCGGAACGCCACTCTCGTTCAGCCGCACCTGAGCCCACCACGGGGCATCCCGTGGCCAGGCCTGGGAGGTGACGGGCGCCGCCTTCGGCTTCCGCTTCTCCCGCTTCCTCTTCGCGTCTTCGATCGGACGGACGTTGTCGCTCACTCTGCCGCGTCTCCGTGCTGCTCTTCGATGGGTGGTGCGGGCCGCCAGCCCTTGCGGGCGATGAGCTGACCAAGGGTCTCAGGCTCGCGCTTCTGGGCGATCGCGAGCTGTCGCAGGCGGTCGATCTTGGTCTCGACATCGAGCGGTCCGGCGCGGAGCTCGCGCTCGAGGCGGTACATGCCGGCGACGAGCTCGCGGTCCGCGTGGCCGAGCTGGCGGGAGAATCGCCGGGGCTTGGGCCCGTCGATCGCGTCGAGGGCGGCGACGAGCGCGGCAGCCCCGTCGGCGACGGCGGCGAGCTGCTCCGGGGTGAGCGCGGCGACCTTCATCGCCGCCCCCGCTTGACCTTCATCTCGGCCTTCAGCTCGGCGTGGCAGTCCTCGCAGCCGCGCCATTCGGCCGTGACCTTGCCGCCCCGAATCCGGGGGAGGACGATGCAGACGTTCGTCCCCACGCCGCATTGCGGGCAGAAGCCGTCAGGCTTGAGCATGAGGGTGTTCACCCACACGCGGGGCTCGTCGAGCTTGAGCGCGCCCATCAGAACACCTCCGTGGGGCTCTCGAGCACGGCCGCCGGGGGGCAGCCCTTGGCCTGCCACTGGGTGAGCAGCTCGACGGCCGAGAGCCGGGAGGCACCGGCAGTGCGGATGTCGATCTCCACGTGCCATACGCCCTTGCCGCCTTTGCGCTGCGCCACCTGCCAGAGCACGAGCCCGGCCCGCTCGGCCTTGCCGTCATCAAGACCAAGCCAGTGCGCGATCGCGTCCCGCACCGACTTGGCGGCGCCAGCGAGGTTGTCGGTGTCGAGGACGCCCGGCGCGACGCGGGTGATGGTCACGACGAGCGGCCCGGGGAGAACGTCGGGGCAGAGCCCCAGCGCCCGCCACGTCTCGCCCTTCTCCCGCCTCACGCGGACGGAGCGCATGAAGTGCCGCTCGCGGTCGTTGCCGCCGCGCTGCAGCTTCATGCCGGTGAGGCGTCGGAAAACCGGAAAGGCCACCGGCCCCGTGACACGTGGGGGCGGCGGCGTTTTCGGCTTCTTCGTCCTCGGCGCGATGGCGCGAAGCTCGGGGGGCAGCTTCACGCGCGGGCCTCTGCCACCTTGGCGAGGTGCAACCGCGCGTTCGCAATGGCGTCCTCGACCGAGAGCCCCTCGTTGAACACGTCGTTCAGGAGGTGCGAGCCCTCGGCTTCTTCGAAGTCCGGCTCAGCTTCAAAGAGCTGCTTGACGGCCTCGCCCTTGGCGATGGCCTCGTCGCGGTCCATTCCGTCGAGGACCGCGAAGGCGGCATCGGTGCCGATGTCCTGGCCGAGGAGCGCCTTCATCTCGTCTGCGAGGGAGCGACGTTCCAGCTGCTCAGGCGTCAGCTCCGGGGCTTTCCTTCCCTTGGGCTTCCCCCGCGTGGCGCCCTCGGTCTGCGCCTGCTTGTAGGCGCGGACCGCTTCGCCGATCGGCGCCCCGGCGCGCATCAGGTCAGCGATAGCTGCCCGACCGTGTCCGCCCAGGTCCTGGTAGGCCTCGGGAGGGAGCGTGGCGATCTCCATCTCGATGGCCTCGCCTCGCGCGTCCTGCTCTGCCGACGTCGCCTTGCCCTTCTTGCCCTTGGTCGGCTTCGCCGCTACAGCCTCGTCCCCAGCGCGAACGGCCTCGGGGAGCGTCGCCCCCTTGTTGATTGCGGCGCGCATGGCGTCGTCGTGAACCTCGTCCACCTTCGCCTTCGCCGGCCTGCTCCCGCGCTTCGCGTTCGCGATCACCGTCGCGGGATCGGCGCCGGCCCGGATCGCGCCGATGGCTGCCTCGGTCATGTCGTCGGGCACGCCGGCCTCGATGACGGCGGCGCGGACCTCGTCGGGGACCGCAGAGGGCGGGACGACCGCGATCCTCTCCAGCTCCTTCAGGCCCGGGCTCTTCGCCTTCGCGGCCGGCGAGGCAGCGCGCTCCTCGGGCACGGCCGTCCACGAGGTGTCGAAGTTGAGGGGCTGTTGCCGCTCTTCTTCGGTGAGTGCGCGACACGCGACCCAGGCGCCCGTGTCCTGGCGGAAGAAGTGCGCCTTCCCGTCGTAGAGATCGAACTTGATGCGGCAGGTGACATCGTGCTCGCCGGCGTCGAGGTTGGCGACGAGGCGATCGACGATCTTGGTCTGGAACTTCGTCTGCGCGGACGCCTCGGCGTTGGCCTTCGCCTTCGTGACGGCGATCGCGCCGATGTGCGCGTACGCCTCGTCGCGCTCGTGCTCGGCCTTGACGATGTCCTCGGGGGTCATCGTGACGGTGCGTGTTTCGGTCTTGCTCATAGAGATGCCTCGAAAGGAGTCAGGCCGCGTCGAGCGGCTGGGTGTCGTTCGCGGCAGCGGCTTCCAGAGCGCGGCGCAACGACAGGGGGAGCGCGGCGATGCGCGCGGGAGTGAGGGGGGCGCGGCCGTCGCGGACCTTGTCGACCACGGGAGGCGTGACGCTCCACGAGCGAGCGACCTTGGCGCGGGTGCCGTATTCGGAAAGCAGCTCGACGAACCGGCGGTGTTCCGCGGGCGAGCACGTTTCCAGGTGACGAGCCGTATCGTCCCGTTCAGTAACAGGTTTCGCCCGGAGGGGGACTATCCGGACAAGGGTAGGCGCCTCAGCTTGTGGGGTATGAGCCATCTAGCCCTCCTCGCAGCCAACGACACGAGCCCACCGCGCACGGGGGCGTTCGGCACTGTCCGCGTACGGATAGCCGGGCTCGGCGTCGCGAACCCACGGACCGAGCAGGTGCTCGTCGAGCCACGCGAGCAGCTCGTCAGCGGCCTCGTCCATCGCGCTCGGCTGCATGGCTCAGCAGCCCACGCCGTTGGGGCCGTGATCGACGACGGGGCTGCATGGCTCAGCAGCCCACGCCGTTGGGGCCGTGATCGACGACGGGGCCGCAATGGCCAGGAGGATGTGCTCCGCAACGTGCGTCCACTGGCCGCGGCGCAGCTCGTAGGCCAGCTCGCGGATGCGTTTCACGTCGATCTTGGCAAGAGCAGCGCGAGCGGCCTTCTCGCCGGCAACGGCGCGCGCCTCGCTCTCCACCAGCGTGGACACCCGGGCGCGGAGGGCCTCGACGTCGTCGGGCTCCCTCAGGGCCGCCTCGATTTCCTCCCCCTCGAGGAACATGCTCGCGCAGCCTCCATCCACCTCGAACTCGACGGTGAGCTGCGCGTCGGGGTCGAGGACCAGGACGGCCCGGAGCTTCTCGCGGAACGTGCTCACGACGCCTCCTCGATGGCCGCGGGGGCCTCGGTGGGGGTGGCGGTTTCGCGCTCGGAGCGCTCGCGGATGCTGCGCTCTTTCTCGGTTTCCCAGCTCGACGCGGGGATCTTGTACAGGCGCTCGAAGGCCTCACGGATCGCCTGTTGGGGGCTTTGGGTCCCGGCGACGTACCGGGACACGGTGGAGGGGGAGATCCCGACAGCCAGGGCAACGGCCGTCTGGGACCCTTTCTTGACTACTTTCTGGAGCGCGCTGGCTCCCGGCGTTTTGCGCATGAAGCAAAAGATGCGCGTGCGCACACCGTTGCGTCAAGGAGGTTTTGCATGCTGGCCAGTTCTTGCGTGAATAGCGGGGTGTCCCGCGCCCCCATCTCCCGCGATCTCGACAGCGCCGAAGTGGCGCAGCTCCGAGCGGACCTCGCCACGCTCTCGAAGCGGTACCCCAAGCTCGGGGACCTGGCCGAAGCGCTCGACATGCACCAGAGCGGCCTTTCCCGGCTGATGAACGGCAAGCAAGGCGCCTCCCATGGGCTCGCCGCGCGCGTGGCCGAGCTGCTTGGACAAGGGGCGCCAGCGGCCAAGCAGGCGGCACCGACGCGCGTCTACCAGCCGGAAGAGCGGTACCCGTCGCGGGCGCAGGCGATCGCGTTGCTCCGCGGCATCATCCCTGACGCTGTCCTGGACAGCCTGCGGTTTTCGAAGTCCGCCCTCGAGGCCGACGAGGACCCCGGCCTCGAGTGGTGGATGGGCGAAGCGAAGCGGCTGAACCGCCTTCGCGAAGATCTCGCCAAAGAGGTCAAGGTCGAGGTCCCGGAGCGTCGTCGCTGACCGATCAACGTCCGGGGTAAACTCGCCTTTCTTGGCCGGATCCTGGCCAGTTCTGCGACGATGCCGGCTTGGACGCTGACGACATCCAGGCGTGGCTCTACGGCCAAGCCGAAGCCGACGACGAGGACCCGCTTCACCCCGTTGAACTGGCCCAGCGCGCGAAAATCGACGTGGTTCGCTCCGACATGCACGGGCCAAAGCGAGGGCGGATGGACGACGGCGTCATTCGCATCGGCCGGCGCCTCACGGGCTCCGCGCTCACGTGGGTGGTCGCCCACGAGCTCGCCGAGCACTGCCTTCGCGAGACGGGGTACGTCGACGAGGACATCGAGCGGCGGGCCGACTCGGGAGCCGCGGCGATCATCATGCCCCGACGCGCCTTCGTGAAGCACCTGCGGCACGCCGCGATCTCGGAGATGGCGCGGTTTTACGACGTGTCGGGCACGGCCGCGTCGCTGCGCTTCGGCGAGGTGACCGGCCGGCCGACGGTCGTGATCGCGCCGACGCACATACACATCCGGGGCGAGCCGTTCGAATGGGGGGACCTCCCCGGCCTGGCCAAGGCGAAGGCCGCGCCGGACGAGGTCGATCGCGCGATGCTGTTCGACGATCACCGGCGGGTGCGGCTGATCGTGAAAAAGTAACTCTTCGGGCGGCGGGGGCCGCTTGAAGCTGACGTCGTACGTGCTCGAGCACTTGTCTGCGCCGAACCGCTCGAGCACGTAGACCGCCGAGAAGTCGGGCGGCCCGAAGGTGTACGTGAGCCCTTCCCGGAAGCCGTCGTCCTCGCTCCGGTTGACGCAATCCGTCTGGATCGCGAGGGAGCACCCGCTTGCCGAGCGGGTGGTCTTCGGCGGGTTGCAGCCAAGAAACGCCGTGAAACCGCGGTCGATCTCCTCCGGCCCGACGACGACGGACCGCCCGCCGATGGGGCCGCACGAGCCGCGAGCGCGCTCGACGAAGACCACGTCGAAGGCGCCCTTCGGCTCTGCGCACGGCTGCTCGGCAGCGTCGTCGTCCCCGCAGGCGAGGGCGACAACGGCAAGGACGGCAAGAGCGAGGGGGCGCATCCCGCAAGCCTACGCACTTTTGCGCAGCCGAAAACCCGCGCTTCGCGCAAAATCGACATCACATCGCAAAGCAAAAGTTGCGCACACGCATTGCGCGTGAGAGGAATCAGGGACTGACCGGGCGCGACGCCCGAAGGAGACCCCTGATGAGCACCGACCACCTCCCCGCCTGCAGCACCGGCAACGCCTGCCCGTTCGTGATCACGGTCCGCGCGCAGTGGGCGACGCGCGACTACGCGCCCTTTGACATCGTCTTCGTCCGCCTCAAGAGGCCCGCACGCGCCGGCTCCGGGGGACGCCGTGAAGATCACCATCACGCGGCAGCGCTTCATTGATTGTGACGCCTGCGAGGAGGGCATGGACTGCCTCGACGAGATTGCCGAGCAGCTCGGCGGCTGGTCCGAGGAGGGCACCGTCACGCTCTTCTGGGACAGGGTCGCCTACACCTGGGCGCTGCTCACGTACCCGTCGTTCGTGATCTGGGCGCTGGAAGAGCGGTTGCTTCCGAGCTGGGATCTGCGCGGCGCGAACCTCTCCGGCGCGAACCTCTCCGGCGCGGACCTCTCCGGCGCGAACCTCTCCGGCGCGAACCTCTCCCGCGCGAACCTCTCCGGCGCGCACCTCTCCGGCGCG
>Ga0209476_10000229_pt1 | contig 38083 bp, 26 predicted proteins | sample KloWWTrecipitate_FD_187179 | JGI IMG/M metagenome (GOLD analysis project Ga0209476, IMG submission 187179) | Active sludge microbial communities from Klosterneuburg, Austria, studying microevolution and ecology of nitrifiers - Klosterneuburg... | ecosystem: Engineered > WWTP > Aerobic digester... | reverse complement strand
ACGCGCTTTAGTACGGCATCCGAAACGTTTCGGGTGTGGTCATCTAAGGCCCGGGCGTTTGAGTGAGATGCGATCACCGGAGCAGTTGTGATATCGAGCACGTCGTTCATAACCTTTTCCGAGACGTGCGAAATATCAACAAATATCCCTAGCCGATTCATTTCCCGAACGACGTCCTTACCAAAATCAGACAATCCATTGTTTTTCGGGGTGTCGTTGTGAGCGTCCGCCCAGTCGTGTGAGACGTTGTGAGTCAACGTCATATAGCGGATCCCGAGGCGGTAAAAGTCGCGTAGCGCGTAGAGTGAATTTTCGATCGCATAGCCACCTTCGATGCCCATCAGTGCACATATCTTGCCTTGCTTTTTGGCAAGACGGATCTCTGCGGCGGTGGTACAACTTTTCAGTTGGGCAGGGTGGCGTTCGACTTCCCGGTAGGTCGCGTCTATCAGATCCATCGCCCTTCTCATAGCTCCACCCGATTTCAAGGTCGAACCGGAAACGTATATTGAAAAGAATTCCCCGGTCATTCCGCCCGCCTTGAATCGTGAAAGATCGGTGTGAAACGGGTCGCCGTCCAAATGATACTTACCGGTCGAACTCATAGCTAGATCAAAATCTTCGTCCACCATTGGCGAGGTGATATCGTTGTGGCCATCGATTACGATCGAGCTCTTATGCAGTTTTACAGCCCGTGCCCATAATTTGGGGTCAGCATCCTTGGGCATTGTCTGTGCCAGCGTTACGGCCGTAAATGTGAAAAAGAGGATCGTCGAAATAATTTTTTTCATAATCTTAAATCGGTCAGCACTAATACGTTTCGGCGCAATTCTAACGCTTTTTGTTAAATTTCAATAACGGCCTGACTAAATGTTTCATTTAGTACCCCGCAAACTGTTAAACAATGCAAAAAGATATTGTCATCCAGACCAATAACGTGATAATATTTGAGTTGTCGTATGTCTGTATGGATATATGCCACTAGTAAGCCTCCGGAGTTCCTATTAGTTTCTCGACATTTTGACTTGCCGCAGCAACGACTCCACAAACTCCCCTCGCGTGCCCTGAGACTAGGTAACCTAACTAATATTCGCTCTCTATGTCCAAAAAGCAACGGACAAATTCTGAACAAGTGATCTCGACACCCCTTGATGATGCGTTAGTATCCTCGTCCGGTGCGGCCAGCACTGCGATCAGCGACAGTACCTTTCGGGGATTTATTGAAAATCTGCCGATAATGTTTTACGCGGTGGAACCTGTTTCGCCGTATAAACCCATTTACATTAGTAGAACCGTCGAAAAATTTGGATATCACTATGACGAGTGGATGAATGATGCCAATATCTGGGCTCGAGTCATCCATCCTGAAGACCGCGACCAGGTTTTGGACGGCACACGAAGTGCAATGCAATCGGGCGAAGGAATCGATTTTGAATATCGCCTGGTTGGCAGTGATGGTTCCATTTTTTGGGTTCGTGACCGCAGTTGTTTTATTAAGGATGCGAACGGCATTCCTATCTGCTGGCAGGGTGTGATACTTGACGTCACGGAACGAAAGATCGCGGTGCTCGAATTGCAGAAGCGCGAACGCTTGTATCGCACCCTTGCACAACACATACCCGAGACGGCCGTACTACTCTTTGACCACGACCTTCGCTATACACTTGCCGAGGGTGACCAACTCAAATATCACAATTACGACGCCAAGATGTTTGAAGGCAAGACGCTGAGGGACATTTTCGACGGCGATGATTATGGTGAATGGGAGAGCATCTACCGCCGAGCTCTCGCCGGTGAGAAGATCGTTTTGGACACCGACCGTAATGGTGTGAGTTACCAGGTACATATAATCCCGGTTCGCGACGAGTATGGTGCCATATTCGCCGGTCTTGTAATGTGGCAGGACATCACTGAACGGCGTCGAGCGGACCTCGCATTGACCGAAAGTGAAGCACGATATCGTCAATTATTCGAAAACGCAAACGACATCATTTACGTGCACGATCTTCACGGCAACTACATCTCGATCAATGACGCCGCATCGAAGATCTTCGGCTATACCAAAGATGAGGCGATGTCGCTAAATATGGCCTCGGTCACGGCCCCGGAAGACCTGGAAGTGATGAAGCAGAATCTTGCCAAGAAGATCGCGGGTGACACTGATCAGACCGTTTATGAAGTAGCGTGCTTTAAGAAGGACGGCAGCCCCATTACTCTCGAGGTAAACAGCTCTGTGATCCGCAAGAACGGAGAGGCCGTGGCTATCCAGGGTGTTGCTCGCGACATCACCGAGCGGAAACGGACCCAAGAGATCAATCGAAAGAACGAGGAGCGTTATCGCGACCTTTTCGAAAATGCGAATGACTTGATCTACACCCACGATCTCGAAGGCAACTTCACTTCGCTGAATCGTGCCGGCGAGAGGATAACCGGCTATAGCCGCGTAGACGCCGTTGGAAAGAATATAGCTGATATCGTCGCCACCGAGTTTCTAGAAACTGCGCGCGCGATGACTGCCTCCAAAATGTTCGAGGATCGGCCGACCACCTATGAACTAGAGGTGATCGCCAGTGATGGCCGCCGCGTGCCGTTGGAAATGAGTACGAGGCTGATCGTAAATGATGGCGTTCCGGTCGGTGTTCAGGGCATCGGTCGAGACATCAGTGAGCGTCGCCAAGCCCAAGAGTCTTTGGTCAATACGATCTCGCTATTTGCTTCGACATTCGAATCGACTGCCGACGGTATTGTCGTTATGAGCCTCGATCGCGAGATCGTCACCTGCAATACCAAATTTCGTGAAATGTGGGATGTCCCGTCCGCCGTTGTTGAAGTGGGTAAAGGCGAATTGCTCGTCCAACATATAACCGAGCAGATGGCCGAACCCATACAATTTGCGTTGAACTGCGAGTCACTGTTCGCTGATCCGTTGGGCGTCCACACGGATATCATCGAACTGCGTGATGGTCGGATATACGAACGGTACTCTCAACCTCAGTTTATCGAAGATAAGCCCGTCGGCCGTGTCTGTTGCTTTCGCGATATTACAGAACGCAATCGAGCCGAAGAGCGGCTTCGTCACTATGCACTCCACGACACGTTGACCGAGTTGCCGAATCGCGTTCAATTTATGAATCACCTCCGGCAAGCGGTCGACCGTTCGGATGGAAATAATTTTGCTCGATTTGCGGTCCTATTTCTAGATCTTGACCGCTTTAAGGTTATCAATGACAGCCTCGGCCACGCAGTGGGAGACAAGTTATTGGTAGCGATCGCCGAGCGACTCCTGGCAGGCGTGCGTCCCGGCGATGTAGTATCCCGGCTTGGCGGCGACGAATTTGTGATCCTGCTGAATCGATGTGGTGATACTAACGAGGTCGCCCGTGTCGCCGAACGTCTCCAAGCCCGTATCTCTGAGCCGTTTAAGATCGACAACTACGAAGTTTTCACCACCGCGAGCATCGGGATAATCGTCTCAAGCGATGCTCATCGTCAACCGGAAGACTTTCTTCGTGATGCCGATGCGGCTATGTATCGTGCGAAGGAAGCGGGTAAAGCAAGATACGAGATCTTCGATCGTGAAATGCACGTTCGCAATATGAACTTGCTACAGATCGAAACTGACCTTCGCCACGCCGTCGAACGAAATCAGTTCGAAGTGCTCTATCAGCCGATCGTTCAACTTTCAACCGGTTGCGTATATGAATTTGAGGCCCTGATCCGTTGGCGCCATCCAAAGCACGGCCTGGTTTTGCCAAATGAGTTCGTCGGCGTTGCTGAGGAAACCGGATTGATCATCCAGATCGGAAAGTGGATCATGAATGAGGCCTGCTGCCAGATCGCCGAATGGCAAAAGAAATTTGGCAGGCCGCTGTCGGTGAGTGTCAATCTATCTGCCAAACAGTTGATGCATCCCTCCCTGACCGCTCAGGTCGAAGAGGTTTTGGCTAACTCCGGACTTGATTCACGTCAATTAAAGCTCGAAGTCACCGAGAGTACCGTTATGGAACACAGCGAACGGTCGCTAAAGGTGCTTTCAGATCTGGATGCCCTCGGGATCGAACTTTCGACTGACGACTTTGGCACGGGATACTCGAGCCTTAGTTATCTGCAGAAATTCCCGTTCGAACGATTGAAGATCGACCGATCCTTTGTCCAGATAATGGACGAGGATGAAAAGAGCGGTGCCATTGTCAAAACCATCCTGATGCTGGGCGAGAATTTGAATATCGAGGTAGTTGCTGAAGGGATCGAGACCGAAAGCCAACTCGAGAAATTGCGGGCTCTCGGCTGCACACTTGGCCAAGGATACTACTTTTCAAGGCCTATCGACGTCCAAACGGTTGAACGCCATCTGGTAAACGGACCGGATATGTTTGGTTTTGGCGACCAGCCCCAATTCCGATCAGCGGACCTAACCATCGAAGTTCCGAAGATCCAATAGGACTATTTCGAGACTGTCACGTTATTGACCGACAGCGTGTTGCCGATCGATCGCTGAAATGCGGATATCGCCTTGTTCAGATCAGTTTGGGCCTGTAACTCTCGCCCGCGTGCTCCCAGCAGATCGGTCTGTCGCTGGAGAACAAGGTAGAATGTGGTTGTTCCGCTTCTGAATTGTCTCTGTTCACTCGCGTACAGCTCCTCTGAGGCGATCCGGGCAGCGGTGGCTGACAAAAGCCGGGCATCCGCCGAACGTAGAGTCTGCAGCGCATTTCGGACCTCTGCCTCGATCCTTTGCTCAGCCTGCGCACGCAAATTGCGGATCTGTTCGGCCTCAACCCGATTCTGGCCGAGATTTGCCTTAGCCGTTCGGTTGCCCCACGGCAACGATATCGAGACCCCGACCCGAAAAGTCGGATAATCCTGTTGGAGTAAGTTTCCGAGCGAGTTAAAATAGCCGCCGACGAGATTAGACGGAACACGACTTAGACCCGTCGTTGGACTGATTGCGGCGGGCGTCTCGGTTCCGGCAAGTCCGGCCGTCGTGTAGATCCCGTAAAGGTCGATCTGCGGCTTTTTCTGATCCCGGAAATACCTTTCGTCGATCTTATTTATCTCCTCGGTGACCGCCCATTGATCGACCTCGGGCCGATTCTTCATCGCTTGTTGAACTGCCACATCGAGTGTGACATCCGGCGATCGGCGTGATACCGGCGTGACCGGCGTCAATGGACGCACCCACTCCGGCGACGCCCGGTCGGGCAACAAAAGTGTTTTTAGAGAATTTTCAGCACGCGTAACGTTTTCCTGAGCGAGAAAGACGGTTTGTTCAAAGGTCGATATCTGAGCGTTAGCGGCCACGATCTCGATCGGTGCCAGAACGCCCTTTGCGACCAATCGTTTGTTACTCTCAAGCTGTTCCTTTGCTTGCTTGAGCGTGTCGGTCTGCACCTGTAGGTTTCTTAACGCAAATGTCAGGTCCCAATATGCTGACTCGACACCTGAAATGACGTCGATCGCCTTGATACGTAATTGTGCGTCGCTGATCGACCGATTTCGCTTAGCGATCTCGATCGAACGCCGATTGCCGTCAAACTTCCTGTCGCGCATCAATGGTTGCGTGTAATTGAACGTCATCGACGATGGGTATTGTGGATTGAGAAAGGAGTTGGTGTTGCTGGTCGTCGTCCTGGATGAATTGAACAATACTGAATACGATCCGCCTGCAGCAGGTGTAAACCCGCTCACGCCCGCCGAATTAAAAAATCGGGTCTGCGTGACCGCACCGTTAACTGCTCCGCCGATCGCCGATGCGGTCGGCGTCGTTGCCCGTTCATAATAGTTATCCGACGTTATCAAGGGATCGTACACGCCGCGTGCTCCGTCAAGTCGAAGGTCCGTAATCTGAGAGTCATTACGCGACGAATCAATATCGTTATTATTTCGGAGCGCCATCTCGATCGCCATTTCAAGCGTTATCGAAAGCGTGTCAGCCGAATTGACTCCGATCCGCTCGTTACTTGGCATTGGTGTCGACGGCAATGCCAGATCAGGCGAAATGGGCGGCGGCAGATCCGGCGTAGGCGTCGGCGACTGACCGTATGCTCCGATCGCAAACGCCGCGAATAATACAAAAACTGCAATTACGTTCTTGAGGCTGTCCAGTTTCAGCCGAGTTTGAAAATAGGTCAAAGACATAAAGCTAGGCCGACTCCTCCGATTCGCCACCGGCCTTCTGCCGTTTGAAAACTGAAAACAGGCCACGGACGCCGCCGGAAAGCGATTGCCAGACGCCTGACCCCTTAGCGTCGTCAAATAGTGAGTAGAAAACAGGTACTGCCAATAGTGTCAGCAACAAGCACATCGATTGGCCGCCGACCACAAGGACGCCGATCGAACGATTGGTCGCGGCACCCGCTCCGCTGCCAAGTATCAGCGGTATCATACCGGCAACGAGAGCGATCGTCGTCATAAGGATAGGCCGTAAGCGATCCCGGTTTGCCTGGATGATTGCGTCGTATCGGTTAAGCCCACTGGCTCGAAGTGTATTCGTGTGATCGATCTGCAGAATAGCGTTCTTTTTGACGATCCCGAAAAGCAGCAGAATCCCGAGTGCGGAAAAAATATTCAGCGTTTGCCCGGCCATCGCTGTCGACAAGAGAGCGAACGGTATCGCGAGCGGCAGTGTCAAAAGGATCGTCACCGGGTGGATAAACGACTCGAATTGAGCCGCGAGGATCAGATACATAAATACGAATGACAAAAGGAACGCCAGCAAAAACGATTCATATGCCTTTTGCAGTTCCTTTGACTGACCGCTGACTCCGGTAATATATTCCGGCCCCATTTTAAGATTCGTCGCCAGCTTTTGCAGTTTTGCCAAAGCGTCCGACTCGGACGAGTTGGGCGGCAATCCGGCAGAGATCGTCACGACTCGTTGCCGATTAAGCCGACTGATCGACGATGGGCTTAAACCTTCTTCGACCTTGATCACCTTGTCCAGACCGACCACCGCACCGCTCGTCGACGCAACGGCAAAGTTTTGGAAACTGCTGCGGTCGCGTCTAAAGGGCTCATCTGCCTGTATGATCACATCATACTGGACCGAATTCTCGTTAAACGTTGACACCCTTTGCCCGGCAGCCAGTATGTTGAGAGCCTGAGCCACATTGCCCGCCGCAACGCCAAGATCAGCCGCTTTGGCTCGGTCTATAAGCACACGTAATTCGGGCGTCCCAATGTCGATCGAATTGTCAGGATCGCGAAATGACGGATCCTCCTTCATTTTGTCGACAAGTTGATTGGCATACAAGGTCAACTTATCCATATCGGGGCCGGCGATGAAAAATCCAATACCGCTGCCGCCGCGGCCGAGTCCGATGCCCTGTGCGATCGACGACGATGCCGAAACGGTCACCTGATATTCTTTTGACGCATATTTCTTGACGAGCGCCCGAGACTGATTGATCAGGTCCGCCTGTGATTTTTTACGATCACCGACCGGAAGTAAGCTGACGTTGATAAAACCGTTATTTGGTCCCGAACCGCGCCCGAAACCGGCGAGAACAAGCGTATTTTTAACGCCGGGCAATTGTTCGCGAACATCGCGGGCGATACGGTCGAGTATGGATTGCGTCGCCGAGAGTGACGTTCCCTGAGGGGCTCGCAGATTTATCTGAAACAGAGATTCGTCCTCATCCGGCAAAAACGCCATACCGACGAATTTATAAAGCGGCACGATCGACGCAACGGTCAGGACGCAGATCAAAACGACAGCCCACCGATAACGCATCGATAATTTCAGCAGCCACGTATACGTTCCATCGACCTTGCTGTAAAACCACCCTGCCTTCGAATCAGACCGATCGTGACCGGCGGCTTCGCTGTTCTGCTCGAGTCCCGGTTCATTCGCGACGGCGTATGCATCGTCTACTTCAGGATCGTTCGTCGCTCCGACAGGATGTTTCTTGGCTTTGATCCATCTGGCCGCGAGCATCGGCGTGATCGTAAATGACACGATCAGACTGACAGCGATCGCCGCCGCCGACGTTAGTCCGAAGGATGACATAAACCGGCCGACGATGCCGGTCATAAACCCGACGGGGATAAAAACCGCCAGTAGCGAGAGTGTCGTGGCAAGGACGGCAAGTCCGATCTCCTTGGTGCCTTCGACTGCGGCCTCAAAGGGATTCATCCCTTTTTCCTCGACGAACCGATAGATGTTTTCGAGCACCACGATCGCGTCATCGATCACGATGCCGACCATTAAGGTCAGAGCCAACATCGTCATCTGATTAAGCGAATAGCCCAAGGCCGCGATGACCGCGAAAGAGGCAATGATCGAGATCGGTATGGCCAGAGCGGCGATGATCGTCGTCCGGAAATTCCAAAGGAAAAAGAAAACAACCACGGCCGCAAACAATCCGCCGAGGATCAGATGTTCCTCGATCGCCGTCAAACTATTTTGGATAAATTCTGATTGATCGCGGATCAATGCGAATTTCATATCCGGCGGCATATTCGGCAGGATCTCTGCCATTCGCTTTTTGACGTTTTCGATAACGGCTATCGTGTTGGCTCCGGATTGCTTTCTGATACCGAGGCTGACCGCCTGAACGCCGTCGAGCGATGCCGCTGTGCTGGCATCAGCACCGGTCGACTCCACACGCGCAACGTCTTTTATCTTGATCGGATATGAATTTCGAGTCGTAATTACGATGTCGGCGAACTGGCTCACCTCCGTCAGCTTGCTCATTGTGCGGACGCCGAGGGTTTTGGCACCTTCGACGAGACTGCCGCCGGGCAACTCCTGATTCTGCCCACGGACCGCATTTGAAATTTCCGTAACAGACAGATTGTAGGCCTTGAGCCTGTCGGGGTTTACGAAGATCTTGATCTGTTTTTCGCGTGCCCCCCAAATGAAGACCTCGCCGACACCATCGGCCGACTCGATCCGCTTTTGGAGGAGATTCTGGACGAGCGTAGTCAGTTCGGTCAGATCTCGCGGAGCACTGACCGAGTACATTAGAATTGGCTGCGAGTCCGGATCTGATTTCTGAACTGACGGCGGATCGGCGTTTTCCGGCAGGCGGTTTACCGCACCGCTGAGTTTTTGCTGGATCTCCTGAAACGCCTGATCCGGATTCTTCTCAAGATTGAACGTAAGATTTACGCTTGAGCGTCCCCGAGATGATGTCGACCGCATTTCTTCGACACCAGGCACCGTGTTCAGGGCACCTTCGATGATATCGGTCACCTCCGTCTCGATCTCCTGCGGAGCAGCTCCGCTATTACTTGTCGATACCGAGATCGTCGGCAGGTCGATTTTCGGAAATCGATCCACACCTAAGGTGAAGAAACTAAAACCTCCGACAACCGTTAGAAACAGTACGATGACGGTCGCAAAGACCGGGCGATGAACACAAATTTCGGCTAACCACTGCATAATACTTCTATGTCACAAAATCTAATACCAGATCGACGGATGTCCCTACGATATGCGGCCCACAGAGCAACGGCACCGACATCAGAATGTCACTTTCGCACCTTCATACAGCTGTCCGAGGTTGCCTGTTGCAACTGTCAGATCAGCGTCTACGCCCGAGACTATCTGAACAAAATCACCTTCCTCGAGACCGATCTGCACTGTGAGGAGCTTGGCAACGCCCTCCTGAATCGCAAAAACTCGATATGACTGCGTCGCTTCGTCCTTGATCACCGCGAAACGCGGAACAAACACTCCCTTGGTCCCGCCCTCTTTGTTAATACGGACATTTGCGAACATTCCCGGTCGCAGTGCATTATCACCATTCTCAATAAGGGCTTCGATAATGGCCGCTCGCGAAACCGGATCGATGGCCGGGTTTACCGACGACACCGTTCCGGCAAACTTACGATCTTTGTAGGCGTCTACCTCAAGCGAAACTCCGCGGCCCGCGGCGATGAACGGAGTATCGGCTTCGGCAACTTGTATCTGCACCTTTATCGGGTTGGTACGCAGGATGGTCGCCACAACCGACGCAGACGAGACATATTCACCGACCGCCGCCGGACGGCTACTCACAAATCCGGAAAAAGGTGCCCTAATAATGGTGTCGACGATCGCTTGCTGGGCGTTAGCCACTTGGGTCTGGGCCGATTCAACCTGAGCTTCCGCACTAGCGATTGCCTGATTACTCTGCCGTGCTGTATTGATCGCTGCCTCAAACTGCTCCTTGGCGGCATTTGCACGGGTGCGGGCGGTATCACGCTGTGTCCGAAACTGCTCATATGTGATCATCGCCACATCGCCGGACTCAGTAAGTTCACGATATCGCTTTTCATTGGCCTCGGCTTGTTTCAATTCGGCCTGAGCCTGTTCATAATTCGCATTTGCGACCCGCACTTCCGGGATGGATGTCGCGGTAAACTTTCCGTTCCCAAGCAGCCCCAAGCGAGCCTCGGCCTGTCGTACGGACGATTTGGCAACTTTTACCGCCGCGAGTGCCGACGCAAGTTGTAATTTGGCGTCACGGTCGTCAACCCTTGCGATCACCGCTCCGCCGACGACGAAATCACCGATGTCCACGTTTAAGTTTGCGATCTTACCGGCGGACTTTGGCGCGACATTCGAAGTTTCGTTGGCAATTAGACTACCGGTTGCGCGGATGGCTGACGCCACGTCCCGGGACTCACTCTTTCCAATCGTGATACTGATTGCCGGAGCCGACAGGGCTTCGTCGTTCTTGGCATCGCCTGAGCTTTTCTTTTCTCCGCCGGACGATCCACAGGCGATCGCGGTTGCGGCTATAGTAATGGCGATCAAAGGTCTGATGACTGGTTTCCACATAAGATAAATTAACGTAAGTTCAGTATTTTATAATACTTTCGCCCGACGCAATGGTTTTGGATTGTAAATTTTTGTAAACCGCGCGCATTAGTCCCCGGCATACCTGATTTCGACGGACACGCGGCGAATTGGATAATCTCAGTCCGCAAATGCTAATATTTATATAACAAACATTAGACCGATAGGAGATACGGAAAAGACCATTATGAATGAGATCACAGCCAGCGACCTTAAGGCCCGTTTAGATGCAGGTGACGACATACAGCTAATTGATGTCCGCCAACCTGACGAATACGCATTTGCGAGAATTGCGTCGGCTAAGCTTATCCCGCTTGGTGAGGTCATCTCGCGGATCAATGAGATCGACCCAACACGCGAGACGGTTGTTCATTGTAAAATGGGCGGCCGAAGTGCTCGGGCGATCGACGTACTCGCCCAAATGGGATTTAGCGGCAAGATGTATAACCTGGTCGGCGGGATCACTGCGTGGTCGAATGACGTCGACCCGAGCATTCCCAAATATTGATGTCGATGGGCGATCGAGCGAGTCGCCTATTCACCCGCAAGATCGATCTCGTCCGACATTCGGATAATACGCATATCGGGTTTGACGGTCGTTCGGCAGGCGATGACTGCCTTTTCCTTATCGCCATTTTGAAGCCAGACCTGACAATTCAGACAGTCGCCGTTCCAGCAAAACTCACCGTATGAGATGCTCTCCATTGATAAATACTGGAAACAACGTAGTAGCGAATTGTTTTCAGGTACCAAGCGCTTCTCGCCAAGTATTTCGATTTCAACCAGCTTTTCAAACGGTGCGAAAATATCAGGTAATGTCATAGAGATCTAGGCTTGGTTTGCTAGATTATCTTACCTAAAAGGTGTAGCGTTGAACAATGAGCGTAGTTATTTACACAAAGCCCGGTTGCCCATATTGTAAGCAGGCAAAGGACCATTATCATTCGCAAGGAATTGGATTTACTGAATTTGACGCGCAGAACGATAAGATCCGGCAGCGTGAGATGCTTGAGTTTTCCGGTGGAGATCCGGTAGTGCCCTGTGTTGTCGTAGATGGAGCATATATCGGCTCAGGTTGGGGCGATCCGCCGCGAGGCTGAACGATCCACCCGGAATAATCGGCAGTTTGCCGGTTTTTTACAAAAGTTTGAGGGCGGCAGATTGCACAAATTACTTTCTGCCATATAATGGATTCTTACTCAATTTCGGAATTCGTTAGATCTGTGTTCGTTGCCGCACATTCTAATGCGCCTCGAGTTCCGCAGACTTTATGATTGGTTCGCAGATCAACCAATACAAGATCCTCGAAAAGATCGGCTCCGGCGGCCAGGGCACGGTATACAAGGCTCTTGACACCAAGCTTAACCGTACCGCGGTCATCAAGGTATTGCCGCCCGAATTGACTTTAAAACCGTCTAATTTCAAGCGATTTGAGCGCGAGGCCCAACTCTGTTCACAGCTCGACCACCCCAATATTTGCACGATCTACGATTTTCATAGCGCAGATGGCGTATTTTACATCGCGATGCAATATGTTGCCGGCAAGAATGTCCGACAACTCGTAGCCGGAAGGCCTCTGGAACTCCGAAGCTCTGTTTCAATAGCGATCCAAGTGGCCGATGCTCTTGCCTACGCGCACTCCAAGAACATAATTCACCGCGATATTAAGGCCGGCAATATAATGGTCACGGATTCGGGGCAAGCCAAAATATTAGATTTTGGCCTGGCCAAATTGCTCGAGGATGACCACGCCGACCAACGTGCCGGCCAAGATCATGCAGAGATCACCGAACTCGGCATTCCCTACGGCACGGCAACGTACGCAGCCCCCGAGCAGGCACGCGGCGAACGTGCGGATCACCGCTCCGACATTTTCTCGACCGGCGTTCTGCTTTATGAGATGTTGACCGGAATCTGGGCTTTCCAAGGCAAGACGGTCATAGACGTTCGCCATCAGGTACTCTACGGGACACCAAAGCCGCTCGCCGTAATGCGCCGCGATCCCGTTCCGCCGCAATTGCAGCAAATTATCGACAAGGCTCTGGCTAAAGAACCCAAGGACCGATATCAGAAGATCAGTCAGATGCGGGACGACCTTCGAGGTGTCCTCCAGCAGATCGCCGGTGCTCAGGTTATGCCCGGTGACACCTACGCCCCAACGCACGCAGACGGCAGTCCGGTCAAGCGGGCGTGGAATTGGATTAAGGGACGGACGGGCTCAGAGTCTTCGGTCGGTTTAACGCCGAGCATCAATAGCTATACCTCGTTTGCCCCGGATATCTCGATGACATCCGCGGGGAGCGAGAAAAAGAGCGTAGCGATACTGCCTTTCCAAAACCTCAGTGGCGACGCGGCATCAAGTTTTTACGAATTTGCTCTGGCGGACGCTGTCATTACCGAACTCGCACAGATCCGTTCCATTATCGTCCGGCCCAGTTCGGTGATCGCAAAGTATCAGGGAAAGGACGTCAACCCAAGGGACACGGGCAAGGATCTGCGTGTTCACGCCGTGCTGTCTGCCGGATTTATTCGCTCGGGTGACAAACTCCGAGTGACTGCTCAGCTGCTGGATGTTGTAACGGGCGACATACTTTGGAGCGACCGGATCGATGCCGAGGGTAGCGACATACTTACGCTTCAGGATGCGATAGCCCAGCGCATTCTCGAAGGTCTTCGACTCGAGTTGACCGATCTCGAAGCTGAAAAGTTGGGCAAGCACGCAACTGATAATGCCGAGGCGTGGGAAGAATATCTACGAGGCCGCGATAATTTTGGCCGATTTATCTTTCGTACGATCGACGCCGAAGACTGCGACGCCGCGATGGCCAATTTCAAACGGGCGATCGAACTCGATCCGCACTTTGCTCTCGCATACAGCGGCCTAGGTGCCTGTTATGCCAATCGAGTGTTTAAGGGCCTCGGCGAACCCGAAGATTACACTTATGCCGAGGCGGCATTCAGCAAAGCATTTTTCTACGATCAAAATGTTGTCGAAGCCCGTGTGCTGATGGTGATGATCTATCTCGCCCGCAGTGAAAAGAAAAAGGCACGTTCCGAGATCGAACTGCTAGAAAAGCAATTTCCGAATGATGCCGCACTATATTTTGTGAAAGGTGTGCTTCACCGCCTGGATGGCAAGTACGAGCAATCGCTCAAGGCCTTTGAGAAACTAGCCCGACTTGATCCGGCGGCACGCGCGGTCGCCGCGTACAACCGCGCACGGATCTTTATATATGACCGCAAGTTTGACGAGGCTCTAGCCGAACTGGATAAAGGTGTCCGTGCGGAACCGAATCATCCGATGCTCAAGATCTTTCGTTCGGGCGTCTATTATTATCAGGGCAAATTCGACATAGCTATAGATATGGTTGCAAAGGTTTTGGCGGACAATCCGCGAATGGACGGTATTCGTCCCCTTTACGCCGAATTCCTGGCAGGTGCCGGACGCTTTGACGAAGCCCGCGAGCAACTGACCGACGACGCACTGGCAGTCTCTCGTGCGGACCACGATATGGCATATTGGGTCGGTTCGACGTATGCGTTGCTCGGTGAATACGACCTCGCGTTCAAGTGGCTGAACAAGGCTATCCGCCTCGGCAATCAAAACAAGCCTTACTTTGAACAAGATACCAATCTCGACAGCCTCCGCGGGGATCCTCGTTTTGCAGAACTTATGTTAAAGATGAATAACGGTGATTGATCTAGTAATAAAATCGATAAACCACAAATTTCAAATACTCTCCGGCCACCATTCGCCAACCGCGAAATCCCAACCACCACGACCAAGGCCTCGGGGTAAACTCCCCCGGCGGAGCAAATGCGACCCCGACAACAACCTGTTTATCAGCCAATATTTGCTCAAATGTCCATAGTGCCCGTCGGGTGTGATAGGCAGACGTGACGATCACGATCGAGTCTAAATGACTCTTTTCGATCTCGTTCCGGAGAGCGATCGCCTCGTCGTCGGTGCCGGAAACCGTTCCCGGCAGAATAGTGATGGCGTCCGGCAAAACTCCGTTTGCGATCAATTCGCGTTGTTCCAGTTCGACAAACCGCGGGTTGGCCTTGTCCGCTAGCGACCAACCGGATCGCTGGCCGTCATCGGTGATGAAAATCCTCGGTGCAACACCTTGTTTGTAGAGTTCGGCGGCGATCCGCGTTCGTTCGCGATAAACGGCCGAACCGCTCAGAACCATTAGAGCGTCAGCGTGCTCAAGCGTTCGTTCGACGATCAGCCATTTTGCCAGAAATGGTGCTACGAATATCCAGAGCGCGATAAGACACGCAACCCCAAGTATCATCCTCGGTCTGCCGATCACCGGCGATCACCCCGTGACTGTTTTGACACCGCAACGATCGAGCGCAGTTCATCGACCTTTGCTTCCCAACTCTCGTGGGCGATCTTGTCGCTGACAGTTTCTCTGGGTTTGGGATCCGAAAGAGCGTTTTCGATCTTAGCAATGAAATCATCGTGGCCGGTTGCCACCAGACAATCCTCAAGAATGCGTACCTCGGGAATATCGGTCGACACTACCGGCAAGCCCGCCGCAAGATATTCGCGCACCTTCAAGGGGTTTGCCGCAAGTGTTAATTCGTTGATCATAAACGGGTTAAGTGCAACGTCAAAGGCCTTGCAGTACGCCGGCAACTGTTCGTAGGGTTTGCGGCCGAGTAAGTGAATATTTGGCACACCATTGAGCACCTTGATCTTTTGTTCGGCATCGACACTGGTCTTGCCAACGAGCACGATGGAGCCATTGTGAAAATATTCTGCGGTTTTCTTTATCAGATCAAAATCGACCCAGTCTGCCAACAGGCCGTGAAATCCGATGATCGGACGTGGTAAGCCGCGGATATCTTCAGGCATTGCGAGATCCGGATCGAGTGCCGTCCGGAAATGCTTCCAGTCGGTGCCGTGACGAATGATGTGCGTATTTTCGTTAAACTGTTTTTTCGAATCGTAAAGCTTTTCGGCTGAAACAATGACCAGGTCGGACATCCGAAAGAGCTTTTCCTCGATCTCCTTGAGGGCTGAGGAACCCGTAAATGCAGTGTATTCGTCGACGCAATAGTAGATCAATTCGCTTTCACCCAGATGTCCGGCGATCATACCGGCGGCGGGATTAAAGACCATATTGATAACGTCGGCGAATCCGAGCTTTCGCATCGCCTTTCTGACCTGCCGTACCAGCGAGCGCTGATTTAGGTCGACTATCAACTTGCTGCCGTACGCCGGGATCGCTAGCGGATTGAGCACAAAGATATTCGGCTCGACCTCGCGGACCGGTTCGGCAAAGCTCTTTAGTTTCTTAAAGATACGTGAGACATCTTTGGACGACGCAGTGGGCATACGATTTGCGATCGCATTTATCCAAAGTATGCGATTATCCTTTGCCAACACGCGCATCAGGTGTGTTTTGGACAACGGATCGCCGGTCCAGTCGTGGCTAAAACACAGAATGTCACGGCCTCGAAGTTCTGCTCTCGCTGCCCCGGCGGATCGCGTTGTTGACTTACTGATATTCGTCATTTATCCGGCGTTCCCCAATCCGTCAAAGAATCGCCGCTGCCATATCTCAAAATTTACGAGTGCCCATATTCTCTCGTCGTGATTCTCACCTGCCTGATGGCGGGCGACTAACGCCCTTACAAATCTCTCATCAAAGATCCCGCGTTCGATCGTTCTCGGGCTCAAAACGTATTCTTCAACAATGTGCTTGAATTCGCCGCGAAACCAGTTGCCGACGGGCACCGGAAATCCCATCTTCGGACGATCGAGGATCTCCGCCGGCAAAATTCCCTTCATAGCCTCACGGAGGATCCATTTTGTCGTATTGCCCCGCAGTTTCATCTCACGCGGCATTCGGGCCGCAAATTCGACTAACTTATGATCCAGAAACGGCACTCGGCTCTCGATCGAGGCGGCCATCGACATCTGATCCTGTTTCATCAGCAACTCGTGCAGATATGTCTTAGTATCGATATACAGCAATTGGTCGAGTGGGTCGATCGCATCGGTCTTCACCAACCATTTTCTTGACTGCAGATAGGGGTCAACATCGATGATCCTTTCCCGCACCGCCTTCGAAAACAGTTCGGACTGCATCGCTCGCGGAAATACGCCAAAATTGTCTAGAAACAAATTCTCAATGTCCGCACTTCGCGTTAGAAAGGTTCGGCTGAGTTTATTGCCTATCCCGCCCGGCAACGTCCCCACACCGCCACGGACAGCATTCCGCACGAATCCGGGCGTGAGGCTTTCGTACTTTCTACCGTAATTTAATAATTGCAGCGTCTTGGCATAGCGGCCATAACCCGCGAGCGTTTCGTCGCTTCCCTCACCTGTAAGAACGACCTTGACGTGCTCCTGTGCGAGTTTCGAAACAAAATATAAAGGTACCGAGGCAATAAAGCCGATCGGTTCGTCCTCGTGCCAGACGAGGTCCGGCAGTTGGTCAAAAAATTGCTTTGGCGTGATCGTGATCTCGTGATGTTCGGTCCCAAAAGCATCGGCGACGAGTCGGGCAAAGCCAAGTTCGTTGGCCTCACGCTCGCGAAAACCGACCGAGAATGTCTTGATGGGTTCTGAGACCATCGTCGACATCATCGCGGCGATCGCGCTCGAGTCGATCCCGCCGGAGAGAAACATCCCCAGGGGAACGTCCGACATTAATCGAAGCTCGACGGACTTGCGAAACATTTCGCGCCACGCGTCGACAAATTCTACATCGCTTCTAGGTTCGAGCTTTGGCTCAAAATTGAGGTCCCAATACTCGCGAATATCGATTCGGCCGTCTTTCCATACCATTGTATGGCCGGGCATCAACCGCTTGATACCGGCGTAGAGCGTTTCGTCGCGGGAGGTGCCGTGTGCCGCAAGTTGGTCCGGCAAAGCGTTAAAATTGATCTCAGGCTTAACCGCTCCGGCGGCAAGCAAAGACTTGATCTCGGACGCAAAATATAGACTGCCATCCTGAGAGTGAACGTAATAGAGCGGCTTGACGCCTAGACGATCACGAGCAATGAGCAGTTCCTGGCGTTTAGCGTCCCAAATGGCGAATGCAAACATTCCCCGGAGATATTCGACACAATCACGGCCGTGCTCCTGATATAGATGCAGAATGGTCTCGGTATCGCTGCGGCTGTGAAAGCTATGACCGCTTGATTCGAGTTCGGCACGGTGATCGGCGTGATCATAGACTTCCCCGTTGTAGACGATCGAGCACGATCGATCATCAGTAAACATCGGCTGGATGCCAAGTCGCGGGTCAACGATCGCGAGTCGGCGATGACCGATACCGACATTTTTATCGACAAAAATGCCTCCGTCGTCAGGCCCTCGGTGACGCATTATATCGCGCATACCGATCAGCACATCCGGTGACACCTCGCGGCCCGAATCCCTTGAAAATACAATGCCGTTTATCCCGCACATATCTTGTATAGAAAGTAACAATAGATGGAATCTTGTAGATAAAGCCGCTGCCGTCCGCCGACCCTTGATAGATTAACGCCTCAAACGCTCTTTTGCCATTCGATGAATCTGGATTATTTGCTCATTTCCGAGTTTATTTGGTCGTATCGGATAATAGAGTAGTATTGAACAATATGGTCGAACAGGCGATAAGATCAGCCGGAAACAAAGTACGAGCAAAGCCTCTACCTGCGGCAAAGACAAGGTCAAAGGCGTGGTTAGCCGCTTCCGTACTGTGTTTGGTTGCCGGAGTGGGAGTCGCTATCTACCTCGCCCTCGGCGGACTGCACGAACCGGAAGCGGCGATCATATCAAATGGCGCGTTTGCCATAATACGCGTCCCGGCGGGCGGCAATTTTCAGGCGGCACTTGATCGGGCCAAGCCCGGCGACACGATCGAGCTTGCCGCCGGTTCCACGTTTAAGGGCAAGTTCCGATTGCCAAATAAGCCCGGAGCCGAGTTTATTACGGTCCGCACTTCGGCGAGCGATGATCAGTTGCCGCCGGCCGGCAAGCGGCTCGATTACAAAAAATACGCAGCTGTTTTACCCAAGATCGTCTCGAACATAAAGGGCGAACCCGCACTTACCACCGCAACAAGTGCACATCATTTCAGATTTATCGGCGTCGAATTTGGGCCGACGATCGAAGGGCTCTACAACATCATTGAGATCGGCACCACCGAAGAATCGGCGATCGAACAAATTCCTCACCATATTGAATTTGACCGCGTCGCATTGCTCGGCGACCCCAAATGGGGACAACGCCGCGGTATTGCAGCCAATGGCAAATTCATCAAGATCGAAAATAGCTATTTTGCCGATTTTAAGCGTGACGGTGAGGAAAGTCAGGCCATCGCCGTATGGGCCACCGACGGGCCGATCGAGATCATCAATAATTATCTGGAAGCCGCAGCGGAAAACATCCTTTTCGGCGGCGCCCAGAACTCCCTCGGACTGGTCGCGGCCGATTGCATCATCCGCGATAATCACCTGAACAAACCGATCGAGTGGAAAGGCACCAAATGGAACGTCAAGAATTTTATTGAGATTAAAAGTGGACGCCGCATCAAGATCGAAAACAACTTGATGACCAATAATTGGCAAATGGCTCAAGAAGGAACCGGCGTACTTTTCCGAACTGCTGAGGACAGTGGCAAGCAAGCAGTTGTCGAGGATATCGAGTTTACCAATAACATTATGCGCGGATCGGGCAGTGCTCTGAACATCTTTGGCGGTGAAGGCAAAGGCGGCCGCAATCTAACGATACGCAATAATATTTTCGAAGACATCAGCGGCAAGAAATATGACGGCCGCGGCTTTTTTATTAAATCAACGACATTCACGAATGTCATTATCGAAAACAACACGGTAATTCACGACGGCAGCATCACCCTCGCGTATGGTGATCCGGTCAAAGGATTTATTTTCCGCAATAACATCGTTTTTAACAACGAATACGGTTTCTTTGGCGATACCGTAGGCCCGGGCAAACCCGCACTCGCGACCTACTTTCCGGGTGCAGTTATCACAAATAACATAATCGTCGGCGGCAAAGCGTCCGATTACGGCACGTCCAATTTCTACCCGCCGGCGATCGGCCAGATCGGTTTTGTAGATACCGCAAAGGGCAACTATCAACTCGATCCGGGCAGTCCGTATGTCAAGAAAGGGATTGGCGGTAAATCGGTAGGTGCCACGCTCGATCCGCGTACCGTCGGCGGTCGCTGATCAGTGATTTCGGCGATATACTTTGAAAGCCGCATTCTCATATGTGATGGCATATTCCTCACGCAGCAGTTTTGGAAAGTACTCGAAGAAAGCTGGAAATAGCCGCTCGGACTGTTCAAGCGAATCCTCGACGGCACTATCCGTCACGATAAACTCCGGCCGTTTTTTTGAATAGAATCCGAAGCGGCCGTCCGCGACGTGAACGACCTGTGGATCCAGTCCGAATATCAACTCTGATCCGCCCATCACAAGCTCACCGTTTTTTGCGTTCGCATTGAGATACTCGGTCATCGGCCGATAGTAATGAGCGTTAGTATTCTCCGAAATGCGATAAGCCATTCCACCTGCGGATATGAACAGCACCAAGGCAAAGACCGCGGCGACGGGCAATCGCAATGCGGGTCTAATTCGCCAAAGCCAGGTCGTTATTGCTGCGGCAAATATCGCGAATAGCGGCACAACGTGGATCAGATAAGTTGTCTGCTTTTGGCCGTCGAGAATCGCGAGAATGGCCGAGTACACGGCTGCCAGCACGATCAGCGGTGCATATTTCTTTCTAAGCTCGCTTACCCAAACAACGCCGACAATGCCGGCGATGTAGCCAATCAGTATCACGCTCTTAAGGTAGATCGGACCGCTGTGGCCGCTCGAGACCGCTTTTAATCCGTACGCGTGCGGATACCTTTCGGTAAATTCGCGGAGTATATTCATCACCGGAGACGTAAAGCCCTGCATCCTACCGCCCATAGTGGCATTGTCTATAAACTGCGAACGAAACGCCGCAAAGTCCAGCATTACCCAGTAACCGAATGCCAGTCCACCGATCAGATAAGGGATCGCAGCCAACGCAATATGTACTAGCCGAAGCCGCGTCCGGTCGTAATAGATCGTTAGAAACACGAGCCCGAGCCAAGCCATTATCGCGTTCGGGTGCGTTAATCCGTCCAATGTCATAACCGTATGGCTCACCAGAACGGCGGCAAACAGGTTTCGCTCACGCAAAAGCAGATACAGAGCGATGGCGAAAAATCCAAGCGACGAACTCATCATATCCATCCTGCCTGAGGACGCGGTTTCAAGGACCATATAATCACAGGCGGCGATGACCAATGCCACCGCGGCAACAGTGCGGTCACGTGATATCTGAAATACGATCAAATACACTGCGCCGAGCAACACCAGTCCCCACAAAACCGAAACGATACGGAGTTGGGTCATCCCAAAGCCAAAAGCCTCGAACGATCCAGCAACATTCAGCAGAAAGACCGGCATAACCCAATACGTGCGTTTCTCGATCCGCAACAGAGGTGAACCGTCAGTCTCAAGCGAGGTCGTGCCGAATGATCCGTGCTCGACCAAATTGCGCGCCGGATCGGCAAACATCCCTTCGTCGATCTGCGGTCTGTGAGTTAGAACGCTGCCGATCGCAAGCACGACGAATGTCAGGATCGCCAGAGCGATGACCAACTTTTGACGGCTTGTAATTATTGGAATGATGTTCATTGATCGGTCGCGGTGGCAACTGCAGGCCGGATACCGCAGGTCATTGCGAAGCCACGTCAGTATAGACGTCGATCACTGCCTGAATGTTGCTGCGATCGTTCGTTTCCGGGCGCCGTTTGTGACGTTTAACCGCGGCTATGGTGTCAATTGCGGTTTCGAGTTCAGCACGGTCGCCCACGGGGATGAGTTTAACGCCATTGGGGCGCATACCGTTATCGGTGGCGATCACCGGTGTGTCTAGAAACAGTGCTTCACGAACGGAGATCGCATCACCGTCGTAGCGTGTGGTCCGAAGAAGTATGTCGGCGCGTTCTATTAGTCGGAGCGTTATCTCGTGCGGCACGTCGCCGGCGACAAAGATGCTCTCGCGATAACTCTTTGATTCAATTTGTGCTCTAAGGCCCGACTCGAGCGAACCGGATCCGACGATCACCAAACCGACTTGCGGATTCGTCTGGACCACACTTTCCAGGGCATCGATCTGCATATCGATATCGTACTCAGGTTCGAGCAGTCCGACCGTGAGCAGAAACGGACCGTGGTTCTCAATGAAGCTTTGCAGATCCGACGGCATCTCGACATCGTTGTCCGGCAATTCGTTCACGTACGGCAGTATCACCGAGACATTTCTAGGGCTCACTCCGTATTTTAGAAAAACTTCTCGTAGCTGCTCATTAACTACCACGACCCGGTCAAACATCCGGAATATAAAGCCCCGAATCGACCAACGCCCTGCCGCAAGCCCTTCTTTCGTTTGGGGGTAACCACCGGAGTGCAGCGATAAGACACACGGGCCGCGGGATAAGAGTGCCGTGAATAAAACGAGTCCAAGATCCCGCGCACTTATCGTGCCGCCAACGTGCAAATGGGTGACATCGCGTTTTAATGAAAGCAAAAGCCGGATCAACGCAAACGGCGAGCTCGGATGATAAACGTCATCTTCCAAGGCGATCCGCGAACTGCGTGATGTTGCGATTATTGATGTTTTATGGCCGCCCGCAGCAAGGTCCGCCCGGATCGCAAGAATGTTGCGATTGATACCGCCCTCGGGCGGCGGGTATGGCCCGAGCTGCAAGACGTGCATTTAGAGTGCCTCGTTGAGGTCAAAATCAACCGCTTCGCCGGTCTGTGCAGAGCGGATCATCAACAAACAGCCGAGCGTCGCACGAATACCGTCACGGACGGTTATTTCTGTCTCGGCTCCGGTGCGGATACTCGTAACAAAAGACGCAAGTTGATCGTCATAACCCTTTGCGGCAAACATCTTTGTGCTGTTCTTACGAGTCTTCTTTTTGACGCTGAGTGACTTGAAATCTTCGCTTGTCAGCCCGACTCCGGGAGCAAATACTTCGACCAATTCACCGCCCGACGACTCGCTTCCGATCACAGTGTAGATGAAATTTCCAATAGATCCATCGTCAAACTTGATAGACGCCGCGATGTTATGTTCGCCCATACCATAAGCCGAAATGCTGACCGGTTCGCTCTCCAGCAGCCAGTGCATCAGGTCGATGAAATGGCATCCTTCACCTAGAATGACGCCGCCCTGTGCCGGTTCAGCAGCCCAACCGTTCTGAATTCCCGGCGAGTTCATTCGGGTCGAGATCACAACCGGGCTCGATCGCCCTTTCAAATTCTGCTTCATCTCCGTATAAAACGGTGCAAATCGCCGATTAAACCCGACCATTAGACGCTTACCGCTCGACTCGACGGCCGCATTGATCGCACGGCATTCCTCGACGGTAACCGCCATAGGCTTTTCGATAAATACGTGTTTGCCCGCCTCGAGAGCAGCGATCGCCTGTGCAGCGTGATCTTTGTGACGACTGGCAATGATCACTGCGTGGATATCTTTATCGCCGAGTATCTCAGCCAGATCAGAGCTCGCGTAGGACGCTCCGAACCGCTTGGCGTATGCCTTACCGCGCGCTCCGCTGTTTGAATGAACTGCGTGCAACTTGGCCCCCGCGATCTTCTTGAGAGCCGGCAAATGAGCCCATTTTGCTAGATTTCCCGCACCCACGATAGCAAATCTAATGTCACCGTCCGTGATCGGATCGGTCGACACGACGACCTTGCGTTTCGGCGCATATGCGGCAACCGCGTCCGTCTCCGACACGGATGCGTATTTCAGCACGACCGCGAGACTCTTAGAACCGGCATCCATCACCGTCGAATACGCTTTCGGAGCATCGTCGAGGTCGAATTCGTGACTGATCAGTGGCTTTACGTTGACTATGCCGTTGGAAACAAGCCGCAAAAATTCCTCCATATTCCGATTCTCGGTCCAACGCACATATGAGATCGGATAATCGACGCCCTGCTTCTCGTAAGTCGGGTCATAACTGCCAGGGCCGTAGGCTCTCGACACGATAAAGCTCAATTCTTTTATGTACATTTCGGCTCGTGGAATGTCGATCGGGCACGCTCCGACCATTACCACCTTTCCCCGGTCGCACGCCATCGAGACGCCGTCCTGCAGCGGCTTGGCTGATTTCGACGCAGCGGCCACGATCACGCGATCGGCACCCCGCCCGCCCGAGAGAGCTTTGACCTCGTCCACGACCGTGTCACTGGCGATCAGACCGTATTCTGCCCCGGTGTCCGTAGCGATCTTGACCCGATCGGCATCGAGATCGATCGCTACCGCTACACCGCCCTGACATCTGACGAGTTGGGCTGTTAGTTGTCCCACCAGGCCGAGACCGATGATCGCCACCACGTCGCCTAGCTTTATGTCGGCAAGACGGACCGCATTCATCGCGATCGCACCAAGAGTGGTAAAGCAAGCTTCCTGAAATGTCACATTGTCGGGCACGCGCGCTATCAGATTTCGTCCGACATTGATCGTCTCGCCGTGTCCGGTTCCCTCGCCGCCATACGCGACTCGTTGACCGATCTTGAGATCGCCCACTTTTGCGTCTTTTTCGACGATCACTCCGGCTCCGGAATATCCCAGTACCGCGTAATCTTCGAATTTTGCTCTGATCTCGTTAAATGTGCTGATAGGATCGGTCTTTTTCATTACATTCCAGACCGTCTGAAGGTGTCCGGGGTTGTCGGCAACTTCCTTTACGAGGCTGTCTGTATGAATATCGGCAGTTTCGGTGCCGGCACTAATCAGCGAATAGAACGGCCGAACCAAAACGTGGTTAGCCGAGACCATCGGGTCGGTCACTTCATCAACAATAATATCTTTTAATCCCTTTCGGATAACTTGTTTCATTTTGTATAAAAAAGGCAGGAAATATGGCAGGCGTGCTTCAGCACAAACTATATTTTAACGGATTCTACGGCCCAGGGGCAACTTATTTGTCCAATATCGAACTATACAACGCGATCGTGCTTTCGAGCCGGGCAGCTAGTGAGAATTTAGCTTCGGCCGTCTTCCTCCCGTTGTCGCCTAACCTCGAGCTTTCACCCTCGTCCTGCAGCAGTTCGGTCAATCGTCGAGCCATCGTCCCATCATCATCAGACTCGACAAGATACCCTGTTTCTCCCTCGATGATGGCTTCAGCGGCACCGCCGACCTTTGTCGCCACTACCGGCTTTCCCGCGGCCATATACTCGAGTATCGAATTTGAAAACCCCTCCGCAACCGACGTTAGAACGCACGCTGATGAGACGCTCAAGAGTCCGGGAACGTCCGTGCATCGGCCAATGAAATGGATCCGGCCCGAAACCCCAAGTTCACGCGTCAGTGCCTTCATCTCATCCGTAAGTTCGCCCTCGCCGGCAATAACAAAGTCAACGTCATTGAAGTGTGCGGTCACCTCGACGGCCGCCCGTAGCAGCATCGGCACATTTTTAACGCGATGCCGCAAGTTAGCGACAAGCGTCACAAATCTTCGTCCGGCTGGCAAGCCGAATTCACCGCAGTCGATGGTCCGACTCACAAATCGATCGACGTCCAGGCCGTTGTGAATAACGTGGATCTTGGCGGTTGGAATCGATCGTGCGGCCAAATACTCACGCACTGCTTCCGAATTTGCGACGATCGCGTTTGCCCTGCCAAAGGCGATCATCTCAACTATATCCTGTGGTCTCGAACGCATTTCGCCCGTTTCGCGCTTTGATGCTACACGCCCCTTAACCCCCGCAAGCGTTGCTGCCGCCATACCGAAAATGTTGGTATAGAAATCGTGTGTATGGACGATGTCGATCCGATTTTCACGCAAAAACGCGGCACAAGCCCGAACCTGCCGGACGAAATGCGTATTAAAAAAAGATGTCAGTTTGTATTCCGGTATTTCCGGCAAACCGATCGCTTCGGCCTCGGCAAGCAAGACACCTTCCTTATTGAGTGTCGCGGCATACACATCAAATTGAGCATCGGCAACGAGTTGCCCGGTCAGTCCGAGAGCCTGGCGCTCACTGCCGCCCTGGTGAAAACTACCGATAAACTGTAGGACTCTTTTTTTCACGGTCTGCGATAATGCCTTATAGGCCGCTGCGTAAGCCGATGTTAGAGGTTAGTAGGATTGGTATGCGGTAACGAAATACGAAACGCGTCTTTTTCGCCTCGCACGTAAAGGTCGTTGCCGAAACGACGGATCGATGCAGAATTTATCGATGGCGAATTTCCGATCACTTCAAAGCCGTCGATCTCAAAACGGTTGCCGCCGACCAGAACATATTCTTGCGGCACGCTTTCGCCCGGGCCGACACGAGCCCACGTAAATCGAAAATTTGTATCAAAAAGTTCGGTCCGGACCATTTTTCCGGCGTTGTCCGCGTAAACAATCAGGTCTGTGTAACCGCGGTAGAATATCGCGAATGCTCGCCCGCCTTCGATCTCGAGTTCAGTCACCTCAGGCTTGACCGCAAAGTCGCCCGGCAGGATAAACGAGAAAAACTCTTGTGACCCACTGCCCTTCGCGACGAATCTCAGAAACGGTGCGACCGTCTTTTTGCCATAAATATTTGAAATCGAACCCTCGTCCTGTTGCCATCGGCCGCCGTCACCAAAGGCGAATATTCGCCAATTGTCACCCGCGGCAAAGTCGCCCTCAGTATCTAAGACCGGACGTTCTGCATTATCGAGGTGAAAGTTAAGTGAGTGCTCGTGGACGCCCGTCGTCTTTACAAAGTCGCGTATCAGAAAATAGTCCTGTTTGAGAAATAGCACGCTTCGTGAGTGATCTGTCGGTTTTTCGAGTCTTCGATAACCGTCGTGTTCGCCCTCAAAAAAGTCGAAGCGATCGTTCGACAACCATTCGTTTGCCGAAGCATCGGCTTTTGACTTCCAGCTAAAGTAGGAACCAGGTTCAGATGACGAGCGATCATCGACTGTCAGCGTATTGTGTGCCTTGGTCGATCGAAAATAGTCACGCATTTCCTTTGATTCGTGGTAAGTGTAGGTTCCCGAATCGACAAGAAGCGTCTTACCCTGGAGTGCCATATCGATCGCGAGTGCGTCGGCGTGTCCGTGTCCGCCGGACATTGCCCCGACCTCGCCGCAATCGATCAGCAAATAGTTGTCAGAGTTTAGCCAACCGTCGCGCATCGCATAATAGCCGCCCGTACGGAACGCTTTTGAGGTCTGCTGGGGTTCATCAACAATTAGTGTCGAGTACGACAAAAGGCCGTTTGGCCCACACAGCCAAAAAACTTCCTGTGAGGCACTGCCCGCGATCGCCTTTATATCACCGCGACCGAACAGCGCCGCTCCCGCGGCCAAAGTTCCGCGATGATCGTCCGGTGCGGCACCCGTGAGCGGCAATAGTCGTCCGCCATCATCGTCACCGATGATAGGCGTCGTCCCGTCCGGACGCGTCACGAACATCATAAATTCGAGTGCAGCCTCCAGACGCTGCTCAAGTTCGGTCGTGGGGGCGCCACTCGGTTCATTGTTAAATGCGGCACGCAAAACCACGAAATGGAGGTAGATATCGACCGTATATCTCTGGTACCACGTACTCTGCTCAAAATATACGCCGTCATCGTAGATCTGACGCGTCACCTCTTCCATCAAGATATCTTCGCCGACTTTGCGCCAATGCTCGGCCCGCGTTAAGAACGGCATTTGAGTGCCGAGATAATAGAGGCCGAGTGCCTCGCCCGTCAGGTGCGTATTGGGACTGTAATACTTCGACAGATAACGCTCAATGTGTCGCCCGTGCAAATAAAGGTACTTGAGAGCCTTTGCAAAGATCTCGATCGAGAATGCCTCGGCGTGGCGAAACAGTTGAAACGCCCATAGCCAGGACATCGCACGATATGCGACCTCCAGACTGCTCGCCCAATTAACGCCTTGTCCGGGTGGGTTTTGATCCATCCAACTATCAAGTTGGTCGGCAAATGCAACAGCGTATCGCTCATCTTTAGTCAACCAAAAGGCGACGCCGAGAGTGAAGAAATGCTGATGCCGGTTAAGTTCCCACAGCACCTTCTTATCGCCGGTCTCGGTGCTGTCGAGTTCGTCAAACTCCTTCCAATGTTTGATCGGGGACTGTTTCCCGGAGATCGGTTCAAAATGCCAGTCGATTTCGACGCCAACGTTCAGATCCTTAAACCCAAGCAGGTCGATCTTACCCTCCAGAATGCGGTCCGCCGTTTTTATGAAATTAATTCTCGCCGACTCGCCGAATGTAGTTACAAATGTCTCGGCTGAGCGAAACTGATCCTTAAAGGCAGGAAAAAATGTTGCGTCGGAATTTTGAAAGAACTGCTGCCACAATGCATCTGCCGTCCATTCGGATCCGGACAGATTCGGATCGATGAGCTTTGCGAAATCATCATCATCCGGCAGGTGTTCGCCAAAACCGAGCTTTTCGCCGTAGGCCGAAAACACCTGACTGCTGCGGGTGCGCAATTCGTCCCAAGAGCGTCCCCGTATCTTCTTAAGTTGTTGTAGCGGTTCAGCCATTATTCTGAGTCAAACAGGATACTTGATCCTTACATTATCGACTTAAGTCGATAGTCTCGGTATCGTCCGGGGACGCCTCGTTCACCGTCTATGATCGCTGAGGCAATGTTGAATGCCTCTCGTGCCGAAGCAAAATGCACGTCAAAATTGCCGTTGCCTGCTCCGTATTCGATGATCTCGCTAAAAAACCGCCTTGCCCCGTCGCCGATGCAGGCACTCTGGTCGTAATCGAAGAAACCGTGGCAGTACAATTTCACAAAGATCACATCGGGCCTGCCGGCGACCGTCACATTTGCAGACATCCAGCGTTTCAAACGGGCAATATCGGCAGGCTGATTTGCCACGAGTGCTCCATCCTCGATCCGCGGCACCGGTACACCCTTGATTCGGCGCGTCCAATTAAAAACGAGCGGCCCGGTAAATATAAGTGGCAATACCGGCTCAATTCCATTTACACGCACCCGTTTACCCGTGCGGTGCGGCACCGCTTGGTTTGGGTCGCCACTATACTCGTAGATCTGATTGATCATCGCAACCTGCGTACGGTCAGGCGCAGACGGCAGCGTAAGATCGGCGTAGCACCCTGTTTCGGTCAGGATGGCCATCTCGTTATCGACGCCGCAGTACTGTCCACCGCACGAATTTGCCAAGGCAAGATTGCCGTGGACAAAGGCATACATCGGCTGACCCTCGCCGTCCATCCGCGACAGGCATTTATGCCGTTCGGCAAGCATATCGCGAAATTCGACCAGCGCGGCTCGCAAATTCTCAGCAGTATCCGGCTGCTCGACACCGTGGTGCAGATGGACCTCGACCTCGCCAAGCCCTTCGGCCTGCATCTCGGCCATAATATCCAATAAATCCGGATGATATTGCTCCGCCGGAAAAAAGTTAGTGTGGCGAAATTTGGTTCCGTCGATATCTCGGACGGCATCGCCGGTCTCACGAGCCATTTTATGATAGGCCTTGAGCCGCTCGATCTGCGTTTTGATATCTGCGTGTCCGCTTACCGACCAACTCGGCTCAAAATGGTCCGCGACGGTCAAAACCAGTTGTTTTTTATCAAATACGGTCCGTTCCATCAGCGATCCAACCCGCGAAAGCGGGTATTGGAACAACCACGGAAGATTCCATTTTAGTTTGGTGATGAACGTAGGTTCTGACATTTATAGGTCGAAAAATATTCTCATCGATTGCGCATTCCGCTAACGTAACCGCCCGTTCAATTCAGTACATCTTACGCATCGCCCTGTGATATTGGCTCCGCCCGGCGTCGGGATAAGATGCGGCTGATCAAGGCTCTGACACTCTGCTTTTCGTCTTCTTCAATGACGCCCCAGAGGTTTGCCAAAAATAAGTATATCGGAGCAAATACAGCAGCGGAAATAAACAGCACGAGGCTGCCGCCAACAAAATTCAATATCGCTAATTTCTGTGTAGAAAAAATCTCCCGAGCTAGATGTTCACCGGTTGTTTCGACAACGACCTTGATGTTTTCGTAAACAAAATACGTCACGATCCCGGCGGCGACGCAAATGACAGCCGTCTTGAGAACGTCGGTCATCAGCGGTAGGTGATGCATTCCAAGCCCGAGCTTTCGTATAACCATCGTCTCTGCGATGATCTTTTCCAAAATTATGGCCCCGACCGCCGCAGTGATCATTCCGGTCAGGCCGAAATGCTCAAGTCCATAGTAGAGCACCGTCACCAAAGTCAGGAGAACGGCGACTCGTGTGACCAAAAACAGCCTGCCGAGCTCCTTATACGAGCGAACGATCGGATCAGTAATGAGAATGCTGAACGGCAGAATAGTGATGTTAATTACGAATATTGACGCACTTTGCTGATAATTGGTCGTAAAGAGCGTAATGATAAACGTCTGTGCGGTAATGAGCAGAAAGGCATAGATCGGAAAATAGAAGAACGCAAGCTTTTGCATCGCCCTTGCGGTCAAACGGATCATCTCTTCCTTATCACCCACGACCTGTAGCGTGTTCATTCGCGGTATTAGAACCGCAGTCACCGACTCGGCCAACATCGCTATCAGGGGTACTTCGAAACAACCGTAAGCGTAGATCGCATACTCTGCGGAAGTGAATTTGTATCCGACGAAATAGTTATGTATGTCGTTTTGAAGCATCCACAGAATGCCCGCGACTCCGAACGGGATGGCGTACACCATCTGATCCTTAAAAAACCCCAACTCGAATTTCGTCCAAAACCTCGGAAATCTTGACTTCAAATACCAAAATAAAATGCAGGATTGAATCAAGCCCTGAATCATCGCCGCGTAGATAAACGATTCGACCGTAGCAAATAGGAACACGGCCGATCCCATTAGAAGTGTCTTGCTGAACTGTGCAAGGACGATAAATACGGTTGCGACCTTTGCTTCCTGATTGGCGATTGCCACCGTTTCGAGAAAGGTCGAAAATACCCAGATCCAAATAACGACCCCGATCAGCGGGCCGAGTTGCGTGAGTTCCGCACTCTTGAATATGTTCCCGATCAATTGCGGGTATAGAAATAGGGTTACACAGGCAATCCCGCCGACGACGAAATTAAACAGCAGAATATTTAGAATTGCGGCCCCGCGGCGGTCGGCCGTCTCTCTCGCCAGAAAATAAAATGAACTCATCGAAAACCCGAGCGGCAAGATCACGATCGCGTTCATAATTACCTGAAATGCCTCGCGATAATGCCCGACCTCGTCCTGCGTCAGGTACCTTACGATCAGCAGAGGCAATACGAAACTAAAGCCAAAGCCGATGACCTTGGCCCCGAGCAGCCAAGCGCTTTGCTGTTTCAATGATTGGGTTGCCGCCTCAGCTTTATTCATTCGCTGGTCGGGCCTCCTGCAAGGGAGCGATGGCGGGCGTGCGTGTCATACCAGCCCGGGATCGAGCGGCGAACCACACGTTCCAGATTGGCGATCAGCTTTCGGCCTCGGACAGTCTGGATCAGATACGAGTAATCGCCGAATAGCCAGTATTTGATAAATACCGTTCGATACCGGCTGAGGACATCCTCACGCGAACGCCAACGGCCCGGAGTTTCCTCACCAAACGGCCCCGAAGCACCTTCTTCAAAGGTGTGGAAAGCATAGCCATTGTCTGCCGGCAACTCGCTTTGTATGTGGTCAAAATCCTGCTTTATCGCCTTAAAACCGTCATATCCGAGTTGCTCAAGCAGATCAAACTCATACTCTAAACGGCGAAATACCAATTTCTCCGACCGTATGGAGATATAGTCCGGCTTTTGCTCAAATCGCAGCATCGCTCGCAGGCATATCACCTCAGAGCCCACAATGTCCGCTTTAAGATAATGCGGCACCCCAAAGCGTTCGATCTGTTCGGTGAAATCGATAGCGGGTACGCTGATGATCTCATTTGTCGTCCCGAGAACCTCATTTCGGACAGCCCAGTCCTCGGAGGTGCTACCCCACAGCGTATGATTCTCATTACGATAAAATTTGACAACCCGACCGCTGTCGGACTGAGCGTAGGTCTCGGCTATGGCTCCCTCGACGATGGTCAATCGTCTATCAGCGATCGCTGCGGCAAATCGATCGCGGCAAAATTGAGCATTTGTAGGGTCGGCCTCAAAGGCTACCACTCGGAAGCCTTTTTTGAGATAGTGATCCGTGTCCTGGCCGTGGTGCAGCCCGACATCAAAGATCAATCCCGGATCTTTGGCGGTAGAGATTAGTTCTGACATTTGGCACTCCAAAATGCACGCTTGCTCATCGATGGGCGATCGACTCGCAAAGCATCTCTAAATCATATACCGAATCGGGCGTTTATTTCAGTATTTTGTACAAGTTAAACAAATTTAACACGCTGACGAAAGGTTGACTTTCACTCAAAAATAAGGGTGGCGCAGTCCGATCAAATCGGTTATTCTAAGTGTTGGCGTCCCTTTCACACCATCCGCCGATTGTATGAACGATATTGAGATAAAGCGCCGTGACATTCGTCCAGCTTTGGTTTTCCTTAGCGGCGAATTGATCGCCGTTCCGATTCCCCTGGAACGCGAGGAGGTCATCCTTGGACGAGCACTCGAGGCCGACGTTCGTGTCAATGATACGCAAGTCTCACGTCAGCACGCCCGCGTGACAACACAGATCGATCCGTCGACCGGCAGCAGTCAGTACTTCTTGTCCGATCTCAATTCGCGAAATGGCACCTTTCTCAATGGTGATCGGATCACGATGAGTCGTTTGACCAACGGCGACAAGATCGCGATCGGTGAGACGCTTTTGCGATTTGACCTGCTGGACGAGATCGATCGGGAGTACCAACGCCAGATCCACCGTTTGATCTCGCACGACGATCTTACGGGGCTTCTATCAAGCCGATCTTTCTTTTCTGAGCTTCGGCGTGAGGCAAGTCGGGCGACCACCGAGAATCGACCGTTCTGTGTGCTGATGATGGACGGCGACCATTTCAAGGGCGTTAATGACAAATACGGCCACCTTACCGGCAGCAAAACGATCGAGGAGATCGGGCTATCGATAATGGCCGACTTGCGCAGCGGTGATGCCGCGGCCCGATTTGGCGGGGACGAATTTGCCGCATTCCTGCTCGACGCTGAAATGCCACAGGCATTAGTTGCCGCGGAGCGGATGCGTGCCTCGATCGAGCGCCGCGAGTTTAGCGTGGTCCAACCCGGCCGCACCTCCGAAAAGCACCATATTACGGTCAGCATCGGCGTCGCATCTTTTCCCGAAGATTCGTCCGACCCGATCGAACTTGTAGAAATGGCTGACTCTGCTCTATACCGCGCGAAACGCGACGGCCGCAATCGCGTTGCCGCATATCGCGATATGACACACGAAGAACTATCGCGTCACCTGCCATCGCGGCGCCGTTGAGCTTGACATCAAAAGTTGGTTTGGCTGTCCGATCGACGGCTCCGGATCGTTCGCAGTCGGGGTGACCGGCGGGAGATGATCGCCGCGAAATACGATCCACTCCGTCAGTGCCGCATTCAGCTATCCACATTTTCTAATTATTCCATTCCAACGTCTCTGCTACATTATCCACCGAGTCGGTTTTAGCAACGGCGAATACCCGCATCATTAACAAACGAATTTGCAACCTTTTTCTGATGTTCGGCGTGTTAGAAACTGCGTGTGTTCGTGGTAAACTCGTGCTTTGTCCGGAAGAGCTCCGCCGGTGATACCCGATGTATTTTTCTGGAGTAGGATATTAGGTGATCAACACTCTCAATCTAGCAACCAAGCCCTTTAGAAACCGGGCGTTACCGTTTTTACTCGCGGCTCTCCTGCTGTTTACGGCGGCGGTGGGGCTGGTCGTGAGCCTCGCGTATTGGAAGCAGACCGCGGACACCAATAAACTGCTTGCCGAGCAAAATGCACGTACCGAGGCTGAGATCAAACAACTCAAGGGCGAGGGCGAAAAGGTCCAGCAGCAACTTACTCCCGAGCAAAAGGCGATCTTGTCGGCCTCGCATAAGCTCGTCGCGAATAAGACCTTTGTCTGGTCACGTCTATTTGCCGATCTCGAGGGTGTGCTGCCCGGATCAGTTTCCGCATCGCGGATCGCAGTTCGGAATATTTACAATGACGAAGGACGCGTCAAAGCCGATCTCGAATTTGGAGTGCTTAGCCGCGATTATCCTGCCGTGAGGACTATGATCGACAATATGCACAATTCCGGACTTTTCCAAGCCGAACTACGCGGCCAGGATCTGCAAAAGAACGAACGTATGATCTATACCGAATATACCCTGCGGCTGATCTACTCGCCCGGATACGGATATTCGTCCGCACCTGCGACCGACGTTGCTGAGAATAATCCCGGAGGTGCCCGGTAATGGCTGAGATCGAAGCGACCGACATTGAAACAGTCGAATTGCCGCCGGCACATCTCGCTCCGGTTACTCCGGAGGTTTTGGCGCGTCGTCCGCGAAAGGTCGCCGGTGGTATGTGGGGCCCGGTCGAGGTTGCCGCCCTTGCGGGTGGTGCGGTGGCGCTTGGCCTCGTAGTTTTGCTATATATATTTGCAATCGCTCCGGCGGGGCGTGAGCTCGCCCGAAACCGCTCGGAGGCGGATCGCCTCGAGGCTGAGAAACTATCCGCCAAGACCAAATACGGTGAGATCACTACCACCGAAGCTCAGGTCGGGAAGCTACTGGCAAGTGTTGACGATTTTGAAACCAGGTTTCTACCGCCGTCGGTAAATGGCCGCTCGGCACTCTATCAACGTATCAATTCGCTGATCCTTGCCTATGGCCTGACCAATACCACGGGCCCCGATTACCAAAACCTTGAGACTGCGGACGCCAATAAGGAAAACGTGACCGATGAGGAACGAGGGCGTGCCAAATTTCGCAGCCTGTTTCCGGGTATCTATGTGACGATGACCGTCGAAGGTTCTTACCAGAGTTTGCGGCGGTTCATACGCGACCTAGAGACCGGCAATGAATTTGTAGTCGTTAGTACTGTCGAAATCGAGCCTTCTGATTCCGAGACCGATGCCAAGCCGGACCTGACCAAACCGCCCGCTGTGCAACCTGGCGGTGATGGATCTATCGGCGGCTTTCCGGGCACCGGCAAGCCCGATGTCGGACAAACCGGCGTTGCAAAACCTAAGGGTAAGACACACGGTGAGATCGTCGCTCTTCATCTCGAACTCGCGGCCTATTTCCGCCGTGCCAATTACGCACCGATGATCGATAAGGGGACTAATCAGTAACGCAATGGCAGTAACCGCAGGCAAAACCACTGCAGAACGTAACAAGCTGATCGCGGCCTCGCTGCTCGGCTTACTTGCTATTGCGGCGCTCTACTTCGCCTTTGGCCGCAGTCTATTTGGCGGCAATTCGTCGGCCGCCTCAAAGGCAACGCCGACGCCAAAGGCGACGCCTGCCGGCACTCGCAAGGATATCGAGATGCCGTCAGCGACCGAGCAGGATTTTGCATACCAAACGACGCCGATAGACTATCGTCCGGGAAACGCATATGCACCCGACGCCGGACGCAATATTTTTGCGTTTTACGAACCGCCGCTACCGACCCCATACAGCCCGACACCATTGCCGCCGTCAACTCCGCCGCCGACGCCCGTGCCGACGCCTACGCCGGAGATGCTCGTCGGATTTATGATGCCGCAGAACGTTTTCGCCGGCTCAAAGAGTTTTAAGCTCGAGATCAACGGCGACCGTTTCACGCCCGAAGCCCGAATTTATTTCAGCCAGAGCGAGATACCGACAACATTCATAAGTGCCCAGAAGTTGATGGCCGATATTCCGGCAAACTTTATTGCACAGGAAGGCCCGAGGCAGATAATCATCCAGACGCCGGACGGCAAAAAATATTCTAATCAGGTGATCTTCCAGGTTCAGGCACCGCCGCGGCCGACATTCCAATATATTGGAATGATCGCCCGAAAGCGCTATAACAACGACACCGCGTACTTCCTGGAGGGCGGCAAGACAACGCCATTCGGTGCTCGCCTCAATGACGTCGTCGGAGGCCGATTTAGGTTAATAAACATCTCGGCTTCTGAGGTAATATTTGAAGATACGAGTTTAGGCTTCAAGCATAAGATCGCAATTGTTAAACAAAGCACGTCCGGATCGACCGGTTCGCCCGGCTTTCCCGGTGGCCGCCCCGGAGCGAACCCAATAGATCCCGGATTTATGCCGTTTAACCCCGGCAATATTCCGCAGGGCGATATTCCCGGTATCCCGAGTAATATACCTCGGTACGTGCCGCCACAACCGCCCAACCGAAATCCGACGGACAAAAAGGATGTTGACGACAACGACGATGGAGACAACCTGTAACAGACGCGGTGAACGCGGAATGACCTTGCTCGCTGTAATGGCGGTGATGGCCGTATTCGCGATCGGACTGTTGGCGGTCGCACCCGCGATCCAGCAGGAGGTTCAGCGTGAAAAGGAACTTGAGACCATTCGCCGCGGCGAAGAGGTCGCTGACGCTATCCGTCAGTACGTCGAATTTTATCGCGGCGCAAAACTACCCAATTCGATGAACGACCTTCTCGAGGGGCTACCGCAGGGAACCAAAAAGCGGCAGATATTACGGGCCTCTGCGGCGATCGACCCACTTAGTGATGACGGCAAGTGGAGACTCATAAAGGCGGAGGTCCAAACTCTGGGGCCATTTGCCAAACGCGTGCAGAATTACAACGGCGGCCTTTTGCCTTCGAACCCAAGCCAGGTCTTTGACCGCTTTGCGATTGTTTTGGTCAACACTCTAAATACCGGGACCGAAAGTGAGACGACCGACCCCGACGATAGCGACACCGAGGTGCTCACCGAAAGTACTCCGTTCATCGGAGTTGCCAGTCAAAGCCGCAGTAAGTCGGTCATCGCCTATTATGGCATCGAAAATCACTCCAAATGGATCTTTACGCCGCTCTTTCGCGGCGCCGGAGCCAGTAATATGCGTCCGACGCGGCCCACTGCTTTCGGAACGAACGCCAGATAGATCGCTTGTAGAACGGCACAGGATCTGTCGATCTTCGAAGGCATGTGAAACGGGCTCATACCGGAATGTTCAAGTTTAACGATTACCGCCGATACAAATGTGGTCCAATTATCGAGTGCAATAAGTTAGCTTTCGTTTGACTGATCGTAAGGCTCGGGTATGCAACGCCGCACGCTCCAACCATATATCGCCTTGACTTTAAAAATAATAGTAATTAGAATAATTATTGTAATAACAGGTAAATACTATGCATAAAACAAAAATAGATATCGCAAAAGGTAAACGGGAAAAACTGATAGCTTTACTTAATCAAAGGCTTGCCGACGCTTTGGATCTCAAATCGCAGTCAAAACAAGCCCATTGGAATGTAAAGGGAATGAATTTTATCGCCCTTCACGAACTTTTTGACCAGGTTGCAACCGAACTCGACCCGATGGTCGACGACATTGCCGAACGCATCACAACGCTCGGCGGCACCGCCCTCGGAACGGTTCGTGTAGCGGCACAAAATTCGTCACTGGCTGAGTATCCTCTCGAGATCTCGGACGGAGCGGATCACGTGGATGCACTATCGAACGTTCTTGCTGACTTTGGTAAAAAGGTAAGAGCGGATATCGACACCGCGGACGAACTCGGTGACGCAGACACGGCAGATCTGCTTACGGGCGTATCTCGCTCGATCGACAAACTTCTCTGGTTCGTCGAGGCTCACCTGCAATAGTCCTCAGACGCAATTTTCGACGAGTGTGCCTCCGCATTGGCGACGGCACACTCGTCGTTTAAGCCTTATAGCCATCACTTCTCAAAATCAAACACAATATTGCAAAACGCCTTAATTCCCACGTCGAGGCGACTGTCATCGATAAAGAAATCCGGAGTGTGGTGTGACGCCACGGTCTTCTCATCGCCGCCTTTCGGCATTCCGCCAACGAAAAAGAAAAATGCCGGAGCTTTTTCCCTATAGAATGCAAAATCCTCGGCCCCGGTGACCCAATCAGCATCGTGCACATTGCCCTTCCCCACGGCTTTTTCGAGTGACGGGAGCATTTTTTTGACTAGTTCCGGGGTATTGTAGGTCACGGGCGTCTTTCGGTCGATAGTTACCTCGGCGGTGGCTCCCATGCTCTCGGCGATCTTCGTCGCCGTCCGCTTTATTCGCTCGTGAACTTCGTTCTGCATTTCGGTATCCAGCGTTCTGATCGTGCCGGCCATCGTGACTTCCTCGGGGATTATATTCTCCCGG
>Ga0209476_10000227_pt1 | contig 38140 bp, 35 predicted proteins | sample KloWWTrecipitate_FD_187179 | JGI IMG/M metagenome (GOLD analysis project Ga0209476, IMG submission 187179) | Active sludge microbial communities from Klosterneuburg, Austria, studying microevolution and ecology of nitrifiers - Klosterneuburg... | ecosystem: Engineered > WWTP > Aerobic digester... | reverse complement strand
ACCGCGCGCTGCCAGTCGGGAGCGCTCGCTCGACATCGCCATCGAGACGCGCATCACAGAGATCGACGGGCATGCCATCCGCTTTCGCGGACACGATGCCCTGGAGTTGGCGGGCGCGGTGGCCTTCGAGCAAGTGGCCGACCTGCTGTGGACGGGCGTGCTCTCGCCGACTACGCAGCCGTGGCCCAGCCGACCGATTCCTGTCGTCGATGCCGGCGGCTCGATCAGTGACCATCTCCGGCTGGTGGTCGCCCATGCCGCGATCGGGTCGCGTGAGCGACGCGACCAACGATCAGTCATCGAGGAAGGCCGCCGACTGATCGCGGCGCTCGTCGACTCGTTGCCGGCCGTCGGTGACGGTCGCTGCCCGCGCCTCGTGCTCCCCGACGGCACGGTGATGCGGGGGTCGCTGGCCGGGCGCCTGTGGGCACGTCTTTCGCCTCGGCGCGCCACGCCTGCGCTGGTCGCGACACTGAACGCCGCAATGGTGCTCTTGGCGGATCACGAGATCGCGGCGAGCACGCTGGCGGCACGAGTGGCTGCGAGCACCCGGGCAGGGGTGCACGGTGTCGTTGCAGCTGGCATGGGCGCACTGAGCGGCCCGTTGCACGGGGGCGAGAGCCGTCGCTGCCGGCGGGTGCTCGCCGGGCCTGGCCACTTCTCGGCAGCGCCGGCTGTGGCGCTGGCCCTCGAACTGCACGGCCGCGTGCCGGGATTCGGGCAGGTCCTGTACCCGCGCGGCGATCCGCGGGCGGCGCTGCTGCTGCGGATGCTGCACGAGGCCGCGCCGGAGCATCCGGCGATGGTTGCAGTCGGTCAGTTGGTTGCGGCGGCCACCGCTCGGCGCCTGCCCCCGCCGAACGTCGACCTCGCCCTGGCTGCGCTGGGCATGGTGGCCGGCATGCCGGAGGATGCCGGAGAGGCCATCTTCACCGCGGCTCGCGTCGCTGGTTGGCTGGCACATGCGATGGAGGAGTACGACGAACGCCCGTTGCGCTTTCGCCCCCGTGCGATCTTCGTCGGCGACCGGGCGGTGACGTGAAACTCGTCAGGCGACCGGCAGCGCGACCGCCGCCATCGCGATGGCGAGCGCGTGGCCGAGGTTCAGTGAATCGACACCACCGTGCATGGGAATGCGCACCTCGAAGCGCGCAGCGCGGCGCGCGGCGTCGGTGAGCCCGGGGCCTTCGGCTCCGGCCATCAGCGCCACCTTCTCGGGCACGGCCATGTCGAACAGGTTGCGGGCCTCGGCTGCCGGCGTCAGCGCCCACGTCTCGAAACCGGCGTCGTGCAGCAGCTCGAGCGCGTGCGGCCAGCGATCGCAGCGCACCACCTGCAGGTGCAGCAGCTCGCCCATCGACACGCGCACCGACCGGCGCGAGTACGGGTCGGCGCAGGTGGGGTCGAGCAGCAGCGCCTCGAACCCCAGCGCACGTGCCGAGCGGGCCACGGCGCCGATGTTCTCCAAGTCGTTCGAGCCCTCCAGCACCAGCACCCGCCGGACGCCCGCCAGCACGTCCGGCAGGCTGGGGTTGGCGCGCCGGTTCACCGACGCCAGCACCCCACGGTGCACGTCGAAGCCGGCGATCTGCCGCATCACCTCGCGAGACGCCACGTACGCCGGCACGTGCGTGGTGTCGAGAACAGCTCGCATGCGCTGATAGCGCGACGGCGAGAGCAGGAACGACCTCGCCGTGAACTCCGAGGAGATCAGTCGGGTCACCACCAGCTCGCTCTCGGCGATGAAGTGCTCCTCGCCAGTGCGGTCGCCGCGGTCGCGAAGGCCCAGGTAGTCGGCAACGCGCGGGTCGTCGGCGGACTCGATCTCGATCGGCACGCACGCGACTGTACGGGAGGGCCCGACAGCAGCGGGTTGCGAACACGTGTTCGCCGCGCCAAGATGGCGACATGACCGCCTCGCCTGCCACCGACAGCGCCAGCAACGCCGAGCTCATCTGGCAGCAGTGCCTGTTCGCGTTCGAAGAGCCCACGGTCGATGCCGGCTTCGGTGGCCTCACTCGTACGTGGCTCGACGCCAACTCGTGGGTCGATCACGTGCCGCGTTGGCTCGGCGGCGCCGATCTGGTGTTCTCCGAACTGGTCGCGAAGATGCGGTGGAGCCAGCGCGAGGTCACCATGTACGACCGGCGCGTGCCCGAACCGCGGCTCACCGCTTGGTGGGGCCCCACCGAGGGCGCTCCCGAGCCGCTGCCCGTGCTCGAAGACGCACGCATGGCGCTCACCCGGCACTACTCGCGCCCGTTCGATTCCATCGGCTTCAACCTCTACCGCGACGGTCGCGACTCGGTCGCCTGGCACGCCGACCGCGAGCGCTACCACCACGAAGACCCGGTGGTCGCCATCCTCAGCACCGGCGCGCCGCGGGCGCTGCACATCCGGCCCACAGCGGGTGGTGCCGCGCGCAGCTGGCGGTTGGGCCAGGGCGATCTGTTCGTGATGGGTGGCGCCTGCCAGCACGACTTCGAGCACGCCGTGCCCAAGGCAGCCCACGTCGACGGCCCGCGGCTCAGCATCATGTTCCGCCACAACCTCGCCGACTGGCAGCCGCCGTCCTCGGGCACGTACAACCAGGTGTGAACCGAGGGCAGCGTGGCGCGATACTCGTGGACGATGTCGTCCAACACCGATCGTTACGCGTTCCTGCCAGGTGCCGCTCAGTACCCCACCATCGTCGCCGGTGATGGCGTGTTCCTCATTGCCGACGACGGCCGTCGCATCCTCGATGCCGCCGGTGGTGCAATCGTCGGCAACATCGGGTGGGGCCGCACGGAAGTGGCTGCGGCCGCCGCCGCCGTCATGTCGATGGGCTACGTGGTGCCGTTGTGGCCCACGCCCAGCAGGCTGGCGCTACGCGACGAACTGGTGCAGCACTGGCTGCCCGAGGGTTTCAACCACGTGTTCTTCACCAGCGGCGGCAGCGAGAGCACCGACTCGGCCATCCGCCTGGCTCGCGCCTACCAGGTGGCCAAGGGCCGCGACAGCAGGTGGAAGGTGCTCGGCCGCCACCCCAGCTACCACGGCATGACCACCGGCACGATGGCTGTGGCCAGTCACAGTGCTCGCCAGAAGGGCTACGAGCCGCTGCTGCTGCCGTTCCCGAAGGTGCCGTGGGACGACGCCGAGCAGGTGTTGAAGGTGATCGAGCAGGAAGACCCGGCCACCATCGCCGGCTTCATCGTCGAGCCCATCACCGGTGCCGCGGGTGCGTGTCTCACCGCCAGCGACGAGTACTGGCAGGTGGTCACCGATGCCTGCCGCGAGCACGACATCCTGCTCATCGCCGACGAAGTGATGACCGGCTACGGCCGCACCGGCCTCAACTTCGGTCACCAGCACTTCCCGCTCGTACCCGACGTCATCGTGGGTGGCAAGGGCCTCGGTGGCGGGTACGTGCCGCTGGGGGCGGTGGCCGCGCGCGACGAGGTCGTCGACACGTTGCGCGGCTCGGGGTTCATGTACTTCACGTTCACGGGCAACGACGGCGCGTGTGCCGCCGGCGCCAAGGTGCTCGAGATCATGCGCCGCGAGCACCTCGTCGAACGTGCGGCCAGCACGGGGGCACACCTGGGGCAACGCCTGCGCGACGAGTTCGGCCAACACCCAGCGGTGGCCGACATCCGCGGACGCGGCATGTTCTACGGGCTCGAGCTGCACTGCAGCCGCGACGCCGTGGTGCAGGCCGCGATGGAGCGCGACATGTGGGTGTACCCGGCCGGCTCGGGCCCCGTGGCCGACGCAGTGATGGTGGCGCCCCCGTTCGTCATCACCGACGCCGAGATCGAGCTGTTGGTCGCCACGCTGCGCGCAGCCATCGACGCGGTGTACACCGGCTGAGGCACCACGGAGACGGAGTTCACACTCCGTTCAACCACGCGCGGCGCCGTCGTTCACCTGCGGTCGATACGGTGAGCGCACCATGAGTGCACCCACCCTCCCCGATGTCGGCAGCGACCCGCGCCGGCTCATCCGGCTCGACGCAGTGCACAACTTCCGCGACCTCGGCGGCTACCCCGCTGCCGATGGCCGCAGCACTCGCTGGCGCACGCTGTTTCGCGCCGATGGGCTGCAGCGCCTCGCGGGCGACGACCTGGAACTGGTCCGCGAGTTGGGGCTGCGCACCGTCATCGATCTGCGCACCGATGCCGAGCTCGCCGAACGCGGCACGTTTCCGCACGCGGACCACCCGGTCGACTTCCACCACGTACCGGTGATCGACAGCACGTGGCAGCATCTCGATCGGCTGGAGGCCGACGATCCGGTGACCTTCCTGGAGTGGGCCTACCACGACATGCTGCGCCAAGGCCCCTCCCGCTTCGCTCAGGCCATCGAGCAGCTCAGCCGCGCCGACGCGCTCCCGGCGGTGTTCCACTGCGCGGCCGGCAAGGATCGCACCGGCGTGCTGGCCATGCTGCTGCTGGGGTCGATGGGCGTGCCGCACGAGTACATCGTCGCCGACTACGCGCTCACCGCCGACGGCATCGCCCGCATGCGTGTGTGGGCGCAGCGCGAGGCGCCCGAGATGTGGGCGCGCATGGCCGATGCGCCGTCGGCCTTCATGGCCGCCGTGCCGGAAGCCATGTTCCGCGTGATCAACACCATCTGTGCCGACGGCACGCTGCGCGACTACACGCTCAGCCTTGGCGTCAGCCCGGCGGCGCTCGAGCGGTTGGCCGACCACCTGCTCGAGTAGCCGTCGTCCGTCGCGCTGCGGCCTACGCTCGACGGCATGAGCGGCACCATGTCTCCGAACGGCACCATCGCACTGCAGGGCGGCGGTCCCTTCGACGCCAACGACGACCTCGACCGACGGCTGCTGGCCGCGGCGGGTGCCCAACAGGTGCTGGTGCTGCCCACGGCCGACGCCTTCGAGCGGCCCGAGCGGCTGGTGGCGGCCGCGATGAACTGGGGTGAACGGCTGGGCGTGGAGGTGGAGGCGCTGATGGTGATGCGCCGTGGCGAGGCGATGGAGCAGAGCGCCGCCAACGTGGTGCGCCGGGCGAAGGCCGTCTACTTCGTGGGTGACCAGCCGATTCACCTGCGTTCGGTGTTGAAGGACACCCCACTGTGGGATGCGCTGCGCGACGTGCTCACCAACGGCGGCCTGGTCGCGGCCAGCGGCGGCAGTGCAGCGGCGATGTGCGACCCGATGGTCGACCCGCGTGGCGGCGCCTTCACGCTGGGCCTCGGCCTGGTGCCCAACTTGGCGCTGGTCACCGAAGCAGAGACGTGGTCGCCCGAGCGGCTGCATCGCACTCGCGAGCTGGCCAACACCACGTTCGCGGTGCTGCGCACGGGTGATGCGCTGGTGCACACCGCCGCCGGGTGGCAGGTGGTGGGCACGGTGGAAGTGCACGGCGAGCTGCCGTGAGCAGCTGATATCCGGCAGCGCCGAGCAGGCTCAGGTGGCGGGAGTGACCGACATGATGTCGACGACGAACGTGAGAGGGCCGTCGCCGTAGGCCATCTCCGACGGGATGTCGAGCTGGTACTGGCCGCCGGCCTTGACGCCGACGAGGCCTTCTTCCCAGCCCTGGATGACGCTGCCGGCGCCCAGCGTGACCGAGATCGGTGAGCCACGGTCGTAGCTGCTGTCGAACTCGACGCCGTCGGCCGACGACACACCCACGTAGTGTGCCTCGATGGTGTCGCCCACCTGTGCGGCGACGCCGGTGCCCTCGGTGAGGGTGGTGACCTTCAGCTCCGTCGGCAGCTCGGCCGGGATGGAGACGACCGGCTTGGGCGGCACGCTGCCGGTGGGGGTTGTCGAGGCGATGGTGGTGGTGGTGGCGGCCGAGACCGACTTGTCGTCGTCGCCGCCGCCCAACAGGTAGATGGCACCCACAAGGGCGACCACCGCAGCGATGCCGAGCGCGATGCGGAAGCCGAAGCGCTTGGACTTCTCCTTACGCGCCTGCTTGGCGAGCTCCTCCAGTCGAAGCTGGCGGTTGGCCTTCTGACGTTCACGTTTGGCGGTACCCACGAGGAGTGGAGGCTACAGGACAACACGCCGACCCGCCTCGCCAGGCACCTCACCACCCCGATTCGCTGGCTGCCCGATTCGCAAGGATGGCTCATCTTTGTGACGCAGCGTGCCGATAGCCCTCTTGGTCCGCGTCCGAGAAGTGGTCGTGGCCGCGCAGACATCGGCGGAAGGAAAGGCCAAGAAGAATGAGGCGGACTGAGCATCTCGCAGCTCGAGCGCTGGCGGCAGTTGGGCTCGTCGCGACATGCGCCTACCTGGTGTGGCGTGTCGGCTTCTCGCTGCACGACACGGACCTGTGGCTGTCGTTGCCCGTGCTGGCGGTCGAGGTCGTGGGGTTCCTGGGCGCCGCTGCGCTGACGTGGGCGCTGTGGCCGGTGCCCGCCACCTACCGTGCCGGCAACGATGCAACCGGTGCCCCGGCACTGCTGGATGCGGTGGTGTTGGTGGATCAGCAGCCCGATCACGAGGTGCGCGCCACCTTGTTGGCCTTGCGCGCGGTGGAGCACGTGGCTCAGGTGGTACTGGTGGATCTGTCGGCGCGGCCGGAGATGGCGGCGCTTGCCAACCACTTCCACGCCGTGTACGCGGCCAGCGACCCGGCGGACCGCAACGGCGTGCGAGTGATGCTGGCGACGGTGCGCACACCGCAGTTCGTGCTGCTCGAGGCAGGCGACGTGCCCACCGGCGACATCGTCGATCGTCTGGTGGCCGGCTTCGACGACCCGCAAGTGGCAGTGGTGCAGGGCCTGGGGGTGTCGTTGGCCGAGGACTCGGCCGAACATGGCCCGAACGGACGTCACGAACTTGTCTTCGAGCGGTCGTCGCTGAATCCCGCGTTGGGTCGCCGGGGGCACGCGGTGTGGCTGGGCAGCGGTTCCCTCGTGCGCACCGATGCCGCGCGCGAGCCAATGGTCGGCAACGACGTGGGGTTGGAGACGTTGTGGCAGATGAGTGCCGACCTGATGGCCTCCGGGTGGAAGATCGTCGCCCCCGGTGGGGTGGCAGTGGTGGCCCACCGCGGCGTCGATGCAGAGCAGGCGGTGTCTCAGGATCGTGTGCAGCGAGCGCGCGCCGCTCGCCGGATGGTGTTCGGGCCGCGTGGGGTGCTGCGCTCTGGCTCGTTCTCGGCCGGCCAGCGCCTGTCGCTGCTCGCGTGGTCGGTGCGGCCGCTCTCGGGGTTGCGCCGAGTCGTCTTCCTGACGCTGCTCGGCGGCGCTCTCCTCGCCGGCTCCGTACCGTTCCACGCAAGCGCGCTGGCCCTTGTGGTCGCCTGGCTGCCCGCGTTCGTGTACACCTCGCTGGGGCTGGCACTGCTCAGTGGCTGGACGCTGCGCCCGGGGGATCGCGCCCGCTGGTCGCTGCACTCGATGGGTGCGGCCTGCCAGAGCCTGCGCTCGACAGTTGCCGCTCATCCGGTCGGCCGCGCACCCATCGTGGCGCTGCCGGCGCCGCAATACGGCGCCGGGCTCGTGATCGCGGTGGTCGGGTTGAGTGCCACGCTGGTGCTGCGCGGCGTGAGTGACCGTTTCACTCACACGCTGGGCGCCATGCCGCAGTCGGCGCTGATGGCGTTGCTGATCGTCACGTTGTGGGCGCTGGCGTTGTCGCTGGATCTGCTGCGCGTGCTCGCCCGCCGTCGTCAGCTGCGCCGATCGGTCCGCGTGGTCTCGTCACTGGCGGCCACGCTCGGCGAGCGTGCGGTCAGCATCGTCGATCTCACCCCGCTCGGTGCTGGGCTCATCAGCCAGACCGGCGTGGAGCTGAGCGAGCGCTTGCTGCTCGATTCGGCGATCCCCACACGCACGGGTGTGACGACCGTGCGCGTGGCGTGCATCGTTCGCAACGTGTCGCCGCTCGCCGATGGCGACTACCGCATCGGCGTCGAGTTCGGCGACACCAGCGACGCAACCGCCGACGCGCTCGCCGAGTACTGCACCATCGAGCCGACGTGGGCTCGCCTGGGAACGGTGCCGTCGAGCGTCACCGCCGACAGCACTCACATGGTCTACGTCGACGAGCCCGAGAGCGAGCGAGCCACCGGCAAGGTGGCTGTGCGACTGGTGTCGTTGCTCGCCCTCGTCGGGGCGGTGGCCAGTTCGGTACCGACCACGGCCGACGCCTCGCCCTCGCTGGAGCATCGTCTCAGCGGTGTGGTGATCGCAGTCGATGGGCAACCGGCGAGCGTCGACACGGTGGGCGACACGGTGCCTGCAACCGTCGCCGACACCGTGGTCACGTCGACGGAGCCACCAACCGAGACGACGCCGATCACCGAACCCGCCACTGGCGCAGCAGATGCGCCGGTGCCGGTACCCGGTGCGGTGGTGGTGGGCGTGTGCTCCCTGGAGGCGGGTGCGGACGGTGCGTGGGGAACTTCTGACGACATCTACAGCGCGCCTGTCGCGGTGGTCACCGACGCAGACGGCAACTACCAGATCGACCTGGTGGGCGCAGCGTGCTGGGCATCGGTGGCACCGCCGGACTCGTTCGAGGATGTCGCCGACGACTCGGTGATGCAGGCGATGGACGTCAGCGGGCCCTCCACCAGCAACCGCCCGATCGTGCTGCAGGTGGCAGCTGCCACCGAGGGCAGCGATCTGCTGCCGGGCTCGATCGGCGACGTCGTGTGGCACGACCTGGACGGCGATGGCGTGCAGGGCGATCGCGAGCCCGGTGTCGGTGGCGTGATGTTGACCCTGCTGGATGCGAAGGGCCGCAACGTGAGCAGCGTCGTCAGTGCCGACTCCGGCGAGTTCCAGTTCGAGGATGTGCCCGCGGGGAGGTATCGCGTGAGAGCCGCCAACCTGCCGAGCGGGTTCGTGTTCACGACTGCGATGCAAGGCGCGGATCCCGCTGTCGACAGCGATGCCGACCCCATCACCGGCCGGACCGATGTGGTGACACTGCTCCCGGGGCAGCTTGCACGTGGCATCGATGTCGGCATCGCCGAGAGCGCAGCAGCCGTGGCCGACACGCAGCGTTCCTCCTCGGCGGAGCCGGTCGAGCGGGTGCTCCCTGCGCCGGAGACGTCGCAGATCGCGGCGAGCGGCAGCAACCGTTCGACGCTGTCGTTCGTCGTGCTCGCGCTGGCCGGGTTGTTGGCGGCCAGCATCTTGCTCGGGCTTGCTCGGCCGCGGGCTGCCAGGGCGCGCTGAGCAGCGTGTCGGTCTCACATCCCGGAGCTGTCGGTGCCCGTGTCGTCCTCGCCCGCTTTGGCGATCAGGTAGCCGATGGCCCGCTCGGCCTTCGGGTAGCGGTTCGCCAGCTGCCAGAAGTCGGGCCCGTGCCCGGCAACTTCCAGATGAGCCAGCTCGTGCACGATCACGTAGTCGATGACCCAGTCGGGAAACGCGGCGAGCCGTGTGGAGATGCGGATGTGACCGGTGGTGGTCGTGCACGAACCCCAGCGACTCACCATGTCGTCGGCCCAGCGGATGTCGCGAGCGCGTGCCAGCTGGTAGCGCCGAGCAAGAGTGGTGGCGCGAGCGGCGAGGTCGATGCGTTCGGCCGACATCTTGCGGCGGAAGCTGGCCGCCATCTTCTCGGTCCACATCTCCGTCTCGGCGCTGCTCATCCACGTGGGCACGGTCACCTTCAGCACGCCGGCGTGCAGTTGCGCACCCACGGTGCGCTTGCGCCGGGCGGATCGCACCACTTCGACGGCAAAGGTGGTGCTGCTGCGCCCCGTGCCGTCGAGGGGTTCAGGTTCCGGCTCTGGGCCCAGGCCGGGCAGGTGCAAGGCGTCGGTCACGGTTCGTTACAGGGTGTCGCCGAAGGCCTGAGGGTCGATCAGATGCACGGCCTCGCCGGCCTCCACTCGACCGTCGGGGTGCACGTCGAACCAGCAGCCGGCGAGGTTGGTGAAGCGCATCTCGTCGCCGCCCAACGCTCGCCGCAGAGTTCGCATCAGCCCACCGTGGGTCACGACCAGCACTTCACCGCCGGGGTGCTGGCCGGCGATGCGGCGCAGCGCGGCAAGGCCGCGAGCGGTGACCTCCTCGGGCTGCTCGGCGCCCTCGGGCCGGCGGTGTTCGGCAAGGTAGCCGGGCCAGCCCTGCTCGATCTCGTGGATGGTGAGGCCCTGCCAGGGCCCGAACGCGTTCTCCATCAGCAACGGATCTGTTTGCACCGGGCCGATGCCCAGGGCCTCGGCGATGATGGCCGCGGTGTACGCCGCCCGCTGGAGCGTGCTGGCCCACACGGCATCGAAGGTGCCCAACAACTCGGCGGCGGCGACCGCCTGCAGCATGCCTGCGTCGGTGAGCGGCGGATCCTCCTGCCCCTGCCAGCGGCCGATCGCGTTCCACTCGCTCTCCCCGTGGCGCAACGTGAGCAGGCGGGTGACGGCGTTCGCGGCCGGCGAGGCATGGGTCGGGTCGGCTGCTGGCGGCACTTGCTGGAGGGTAGCCGTCACCGTACGGATCATGGCCACTACCATGCGCACATGGCCACGCTTCGTCTCTTCGCTGCGGCCCGCGAATCTGCGGGCACGGGCAAGGCGCAGTTCGATGGTGCCACGGTGAGCGACGTGCTGTCTGCAGCGGTCGCCTCCTATGGCGAAGGGTTCCAGGCGGTGCTCGCCAGTTGCCGTGTGTGGGTCAACGGCGATCCCGCCGAGCCGCACACCGCAGTGGGCGCCGCAGACGAAGTGGCGGTGCTGCCGCCCGTGAGTGGAGGTTGCACATGAGTACGCCAATGCCCGATGCCGGCGAGCTCGAGCCCAGCACGCTGCCGCTGGCCCAGCTGCGCGCGCTGCGTTCGCAACTGCAGCACGAGGACGACGCCATCAGCTACGTGCGCAGGTTGGCGCAAGCACGGCTCGATCTGGTGCGCGCCGAGATGCACCACCGCGCTGCCGGCGACGAGAAGAACATCACCGGCGAGTTGCCGGCGATCCTCGGCACCCACCTCATCGGTGGCCCGGCGCGGCCCCCGCGCCCGGCCGACGACTTCAGCGACCATCACATGGCGCTGGCGTTGGAGGAGCTCTGCGACGAAGCCGGCAGCACCGACCTGCCCTCGATGAACCCCGAGGAGCTCGCTGCGTACGTCGCCCGCTTGCACGAGTTCGAGCAGTTGCGATCACACGAGCGCAAGGAGCTGTTCGTGCGCATCGATGCGCTCAGCGCCGAGCTGGTGCGCCGCTACCGCGATGGCGAGGCCGACGTCGACGGCTTGCTCGCCGACGACTGAGCAGCCCACCACCATGCCCGACGTGCGCGAGGAGCTCGACAAGCGGCTTGCCGATGTCGGCGACTTCATTCGCAGCCAGCGCGAGGTGGCGCGCATGAGCGTGCGCCGGCTGGCCGAGGTGGCCGAGATCAGCAACCCGTACCTGTCGCAGATCGAGCGTGGCCTGCGCAAGCCGTCGGCCGAGATCCTGCAGCAGATCGCCAAGGCGCTGCAGATCAGCGCCGAGACGCTGTACGAGCGGGCCGGCTTCATGAGCCCCGATGCATCGGCCCGCGGTGTGCGCGAGGCCATCGCCGCCGACCCGGTGCTGACGCAAGAGCAACAGCAGGCGCTGCTGAACGTGTACGAGAGCTTCGTCGGTCACACGCGCAAGTGAGCCGGCCGGGTCCTTCAGCCGGGGCCGGGTGTTGGCACCTCGCGCGACATGTCGAGGGGCGCTCGTCGTGAGCGGAGCACGAAGAAGGCCAACAGCCCACTGGCCAACGAGGCGACGAGGATGGCCATCTTCGCATCGACCTGCTGGGTCTCGTCGGTGAACGCCAGCTCGGCGATGAAGATCGCGACCGTGAAGCCGATGCCGGCCGCGTGACCGGCACCCAACTGCTGGCGGGTGGTGGTGCCCTCTGGCCGGTCGGCGATGTCGGTGCGGGTGGCGAGCTTCACGGCCAGCATCACACCCAGCGGCTTGCCCACCAGCAGACCGGCGAGCACACCCCACATGATCGGTGACTCGAACGCGCTGCGCAGGCTGTCGGTGCTGACTTCGATTCCGGAGTTGGCGAGCGCGAAGACCGGCACGATGAGGTAGCTGGTCCACGGGTGCAGCAGGTGCTCCAGCCACTCGACGGTGCTGACGCTGTTGCGAGCGATCTCCATCGTGGCCCGAGCATGCTCGATGTCGGTCAGGTCGGCCAGCTCCTCGGTGTCGACAAGGTCGATGGTCTGGCGGGGCACCACCGGGGTGAGGAGGCCACAGACCACGCCGGCGAGCGTGGGGTGCACCCCTGCCTCGTGCAAGGCGAACCACATCGTGACACCCAGCACCACGTACACCGATGTCTGCGAGACGCCCCAGTGGCGCACCGCCAAGATGAGCGCCAACGACGCGGCGGCAACCATCAGCCAGGCGAACGAGACGCCCTCGGAGTAGAAGACCGCGATCACCACGATGGCGCCGATGTCGTCGACCACGGCGAGGCCCAGCAGGAAGGCGCGCAGCGTGGCGGGCACGCCGCTGCCGGCCAACGCGAGCACTCCCACGGCCAAGGCGATGTCGGTGGCCATCGGCACGCCCCAGCCCCTGGCCTCGGTGCCGCCGGCGATAGCGAGGTACAGCAGCGCAGGTACCACCATGCCACCCACGGCTGCGGCCACCGGCAGGGCCGCCGCCCGGCGACCGGCGAGATGACCGTTGGTGACCTCGCGCTTGATCTCGAGGCCGACGATCAGGAAGAAGATGGCCATCAGCCCGTCGTTCACCCAATGGCGCAGATCGAGTGACAAGCCGTGGCCGGCGATCTCGATGGTGGCGGTGCTGCTCCACAGGTTGTCGTACGACGCGGACCACGGCGAGTTGGCCCACACCAGCGCGGTGATCGCCGCCGCCACCAGCAGCGCGCCACCGGCGGCCTCGGTGTGCAGGAAGTCGCGTAGCGGCGCGAGCGCCCGGACCAGCGGTGATTGCTTCTTGCGGGGCAGTTTCACCCGCCGAGTCTGCCATGGCCGTTCGGCGCCGGCAGTGGAAGACCGTCCGGTTCCGGAATGTCGACCGGACGGATAGTGTTTCACGCCGTCGTGCAACGCGCCGCAGTGCTCTCACTCCACACCTCCCCGCTGGCCCAACCGGGCTCGGGCGACAGTGGCGGCATGAACGTGTACGTGCGCGAGCTGGTCTCGGCGCTGTCGCAAGCCGGCGTGGAGTGCACCACCTTCACTCGCCGCACCAGCGCCGACCAGCCGGAGGTGGTGGTGGTCGAGCCCGGCCATCGTGTGGTGCACGTACCGGCGGGCCCCTTCGACCTGGCCAAGGAGCAGCTGCCCAGCGTGCTCACCGAGTTCGGCGACCGTGTCATCGACCACCTCAAGAACGAATCGCCCGCCGACGTGGTGCATGCCAACTACTTCCTCAGCGGCCTGGTTGCGCATCGAATCAAGCACGAGCTCGACATCCCGTTCATCAGCACGTTTCACACGCTGGCCAAGGTGAAGGCGGAAGGCGGCGACCTGGAGCCGGAGTGGCGCCATCGTGCCGAACAGGAGATCATCGCCTGCGCCGACGCCATCTGCGTCAGCTGCACCGAGGAGGAGAGCCAGTTCCGCCGGCTGTACGGCAACCCGAAGGGTCGCATCGAGATCGTTGCCCCGGGCGTGGAGCATGCGTTCTTCGCACCCGGCGAGCGCAGCGGCGCCCGCCGTGCCCTCGACCTGCCGATGAATGCCCCGGTGCTGCTGTTCGTGGGCCGCATCCAGCCGCTGAAGGCACCCGACATCGCAGTGCGAGCGCTTGCTCAACTGCGGCGCCCGGATGCACTGCTGCTCGTCGTCGGTGGCGCCAGCGGCGACGCGGGCGACAGCGAGGTGGCGTCGCTGCACGCGCTGATCGACGAACTGGGCGTGCGCGACCAGGTGCGCTTCGTGCCCCCGCAACCTCACCACATCCTCAGCACGTACTATCGCGCCGCCGACGTGGTGGTCGTGCCCAGTCGCAGCGAGAGCTTCGGTCTGGTGGCCCTCGAGGCCTCGGCGTGTGGCATCCCGGTGGTGGCAGCCGGGGTCGGTGGCCTGCTCACGCTTGTCGATCACGGCGAGACCGGGTACCTGGTGCCCGATCGCGACCCGACGCTCTTCGCTCACTACGTGCGCGAGATCGTCGACCATCCGGCGCACGCCGCAGCGCTGGGCCAACGCGGCGCGGAACGCGCGAAGCGGTACACGTGGGGCTTCGCCGCCGCCCGCCTACGCCGGTTGTACACCGACCTGTGTGCGCGCGAGCTGGTCGCCTGCTCGTGAACCCGGCAGCGACGGCCCCGAGCGACGACCCGGTGAGCAACGCGTGACCGACTACCACCTGCCACCTTCGCTGCACGAGTTCGAGGTGTCGATCTCGGCCTGGCTCGCCGGCTTCGCCGCCGGCAACCCGACGTGTGAGGCCATCGACCGTGGCGCCGCGGGCGAGCCGGAACCACGGTGGTACGTGCGCCTGCGCGGCGACGAGAAGGAGCACATCACCATCTGGCTCACGCTGGGCCAACGCACGCTGCGCTACGAGGCCTACGTGCTGCCGGCACCGCAGGAGAACGTGGCCGCGGTGTACGAGATGGCATTGCGCCGCAACGACCGGCTGGTCGGCGCGCACTTCGCCATCGGCGTGGAGGATGCGCTGTTCCTGCGCGGCGAGATGCCGCTCGCCTGGCTCGACGAGGCCGAGCTCGACCGCATCATCGGCTCGCTCTACAGCTACACCGAGCAGGCGTTCCCATCGCTCGTGCGGCTGGCGTTCGCCAGCAAGTTCGCCTGATTCTGCCGATCCCGCCTGCCGGCCGTGCCCAGTACTGGTGCCGGGTGGGTGGCCTCTTCGGGGAAGTCGTGTCACCCACCCGGTGCACGCCGCCGTCACGCAGCCGGACCGACAGGCGCGGCTCTCGCGACTGGTGCGGCTGCCGACCACCGATGTCATGCCGCTCGATCGAGTCGCCGCCGTCGGCATCGGCCGCCGAGCGAGTGCGCTGGGCCGCGTAGCCTGGCGCGATGACGACGTACCGGTTGGCAGTGGTGGGTGGCGGCAACATGGGGGCTGCGTTGGTGGGGGGCCTGCTGCACTCGGGTTGGGCCGCGGCCGATCTGGCCGTGGTGGAGGTGCTGACAGCACGTGCCGACCAATTGCGTGAGATGTTCCCCGGCGTCACCGTCGTCGACGAGACGCCGCCGTGTGAGGCAGCGCTCATCGCGGTGAAGCCCTACGACGTGGCGGCCGCATGTGGCGCGGCCGCGAACGCCGGGGCCACCAGGTTGCTCAGCATCGCCGCCGGCATCGCCATTGCGGCGCTGCAAGACGCGGCCGGCCCCGAGGTGGCTGTCGTACGCGCGATGCCCAACACCCCTGCGCTGGTGGGCCAAGGTGCTGCCGCCATCTGCGGTGGGCTCACCGCCGGCGATGCCGACCTGGCGTGGGCCGAGAGCATCCTCGGGTCGGTGGGCAGTGTGGTGCGCGTGCCCGAGTCGCAGCTCGATGCCGTCACCGGGCTGGCCGGCAGCGGGCCGGCGTACCTGTTCCTGGTCGCCGAAGCGCTCATCGACGCCGGTGTGCTCGCCGGGCTCAGCCGGGCCAACAGCGAGGCCCTGGTCGGTCAGTTGTTCGTCGGTTCAGCGGCACTGCTCCAGCAGCGCGGCGACCCGGCACAGCTGCGTGCGATGGTCACCTCGCCAGGCGGAACCACTGCCGCCGGCGTGCGAGCTCTCGAAGAGCACGCGGTGCGTTCCGCCTTCCTGGAAGCCGTCATGGCTGCCACCGCGCGCAGCGCTGAGCTGGGCAAGCACTGATCCCACCGGCCGGCAGCGTTCGGCCGTTGTTCGCGCAAGGTTCACCTCCGCGAAAGAAATCTTGCTGTGACTCTTTTCTCATCACCTGTTGTGTGCCTATTGTTCGCCTCGGTCGAGAGACCGACCGAGTGATTCGTCACACGGGTGTCGCGCCCCGCAAGGGCTGCGCCGCAGAGGGCTGGTGCCATCGGGGGGTTGGCATCGGCCCTCTACGTTTTTTCCCGCAGGTAGCGTGATTGCTCATGGGCCGGCGCTACGACACCATCTCGTTCCTCAGCGATCTCGGCCTCACCGACGAGCACGTCGGGGTGGTGAAGGCGATCGTGCGCGATCTGGCCCCGCACGCGGTGGTGGTCGACCTCACGCATGCGATCCCGCCGTACGACGTGCGTGCCGGCAGTCTTGCGCTGGCTCGCGCCATCGGCTACGTGCCGTCGGGCGTGGTGATGGCAGTGGTGGCTGCCGGCGAGCGCCGTGCAGTGGCCATCGAGGTGGCCGGCGGCGAAGGCGTGGTCATCGGCCCCGACAACGGGTTGCTCGCGTCGGCCGTGTCGATGGCGGGCGGCGCCGGGCGCGCCGTCGTCCTCGACAACGCCGACTTCCAGCTGGCAAGCCCTGGCGTGCCCGTGCCCAGCCGCGATGTGTTCGCCGCGGTCGCCGCGCACCTGTGCAACGGCGTGGATCTCGCCGAGCTGGGCACGCCCGTCGATGCCGACGCCATCCTGCCCGGTGTGGTGCCGTTACCGCGTGAAGCGGATGGTGGTGGGGTGCACGCCGAAGTGTTGTGGATCGATCATGCCGGCAACTGCCAGCTCAACATCGGCCTCGACGACGTGGCGCCGTGGGGGTCGGCCGAGGGGGTGCGGTTGCAGGTGAGTGCCGGCGACATCACTCGCGTCGCGCAACGCGTGCCCGGCGCCGGCGGCCTCGGCCCAGGGTCGGTGGGCCTCGTCGTCGATGGCTACGGCCTGCTCACGCTGGCGCTCGATCGTCGCTCGGTGGCCGACGAGCTGGCGCTCGCCGCAGCCGACCAGGTCACGCTGCGGCCGTTGGCCGATGGCGACAACGGCCCGGCTGTCAGCGTGCCCGTGGCCATGCGCCCTTCTGCCTGAGCGGCCGGCGTGCCGCGTGCCGCACGCCGGTGGGCTCAGGAACCCCCGGTAGCGTGGCGGTATGCGCCCTGCGACCACGCTCACCCTCGGCTTGCTGCTGCTCGGCATCCTCACTGCCGGCATCCTCTCCCTGCTGCGGCTCTGACCGCGCTGCTGCCCGGGTGATCACCGGCAGCGAGCGGCACGCAACACGCTGCTCCAGCGGGCGTGGTTCCTCCGCTGATTGTGACCCGACCGCGCACGACCCGGTAACCGGTGAGTAACATCGCAGCGCGAAGCGCAAGAGGGGGCTGGGCATCACATGAATCTGGCGCACATCATCGATCCGCATCCCGCCGACAAGGTGGCCATCATCAGCCGCGGTCGGCCGACCACCTACGGCACGTTGCGTGACCAGGTGGCTCACGTGCGCGGTGGTCTGGCCAAGCTGGGCGTCGGCAAGGGCGACCGTGTCGTGCTGCTGTGCAGCAACGGTCGCTACTTCGTGGATCTGTACCTGGCCGCGCTCGGTCTCGGTGCGGTCACCGTGCCGCTGAACCCGGCCAGCCCGGCGCCCGAGATCGAGCGTGAGGTACGCACGGTCGGTGCCAAGGTGGTGGTGGTCGAGCCGCTGGCGGCGCACGCGTGGGCACAGATCGACCGCGTGCACCTGCCCACCGTCGAGCACGTGGTCGCCACCGAGACCGGCACCGTGCCGGGGGCCGACTCCGCGTTCGACGATCTGCTCGGTACCGAGCAGGTGGCGGCCATCGAGGTCGACGACGACGACCTCGCCGCGCTCATCTTCACCTCCGGCACCGCCGGGTCGCCGCGGGCAGCGATGCTCAGCCATGGCAACCTGATGGCCAACCTCGAACAGGGCCGCAGCACCGATGGCATCAACGAACACGACGTGGTCTTCGGGGTGCTGCCGGTGTTCCACATCTTCGGCCTCAACGTGGTGCTCGGCCTCACGCTGGCGCGGGGGGCCACGGTGGTGCTGGTGCAACGCTTCGACCCGTTCACCGCGCTCGAGACCATCACCGAGCGCGGCATCACCGTGATACCGGGCGCTCCGCCCCTGTGGTTGGCGTTCAGCCACTTCGACGATGCGCCGGCCGACAGCTTCGCCACCGTGCGTCTGGCACTCACCGGCGCAGCGAAGATGCCAGAGGAGGCGACCCGCCACCTGCAGCAGCGCTTCGGACTCATCTTGCGTGAGGGCTACGGCCTCACCGAGGCCTCGCCGGTGGTCACCTCGTCGGCGGGGCTGACACCGAAGGTCGGTTCGGTGGGCAAGGTGCTGGCCGGCATGCAGGTGCGCCTGGTCGACGAGAACGGCGACGACGCGCTGGAAGGCGACTCCGGCGAGATCTGGGTGAAGGGCCCCAACGTGTTCAAGGGCTATCTCGACGAGCCGGAGGCCACGGCTCGTGTGCTCACCGCCGACGGTTGGCTGCGCACCGGCGACATCGCCGTGGTCGACGACGACGGCTACCTGTACCTGGTCGATCGTGCCAAGGATCTCGTGATCGTCAGTGGCTTCAACGTCTACCCGGCCGAGGTGGAGGAGGTGCTGATGGAGCACCCCGACGTGCTCGAGGTGGGCGTGGTCGGCGTGCCGCACCCGCACACCGGCGAGGCCGTGAAGGCGTTCGTGGTGCTCAAGCCGGGCGCCACCGCTCACGAAGACACGCTGGTGTCGTGGTGCCTCGACAACCTCGCTCGCTACAAGTGCCCGGCGAAGATCCTCTTCGTCGACCAGCTGCCCCGCAACCTCAGCGGCAAGCTGTTGCGACGCAGTCTCGTCTAGCGGCGCCACGCACTGCTCGCCCCGGCCGTCGCGCCCAGCGGCGCACGTCACACCCGACTCTCACCCTGCGGGCTTTGTGAACGTGTGCACGAGTGCCTAACGTGTTCCCCGGTATGGCCCCTGATCGCAACCGTCGTCGCATCCCCGATGCCACCGTGTCGCGGCTGCCCGTGTACCTGCGCCTGCTCGGCGAGCAGAGTGCCGAGGGTGTCGACAACATCTCTTCCGAGCGCCTCGCCGAGCTCGCCGGCGTGAATGCCGCCAAAGTCCGCAAGGACTTGTCCTACCTGGGCAGCTACGGCACCCGCGGCGTGGGCTACGAGGTCGATTACCTGGTCTACCAAGTGCGCCGCGAGCTGGGCCTCACTCACGACTGGCCGGTGGTCATCGTCGGTGCCGGCAACCTCGGCCAGGCCCTCGCCGGCTATGGCGGGTTCGGTGAGCGCGGCTTTCCGGTGGCCGGCATCGTCGATGTCGACGACGCCAAGGTGGGCACCGTGCTGGGCGGCGTGCGCGTACGCCACATCGACGAGTTGCCGCAGATCGTGCAGACCAAGCGAGTCAGCATCGGGGTCGTGGCCACGCCCGGCGCTGCCGCGCAGGAGGCCGCCGACCGGCTGGTCGCGGCCGGCGTCACCAGCATTTTGAACTTCGCACCGATCGTGTTGTCGGTGCCCAGGTCGATCGAAGTGCGCAAGGTCGATCTCGCGGTCGAGTTGCAGATCCTCAGCTATCACGAGCAGCGGCGGGCCGGCGGGGCCATTCATGCCGTCCCTGGTGGCGCCTCCCGGTCGGCGACGGCGTAGGTTGGGGGCCGTATGAGCATCGTCGTCATCGGTGTCAACCACCGCACGGCTCCCATCGACCTGCTCGAGCGCGTCTCGGTCTCGGGCCCCGAGCTCGCCAAGGCCATCACCGGCCTGGTCAGCCGTGCCAACATCCGCGAGGCGGCGGTGCTCAGCACCTGCAACCGCACCGAGGTCTTCGCCGTCGCCGAGCGCTTCCATGGCGCCTATGCCGACATTCGCGACTTCTTCTGCGAGCTGGGTGGCATGCAGCCCGACGAACTGCACCCGCACCTCTACAGCCAGCACGACGACGCAGCGGTGAGCCACCTTTTCGAAGTGGCTGCCGGCCTCGATTCGGCGGTGCTGGGAGAGAGCGAGATCCTCGGCCAGGTGCGCAGCGCGTGGGAGATCGCCCAGGCCGAAGGTGGCACCAAGGCCACGCTCAACCTGCTGTTCCGTCATGCCATCGAAACCGGCAAGCGAGCGCGCACCGAGACGTCGATCGGCCGCCACACCGCGTCGGTCAGCCACGCTGCTGTCGAGATGGCGCACGAGCGCCTCGGCGGCATCGCCGGCAGGCGGGTGCTGGTGGTGGGTGCCGGCGAGATGGGCGAGGGCATCGCCGTTGCGCTCGTCGGCGCGGGCGCCACCGACATCACGGTCACCAACCGCACTCAGGCGCGGGCGGCGCAGCTGGCGCAACGGGTCAGCGGCAACATCGTGCCATTCAGCCAACTCGGCGCGGCGCTGCGTGAGGCCGATGTGCTGCTCACCTGCACGGGTGCCGGCACCATCATCATCGATCACGAACTGGTCGTCGCGGCTCGCCTCGGCATCAGCTCGCCGCTGCTGGTCGTCGACATCGCAGTGCCTCGCGACGTTGCAGCCGATGTCGAGCAGGCGCCCGACGTCACCTTGCTCAACCTCGATCACCTCCGCGACTGGGCGGCGCGTGGCATTGCGTTGCGCGCCGCCGAAGCCGACCGCGTGCGCAGCATCGTCGGCGAAGAGGTCGAGCGGTTCGGCCTGGAGGCCACCGCTCGCCAGGCCGCACCGTTGGTGGCTCAGTTGCACGAGAAGGCCGACCACGTGCGCCTCGCCGAGCTCGAGCGGTTCGCCAACCGCCTCGCCTCGCTCGAACCGGCCCAGCGCGAGGCTGTCGAAGCGGTCACCAAGGGCATCGTGGCCAAGATGCTGCACCAGCTCTCGGTGCGGCTCAAGGACGACGCCGGTACCCCGCAGGGCGAGCGCAACGCTGCCGCCGTGCGCGATCTCTTCGACCTCGGCTGATGGCCACCTCCACCCCCGGCCGCACGTTGCGGTTGGCCACGCGTGGCAGTGCGCAGGCAACGGCGCAGGCAACGGCCGTCGCCGATGCACTGATGGCCGCGCACGCGGGCCTGGTCGTGCAGCTGGTGTTCGTGGAGACACTGGGCGACCAGCGCACCGATGTGCCGTTGCACACCATCGGTGGCCAAGGTGTCTTCGTCAAGGAGGTGCAGCGCGCCGTGCTCAGTGGCGCTGCCGACCTGGCGGCGCACAGTGCCAAGGATCTTCCCTCGGCGCAGGCGCCCGGCTTGCAGTTGGCGGCGTTCTGCGAGCGCCGCGACGCTCGCGACGCGCTGGTCGGTGCTGCGCTGCACGAGCTGCCGCACGGCGCCACGGTTGCCACCGGGTCGGTGCGCCGACGCGCCCAGCTCGGTGCGGCGCGCCCGGATCTCGAGTTCGTCGAGCTCCGCGGCAACATCCACACGCGTCTGTCGAAGCTGCCGGCCGGCGGCGCACTGGTGATGGCTGTGGCTGCGCTGCAGATCCTGCAACTCACCGACCGCATCGCGCAGCCGCTGCCGGTGGATCGGTTCGTGCCCTCCCCGGGGCAGGGGTGCGTGGCCATCGAGTGCCGCGAGGGCGACGCGGAGGTGGCAGCACTCGTGGCTGCTGTCGACCATCCGCTCACTCGCGCCGCGGTGCAGTTGGAGCGAGCGTTCCTCGCCGAGCTGGGCTCCGGCTGTTCGCTGCCGGTCGCGGCGCACGCAGTCGACGACGTGCTCACCGGCTTCCTCGCGGCTCCTTCGGCACACCGACACGTCAGCGGGTCGATCACCGTGCATGGTTCGCCGGCGCAGCGCATGGCGCTCGCGGCCGGGTTGGCCCGCTCGTTGCAAGCCGACCTGGGCTGAGGCGGGCGGGTCGGTGGGCGCGCTGGCCGGTCGCCGCGTGGTGGTCACTCGCGCCGCCGAGCAGGCCGACGAACTGGTCACCCTGTTGCAGGCCGCTGGTGCGGTGCCGGTGGTGGTGCCGCTGATCGAGATCGTGGCCGACCCCACCGCCACTGCCGAGCTGGCAGCGCTCGGGCCCACGCGGTTCGAGTGGCTGGTCGTGTCGTCGCCCAATGGTGCGGCGCAGTACGTCGCCGCGCACGGCAGCGCGGCCCCACCCTCGGTGGCCGCCATCGGGTCGGCCACTGCCCATGCGCTGGCGGTGGCCGGCATCGTTGCCGGGCTCGTGCCGGCTCAGCAGAACGCCACCGGCCTGCTCGCCGAGTTCCCGTCCGGCAGCGGCTCGCTGCTGCTGGTGCAGGCCGCGGCCGCCGAGCCGGAACTGGCCGCCGGTCTGGCAGCGCGTGGCTGGCAGGTCACCACCATCAGCCCGTATCGCAGCGTGCCGGCACGTGTCACGGCCGGCCAGCAACTGGCTGCGTTGGCCGCCGACGCAGTGCTGTTCGCGAGCGGCTCCGCTGCTCGGGCATGGGTGGCCGTCTTCGGCCACACCACCCCGCCGGTGGTGGTGGCCATCGGTCCCCAGACGGCCGCGGCGATCGAGCGGGCGGGCCTCAAGGTTGCCATCGTGGCCGCCGATCATTCATTGCCCGGATTGGTGGCAGCGCTTCAGCGCCATCTTTCCGTGAGCGAGTAGAATTCTCCCAGTTCGAACCACAGCGGGCGGAGTCCGTAGACAGATCATGCACATCACGTCGGCCATTCGGCGCTGGCTCCACATCGGGAGCGCAGCTGCGGTGCTCGCGGCTCTGGGCGTCTCCCAGGCGACCGCGGGTAGCAGCGCGCCGCAGGCGGCACCACAACTCCCGTCCGCCGTGGTCGAGAACATCTCGTCACAGACCCCGACGGTGTCGGCAGACGGTCGCCTGGTGGTGTACGCCGGTGCGCCGGCCGCGGTCGGCGACCAACGAGCGAGCAGCATCTGGTTGAAGGATCGTGCCGACGGCTCGGTCATCGAGCTCACCGAGCAGTCACCCGACATCCGCGCCGGCGAGTCGGTGTGGCCGGTGCTGAGCGCGGATGGTTGCTCGGTCACCGTCATCACCGAGCTCGCCTACGACCTGTTCCGCGACGACGATGTCGGTTCCCGCTGGGATGTGTACCGCCTGTTGTTGCCCGCGTGTGGCGGCCGGCTCGGCGACTGGGAGCTGGTCTCGGCGTCGCGCGGTGCGGGCTTCGAATCAGCCGCCGGCGACAACGTCAGCCCGCTCTACCCGGCGGCGGTGTCGAGCGAGGGCAGCCTCGTGGCCTACACGCACCAGTTCAGCGTGGCCGCGCCGCTGCTCACCGGCATCACGGTGGTCGATCTCTCCGTGGCAATCGGCGACGCCGGTCGCTCGGCCCCCGTTGCCGGCACTCCCAGTGCGGCGCCCGACAGCACCTTCCGCTACGTCGGCCTGCGCGAGCCGGCGTTCAGCGATGATGGCTCGTTGCTGGCCTTCACCTCCGATGCCACCTCGTCGCTGATGCTGGCCGAGTGGGGCAAAGGCGCCGAGCCCGGCGATCTTGCCGCGTCCAACGTGTTCGTGTGGGATCGCAGCAACCTCGATCGCAACACCAACGTTCGGCGCATCTCCAACGCGCTCAACGGCGACCCCGGCAGTTCGTCGAGTCCTGCCATCTCCGGCGACGGCCAGCGCATTGCATTCGTGTCCACTGCCACCAGCTTGGTCGCAGGGGCGGTGCTGCCGGCATGCAACCCGGCGTGCGCTCCGCAGGTCTACCTCTTCGATCGCACCGACGGCTCGCTGCAGCTGGCCAGCCGCGAAGCCAGCACCGCCGCTGCTGTCGACGGTGCCGTCGACGCGCCCATCGCCGCCGATACCGGCGCCACTCAGCCAGCGCTCAACTACAGCGGCGACGAGTTGCTGTACGTGTCGCGGGCCACCAACCTGTTCGACACCCACAGCAATGCGGCGGGCGACCACGACGACGGCGACATCGTGCTCTTCGTGCCGTCGTCGGGCACGGTCGATCGTGTCTCGGTGCTCGCCGACGGTGTCACGCCGGCACCGGCCGCGCAGTCGCATCCCAAGCTCTCCGCCACCGGTCGCGTGGTGGTGTTCGACACCCTCGCCGGCGCAGCGTTCGGCAATGCCGCCATCGCCGGCCGGCAGGTCGCCGTCGTCGATCACCCACCCACGCTCGAGCTGGCCAACCTCGATGTCGGCACCGTCGCGGTCGGCTACCCCGGCCCCGAGTGGCGGTTGTTCGTCTTCAACCGCGGCCCATCGTCGTTCGTGCCCGCACTGGTCGAGATGTCGAACCCCGACCTGTTGATCAGCGGCGGCAGCTGTGCCGACACCGCCGGCACACCGGTGCCCCCCGGTGGTTCGTGCACCGTGCACCTGATGCTGATGCCCAGTGTCGCCGGCCCGGTCGTCTCCACGCTCACCGTCAGTGAGGCCGGCTTCGATGCCGTGTCGATCAGCAGCGAGATCTCGGGCCTCGGCGGCGAGCCGAGCCTGGCTGCCACGCTGGCGCCCACCTACGGTGGCGACGTGGTGGTCGGCGAGCGCAGCGAGCCGCTGCCGCTCGCCTTCACCAACGTGGCCTTCAACCCGGTGAAGATCGCCCGCATCAGCGTGCAGGGCTCCCATCCCGACGACTTCCAGATCAGCCTCGACGAGTGCTCGCGCACCACGCTCGATGCCGGGCTGTCGTGCAACCTGCAGGTGATCTTCAGCCCCACCGCCGCCGGCCGGCGAACCGCCAACGTGGTGGCCGTCAGCGCCGACGGCGCCTATGCCACCATCCTCGTCAGCGGCGACGCTCGTCACGAGCCCAAGCTGGCCGCCGGCAACACCACCATCGTGGCTGGTAGCCGGGTCACGCTGGCAGGTGCAGGGTTTGCGGCAAACGTCCCGGTCACCATCTCCTGGGCCGATGGCGGTGGCACGCCCGTCACCGTGCTCAGCAACGGGTACGGGTTGCTGGAGGCCACGTTCGTGGTGCGGCCAACGGATCGCGCCGGTGCTCGCACCTTCGTTGCACAGACCGCCGACGGCTACACGGCCACTGCCGATGTGGTGGTGGTGGGTCGCGCCGACAAGGTGGGCCCGGGCTCCGCCAACTGGCCCGGTCGCTGAGCCGCGATCGGTTCAGGCAGCGAGCAGCACACCGCTGACGAACACGTTCTGCGAACAGGTGGAGAACGTGGGATCGTTGAGGCCGGTGCAGGTGACCTGCACCACCAGTTGCTCTCCGGCGAGCAACTCGATCGGCGTGATCAGCGGTGCGCTGGTGTCGCCGAAGATGTTGCCGAGGCTGAACGTGTACAGCGTGACGTCGTTGCGCTGGATGATGAGCGAACCGAGATCGATGTTGGGGTTCTGGACGATGATGTCGGTGATGCGCAGCCGTTGGCCGGCAGGCACCGTGTAGCGAGCGGCGTCGGTCTGGCCCACCGGCACGGCCAGCGGCAGCGGGATGTTGACGATGGTGCCCTGGTCTTCTTCGGGCACAGAGGGCGCAACCGTGGCGCCGGTGGCCGAGTCGATGGTGGCGACGACGGAGGTGGTGGTGGCGGGCATGGCCACGCGCACCGCGTCGTCGGCGGCGTCGCGGATTGCCGGCTTCACCACGCCGAACCAGCTGCCCAGCGCCACCGCGACCAGGGTGATGAGTGCGATCAGCCTGCCCACCAGGCGCTCGGGCACGATGGGGGTCTGCACGAAGGTGGCGCTGCCCGACGCAGTGGGGCTGCCCGGCTGGTCGGCATCGATGCGGAAGGGCACCGTGCGCGGCCGACGTTCCCACTGGAAGCCCTTGCTGCGCACCTTCATCCGGATGAGGGTGCTGGCGCCGGGCTCGACGCCGGCTGCCGGCGGATCGAAGTCGGCCTCCACCCGGCCCGAGGGATCGATGAGATGCAGGCGGCAGCTGGCCAACGTGTTGCCACGGTTCTCCAGCATCATCTCGTAGGTGGCGCTGCGACGGCCGCGCAGCGCCGGCTGCAGCACGTCGAGCCGGCGGTCGAAGCTGCCGGCGATGTTGAGCGTGGTCTCTGCGCTGCGCACATCGTCGGGGTCGCTCTGGGGCACGATGCGCACCGACAGCGACGTGGGGCCGGCGGTGGTGCTGGGCAACAGTGGCGGGAAGACCTCGATGTCGACCACCTGCTGCGTGCCGCCGAACAGCGTGATGGTGGCCGGGTTGATGGTGCTCCACCCGGCGGCCATGCCCGCAGGAGTGAGCACGAACGTGTCGGTGGAATCGCCGAGGTTGACCACCGTGAGCTGGAGCACGGCCACAGCGCCAGGGGTGACATCGACGTCGCCGTGTGAGAACCAAGCCTGTGCTGCCATCGCCCGAGACGCTACCGGCCCGACCGAGCGTGCCGGTGGCAGCTGACCGTCGTCGACCAGCTCAGCGGAACGTGACCCGGTCGCGTCCCGACTTCTTGGCCTGCTGCAGCGCGGCGGCGGCGTCGGCGAGCACGCGGCTCGACTCGGCGGCTCCACTGCCGACTGCCACACCGACCGAGGCGGTGATCACGACGCTGCCGGGGATGCCGTGCCACGTTCGAGTGGCGATCAACTGCCGCACGCGCTCGAACACCGACCGGGCGTCGCCGGGTGAGGTCTCGCGCAGCACCATCAGGAACTCGTCGCCTCCGAGGCGAATGACGGAGTCGCCGCGGCGGCAGACGCGCTCGAGCACGCCGGCCACCTCCTGCAGCACGCTGTCGCCCTCGAGGTACCCGAACTCGTCGTTGACGCGCTTGAACCCATCGAGGTCGATCACGCCCACGCACACCGGAGCATGCTCTTCGAGCACCTCGGGCAAGAGGTGGGCGAGGTGACGGCGATTGGGCAGTCCGGTGAGAGGGTCGCTCTCGCTGAGCGCCTCCACGCGCAGGTGCTCCACACCGAGGCGAACGTGCTCCCAGCGGGCGGTGCGTTCGTCGTGCAGCCGACGATTGGCGTCGCTCAGGTTGCGTTCGAGTGCGGTTCGCGCGTCGTCGAACCGCTCCATCTTCCAGAGCACCTCCACCTCCACCCTGAGCAGCGGGGCCAGGTAGTTGGTGTAGCTGATCTCGGTTGCGAGTGCCAGCGTGTTGCGGATCAGATCGAGCACGTCGGTGTTCTGGCTGGAACCCCACAGCGCCATCGCCTCACCGGTCATCGCGATCACCTGCTCCTCGCGCATGCCGTGTTCGATGGCAAGGTGGCGAGCGTTGCGGGCGTCGTCGAGTGCGGCGTGGTAGTGCCCGATCTCGGCGAGCATCATCGATCGGTGAGCCAGCGCCGGGCACATCGCCAGCACCTCGCCACCGCCCTCCGGGTCGAGCGCTGCGGTCGCGGCGTAGAGCCCGTCGTGCAGCAACCGGTTGCGCTCGTCGGGGTTCGGGTCGCGCTGGGCCGCGTAGTGGTAGGCGGCACAGATGCTGGCGTACGCGAACTGACGGTCCTCGTCGTGCTCCGCCAGTCGCAACGCTCTGTCGTACAGCTCCAGCGCGGCCTCCACGAAACCGCACTGCGCGTAGGTGACGGCCATGTTGTGCATCACCTGGTAGTTGCCGGCGTCGTTGGGGAGTCGATCGAGGATGTAGGCGGCTTCGGACAGGATGTGAGCAGCCTCCGCCAACCGGTCGTCGCGGGTGTAGTGGTCGACCACGACGGCCAACGCGTCGGCCAGCTCCGGCAAGTAGCTCTCGGCCCGTGCCTGTTGCGCGACGACCGTTGCCAGCGCGGCGGCTTCCGAGTACCGCTCGATGGCCAGCAGGCAGCACGCTTGACGGATCTGCAGGTGCAGCTGTCGCTGCAGTTGGTCGGCGCTGGTGGCAGCGAGTGCGAACAGGCGCGCCGCGCGATCGAAGTCACCGGCCTGGCGCGCCTCGACGGCGCGCTGCTCCAGCGAGGCCATCGTGTCGGTGCTGCCGTCGCCGCGGTCGTTGTTCGGCTCCATCACTGGAATCCATCGGCGTTTCGGCACGTCAACCTGAGGAAATCGTCACGACCACGGCGTTCCGTGCTCGATCGGGTCGGCCCGTGCGGGTTGCGTGCGGGCGTGACGTGACCGCCATCGGAGATTCGCCCGCTGCACCGAATACGATGCTTCACCGTGCCCGGAACATTCCCTGCCTCACGGCCGCGGCGGCTGCGCAGCTCGGCAGCGATGCGCGACCTCGTTGCCGAAACTCAGCTCGACGTGCGTCAACTCGTTGCGCCGTTGTTCGTGCGTGAAGGCATCGACCAGGCGCAGCCCGTCGCCTCTTTGCCGGGTGTGATGCAGCACACTCGCGCCAGCCTGCGCGAGGAGGTGCGCCAGCTCGCCGATCTCGGCGTCCGTGCGGTCATCCTCTTCGGCGTTCCCGAGGTGAAGGACGACCTGGGCTCGGGCGCGTTCGACCCGCAGGGCATCGTGCAGGTGGCGCTGCGCGAGCTTTCGGCCGACGTCGGCGATCGCATGGTGCTGATGGCCGACCTGTGCGTCGACGAGTACACGTCGCACGGGCATTGCGGCGTGCTCGATGGCCCGGCCGGCCACCCGCACACGTCGGTCGACAACGACGCCACGCTCGAGATCTACGGCCGCATCGCGGTGGCGCAGGCCGATGCCGGTGCTCAGGTGGTTGCCCCCAGCGGCATGATGGACGGCCAGGTGGGCGCCATCCGTGCCGCGCTCGACAGTGCGGGGCACAGCAGCACCGCCATCCTCGCCTACTCGGCGAAGTACGCGAGCGGGCTCTACGGCCCGTTCCGCGATGCCGTCGACTGCGCCATCGTCGGCGGGGGCGACCGCAAGTCGTACCAGCAGGACTGGCGCAACGCCCGCGAAGCGATGGTGGAGGTGCATGCCGACATCTCCCAGGGCGCCGACATGGTGATGGTGAAGCCGGCGCTGAGCTACCTCGACATCATCGCCGCAGTGAAGGCTGCCGTCGACGTGCCGGTCGCCGCCTACCACGTCAGCGGCGAGTACGCGATGATCAAGGCCGCTGCCGCCAACGGCTGGATCGACCACGACGCCGTCGCCGGCGAGCAGCTCACCGCCATCCGTCGCGCCGGCGCCGACGTCATCCTCACCTACCTCGCCCGCTGGTACGCGCAGGCCGCCGCCGGAAAGGCCCGTTGATGAACCCGTCGCTGCCAGCGCTGCCCGGCAACCTGCCGCGCTCCAATGCCGAGCTGTTCGCTCGTTCCTGTGCGGTCATCCCCGGCGGCGTGAACAGCAGCATTCGCGCGTTCAAGGCGGTCGGCGGCACGCCCTACATCGTCGAGCGCGCCGATGGCCCGTACGTGTTCGATGTGGAGGGCACTCGCTACTTCGATCTCGTGCAGAGCTACGGCGCCATCATCCTCGGTCATGCGCACCCGGTTGTCACTGCGGCCATCACCGCGGCCGCAGCAGGCGGTACGTCGTACGGGGCACCCACGCCGGGCGAGCTGCTGCTGGCCGAGGAGATCAGCAGCCGCGTGCCCAGCTGCGAGCGCGTGCGCCTGATGAACTCCGGTACCGAGGCCACCAGCACCGCCGTGCGCCTTGCCCGTGGCTTCACCGGCCGCGATCGCATCGTCATCTTCCACGGCAACTTCCACGGTGCCACCGATGCGTTGCTGGCCGCCGGCGGCAGTGGGGTGGCCACGCTCGGTCTGCCCGGCACAGCGGGTGTGCCGGCCAGCGCTGTGGCCAACACGCTGGTGGTGCCGTACAACGTGGTCCCTCGCCTCGATGACCAGGTGGCCGCCGTGTTCGTGGAGCCGGTGGCAGCCAACATGGGCGTGGTAGCCCCGGCCGCCGGGTTCCTGGAAGGCCTGCGCGCCGAGTGCGATCGCGTCGGTGCGCTGCTGGTGTTCGACGAAGTGATCACCGGCTTCCGCCTGGCAACCGGCGGTGCCCAGGAGCAGTTCGGGGTGCGCGCGGATCTCACCACGTTCGGCAAGGTCATCGGTGGTGGGCTGCCCATCGGCTGCGTGGGCGGTCGCCGCGACATCATGGAGACGCTGTCGCCGCTGGGGCCGGTGTTCCATGCCGGCACGCTGGCGGGTAACCCGCTGGCCACCGCGGCCGGCCGCGCCGCACTGGGCGAGCTGACACCCGACGCGTATCAGCTGCTGCGCACCCGCGCCGCACGTCTCGGCGAGCTGCTCACCGCTGCGTGCGCTGCCGCCGGCCTGCCGGCCACCTTCCCGGTGGTGGGCACCTTGGTGGGCATGTACTTCGGTCGCGGGTTGGCCGCCGGTGTGGCACCCACCGACTTCGCCGAGGCGAAGACCACCGATGAGGCCCTGTACCGGGTGTTCTTCCACGCGATGCTCGCCGAGGGTGTTGCACTGGCCCCCGGTGCGTACGAGGCGCTGTTCGTGGGGCTCGGGCACACCGACGAGGTGCTGGCCGCCATCGGCGCTGCTGCCGGCCGTGCGGCACAGGTGGCTGCGGCCGCCCACGCTGCCGGCTGACCTACGCTTTCGCCGTGCGGCAGTTCCTCACTCTGCGGTTTTGGATGACCATGCTCGCGCTCGGCGGTCTGGCGCTGGCGGTCGCCGCGTTCGCCCGCACGCGCGACTCGCCGGCCGCCGACGATCTGGGCGACGCGGGCCAGGTGGCCGCGGAACGAACGATCGACCTGGTGGCGTGGGCGTACGCCGTGCAGCCCCCACCCGGCTTCCAGATGGTCGACGGCCGGGCCAACAAGGACTTCGCGATCGTCATCGACGGCACGCGCACGATGATCGTCACCGCCGGCACACCGGGTGAGATCGATTGCCCCGAGCTCACCGCGTTGGCCACCTGCACGGTGGCCGCCGACTTGCTCGGTGATGGCGTGCTGTGGTTCTCGATCGTGCCGGGGTCACCGGGCGCCACCGTGCAGTTGCCTGCGGTCAGTGAGGTGCTCGACGGTGGCTGGGCGCGTCTGGCCAACGGCTGGGTGGTGCGCCATGCGCCGAAGGTGGATCGTTCGTGTCCCGAGGCCAGCGCCTCGTTGAGCGACTTCATCAGCACCTACGGCGATCGCGCGACGTCCACGTTCAACTTCGAGCAGCAGGAACTGGTCAAGGTCACCTGCGGGCGGCTACCCGAGGGCTCGGCCACCACCACCACCACTTCGTCGGTGGTCGTGCCGCCGATCGATGCAACGGTGGTCGACAGCGAGCCGGTCATCGACTCCACGCTGGCCGGCGGCTGATCCACGCCGGATCCTGCGCGTTCCGGGCGTGATTCGTCCCGGGAGCCGAGACAGATCACGCCGAGGAGCATGGGCACAGGGCTGGAGCCGGCGAACAAGACCCGTGACCGGGGCTGCGCGCTCAGCCGACGCGGTGGCGGGCGATCTCGTAGGTGGCCAGCGCGGCTGCCGTGCTGACGTTGAGCGAGCTGAGGCGACCGAGCATCGGGATGCTGACGATCATGTCGCAGCGCTCGCGCACCAGGCGGGAGAGGCCGGCACCCTCGGCGCCCATCACCAGGCAGATGCCTTCGGCGGCGAGGTCGCCGATGTCGAACAGGCTGCGGTCGGCGGAGTCGTCGAGGCCCACCACCCAGATGCCGGCTTCCTTGATGCGTGCGAGGGCCGCCGGCAGGCCGCCCACCACCGACATCGGCACGTGTTCGACCGCACCCGCTGCCGCCTTGGCAACCGTGGGAGTGACGTGCACGGCCCGATGTCGAGGCAGCACCACGCCCTGCACGCCGGCACCATCGCAGCACCGCAGCAACGCACCGAGGTTGCCCGGATCGGTGACGCCATCGACGGCGACCAGGAACGGCTGCTTGGTGCCCTTGCGCACCAGCAGCGTCGCCAGCTCGGTCTCTTGCAGCGGTGCCGCAAACGCAAGCACGCCTTGCGGTGCCTCGCTGCGTGCCTGCTCGTCGAGCCGCTTGCGAGCCACTTGGGTGACGGTGATGCGCATGGTCTTGGCGATCTCGATGATGTCGCCGATGACCTCGTTGGTGTTGCCTTCGGCGTCGAGCTCGACCGACACCCACACTTCGTGGACGCGACGCTTGCCGGCGATGAGCAGCTCGCGAACCGCTTGTCGACCCTCTACCTGCTCGCCACCCAGCGGCTTGTCGACCGGCCGGTTGCGCTCGTCGCCCGGCGCGGCGATGCGACCGGTGCGGCCGGCGCCTCGCGACGCGTACTGGCGGGCGCCGGTGACGCCGCGGTTGCTGGCGGTACGGCTGGTGCCACCGCTGCGGGAACCTGTTGCACGGGAGCCGCCGGTGCGTGCGCCGCCACTGCCGGCTTCGGGCTTGCCGCCGCCGAGGCTGCCACCGACATCGCCGGGCCGGCCACCGGTGCCGCCACGGGTGCCCTTGCCGCTGCCACTGGTACGGCCGGTGCCGCTGCCGGCGCCGCTGCCGCTCGTACGGCCGCTCCCGGTGGTGCGGCTGCCGCCGGCCTTGCCCGCGCCCGACGTGCGTGCGCCGCGAGGGCCTTTGTTGCCGACTGGTTTGCCTGGTTTCATCGCTCGTGTCCTTGCAGCTACTCGTCGAGCGGAGCTGCGACGATGACGGCCACCGCCCACACGGCGATGCCTTCCTGACGACCGAGGGCGCCAAGGCCTTCGGCCCGACGACCCTTGACGGTGACGGGTGCACCTGCTGCTGCACTGAGCCGCTGCTGCATCGTCGCCCTGCGCGGCGCCAACTTCGGGGTTTCACACACCACCGAACAGTCGACGTTACCCACCCGGTACCCCGCTTCGCGCACGAGGGCCACCGCATGACGTAGCAATTGCAGCGAATCGGCCCCTTTCCACTGCGGGTCGGTGTCGGGGAAGTGCTCGCCGATGTCGCCCAATCCGGCGGCGCCGAGCAGTGCGTCGGTGACCGCGTGGGCCACGGCGTCGGCGTCGCTGTGGCCGTGCAACCCGCGGCTGCCCTCGAAGACCACGCCGCCCAGCACGAGCGGGCGCGCCGGGTCGTCGCTGAAGCGATGGATGTCGAAGCCCTGGCCCACTCGGATGGCTGGCAGCGGCACGCCTGGTTGTTCTTGCACGCCTGGTCGTTCCTGCATGTCGGCACCTTCCTGCACTCGCCGCCTGGCCCAGGTGAGGTCGTCGGTGTCGGTGATCTTGCGGTTTGCCGGGTCGCCGGCGACGACCACCACGCGGCCACCCGTGGCCTCGACCAGCGCGGCGTCGTCGGTGGCGGTGCTGTCGGCCAGGTGAGCAGCGCGCAGCACGCCCGCTCTGAACGCCTGCGGCGTCTGCACGGCCATCATCTCGGCACGGTTGGGTGTGTGCACCACTGCGCCATCGGCGGCCACCTGCTTGATCGTGTCGGTGAGCGCGATGCCGGGTATCGCCCCGTCGGCCCCGCCCGCTACCGCGTCGACGACGAGTTGGAACACGTGCATGTCGGCGAACGGCCGGGCACCGTCGTGCACGCACACGATCGTGGCCTCGGCGGGCACCTGGGCGAGCCCGGCGCGAACCGAGTCGCTACGCGTGGCACCGCCCGCGACGCCGCCTTCGCGGTCGGCGTCGGCGGCCGGCACCACCACGACCACGCCGTCGCTGGCTGCTCGGGCAGCTGCCACCGACCAGTCGAGCACCCGTCGATCCCCGAGTCGCTCGTACTGCTTCGGCCCGCCGAAACGCTGGCCGGAGCCGCCCGCGACCACGATTGTCCACACCGTTTCCAGCCGATCTGAGGACTGGGTCTCCGGTTGCTGCGACGACACCCCGGCGAGGGTAGTACCGTTCGACTGACCATGGCTCACGAAGAACTGCTCGCACGTACCGATTTCTTCGCCGACGCACCTCCTGCGATCGTGCGCGACATGGCCGCGGCCGGGAGCGAACTGCATCTCATCCGCGGCGATGTCCTGTTCCGCGAAGGCGATCTTGCCGACTCGCTGTACCTCGTGGTCAGCGGCCGCGTGGCCATCGCCATCGCCAATCCGATCGACCACCGCGAGACCGTGGTGGCGTTGATGGACGCCGGCGACCTGTTCGGCGAGATGAGCATGCTCGACGACGGCCCGCGCTCAGCGCTGGCACGTGCGCTCGAGCCGTCCACCGTGTTCGCCATCCCGTTCGACCCGGTGGTGAAGGCGTTCCGCAGCGACCCGGCCCTGCTGTGGGGCGTCACCCGGTTGCTCGCGCACCGTCTCCGCGTGATGGACGAAGCGCTCGCCGACAGCGTCTTCCTCGATGTCACCGGGCGCACGGCCAAGCGGTTGCTCGAGCTCTCCGAAGGCGCCGACGAGTTCCTGCTCCCGATCACGCAGGAGGAACTGGCCGGCATGGTGGGTGCCTCACGCGAGCGAGTGAACAAGGCCATCGCCAGTTTCATCCGCCTCGGCTACATCGATCAGCACGAGCGCCACTACACCATTCTCAAGCGCGACGCGATGGAGCTGCGTGCTCGCTGAACTTCCAGCTACTTGACTATCTAAAGTAGCTGGCATAGTCTCACTGCGTGCCCCCCACTCACGACCCACAGCTCCTCAAAGGCGTGCTCACGCTGGTGCTGCTGCAGCTGCTCGCCGAGCACGAGTCGTACGGCTACGAGGTGGTGCAGCGGCTGCACGGTGCCGGCCTCGCCGACGTGATGGAGGGCACGGTCTACCCGGCGCTCACCCGGTTGGAACGCGAAGGGCGGGTCACGGCTCGCCTGGTCTCCTCCAACGCCGGCCCTGCCCGTAAGTACTACCGACCCACCCCTGCCGGCCTTGCGGCGTTGGCAGTGGGCACGGCCAACTGGGCGTCGCTCGTCGAGATCGTCGGCGCCGTGCTGCAGCGCCCGCTCCCCACCGAACCGATCGAAGGAACCTGAGATGTCACACTCCATCGGCTGGATCGACCGTCTGCGCATCGAGCGTCTCGTGTGGAGCCTCGACCAGCAGCTCTACGACCTGCCGCGCAGGTCTCGCATCTCCACCCGCCGCGAGGTTCGCGAGAACCTGCTCACGGCTGCACGCGACATCGGCACCTCGGCTGCGTTGCGCAACGTCGGCAGCAGCACCCGGCTGGCGAGGGAGTACCTCGCGGCTCAGTTCGGTGACCAGCTGCGCCCGTCCTGGACGGTTGCAGCACTGTTCCTGCTCACTGGCCAACTGGTGTTCACCGCGCTGCTTGGTGAAGCGGCGCTGGCGTTCGGTGACGGCATCAGAGCGGCGGATCCAGCGGTGAGCGGCACCTTCCGCTGGCACGGGATCAGGTATCTGCAAGACACCGTCACGTACACCTTCGTCGACGGCAGCGGCACGTCGGTCGGCGGCGCGTGGACGCCGCTGGCATGGGCACTGTGGATCGGCGCCACCATCGTCGTGGGCAGGCTGTGGCGGGTGGTGCCGATGTGGCGCCACCGTCACGATTCGCCGGGCCGCTAGCGCTGTCGCCTCAGGCGTCGCGGCGGTTCACGGCCCACGCACCGAGGGCCACCAGCAGCAGTGCCACCGCGCCGAAGTAGCCGCCGGCCATCAGCCGCGACGGCCCGTCGTCGACCAGCTCCACCAGCGCCAGGCGTATGCCGGCTTGGAAGGGCATCCAGCGTGGGATGTCGTCGTTGTCGGTGGCGAGGCCCAGCAGGCCACCGACCAGGCCTTCGGCGATCAGCGGCCACACGATGAGGATCGATACGGCAACCGGTGTGCTGCGCGTGATGAGGCCGAAGCCGTATCCCGCCAGCGACATCAGCGCGGTGAGCACGACGGCGCCCACCATCGCCGGCACGGCCGTGGGCACTTCCGCCAGGTCGATGGTCGCTCCGCGACCCCTGGCGATGGCGCTCCCCGCGAACCAGCCGACGAGCTGCACGACCGTGGCCAGCGCGGTGGTGGCCAACACCACCACGGCACCCTTGGCGACGACGACTCGTAGTCGCTGCGGCGTGGCGGCGAACGTGGGGCGGATGGTGCCGAACCCGAATTCGCTGGTGATCGAGGCAGCGGCGATGACGCCGCACAGCAGGGCGCACACCACGGTGGTGCCGCCGAGCACGCTGGCAAGATCGCTGGTGCCGAACTCGCTGCTGTCACCGTTGAAGTAGGCGGTGAGCAACGTGACCGCCAGCGGGAAGGCGCCGGCGATGATGCCCAGCACCCAGTTCATGGTGACGGTGCGCAGCTTGATCCACTCTGCGTGCAGCAGGTTGATCATTGACCGGCCCCCGACGGAGCCGGAGGCTCGGTCATCGAGGCCGGTGGCTCGGCCATCGAGGCCGAGCGGTACTCCTGGGCGGTGGCCGTGGCCTTCAAGAACGCATCCTCCAGCGAGCCGGTCTGCGGCGACAGCTCGTGCAGCACCACCTGCCGCTGCGCTGCCATCTCACCGATGCTCACGCAGTCCAGTCCACGAACGTCGAGGGTGCTGGTGGTGACGGAGGCGACAACCCCTCCGGCAGCGGTGATGGGGGCGACCAACGCGGCCGCGTTCGGGCTCTGCACACGAACCCAGCGATCGGCGTAGCGATCGACGAAGTCGCCGACCGTGGACTGCTCGATGAGCCTGCCCTGGCCGATGACGACGAGGTCCTCCGCCATCAGCGCCATCTCCGACAGCTGGTGGCTGCTCACGAGCACCGTGCGCCCCTGGCGAGCGAGGTGCGTGAGCACATCGCGGATCCAGCGGATGCCTTCCGGGTCGAGCCCGTTGGCGGGTTCGTCGAGGATGATCGTGTGTGGGTCGCCCAACAGCACGCCCGCCAGGCCGAGGCGTTGGCGCATGCCCAGCGAGTAGCTGCGCAGCCGAGCAGCGGCGACGGAGCCGAGCCCCACCATCTCCAGCATCTCGTCGACGCGCCCACGCGCGATGCCGTTGCTGGCTGCCAACCAACGCAAGTGGTTGCGCCCGCTACGCCCGGGGTGCACGTAGCCCGCGTCGAGCAGTGCGCCCACCTCGCGCAGCGGCTGTCGCAGTTCGCGATACATCTTGCCGTCGAAGAGGGCGACCCCCGACTCCGGGCGGTCGAGGGCCAACATGCAGCGCATGGTCGTGCTCTTCCCCGAGCCGTTGGGGCCGAGGAAACCCGTGACCACACCGGCCCGCACGTCGAACGCCAGGTGATCGACCGCGACCTTCGCGCCGAAGCGCTTGGAGAGGTCGCTGACCGAGATCACAAGGTGTCGACGAAGGCGTTGGCCACCACGAAGGGATCGGTGCCGTTGACAACGATCTCGTTGAGCATCTGGTTCAGCCGCTTGGTGGTGAGGCGGGCGAGCACGGCATCGAGGGTGTTCATCACGTCGGGCGTCGCGCTGGTGGAGGCGATCAGTGCCACGACCGCGTTGCTGGGCGCCATCAGCTGGTCGTCCTCGATGATGGTCATCTTCTCGGTGGTGATCAGCGGGTTCAACGAGTTCATTCCGAAGCAGTCGGCGTCGCCGTCGGCGATGGCCGCGGCCAGGTCGGCGTCGTCGACGGTGACGGTGTTCTTGAACTCGCCGCCGTAGTAGCGCTGCATGGCCGGGTACCCGGCGCTGTCGTCGGCCAGGAACTCGGCGGAGCCGCCGAGCACGATGTTGGGCGCAACGGAGGCAAGGTTGGTGAGCGTGATCAGTTGAGTGCTCGCGTTGGCTTCCATTGCCGCCTCGGTGCAAGCGACCACTGGACGATTCTCGGCCAGCGACCCGTTGTTGACGACGAGGGCGTCGGGCATGCCGGCGTTGATGGCCAGCACCTGCTCGGCGACCGAGTGCCCGTTGCTGGGCACTGCCGGCACGGTGGTGGTGGTGGCGGCGCCGTCGGTCGTGGCGCTGCCGGTCGTGGTGGTGCTGGTCGTGGTGGTGGTGACGGCTGCGGTGGTGGTGGCGCCGGTCGTTTCGGTGGTGTCGGTGGTGTCTGCCCCGGCGACGGTGGTGGGGGGCAGCGTGGTGGTGGTGACGGGGATGGGCGCCTGCGTGGTGGCGGGCGCCGACGGCGTGGGAGTGCTGGGCAGCGGGGCCGCATCGGGCTGGCTGTACACGAACGACAGCAGGTCGCCCGAGTAGTCGGGGATCAGCTGGAACTCGCCGTCCTGGATGGCCTGGTAGTAGCCGGCACGATCGAGCTCGACCGGGTCCTTGCGTGCGACGCGAAAGCGGCCGTCCTCCAGCACGCGGGCGAAGATGGCGGCGAGCAGCTCGCTCTCCGGGTCGCCTTTCACCGACGTGACGCCGATGCGTGGGGGCAGCGGCAAGACGCTGGTGGAGCTGGTGGAGTCGCTGCCGCAGGCGGTGAAGGCCAACATGGCCAAGCTCGCCGGCCCGAGACAACGGGAGAACAATCGGGGAGTGGGGGTCATCCGCTTCATCGGGGTGCGAGCCTACTGGCGCTGCACGGTGGCGCGGCTGTCGCCCCGCCTTGCGCTGCGCCGCCGTTGCACCGACCCGGCAGGATGTGCGCATGTCGCCGTCCCCGTCATCGGCCTCCTCGGCGGCCTCGCTGCCCACTGCCTGGCATGTGGCCCGTTGGGGCGACGAGGCGTACAGCGCAGGCTCGTGGAGTGCGCTCGGGCCCGGTGCGTCGCGCCGCGATCGCACTGCGATCGGTGTGCCG
>Ga0209476_10000225_pt1 | contig 38422 bp, 31 predicted proteins | sample KloWWTrecipitate_FD_187179 | JGI IMG/M metagenome (GOLD analysis project Ga0209476, IMG submission 187179) | Active sludge microbial communities from Klosterneuburg, Austria, studying microevolution and ecology of nitrifiers - Klosterneuburg... | ecosystem: Engineered > WWTP > Aerobic digester... | reverse complement strand
CGTCCCATTTTTGAAGCGGTGTTACTTGCACAACGTAAAAATGGCACGATTTGTGGCTGCAAATGCCCTGGCGGCAACGGGTTACAATCGTCCCGCGTGTGCAAAAATGGCACGATTTATGGCACGAATTTTGGCACGGTCGAGGCTTTTGCATTTCGCAATCTTCATTTGAGAAATACCGAATGCAGAACAAAGATTGTCCCAATTCGGATGGATCGCAATACTCGGATACCGGGAATTGTAATGTGAAACAGCACGATCTCGCTAAACGCCACAAACACGGGCGTTACAGCACTTCCGAGCACATTTAGCGATGAACCTGAGGGGAAGGAAATTAATTTGAAACAAAATCGGGGGTTAAAGTCGCTAAACAAAGTACTTAAGTTGTTTCAAATTCGCCAAAACGTGTAATTAATTTGAAACACTTTCCGACCGTAACGCACAGCAAACGCACGGCTTAGCGTTACACAATATGTAAGCCGACTGTTTCAAATTAAATTGACCTAAATTGAAACACCAACGGGCAATAGAACGCCGAGATCGTTTGAATCATCGAATAGTTAGCTATTGGAATTGAATTCTGTGGCGGCCTTAAAGTATATCTCCGACAATGGCTGGGGGGAAATTGCCTTTTGGCTCTTGAGCCAAAATGGTATTATATATTTCGTGCACAACTTCTTCCGGCCGACGGCATCAAATCTTCGGATCCAGCACTAATACTTATGGCAGATATAGACGCATACAAAGACAAATTTAGCGAAAGCGGACAGAGGGTTTTGGAGACCGCATTGAGTGAATCTCGTAAGCGCGACCAAAACTACGTGACTGTCGAACACATTATGCACGCTTTTGCGTTTGAAGAGGATGATCTGTTCTCATCGACGATGCGTGACCTCTCGGTCGATCCGCGATCGGTCAAGATGCTTATCGAAAAGCGTATGGAGGACGGGCGTCAACATTCCGGCAAGGGATTTCGTATCGCCCCCGAGACCACCGAGCTTTTCAAACGGGCTATGGACCGTGCCCGTTCGCAGGGCAGACGCGTGATCGACAGCAGCGATATCTTTTACGTACTTTCCAATGACGAACGCAGCGTTTTGAACGAAGTGCTGCAAAATCTTGGCGTCCCCTCGGACGAGGTCGCATCGACCGCCCGCACCCAGATCCGCTCGCGTGAAAAGGAAGAAGAGCGTACACGTCAAAAGTACGAACTGCCCTCATTTCTGCGTCATTTCGGCATTTCTCTCAACAAACTGGCCCGTCAGGACAAGATCGCCCCGACGATCGGCCGTGAGCGAGAGATACTGCAGATGCTCGAGATACTCTCGCACCGCGAACGCTCAAATTCACCGATGCTCGTCGGTGAACCCGGAGTCGGCAAGACCGCCGTTGTCGAGGGATTGGCTCGCCTGATCGAACTCGAGCCAGAAAAGGTTCCGCCACGACTTCGCGATGCCCACATCGTTCAACTACAGATGGGCGGCCTTGTTGCCGGCACGATGCTCCGAGGTATGTTTGAAGAACGTATCAAGGGAATCATCGATGAGGTCAAGGAAAAGGACAATATCATTCTCTTTATCGACGAGGCTCACTCGATAATCGGTGCCGGTGCCGCGATGGGAACCACCTCCGATGCAGCGAATATGTTCAAATCGTCGCTCGCTCGCGGCGAACTCCGCATTATCGGAGCCACGACGATGACCGAGTACAAAGAGTACATCGCCGAGGATGAGGCACTCGCAAGGCGTTTCCGTCTGGTAAAGGTCAACGAACCGAGCATCGACGAGACCAAACAGATCCTGCTCGGTGTCAGGCCGCGGCTTGAAAAGAATTATTCGGTCAAGATCTCGGACGAAGCCATTAATATGGCTCTCGAGATGTCGCCGAAATATATTCGCAATCTGCATCTGCCGGACAAAGCGATCGGTTGGCTCGACACCGCCTCGGTCAAGGTCGAGATCAATGAATCTACCGATCTGACGGTTAGGCCCGAGCACATCATCGACGTCATCTCGCAGGAGTCGCGTATTCCTAAGGATATGATCTACCGCGACACGTCCGATCGCTTTGCCACAATGGAGGCCGACCTCGGCAAACGCGTGGTCGGGCAAAAGGATGCCGTTCGCGCCGTCGCTGAACGCCTAAGGCTAAACAAGGGTCCGCTTAAGGAAAACCACTACGCGCCGGATGGCGTTCTGCTGTTTCTCGGCCCTACCGGCGTCGGCAAGACGGAACTAGCGAAGGCTGTCGCCGAATTTATGTTTGGCGATGAGGGCAAAATGGTCCGCATCGATATGAGCGAGTATGGTGACGGCACTATCGGCATCGAAAAGCTGATCGGTATGCCGCGGGGCATCGTCGGATCTGAACGCGGCGGTATTCTCACGGAACAACTCCGCGACAATCCGTACACCGTTCTGCTGCTTGACGAGGTGGAAAAAGCGTCGCCATACCTGATGAATATTTTCCTACAGGCATTTGACGAAGGCTGGTTGACCGACGGACGCGGCAAAAAGGTCTATCTTTCTGATGCGATCGTCATTATGACGTCAAATCTCGGCTCGGAAAACTATAAGAAGTCCGACAAACCGCTTGGCTTTGGCCAAAACGGTTCGGGTGAGATGAAACAGATACGGGCCGACGTGATGAAGGCCGCCGAGGGTCGATTTACACCCGAGTTTCGCAACCGCATCGACGAGATCGTGATATTCACGCCTCTTTCGAAGGAAGAGGTTCGCGAGATCGCCCAGCTATACATTGCCAAGATCCAACGCAATATGGAGCGTCAGGGCAAGGTAGTTGAGGTAACCGACGCCGCACTCGACCTTTTGACAGAAAAGGGTTTCAGCGGCGCATACGGAGCCAGATTCCTCAAGCGGCACATCGACCAAAAGGTCAAGCTGCCCATCACCAATGAGTGGAAGGTCGCGATGAAGTTCATCGTTGACGCCGAGGATGGCGAGATCGTCGTAAGACCGGGCGAGGTTTTCAGCCTCAACTAAACCGTTGTCCAACTTTATGCATCAAAGGCCTTGGGGATGAAACTCACCAAGGCCATTTTCTAATATGAGATCGAACTTTCGCCCAATCAACAAATTTTTCATAATCGCCGCCATTACCGCATTCGCTGCGTTTGGCATCGCGGCACAAAACGCACCGACTGCTGATCAGGCCGAAAAGGCACAGGCAGTGATCGCCCAAGCGGTAAAGAATCTGGGCGGCGACCGCTATCTGAATGTCCGTTCGCAGATCGGCCGTGGGAAATTCAGCGTCATCAAGGAAAACACTCTAATTTCGTTTCAGACGTTTGTGGATGTGATAGCGTTTCCGGACAAGGAAAGAACCGAATTTAAGGGCGGCGGTAAACGGACCGTTCAGACCAATGTCGGCAACACCGGATGGGTCTTTGACGGAGAGCAAGAATTGATCAAGATCCAGACCGAAGACCAGATCGCGAATTTCAAACGCGGCGTTCGCGTAAGCCTCGACAATCTGCTTCGCGGACACTGGAAAGGCGACGGCGAGATCACATATATTGGCAAACGTGCGGCGACCCTCGGCAAACGCAACGATGTCATTAAATTGACCTACAAGGACGGCCTTATGGTCGAGTTTGAGTTTGCCGATGACGGACTGCCCGTAAAGGCGATCTATAAAAGCGGCGGCGAAGACGACACCGATGAGATCAAGGAAGAAGACCGCTACGCGCAGTTCGTTGAGATCGACGGCATCAAAACGCCATTCATAATTGACCGCTTTACCAATGGCCAGCAGTCGTCGCGGATCAATTACCTGACCGTCGAATTTAATAAGAGCATTTCCGATTCGATCTTTGCAAAACCGTCAAACGCCAAAGACGCTAAAAAGGACATTAGGCTGTAAGGGTCGCGAAATCACCCGGTCAACGCTTCGATCGCTGTAGCAAAAAAGGCCTCGTATCTCTACGAAGCCTTTTTATTTATCGGCGAGTTGATCGCCCGATCACGTTGCGATCTACACGAATGCAAAATCGAACTGCCCTTGATGGACCGATTTGTCAGAAGTCACATCGACGTGACCTAGATGAGCTTCGATCTCCTCGAGCACTTCCCTTTCGGAACTGCGCAGCGATTTTGCGACTTCCGGATGCACACGCAGGGTGGTATGACGAACGTCTTCGACGTTTTTCGCCAAGCGACGGGCTTCGGCTAGTATCTCGTAGCAGACAGTCGTCGGCGACTTGACCCAACCCGAACCTTCGCAATAGTCACAGGGTGCACACATTGTGCGTTCGAGCGACTGCTTGACGCGTTTGCGGGTCATAATGATCAGCCCGAAATCGTTAAATGACAGCACCTTGGTCGGGGAGCGATCGGTCGAGAGTGCCTCTTGCAAAGCCTGCGAAACTTTATGCCGATTTCGACGATCATCCATATCGATCAGGTCAAGCACGATAATTCCGCCGAGGTCGCGAAGGCGTATTTGCCGTGCGATCTCATCGACCGCTTCCATATTGGTGCGGGTGATCGTGTCCTCGAGGCGAGCATTGCCCTTACCGACGAATTTGCCGGTATTGACATCGATCGCTACAAGGGCTTCAGTCTGGTTGATCACGAGATAACCACCACTCTTGAGCCAAACACGCGGCTTGAGAGCCTTTTCGATCTCTTCCTGTACGCCGTAATATTCCAGGATCGGCTCGTCACGCGTGTATAGCTTGACCTTGTTGACCGAACGCGGTTGGATCAGATTAATAAATTCGACGGTGCGGAGATATTCCTCTTCGCTATCGACGCGAATCGCCGTAAAATCATCCGAAAACTGATCGCGAAGAATACGCTGAACCAGGTCAAGGTCCTGATGGACAATGGCCGGTGAGCGCTTTTTCTCGGAATTCTTTTTGGATTCTGCCCACATCCTGGCCAGATACCGAGCGTCATTTCGCAGATCTTCTTCGGATATTCCGATGCCCGCCGTACGAACAATGAATCCACCGGACGGGATCTCGGCGTCCTGGCGAATGCGTTGGATCAGCGTGCGAAGCCGAGAGCGTTCGCTCGAAGATTCGATCTTGCGTGAAACGCCGAGATGCTCGATCGTCGGCATATAGACCAGATAGCGGCCCGGCAGAGCGATATGCGAAGTGATGCGAGCACCCTTTTTCGCGATCGGCTCTTTGGCGATCTGGACGAGTATCTCTTGGCCCTCCCGAAGAAGATCAGCGATCAGCGGCTGCGGTCGACCGCCCCGATCATTGCGATCATTGCGGTCATTACGCCCACGCCCTCCGCGATCATTTCGTTCGGTTCGTTCGCCACTCGGACGATCACCGGACGGACGATCACCAGTCGGACGTTCGCTACTCGGACGATCGGTCGGCGGACGATCATTGGACGGACGATCACCCGACGGACGGTCGGTCGGCGGTCGATCACTTGCGGGTCGGTCGGACGACTGCCGTTCCCGGCCCCGCCCTCCGCGTTTATTACGAGAGTCGCGGCCTCCACGGTCGTCAGCCGGACGTTCCCGATCGTCGGCGTTTACCGCTTGCGGCTCGGTGGCATCGCCGGAGGCGATCTCAACAATGGCCTCGACCGGCTCGACTGCTTCGGAAGCCTCGAAAGTCTCATCGACGTTTCCATCGACATCGTCGTTGGTGTCAGGTATCAACTCACCGTTTTCGTCCGTTTTTGGCTTTCCACTCCGACGGCGCCCACGTCCGCCGCGGCGGACGGCCATTTCGGCGGTATCGCCGGATTCCTTAACACTGGCTTCGGCGTCCTCAAGTTCATCTCCGTCCGTTTTCTTTTTCGCCTTCGGCTTGGAGAATTTACCCTTTGCGGCCGCACCACGCTTTGCCGGAGCCTTGCGTTTTGCGGCTGGCTTTTCATCTTTGGACTCAACCACGGCCTCGTCAGCCGCGTCTTCGATGATCGCCTCTACCGTGGGCTGCACTTCGACCTCAACCTTCGCCTTCGCCCTGGACTTGGTCTTGCTGCGTCCCTTAGCCGGTACGACGGGGGTTTCGTCGTCTTCGTCGGCGATCCGCTCGAACGTACTGGTCTCTGCCGTTACTGAGTCGATCAATGAACCGACCTCTGTGACATCGACGCTTTCCATATCAAACTCAATGGTTCGCACCTTGTGCTGGATCGCCTCCTGCATATAGGCATCCTTGAAGAGTTCGCCGGTACTCTCTTCGTCATCACTGATACGCTCAAAGCCGGCATTGTCATACTCGACTTCGAAAATGGGTTCGGCAGGCCGCATTTCCTCTTGTCGCGGTTGATCGTCACGATTGTCCCGGCCGTTGCGGCCTCGTCCACGGCCACGCCCACGTCCGCGGCCCTTTTCTTGTTCCCGATCCGATTCCGGTTCGCTCTCGTTTCGAGCATCATCTGATAGTTCAACCAAAATATCAGCACCGGTCTCCGCAAGCGGTTCCGCGATCTCCTGAACCGATTCCATCTGCTTTTCGCGTTCAATGCGGCTACGGTCGATCTGCTCGTTGGCCTCGCGCTTAGCTTCCTCCGGCGAAGCTTTCTTATTCTTTTCCATTACGACGCGTTCGATCTCCTCGTCTTCGTCGAAAAAGTCGGAAACATACAAGAACGCATCGCGTTCGAGCCCAATGTCGACAAACGCCGACTGCATACCGGGCAGGACCCGCATAACGCGGCCCTTATATACGTTACCGACGACACCCGAGTTTTCCTCGCCGCGTTCGATATAAAATTCTGTTACCTTTCCGTTATCCAGAATTGCGATCTTCTTTTCGCGTCCGTTGACGCTAACGATCATTTCTTTTGACATACAAACAAATACTTTCCTTAATTTGGATTACTATTTTGCCCGCAGTTACGTAGGTTAGAGCTTTGTCAGAGTATTGGATCGGATATAGACGCCGAGCTTACAGCTCGATCGGCAGAGCATAGACGCGTACTTTGGACTGATAGCTTGAGTATGGGAGTTGGTCCCAAATGGACAAGTATTGAATTAAGTTCACGCAGGAATCTCTGTTTAGAAAGGCATCCGCGGCCTTCCTCTATCGGGGAGCACCTATTTCACGTTAAATGAGATCGTGCTCGGACCCGCTAAAATCTTGAACTCGTTAATTACGAGTCGTCTTATAAAATCCTTCTGACGTTTGCTTGTCACCGCCGTAGCCTAAAAGACCAATACGGGCAAACCGAAATTATTATAAACGAATCCCAAAAGATAGTAAATGCAATTCGATGATTACTTTTTGAAGTTTGTTAGTCAAGATCATACCTGATCCCTCCATCTCAACACTTCTTCCCGAAGCAGAGGGTTTTGTTGGAAACTGCCCGTTTGACCGTGTGCCGCAGTTGCCCTCTGAATGTGCCAGTAACTTAGTCCAAGCTTGCCGACAGCACGCAAATAATGGCTGCGAGCTCGAAACTTGCCGCCAAATAGACCACTGATCAGCCAACCCGAACTCTTGAATGCGGAAGTGACGGTTTCGCCGAGTTCAGTTGAGATCAAACCGCGGGCAATATCAATAGCAAGCATTTCCTTTAGTATCTTGTTTTGGCGGTGCATAACCCACAGAGCGAAGCCGGCGATGATCAGAAAGAACGGTATCTCCAGGATCAGATAGCCGACTAAAAAGCCCTGAAATCCACCGATAACAGCCATTCCATTCCAGATAGCGTGGAGCGTGACCGCTCCAATATACCCGACTAGCGGCATTAATATCCGAACAAATTTGTTATGTGACTCGCGAGCGATGCCGCAACCGATTCCGGTCATTGCAGTGAATGACACGTGCGCGAACGGCGACAAGATACCTCGCATAAAAAAGATCACGGCCAAAGCCCCAAAGCCGCCACCGCCCAACGCCCTGCCGTAGTAGAGAACATTTTCAACCGTGGCAAAGCCGAGGGCGATCACACCGGCAAACACGATCCCGTCAAGTATATCGTCAAAATATTTACGGAAAAAGATCAGCAATATGACGAGGCCTATTCCCTTTGACCCTTCTTCGAAGACCGGCGCCGATATGACCGCACCGACGACCTGACCTGCCTCCGGCGAGACCGCGGCACCGACCGCGACGCCGAAAAAGGTGTTTACGACAAAGGAGACAATTACGGCGACCAGTGCCCCCCACGCGAATGCCAGAGCAAGTAGCCAGATCGGTTCGGGATCGTAGCGGTCGAGCCACACCAGCGGGATGATATAGATGATCGCGGGGACAAAGGCTACGACTGACGCTATGACGGCTGGTACCACCCCGACGCTTAGAAACATAATGGCCGCGACGATCAGCATCATAAACGCGATCGCGAAGATCGTGACGCCGATACCGATGTATTTGCCGGTCTTTTTCTCGTTCGGATCAACGACCACGCGGCCCAGGCCAAGATTAGTGATGGAATTTTGTAAATTGACCGGACCGGTCGCGGCTAGTTGGCTAAACTGCTGCACCTGCAGATCACGATAGTTTTCAGCCGACGGTGCTATGTCGGCTACTCCGTCACATTCGATACGCACTACACCGGTCACGCCGTTCTTACCAAATTGAATTCGATCGCCGGATGTGAGTTTGGACGATCCGACCGGTATGCCGTTCAGGATCGTACCGTTGGTGCTCCGGTTGTCAGTGAGAAAAAAGCCGTCGACCTTGGATTCTATAAAAGCGTGTTGTTTCGACGCGATCCGCTCGCTGAGAGGATCGAATCGTACACTGCAGGTTTCACCGCGGCCAATGGTTAAAAAGCCGTTTTCCAGATCAAATACCTGTCCGGCCAAGGACCCGCTCTCAATCGCTAGGTGGAGTTTCATAGCATCATATTAAGTACAAAAAGCCCAAAGTCAAGCTAATTGCCTGACTTTGGGCTCTTAAAGATCCAAAGCGATTATTACGGCTGTACAGAGGACGGCGATGGGATATCTCCCGTCTGGCCGAAAAGTCGGGCGTAGAAACCGCCGTTTGTACTATTTAGACGATACCAAACACTCGTGCTAGGTCTGAAGACAGCAATGTCCGCTTTGGAATCACCGTCGTAGTCTGCGGGAATCGGAACATCTTCGGCGATGCCGAAGTTAAAGGCCGAAAATGTCTGAGTGGAGGGATCAAGCATATACCACGTTCCGTTCGAGGGGCGGTAAACCGTAAAGTCCGACACGCCGTTGCCGTCGAAGTCACCACTGACGGGCTTGTCGCCGTTGGTTCCGAAGGCTCGATACAGCGGGATCGATGACGAACTCTGGCTTACATACCAAACGCCGTTCGACGGCCGCCATACGGCTATATCGATCTTGCCGTCGCCTTCGAAATCGCCTACGACCGGCTTATCACCACTTACGCCCCACTGCATTGCCTTGAATCCAAGTGTGCTCTGCTGGATATACCAAATTCCGGTTGATGGCCGCCACACGGCCAAGTCCGTTTTGCCGTCGGCGTCATAGTCGCCAGCGACGGGAATATCCGTACTCAAGCCAAACTTCATCGCCAAGAAATTGCCCGGATCACTGCTGCGGCGAATCCACCAGGTGCCCGTCGAAGGACGAAATATCGCAATGTCCGTCTTGCCGTCGCCGTCATAATCGCCCGGTTCCAAAACATCAGTCCCGAAACCAAATCCAACGGCCGAGGCCGTGCTGTCAGAACTATTCTCAATACTCCAGAGGGTGCCGGAGGGCGAAAATACCGATAGGTCGGTCTTGCCGTCGCCGTCGAAATCAGAAACACGATTCTTTACCGGTGACGTGACTGCACTTGCGTCAAGCACGAGCAGGCCGTTGGCCAGATCTCCCGCCAGGATCTTATCGGAACCAAGGAACGGATAGACTGCCCAGTTACCGTCATAGCTCGTCGGCAGCAGATTCTGTCGCGAGTCCGAACCGCAGACCATATCCCAGGGCTCAGCATCCAAGAGAGCTTGTTTCTCCTCTGCCGGAGGTGCGAAGACCGCCGGGTATGTGTCGTACTGGCCGACACGGATCGGTGTGCTCGGATTTGAAAGGTCAAAAACCTGAATTCCCGCTTGATACCACGAAATATAAAGTCGATTGCCCATCACGACCGGGTTATGCGGCGTGACCGCGTTGATCGACAATGCGTTCATCCCTACCGAATTGACGAGCAATGGCGTTGCCGGGTTTTCGATATTATATGTTCTGAGATCACCGTTCCCGTTACTCGTCTCACGACAACTGTAAAGGTACTTCCCGTCCTCACTCGTCCAACTGCTATGCATACTGTTGCCCGCAGTTACCCCGGATTGATCGTCAATGAATCCAAGCAGTTGCGGCGGCGTATTTGCTACGTTGGCGATGTTGTAGATCTCGGTTCGGCCTCGTTGGCTCGAACTTCCCCATCCGGACGTAAACATTCGGTCGCCGCGAATGTGCATCGCGTGTACCCAGATCGGTTCCGTGGGATTGAGGTCCCGAATAAAAACCGGATTTGCCGGATTTGTGATGTCGATGAATTTTAAGATCTTGCTGGAAAAGCCATTGAAGTTCTCGATCAGGATCTCAGACCCCATCTGATTTATCACCATCATTTCGTGGATCGAGTTATGTCCGTTACCGGTAGCAGAATTGACGATCCCCAACAACTGCGGCGAGTATGGGTTGGTCAGATCCACGATATGCACACCGCCGCCGTTGCCACTACCAAAATAGCCTCGTGTACCGATGACGATCGCTTCTAAAAACTGTTGGTTAGATCCGGGATTATACCAACTCGCCAGTTTCGGAGCGTCGGGGTTGGAAATGTCGTATATAAAAGCTCCGCGGCAATTGTAGCTACCCTGCACGGCAATATTGCCATCGGCATAAATATCCGCAAATTTCAGATTAGACGAACTACCGCAAGTTGGCGTGATCTGCGATCGAAGCCGAACTTTCTGCGCCGAAACCGACGTGCTAAACGCTGCCGTCATTACGATGGCGCATAGCGAAAACGCAAGTCCGCTCATAATTGCTGTATATCTATCTCTCATTAACATCTCCCGATCTCAGTATGCCTTTACGAAAATTATCTATAACTTTTACTCCGAAATGTCTGTGATTGCAAACCAGATCGCCGGCCTCACATCCGCTGTTACGAATATGAGGCCGGCATAAACCGTTCAAAAGTTTTGACTACGAAGCAAAGCGTTCGGCTTCGCGCATCACCAATTCAAAGGTGCCCGGTCCGGCTTTGCTAAACCGCCGATTTCGATTGAGCGAAACCGCGATCGAGATCGTCGGATTATTGCCCTTAAAACGCATTCCACCGGCAACGAGGAGATTATACAACTCGTTAACGTGAAGCGGTTGGCCGGATTCGCGGAGCAACAGAGTACAGGCCTGTGTGATGGTCAGGTCGCTAAAACGCTGACTCAGCGGGGCCGAATTATGAACGATCGACGGGATCCCGCGATGCTGATTGATATACGATACTGATCCGCCAAAGCGGCGGCCATTGATTTCGGTCGGGTCCACACGTCCAATGTAACTATCACGCGGTTCCGGCCTTATCTCGTATTCATCGTCCATTTTGATGGTCCGCGGAGCGTGAAGCCCTCGATTGCCGGAGCGCATCGTGACCAAAAGGCTGTCTATCGCAGATTCGGTCTGCGAGGCACTATTTTCGAGTGCAGTGATCTCCTGACGCAGAAGATCGACCTCGACCTCGGCCTCGCGCAGGCGAGCCATCAGACGATTTTGGGCGTTTCGGGTTTGCCGCAGACTTTGCTCAAGTGTAGAAATTAGATTTTCGTCCAGCATATTACGCAGATCGGGCTAAAACTCGGTAGTGTATGGTTGTCGGGAGTTTGTGCTCCCAAGGTCTCTGATCCCTAGCTATTTCGGTCGATCACAAAATTCGGAATTCCTTCCAAAGCAACACGATACTCGGTTTCCGTAAAAACATCAAGGTTTTTTCTTGCGGCGTCGGCAAACTCCTTTGCACGCTCGCGAATCTGGCCGATTATTCCCCGTACGTCGAGCAATTCGCGAATGTCATCGCGTGATATCTCGTTATATGCTCCCGTCAGCATCACATCCTCCAATTTTGGCCGTAGTGACGGTTCGCTCTGCAGTAAATAGATCAGCGGCAACGTAACTTTACCTTCTAAAAGGTCGGTCCCTGCCGCCTTTCCGAGATTCTCAGCCTCCGATGTGAGGTCAAGAATATCGTCGGCGAGTTGAAACGCGATTCCCAGATTCATACCGTAATCGCGGAGTGCGTGCTGTTGCTCTAGGGTAGAACCGGCCAGTATGGCTCCGATCTCGGCACAAGCCGAAAACAGGAATGCGGTTTTTCGCTTTAGTATGTCGAAATAGTCAGATTCACTTATATCGAGGCGACCGATCATTGTCAGTTGGATTAGTTCGCCCTCGGTCATCTTGCGGGTCAATCGCGTCAGAATGTCGAGGATCTCGAGCGATCTTTCCTGCAGTGAGGTCTCAAACGCCGACATATACAGCCAATCGCCCATAAGGACGGCGGTTTGATTCCCGAATCTGGCGTTTACCGACGCACGATTGCGGCGAAGGTCGGCGTTATCAATTATGTCGTCGTGAACGAGTGTCGCCGTGTGGAGCATCTCCATAACGGTCGCCAGACTTATGACATTTTTACCCGCAGTCGCACCCCCGCACGCACCACTTGCGAGTATCAGCAAAGCGGGACGTACACGTTTGCCGCCCGACGCCCGAAGATAATCACCCAGATAATTGACCACCTGAATATTGGACTGGACCTGCCGCTCGTACTCAGCCTCGACGAGGCTCATTTCATTAGCGATCAGCCCAAAGATCTTGGAAGCCTTGGCTTGGGTAAGCAATTCTTTTTTTGCTGACGCGAATGTTTGCATCTATCAAATCCGGGTAGTTTTAACGGAAACGTTCATTTGGCCGACTTCTTATTCCTCGTCCAAATCTTCCGATCTAATCACCACTAACGTACTTCGACTGTATCAGATTTCGGTCGACAGTTCCCCAGTACCGCGAGTCGGACGAATTGTCCCTGTTGTCACCCATTACAAAATAACTTTCTGGTTCGACCGTAATGGGCGGAAATGTCTGGTCATTCTGATTAAATCTCGTATCTACATACGATTCGTCAAATGGCGTGTCGTTGATGAAAACTCTCCCGTCGCGGATACCTATCCGTTCGGAAGGCAATCCGACAACACGTTTGATATAGAATTTGCTCGGATCTTTGGGGTACTTGAACAAAATGATATCGCCCCGTTCGAGCTTTGAAATATTCGAAGAAAACCGCAATCTGTCTCCGTCTTTTATCGTCGGCGTCATCGAGACGCCCTCAAAAATAACGGGTCTCACGCAACTAACCAGCAAGAAGCCAAAAAACACTACGATCAAATAAGCCCTTGGCCCCATAGTCGGTATAAACTAATTGCTGCGGAAATTATCAAACGTCATATCGATGCCAAAGTCGTTTCCTTTCAGAGCGGCAATCGTTTCCTGCAGGGTATCGCGATCCTTGCCCGACACGCGTACGGTCTCGCCCTGGATCGACGCCTGGACCTTGAGTTTAGCGTCCTTAATATACTTAACGACCTCTTTGGCCTTTTCGATAGGGATTCCCTGCTGTACCTTCACCAATTGGCGAACAGTCCCGCCCGCCGCCGCTTCGATAGTTTGATAATCGAGGGCCTTGAGCGAGATCCCACGTTTGAGCAACTTACTCTGGAGGATGTCATTCATATTACGCAGACGCGTCTCGTCTTCGGCGGTCATGATGAGATCTTTGTCCTTTAGCTCGACAGCAGCCTTGCTACCCTTAAAATCAAATCGCTGCGAGATCTCTTTCCCGGTTTGATTTAACGCATTTGTGAGCTCGGCGTAGTCGGTCTTAGAAACGATATCAAATGAATTTTCTTTTGCCATAAACTAATCTTACACGCGAGTAACGATAATCCGCACCGCGCACCTCCGATCTATCGATCGCCCAAAACAACCTTCCTCAAGTGCATCTATTGCAAAACAAATGCGAGGATGCGGGCGGTGATAACTATCTTGTCCCAAACATTGTTAAAGTGGGACAACAAGTGGGACAACTTAACTTATGCAAATAAATAGATTATACGTTTTGTCCCACTGTCCCACGTTTTTTACAAACGCGTGCTGAGTAACACATTTGTTTTATCACGGCGAACTTATGTATAAATTATAACACGGCTTACCGTTCGTCGCGAATCGATCCATTGCCAAATTTATCCGTTTTTAAGCCGAATAGATCGATAAAATTCGCCGTAGTTCGTTCTCCAAGTTCCAAAACGCCAACTCCATACATTTCGGCCAGAAACTTTGCGGTGTGAACCACATAACTCGGTTCATTACGTTTTCCGCGGAAAGGGATCGGCGTAAGAAACGGACAATCGGTCTCGATCAGCAAGCGGTCAAGCGGTACAACGCGAGCCGAATCGCGGAGATTCTCGGCCTTCTTAAACGTCACGTTACCGGCAAACGAGATCATAAATCCGACCTTCATCAGATCCTCGGCCATCCGCGGCGTTCCGCCAAAACAGTGCATAATGCCGCGAAAACCGTCCCAAGAGCATTCCTCGGTCAGGATCTCGACTGTCTGATCATCAGCATCGCGGCTGTGAATGATTATCGGCAAAGCCAGTTCCCGTGCGGTACGAATCTGCCGTCGAAATACGTCGATCTGGACTTCACGCGGGCTGTGGTCGTAGTAATAGTCAAGTCCGATCTCGCCCCACGCAATTACCTTATCGCTCTTGGTAAGTTCGACAAGATGTTCTTCCGCCTTGTCGTCATAAAGTTTTGCATCGTGCGGGTGCACGCCGACCGCAGCGTACACATTATCGTATTTCTCAGCCACCGCAACAGCCCTTCGAAAATCATCGGAATGCGGATCACCCGTTCCGATATTCAGCATCGCCGCAACGCCCGCATCTCTGGCCCTTTGGACGACCTCATCACGGTCCGCGTCAAACGAGTCGCCGTCGATGTGACAGTGAGAATCGACAAATGTCATTTAAGCCGTGCTCCGACCTCAACGTCCTCCAGAAATGCCGCGAGTGCGGGTTTTGGGCCCGAATTATCTTCGAGGCTTGCCGCACAGATCATTCCCTGCGACTCCAGGCCGCGCATCATTCGGGGTTTTAGGTTAGCGACGACGACGACTTTACGACCGATCAGTGCTTCAGGTTCGTAGTATTCCGCGAGGCCCGCAAGTATCTGTCGAGGCTTTTCTTCGCCAAGGTCGATCTCAAAACGCAGGAGTTTGTCGGCCTTCGGGATCCGCTCGCAGACCTTTACTTCCCCGACTCGAAGATCGACCTTAAGAAAGTCGTCGATGGTGATGAAACGGTCATTTGTCATTTGTTCTTCGTCCTTTTTCACCGGGACATTGGATGGATCGGAAACTAATGACGAAGGACTACTGACTATTGACTCATTGATTTCGTTCATAACTTTATTTTTATCAATTCTCGGAAATACGCCGACGGTTTCGCCGATCTTGGTTCCGGCGGCAAGTTCGCCCCATTTGAGGTTGGCCGGATCGAGCGTGGCGATATCGTCGCTGAGACCGATCTGGCTATAAATATTCTTTGACGCCTCGGGCATCACCGGATAAAGCTCGACGCATAGCCAGCGAAGCGTTTCGCACGCCCCGTATAGCACGGCGTTAAGCGTTTCCGCTTGGTTGTCGTCCTTGATCAGGTTCCAGGGCTTTGAGTCCGAGATGAGCTTATCGACGCGGGCAATGACCGTCCAAATCGTCTCAAGCCCTAGACTGAACTCGAATTTGTCGAAACGCCGCATAAAATCGTCCCGAGCGTGTTCGACTGCCGCCGCGAGTTCGTATCCGTCAGCATCCACGCCGACGCCTTCAGCGTGCGTGCGGTTTTCATCGGCGATCGTACCGCTCGGGATCAGGCCTTCGCGATACTTGGTGATCATCGAAAATGTTCGGCTCGCGAGATTCCCGAGTCCGCTTGCGAGATCAGCATTTGCTCGTTCGATCAGGTTTTCATAGCCGAACTTGCCGTCCTGCCCGAAGACCATCTCGCGGAGCAAAAAGTAACGCAACGCGTCTACTTGAAAATGCTTGTGCAGAACATCTACTTCGATCACGTTGCCGATCGTCTTGCCCATTTTGCGGCCATCGGCATCGAGCCACATACCGTGGGCAAAAACGCTTGCCGGTAGCGAAAGTCCGGCCGCCTTAAGAAATGAAAACCAGTAAACCGTGTGGAAACGAAGAATGTCCTTTCCAACAAGGTGCGTTCCCGGCCATAACCTTTCGAAACCTGTTCTTTCTTCATTACCGTACCCGAGTGCGGTGATGTAATTCGATAGTGCGTCCAACCAAACATACATTACGTGTGCGTCGTCATCCGGAACGGGAACGCCCCACGAAACCGCTGTTTTCTGTCGGCTGATGGATAGGTCCTGAAGGCCGCTTCGTATAAACGATATCACCTCGTTCCGTCGCCCTTCGGGGCGAACACGGTTGACGTCATGCTCAATCGTTTCGATCAGCCATTCATCGTAATCCGAAAGTCGAAAAAAGTAGCTTTCCTCAGCCACTTTATCGAGCGGACGCTCGTGGATGAGGCAATTCGGGACGTCCGAGCCGTCGGGCGTCACATATTGTTCCTCGGTCTTAAATTCAGCACACGGAGCACAGAACCAGCCTTCGTAAAAGCCCTTATAGATCGTGTCATTGCCTTTAGGCGTCTTATTTTTAGCGATCTCACGCCACAGATGCTGCGCCCCTTGGTAATGAAACGCCTCGGTCGTACGCATAAATACGTCGTAACCGCCATTGTCCGTATCGAGTCGAAACTCGCGAAACATCCGCTGCAGTTCGCCGGCGATGAGGTCCACCTGTTCCTTCGGCGTTCGGCCATTTTTCTCGGCTGCCCGCTGAATATTGATCCCGTGCTCGTCGGTTCCGGTTAGAAAATACGTATCAAAACCGCGCTGTTTTTTATATCGGCGGATCGCATCGGCCACGATCGTCGTATACAGATGGCCGAGGTGCGGTAGGCTGTTCGCATAGTAAATGGGCGTTGTTATATAGAAACTTTGTGTCATCTTAAAACATAAAAGTGTAGCGTGTAAGACGAAATATATCCACACGCTACACTCTGCAATCCAGGTACGCAGTTACTTAGTGAACCGCTTCTTATCCGCCGCCGAAAACTCGTCGGTGTCGTTATATCTCGGCATTGTCGGCGAATTTGCGAGTTTCAATCCGATCGCGAGGGCAAATTCCGATTCCTGGACCATAGCGGATACGTCCCACCAATCGTGGAATTCGTCGGTCACCTGATGATAATGCGTCGAATTGTATCCGTTAAAGAAGCTTGCCGCTTCGGCTCTAAGCGGTTTTAGAAATTTATCGCCGTGCTGCAGTGAGACCGCGGGCACGCCGACCTTGGCGAAAGGAAAATGATCCGAGCGGAAGAAAAATCCCTGTTCGGGCTGCATATCGGCCTCGACCGTCAATTTACGCTCTGCCGCAGCCTCATTAATTACCGAGATCATTGACGAACGCTCGGCGCCGAGCGGCATAAAGTCAGAGACCTTGCCGAAGAAATTTACGCCGTCGATATTGACGTTGGCGGCAGTTTTATCAATCGGTACCAGCGGATGCTTTGAATAATATTCGGCCCCAAGCAAGCCTTGCTCCTCGGCCGTCGGAAAAAAGAACATAATTGACCGTTTCGGCCGTTCTTTCTTAGGCAGTTTCGCGATGACATCTGCAATGCCGAGTATAGCCGCGACTCCGGATGCGTTGTCGTAGGCTCCGTTATAGATCTTGTCGCCGCTGGCATTTGGCTCGCCGATACCGAGGTGATCCCAGTGTCCGGAATAGATAACAAATTCGCTCTTTAGTTTTGAATCTGTTCCGTCGACGATGCCGGCGACATTGGGCGAATCAAAGGTCTTCATCTGACTGTTCAACTCCAGTTTGGCCGTGACACCCGTTTTAACCGGTTTGAAGTCACGCGTGCGGGCCGCCGCACTCAACTTCGTCAGATCGAATCCTGCCGAGCCAAGTATCCGAGATGCCGCATCCTCTGTCGCCCAGCCCTTAAACTGCAAATACGGCGACTTGTCACCGGCCTTACGAGCGATCTCGTATCGCCAATTGCCGTTCGACGTGCGAACAACATTCCAACCATAACCGGCCGAACCCGTCGTGTGCACCAGTATTACGCCCGCCGCACCCCTGCGTGCGGCTTCCTCAAATTTGTATGTCCAACGGCCGAAATACGTCAGGGCCTTTCCACCAAAAAGGTCCGGCTCTCCGGCCGATGCCGGCGGGTCATTGACCAGTATCATCAATATTTTGCCCTTGTAATCGGCCTCGCCGCCCTTATAGTCGTTCCACTTGTACAACGGAGCATCTATGCCATAACCGACAAAGACTATCTCAGATTCGACCAATATTCTTTCGGCTTGGGCTCCGGTGGTAGCAACAAAATCATCGCCAAATTTGTAGTCGGTCACGCCATTTTTACCCGCAACGGCCAATTTTGTATTTGGATCAGCTTTTAGGCCTGCGAGAGTGACATTCTGAAAGTAGCTGCCCTTATTCGCCGGTTTCACGCCGCCGGCCTTGAGCTGATCCGCGATATATTGCGCCGCCCGCTTGCCGCCGTCTGTTCCGGGCCCGCGGCCTTCGAAATCGTCGGCCGAGAGACGCTTTACTCGCTGAATCATCCTTTTCGCGTCAAACGAAGCCGTGCGATCCTGTGCCAATGCGGCCGTTGCTACAAACGAAATGATCAGTAAACCTGATAAAACTTTTTTCATATTGCTATCCCTTGATCAATGACATTGCCTCGGCACGCGTCCGCGGATCCTTTCTAAATCCGCCGAGGACTGCGGACGTAATGGTGATCGCACCCGGCTTTTTCACACCGCGGAGCGTCATACACGTATGTTCAGCCTCGATCACGACCATCACGCCGATCGGGTCGAGTGCATCGTACAGTGTCTGAGCGATCTGCTGTGTGAGACGCTCTTGGACCTGCAACCGCCGGGCAAATATTTCGGCGATCCGCGCGAGCTTCGAAAGCCCTACGATCCGGCCGCCCTTCGGAATGTAAGCGATGTGGCATTTGCCTACGAAGGGGGCAAGGTGATGCTCACAGACCGACGCTATGGTTATGTCCTTAACGATGACCATTTCGTCGTGCGAATCGCCCGGCAGAGCCTGAATATGTGATTTGGCGTCCTGCCACATACCATCGGTCAACTCCGCGTAGAAATCAGCGACGCGGGCCGGCGTTTTCTGCAGGCCTTCCCGATCCGGGTCTTCGCCCATTCCTTCTAACATCAGCCGAACTCCGTCAGCGATCTTTTTTAAGTCGACCTTGCCGGTCGTTTCATTAGACATAATTTAACTTCCTAGGCAACTGCCTTTTCCGAAATGCCGTATTCGGCAAACTGCGAAACTGCTGCTTCGCGAACAGAGTGAAATGTCGTTTTATGCTCAGTTGCTGCCGCTTTGACCTGATCGTATTCCGGCATTATATTGACGACACGGCCCTTGTGTCTAGCAATCTTGATATCGATATCGCCATAAACAGTAGCGACCGTTATCGTCTTGCGCTCGAGGCACTCGCGTTCGACGCTGCGGACGCGGATACCGATGGTGGTCGTTTCATTGTAAAGAAGTTCGGTGAGTGAACGCCGATGCTCGCGATCGCAAAGGATCGACACCATCGTGGCAGGACGGTTCTTTTTCATCTGGATCGGCGTAAACCAACAGTCCAGTGCCCCGATCTCGAAAACTCGCTCCATCACATATCCGAGGATCTGGGGCGAAATATCGTCGATATTCGTTTCGATCACCAATAATTCATCGGTCGCGCCCGACTCTCCCGTCGACGCAACTTCAGAGTCGCCGACCATTATCCGCAAGGCGTTCGGAAACCCTTCGTATTGCCGCGTCCCCGCTCCATAAGCGGTGACCGCAACCGACATTTCCGGCACCCGACCGTAGGTGTCACAGACCGTCGAGATGATCGCGGCTCCGGTTGGCGTCATAAGTTCGCCTTCGATCTCGGTCGAGTAGATCGGCACTCCGGTCAGAAGTTCGGCAACTGCCGGCGGCGGGATCGGAAATTTTCCGTGGGCCATCTGTGCAAATCCGCTGCCAACGTGGACCTTCGAGCACGTAAATCGCTCGATCCCCAACATTTCAAACCCAATGCACGAGCCCACTACATCCACGATCGCGTCCATCGCCCCGACCTCGTGAAAGTGAACCTTTCCGACTTCGATGCCGTGGATCTTTGCTTCGGCCTCTGCAAGCCGTGTAAAGATCGCCCTCGAACGCGATTTGACCGAATCTGAAAGATCGGTACGGTCTATAATATCGACGATATTGTGCAAGTGACGATGAACGTGTTCGTGCGGCACCCTTACATCAACGTGCGTCGATGTTATCCCCGAACGGTCGACGGTCGAAACCTCTATATCAAATTCCGAGATCTGTAATTTACGAAGTTCCGTCTTCAGACCCTCAGCGTGCACGCCTGCGGCTATTAATGCCCCAAGGATCATATTTCCGCTTGCGCCGGCAAAACAATCAAAATATAGTGTTCGCATAAAGATACGAGTTTAGCCGTTTCGGACTAAAACAAAAAGTTAAATGAGCTGGTTATGCTACAAAACTAATTATTGCGGCCGTCCGCCAAGGAGTTGTGATTACGATGAAAATGACGCTTAGAACTTTCGCTATATTTTCAATTATCCTTACGCTATCTACGGTAGGGCTGGCCGATATTCGTATTAGGTTTGCACGCGGCCGAACATCGGCGACCGTTACGGGTTCGGTCCGAGCAGGCGGGCGCGTATGCTATGTGGCCGGCGCCCGGCGCGGACAAACCGTAAACGGCGTGTTGAGTTCACGCTCCGGAAAGGTCATTTTTTTCGAGTCCGGTGAGACGAGCTATTCATTTGTAGTTGAGCGAAACGGCGACCAATCGCTGTGCGTCGACAACCTCGGGCGTGCCACCACCTACACGATGACGGTTTCGATCCAATAGCGTCGCTTATGCGGCCTTTTGCCTTCATTCCGTTCAAATGGATATAATTACCGTTTTATCTAGTTGGGGTAATTTGAACGTAATGACAATAACCGAAATAGTTGAACTGCTCAAAGCCACGGTTCGAGACGCGGCGAAAGCCGAATTTGGCATCGATCTGGATCAGATCGTCGTGGAGTTGCCGCCAAAAACGGAATTTGGCGATTTTGCATTCCCTGCGGCGTTTGAGCTAGCAAAACAGATCAAGCAATCGACCGGCGAAAAGCAGAATCCGCGAAACATCGCTGAGTCGCTGCGTACAAAGCTCGATTCCGTCGATATTGTCTGTAATGTCCAGGTCGCCGGGGCCGGCTATCTCAATGTCTTCATCGATCGTAGCAAGTTTATCGCCGACAATCTCGGATCCGATCCGCTACCATCGACGGTCAAAGCCACGGACGAAAACTCCCCGAAGGTCTGCGTCGAACATACTTCGGTAAATCCGAATAAGGCCGCTCATATCGGCCACGTACGAAATTCGGTGATCGGCGACACGTTTCAACGCATACTGAAAGCAACCGGAAAACGTGTCGAAGTTCAGAATTACATCGACAACACAGGCGTCCAGGTGGCAGACGTGGTCGTCGGCTTTATCTACATCGAGAACCGCGATCTGGAGTCGATCAAGGCTCTTGACGCCGATCTGACTGCCGCGGGTAAGAGTTTTGATTACTATTGCTGGGACCTTTACGCCAAAGTCGGCCACGCATATCTAGCTGACGAAGACCTGAAAGCAAAACGTGCGGAAGTGCTTCACGCGGTAGAGGCGGGCGACAACGTAACCGCTGAACTCGCTGATTATGTCGCCACACGAAATGTGCGGTGCATTCTCGACACGATGGAACGACTTTCGATCCGCTACGACCTTTTGCCGCGTGAATCCGAGATATTGCACCTCCAATTTTGGGATAAGGCATTTGAGCAGATGAAAAAGCTCGGCGTGATCCACTTTGAAGCCGAGGGCAAACACGCCGGTTGTTGGGTTATGCCGTGGGAATCGCACACCGCCAGCGACGATCATGAAGCCGACAAGATCCTCGTCCGTTCAAACGGCACCGTGACCTACACCGGCAAGGACATCGCCTATCAAATGTGGAAACTCGGTATCCTCGGGCTTGATTTCAACTATCGCAAGTTTCACACCTACTCAAACGGCCAGGAAGTAGCGATCACGACCGCGGACACGGGCGATGCAAGCATCGAAACGAAATTCGGCGGCGGCGAAACGATCTATAACGTCATCGACACTCGCCAATCGTATCCGCAAGAGGTCGTCAAGAAAGGTGTTGCCGCGATCTCGCCCGAGCGTGGCGAACAGGCAAGCGTTCATCTTGCGTATGAAATGGTTGCGCTCTCGCCCGCCGCGGCACAGGAACTTGGCTTTGTACTGTCTGACGAAGATCGCAAAAGGCCTTTCATCGAAATGAGCGGCCGCAAGGGTCTCGGCGTCAAGGCCGATGACCTGATCGACCGTCTTGAAGCAAACGCCCTGGCCGAAGTCGAATCGCGTCATCCCGAACTGCCGTCAATTGAGAAAATTGAGATCGCCCATCAACTCGCGGTCGGGGCTTTGCGCTATTTTCTACTCAAATTCACTCGAAATACGGTCATCATCTTCGACTTTAAGGAAGCCCTGTCATTCGAGGGTGAAACGGGATGTTTCTGTCAATATTCGGCCGTTCGGGCCAATTCAATTTTCAGAAAGCTCGCGGATATCGGCGAGACTCTCGAAGATTGCCGCAAACGCCTAGTATCGGCCGACACGCTCGACGCAATTCTCGCGGCCGATCCGGCCAGCGATATCTGGTCGATGGCGATACTTGCCTCCCGGCTTGAGGAAACCGTAAATCAGGCGTCCGCCGCCAACGAACCAGCGATACTTGCGAAATATACGTTTTCGCTCGCAAAGGCATTTAACCTCTTCTACCACAATCACAAGATCCTGATCGAGCCCGATCCGCTCAAACGCGCCGTTCTCGTTGTCGTCGCCGATATGGCCCGAAGATCGCTGACCGCGGCGCTTGCCACGCTCGGCATCGAGGTGCCTGAGAAGATGTAGGTTGACAGCCTGTTCGGTTTTCGTTCTAATAGATTTCAATGTTTGAGACACGTATCAAAAGCAACGCGATTTCGGCCAAGTATTCTTGGTGGTGGTATAGCTCGGCGTTTTGCGGGTCTTGAGCGACAGCATTCGCTCGACATTAGACATCGTTTGCGCCGCTTGAGTTGATCGCTCAGGCGGCGTTTTTGATTGTGGAATTAACTCTTGGGACACAGAAATTGCAGCGAAAAGCAATTATTGTCCAATTATATTGATCGCCAATAGCGTCCGGCTTAGTCGAAAGTTTGATCGATCATTTCTACTAGCGAAGGCTAGTGGCAACTTATGAAAACCATCGCAAATAGAACAAAGGTCATACCGGTCGTCGCGACGATGCCCGCCGATCTGCTGACGCCTTTGGCCGTATATTTGAAACTTGCAGACGGAGCGGCAAATTCTTTTCTGCTTGAATCGGTCGAAGGCGGGCGCAACCTTGCACGATATTCCTTTATCGGTGCCGGTGCGAATCGTGTGATGACCGGCGAGGTGTTTGCCGAGCTAAGGGAGCATTTCGCGGAGTACTTCGCCGATCCCGACTCGGAACTTCCGCCATTTATCGGCGGGGCGATCGGCTATCTCGGATTCGAATGCTGCGAATGGTTCGAGCCGACGCTTACCAGCGATCGAGAGAAGGACGCGGCGATGATGATATACGACACAGTCGTCGCATTCGATCACGCAAAGCAGATCGTCAAGATCATCTCTTTGGACTTTGAGGGCGAACCGGCGACGGCTCAACAGCGGAACTCGGAGCTACGTGTCCGTCTGGAAGATCCGAGTTTGCCGAACTGGCCGCCCGTTTACGCAGGCCGTTCTGACGCTGATATTGTAACACCGACGTCCAATTGGGAACGCGAGGCGTTTGAAAACGCTGTCACCGAGATCAAAGAGCTGATCAACGCCGGCGAATGTTATCAGGCAGTGATGTCGCAATGCTTTTCGCGGCCGACATCGGCAAATGCCGTCGCGATCTATCGGGCGATCAGGTCGATCAACCCTTCGCCGTATATGTTTTTGCTCGATATGGGCCATAAACAGGTGATAGGAGCGTCGCCAGAGATGCTAGTGCGATGCGAGGATCGCAAACTCCAATATCGGCCGATCGCCGGCACTCGGCCGCGTGGCAGAACAACTGCCGAGGACGCCGTACTGGCCGACGAAATGCGTCGCGATGCGAAAGAGGTCGCCGAGCACCTTATGCTGGTCGATCTCGGCCGAAACGATCTTGGCCGCGTCGCGGAATTTGGGTCAGTGAAGGTCGATACATTGATGTCGGTCGAGAAATACTCGCACGTACAGCATCTGGTCAGTGCCCTTTCAGCGAATTTAAGAGATGGGCTTGATCGTTTTGACGCTCTCGCGGCCTGCTTCCCCGCCGGGACCGTTTCGGGTGCGCCGAAAGTACGTGCGATCGAGATCATTCGTAAACTCGAGCCGACATCTCGCGGTGTTTACGCGGGGGCGGTCGGTTACTTTGACTATGCGGGCAATATGGACACTTGCATCGCGATCCGCACTATGGTTTTAGAAAATGGCATCGCAAAGATCCAGGCCGGTGCCGGCATCGTCGCCGATTCCGTTCCATCGTCGGAGTTTGACGAGACTGTCAACAAGGCAAAAGTCCTCCAGCGTGCCATCGATATCGCCGAGAGCGGTAAATTGTAATTATGAGCGAGATATTAAAGCACTATACCAACGAATTTCGCTCCGGCCGGGACGTGTCGCCGTATGACGCCGAGGTAGTTTTTGACGAACTCGTCACAAGCATGAACGAAGACGGCCTCACCGGATTACTGGACGCGTGGTCGCGAAAGGGCACGACCGAGGATGAGCTTTTCCGCTTTGCATCGATAATGCGTGGACGAATGAAGCCGCTCGAACACCAGAGTGCCGCTGTTACGGACATAGTCGGCACGGGCGGTAGTCGATCGAAAACTCTTAATGTGTCGACCGCGGCGGCGTTCGTGATCGCGGCCACCGGGACAGCGGTCGCAAAGCACGGAAATCGTGCCGCAACATCATCGAGTGGCAGTGCCGACGTTCTGTCTTTGCTCGGTGTCAACGTCGACATCGAGATCGCCGCGACTCGCCGCGATCTTGATGCATACGGTCTATGCTTTATGTTCGCCCCGAGATTTCATTCGCTGTCGCCGATACTTGCTGCCGCTCGGCGGCGCGTCGAAAGGCCGACGATATTTAACAATGTCGGCCCACTATGCAATCCCGCATCGGCATCTCATCACGTGATCGGCGTCTGGGACGCGAGTTTGGTCCGAAAGACGGCACGTGTCCTCACGAGGTTCGGCACGGAACGCTCCTGGATCGTCTTCGGCACCGATGGCCTTGATGAAATATCTCTGAACGCACCGACCAGCGTGGCTGAGGTCGACGGTAGCGGTATACGCGAATTTACCGTGACGCCTTCGGATTTCGGCATTAGTTCGGTCGCCGGTGACCTGCCGATGAACTGTACGGTCGAGCAAAGCGCAAAGATCATAGTGTCCGTTTTGTCGAACGAACTTATTGATCGTGACGCCGAAAAGCTCATACTTATTAACGCGGCGGCCGCGGTCTACGTCTCGGGAGGCTCCGATTCGCTCACTGATGCATATGAAATCGCCCGCGCGTGTATCCGCAACGGTTCGGCACTCAGCAAACTCCGTCAGATCTCTGAGGTAAGCCTATGAAGGGTACATTTCTCGATAAAGTAATAGAGGAATCGCGCAAGCGAGTTGCCGTCAGATCACGCGAGACCGATATGCGTAAGGTCAGAGGTGAAGCTGAGGTTATCCGAGGCAAGGCGGCACCACACGCATTTTATGCAGCGATCGCTCGGGCGGGCAGAATTAACATCATTGCGGAGTTCAAGCGTGCGTCGCCGTCGAAAGGAGTTATTAATGATCGGATCGGCGTTTGCGAGACCGTGCAAGCCTACGAACGCGGCGGTGCGGCAGCGATCTCGGTTTTGACCGAACCCGAGCATTTCAAGGGTTCACTCGACGACCTCGCCATCGCTCGTGCATCAGTCTCGCTACCTTTGCTCCGCAAGGATTTTTTAGTAGATGAATATCAGATCCACGAGGCAGCGATCTGTGGTGCTGATGCCGTCCTACTGATCGTCGCTGCACTTTCGGAGGTCGAACTTCAGCGTATGCTGGCTACGGCAGATGGACTCGGTATGGACGCGATCGTCGAGGTTCACACGGCAGAAGAATTAATGATGGCTAACAATGTCGGGGCGAAGATCGTGGGCGTCAATAATCGCGACCTTCAGACGCTGGCCGTATCACTCGACGTGGCGCGCAACTTGATCAAAGAACGGCCCGGCAACGCCCTGATGATCGCCGAAAGCGGTTTGTCATCGCGCTCCGAGATCGACGAACTTCGCAGTCTTGGCTACGACGGCTTTTTGATCGGCGAAACACTTATGCGATCCGGCGACCCCGCTGCCGCGTTGGAGGAGTTGGCGTGAAAAAGCCGCATTTAAGATATAAGGATCAGACGCGTCGGGAGCGTACGTGGACGATACACTTCATTTCGGTTATGAAGTTCGTAAAAGCCGCGGTACTGGTCGCGATCGGCGTAAAACTGCTCACATTAGTCAATCGAGACGTGCACGAATGGGCGACGGATTTCGTTTCGCGTCACGGTATCGACGCTGCAAATCGTTTTGTTGACGCGACTCTTGATAAACTTACCGGTTTCGGCAACAAACAGATCGCCACCTTCAGCACCGTTGCGTTCACATACTCCGGCCTTTTAATGACCGAGGGCATTGGACTTTGGTTACAGAAACGGTGGGCTGAGTACTTGACCGCATTTGCGACCGCGTTGCTAATACCGATCGAGCTATACGAACTGTACGAGCGGTTCACCTGGGTGCGGATCGCGATACTTGGATTGAATGTCTTTATTGTTTGGTATCTCGTAACCCGTTTGAAGGACGAGAAAAAGGATTATGCCGCCGAGGCAACGGAGAACATTGACGCGTCAGGCACGAGGGTCAAGATCTGCGGCATTACAGACCTTTCGGATGCACTAAACGCATTGGAATGCGGTGCAGATGCGATCGGATTCAATTTTTATAAGGGCAGCAAGCGATATATTTCGCCAAGCGACGCCGAGGCGATCGGCGAGAAGTTACCGTTGACGGCGGAAAAGATCGGCGTTTTTGTAAATGCAGATTGCGAGAAAATAGTCGAAATTCAGAAAATCGTACAACTTGACGCGATCCAGTTACACGGTGATGAGAGTCCCGAGTTTATCGCCAAGCTACGAGCATTATCGGATGCCGCAATAATCAAAGCGTTTAGGATCGGGTCCGACTTCGATCCGAACGATGTACTGGAGTTCAAGGCTGACGCGATCTTGCTGGATGCGTATTCGGAAAGTGAACGCGGGGGCACCGGGAAAACGATCGATCTGGCAATAGCCAGGCGAATTGTCGAAATTGCGGATCGAGTTTACCTCGCGGGTGGCCTCACCGCCGAGAACGTCTCCGACGCGATCCGGGCAGTTCAGCCATTTGCGGTCGATGTAGCGAGCGGTGTCGAATCAGCACCCGGGAAAAAGGATCATAAAAAGGTCGCGGCGTTTATCAATGCCGCCAAGGACGCACTATGAATCACGAGATGAATTACGAGCCAAATGAAAAGGGCTATTGGGGTGAATACGGCGGCCGATTTGTCCCCGAGACGCTGGTCGCCCCGCTAGATGAATTGGTCTCGGCGTATTACGGGATTCGCGACGACGCCGAATTCCAAGCTGAATTCATCGACCTGCTGAAAAATTATGTCGGCCGGCCGAGCCCTCTGTATTACGCAAAACGTCTGAGCGAAGAGCTCGGCGGTGCCAAGATATATCTCAAACGCGAAGACCTCAATCATACCGGTGCACACAAGATCAACAACTGCATCGGCCAGATCCTACTTGCCCGCAAGATGGGCAAACGCCGGATCATCGCCGAGACCGGTGCCGGACAGCACGGCGTCGCAACCGCTACCGTATGCGCGTTATTCGGCTTGGAATGCGTTGTCTATATGGGCACCGAAGATATGCGGCGGCAGGAAGTTAATGTATTTAGAATGCGATTGCTCGGGGCTGAGGTCCGCGCAGTCGATTCCGGCTCCTGCACGCTCAAAGACGCAATAAACGAAGCGTTACGCGATTGGGTCACCAATGTTGACACGACGTATTACCTGCTCGGGTCGGCCCTTGGCCCGCACCCGTACCCGCTGATGGTACGTGATTTTCAGAGCATAATCGGACGTGAAGCACGCCACCAGATAATCGAACAGGAAGGCCGACTGCCTGATCTACTGATGGCCTGTGTCGGCGGCGGATCCAATGCGATCGGGCTCTTTCATCCGTTCCTAAAGGACGACGTGCGGATGATCGGTGTCGAGGCAGGCGGACGCGGGATATCGCTCGGTGATCACGCCGCGAGATTTATGACCGGCGGCAAGATTGGCGTTCTTCAGGGTACCAAGAGCTATTTGTTGCAAAATGACGACGGGCAGATCGCATTGACGCACTCGGTGTCGGCAGGGCTTGATTACGCGTCGATCGGACCGGAACACGCGTTCCTGCACGACGTAGGGCGAATAGAATACGTCTCTGCGTCCGATGCTGAAGCCCTTGCGGCGTTTAAGCGTTTGTCGGAAACCGAAGGCATCATCCCCGCATTGGAATCGTCGCACGCGATCGCACACGCGATCAAGATCGCCCCCGGACTGAGTCAGGATCAGACTATGATCGTCAACCTATCCGGCCGCGGCGACAAGGACATAAACACCGTGCAGGGCGAACTAAATAACGCGGAGAGTACCTCCGGCAAGGAGTGTGTTTAAGATATGAGTCGCATTACCGACAGATTGGTCGAGGCAAAGCATCGCGGCGGCGGCTTCATTCCGTTCGTCACGGCCGGTGATCCCGATTTCGCGACTTCCCTCGCAATTATTCAGAAACTCGCCGAACTCGGCGCCGACGTTATCGAACTCGGCGTTCCGTTCAGTGACCCGATGGCCGACGGTCCGACGATACAGCGGTCATCCGAACGCTCGCTTAAGGGCGGGATGACGCTGGCAAAAGTTCTTACACTGGCTGCGGAGTTTCGAAAGCAGAGCGACGTTCCGCTCGTCCTATTTAGCTATTTCAACCCGATAATGAATTACGGGCTTGAACGCTTTACGGTCGAGGCCGCCGAGTGCGGCGTCGATGGTGTTCTATTGACTGATGTCATTGAGGACGAGGCGGCGACTATCGCGACTCGATTTGACAGAGTCGGCATTGACCTTATATCACTCGTCGCTCCGACAACGACGGACGAAAGGCTCGAGGCCATCTGCGGGCGTGCTCGTGGATTTATATATGCGGTGTCGCGGGCCGGAGTGACCGGTGCCCGGCAAGATATCAGCAATAGTGCCGAAGACTTGGTCAAACGAGTTCGGGCATTTACGGATCTGCCGATCGCCGTCGGATTCGGCATTTCGACACTCGGGCAGGTCGAAGAAGTATGTCGGTTCGCCGATTCAGCGGTGGTCGGGTCGGCAATAGTTGCCGAGATCGAACGCTCCATCTCCGCGAACGACACTATCCCAATAGTCGACAGTTTCGTGCGTTCGATACTGCCGCAATTTGCAAAAACAGGTGCCGAAAACTAAAGTTGTAGTTTTGCGGCCGTAACAGGTTGGTCAATATATGCTTATCGTAATGAAGTCCGGTGCATCTGCATCGGAAATTGAAAAAGTTTTAGAGGTTATCGACGCACTGGGCTACCGGGCTCATTCGCTGCCCGGAGCTAATCGTACCGCGATCGGCGTCACCGGCAATCCGGGTGCGATCGATCCATCGCATTTCGAAAACCTTGCCGGCGTTGCTCAGGCTATCCGCGTCACGCAACCCTACAAGCTCATCTCGAAAGATCTGCGGCCTGAAAAGTCTGTGATCAAGGTCGGGACCGCGACCATCGGCGGCAGCGAACTGGCGATGATCGCCGGGCCGTGCGCTCTCGAAAATCACGAGCAGGTATTCTCCACCGCCAAGATCGTTGCCGAGAGCGGTGCCAAGTTTTTTCGCGGCGGCGCCTACAAACCGCGCACGTCGCCATACGCATTTCAGGGCCTCGGTGTAGACGGGCTCAAAATGATGACTGAGGTGCGTGAACAATATGGCCTCAATATTGTCACCGAAGCAATGGACGAGCAGGGCGTCGACGCAGTTGAGAAATACGGCGACTGCATCCAGATCGGTGCCCGTAATATGCAAAATTTCTCGCTGCTCAAATATGTCGGTCAAACGAGAAAGCCCGTTTTGCTCAAACGCGGGCTATCGGCAACGCTCGAGGAATTTCTGCTTGCTGCCGAGTATATTATGGCCGAGGGCAACTACGAAGTGATCCTTTGCGAACGCGGCATCCGAACATTTGCTACGCACGCCAGAAACACCTTGGATCTGTCGGTGGTGCCGGCGGTACATCGCATCTCGCACCTTCCGATCATTGTCGATCCGTCGCACGGCACAGGCCGTAATTATATGGTTGAGCCGCTCGCTCGAGCGTCGGTTGCGGTCGGCGCGGACGGACTGATCATCGAGGTGCATCCGTGTCCCGAGGATGCCCTTTGCGACGGAGCACAGGCATTGACGCCCGGTCAGTACCTCCACCTGGTGGAACAAGTGCGGCGGATCTATGAGGTGACGGCTGATAACTCGGTCGCTCAGACATCTAGTTAACAATAATTTTATCGGTCACCTATTTCGGTGGGCAGACACCGTCCGGACAAAAAAAGGTCAGCATATACTCCCGCAGTATATGCTGACTCTTTTTAATAACTCGCGCCCGAAGCCTTTTGCCTATTTGGCCGGGCGGAGTTTCAACAGACCATAAAACTGTATATAACCGCTGGCCATCGCTGAGACGATGAGCAACGTCAACGGCACGTACCTCAGCACATCGGGTAACAGCACGCCGATACTCTGGCGAAACGCAAGACCTGCGGTCAGGCCGATGGCCATAATGCCGATCCTGCCAATGATCCATTTCGAAAACGACGGCGGTTCCGCCTCGGTTGGCAGAAAATATGGCAAGACCAAGACCATCAGCATTGTGATCGACATCAAAAGTGTATCGAATGCAAATATCCGGGCACTCTGGCCAAACTCCAGTGCTAGAAAAAACAACACAAATGTCGTGTCGATCGAGAATGTCGTTCCTGCGGGGATGCCGTTGTTTCGTGTCATATTAGTTGGTCTCGCGTGATTGTTTTTATAGTTTGGTAAAAGGCTGCTTTTCCGAATTATTTAACCTTGCTGAACTGCTGATATGCGACTCTGAAAAGTTCCGACAGCGCCTCAGCAGTCTCAGGCGACAGTTTCCGGTCAGCCCGCAGGTGAGCCTCAACGATCTCAGGCGTCGCCTCGTGCGGATAATAGATCACAGGCTCGACAGACTCGTCAGCGTGTCTCATCAGACGATCGACCGGCATATCCAGCCATTGTGTCAGCCGGGCAATATTATCGGCATCGGGGCGACCGGTTCCGTTCTCGATACGTGAGAGAGTCGAGGCCGAAACTTCCGTAAGATCAGCAACATCACGCAAGCTGAGCTTGAGCTCTTCGCGATGACGTTTGATCGCACGTCCGAGTTCGACGGTGTTGATTAAGCTTTCATTTTTGAATCCCATAGTTTTATTTTTCCTCCATGATTTTGACGTTCCATCACTGGACTTGTCATTTCATAGATAAAACATAACACATCATATTTTTGAATGCAACACCTCGTTTCACACTTGCAACATTTTTATTTTACGTCTATACTGTTTCATAGATGGCACGTCACCCAGAGTTACGTTTCATCACCTTGATACTAATACTGAGTCGCGACGGCCTGTTTGCGGCGAACAGAGGTGGGATCGGAAATGCGTATGTGGCTGAAAGCAGGCAGCAGCCATTGCAGGATTATCGCTGATCCGATCGAACCTGAAAGCACACTAGGAGAAATTTTAATGAAACCGAACAAACTTCAAGACACCATAACCACCACAGTCGAGGAATCGACCATAGCCCCGGCCACCGCCTCGAGTAATGTCGTCGATTTTGCATCGACCCTGCGCGAGTTGCGTCAGAGTGTGGATCCGATGATGATCCGCCAGCGTGCGGCCCATCGGGATAACCGCGGCAATACGCAGATGGTCGACTATGTCGAATGGCATACCGTAGCCGACATCCTCGACGAGCACGCCGCTAACTGGGAACACACTGTAAAGGACATCAGACAGTTGGGCGAGATAGTCGCGGTCACGGTAGCCATTACGATCGACGGCGTCACACGCGAGGGGATCGGCACTGGCCGCACGGGCAGTGAGACCGGGATCAAAAAGGCAGAGCACGACGCACTTAAACGCGCGGCGGTAAAGTTCGGCGTTGCACGCGAACTGTACAAACGCGAGTTTGACGCTTTCGAACCCGTTGACACGACCGCCTTGGCCGAAATGAGCGAGGCACGTCCGATCAGCGATCCGATCGCAAGAACCCTCGGTGATATGGTCACGGCGAAACAATTGGGTATGATCCGGGCGATCTCCCGCGAAGGTGGACTGGATGCATCGGCCGAATGTATGTCGAAATTCGGATGTAGGGTCGATGAACTCTCGAAACGGGCGGCATCCGAGATGATCGACCACCTCCAGTCGCTCCAGCGTGGCGAGCAGGCGGCGGCGATGCCGATGCGGCGTGCAGGATAACAACACTCGTGTTTTAGGTTGTTTTGGATCGTGAATTGACCCGTCCCGCTTTTCTCCATGAAGCCGGAATATCTCTCACCTCGATCCAAAACTCACTCGGAGCGGCGGCAGATGCTATGTGCAACTGCCGCCGCTTTTGGATTACTTCGCCGAGCATCGACGGAAAAAGGCACGAAAGCCGGAAATGCTAATTCCCTATCCTTCGTGCCTTTAATCTATCGTTCGCCGACGAGACTAGGCCCTTGTGCCGATGAACGTCAGCGGTTCAGGGACGATCGGAGCCGATAAAGTCCCGGTCATTGAGTCGCCATCCACCTTGCCGGCAATTGTAAATTCGAGCGGTTGGCCCTGCATTTCAGCGATCGCGGTTGCCCACAGCTTATTGCCGGTCATCTTACCGTTGCTGATAGTGCCGTCGCCAAACATTGTTTCCAGGACTCCGGTGAGCAGATCACCGCTTTGCTCTACGGTCAACGAGACCGGCAATTTCTGGCCCTGAAAATCTATCGAAAGATCCCAGTCGCCGGCTGCGTTTGCCGGTTCGTCGAGGGCGTCATTATTGTATTTACCGATATCCTGAGCGTTGCCGTCGGTGTCAAAGACTTCGACCGAAGTTGCGAATCCGGAGGCTTGCGGCAGGACCTCTTCGGCATCGCCGACGATCACGATCGCCACTTCGTCCGGGCGAATATGTTCCTTTGCCACGCGTAAGACGTCATCGACCGTTACAGCGTCGATATGGTCACGGTAGGTTTGCAGATAATCTTCCGGCAAGTTGTAAAGGTGCTGATTGACGATCAGGTTTGTCAGTCCTTCCTGTGTTTCGGCCCGGATCGGGAATACTCCGGTCAGGAAATTCTTGGCGTCGGCGAGTTCGTCATCGCTCACCTTGTCCACACGGATCCGGTCAAGTTCGTAGAAAAACTCCTTGAGCGATTCGCCGGTTACGGCAGTTCGAACCTCGGCGGTCGCCTCTGCCTCACCGGCCAGCTTTTTATATTCCATCCGCGTATAGGCACCGTAGGTATAGCCCTTTTCCTCACGCAGATTCATAAATACACGCGAGGACGCACCGGCACCGAGCACCTGATTCATCACGATCAGCGGAAAATAGTCCGGATGATCGCGCGACACGCCGAGATTTGCGATCACGATATTCGACTGCGCCGACCCCGGACGGTCAACGACCGTTAAAGTTCGGTCAGTCCGCATCGGTGGTGCCGGAAAGTCATTTGTACACGGCGTTCCGGGTTGCCAGTCACCGAATAATTCCGTGATCTCAGCGATCAGTTCGTCACGCTTGACGTCGCCGACCACGATGAACATTGCGTTGTTCGGGATAAACTGCTTGGCATGGAATTCGGTCAACATCTCGCGTGTCAGCTTTTCGACATCCGCTGCCTTTGGCGAGATCTTCGAATACGGGTGATCGCCATAGACAAGGCGGCCGACCTGTTCCCCGGCGAGAAATCCGGGCTGTGAACGCTGGAATTTGAGATTTTCGATCGTATTTCGGCGATAGAGGTCGAGTTCCGTTTCGGGAAACACGGGCCGCAGAGCCACCTCGGCCATCAGATGCAGAATGTCTGAGCTATACAGTGACAAACTCGATGCCGCTAAGACCGTAAAGTCGTCCGACGAACTCGCTGAAATGCTTGCTCCCAATCTCTCCGTCTTTTCGGCTAACTGAAGACTCGTGTATTCGGCGGTTCCCTCGGTCAAAAGCGATGTCATTGCGGACGTGAGACCTGTCGAATCCTCCGGATCATTTACGTCACCGCTATGAAACGCAAGGCGGTAGCTCACCAGCGGCAGTCGCTCGTGTTCGAATATTACCAGTCGTAAACCGTTATCAAGGGTCGTCTGAAACGGCCTCGGTATCTCAAATGAGATCGGCTCGAGCGGTGCTGGCGGTGAATTTCTGAAGTCGTTGGTCATATATTCTCTTAGGCTTCTATGCCTTTACGGCGGGGACTACATCAAGCAATGCTCGATTGTCGGTGTTCAAATAGTGGGCTGCGGCCATCCGTATCTGTTCGGCCGTCACGGAAAGGAGTTCGTCCAGTTCGGTGTTGATAAGTGTCGGATCGCCGTCATACAGGGCATATTCAGCTAGTTGCTGTGCCCGCGACATTGATGACTGGCGATGTCGAACCGAGTCGTTCAAGAGCTGATTCTCGATCTTTTCCATCTCCTCGGCCGACGGGCCGTGGGTAGCAAGGCTTTGGATCTCTTCCATTATATTCTCGCGGATCCGGCTCAGGTCTTCCTCGGGCTTCGGGATCGCACCGATAAAGATGCTGGACGGTCCACGTCGTTCGTCCGTAAATCCAAACAGCTGAATGACGGATTCCGAGCCTTTCACCAATTTTTGATATAGCCGTGAGCTTTCGCCGTCGTAGAGCACCTTTCCGGCGAGATAGAGTGCGTTGAATTCGGGGGTTCGCCGCTCAGGTATCTTCCATCCGATCAGAAATGCCGGAAACGGAGCAAGCTTGTCTTCCCATTCACGATAGGTGGACGCGACCTCGGCCGGTTCACTCACGTCCAGAGCAGGCGGCAGCGGTTGCGATGCGATATCGCCGAAATATGTCTCGATCAAACCTTTTGCGATTTCGGGGTCAAACGCACCCGAAAGTGCGATCACTGCGTTATTTGGAGCGTAATATACCCGAAAGAAATCCTGCACGTCCTCGACCGTCGCATCATCCAGATGTTCCATCGAGCCGATCGTCGAGTGCGAATTGGCAAAATTTTGAAAGATCATTTCATTGATCAGGTCAAATATCTGCCCGTAAGGCTGGTTATCATACCTCAGCCGCTTCTCTTCCTTTACCGCTTCGCGTTGGTTGTCGAGGTTTTCTTGGGTAACCGCAAGCGAGCGCATTCTGTCCGATTCCAGCCACAGAGCGAGCGGCAATTGGCTTGCCGGCAGCGTCTCGTAATAATTCGTACGCTCGCTCGAAGTCGTGCCGTTCATCGTGCCGCCGGCCTTCATCACGTACTGGAAATGTCCCGCCTTGGGCACATTTGCCGAGCCCTGGAACATCATATGTTCGAACAGGTGAGCAAAGCCCGTGCGGCCATCGCGTTCGTTCCGCGAACCAACATTGTAATAGACGGCAACTGAAACGACCGGGATCGCATTATCAGGATTTAAGACGACCCGCAGGCCGTTCTGCAGCGTATAATCCTCGATCTCGAGCGAAGTTAATTTGAAAGTCTCTGTCATAAGATTCACTGTTTTTATGAGAACACTTTGACGTCCAAAAATCAACGAACGAAAATTTTCGAAAACACCTCAGTATCCGCACTCCGGGGTGCCGTTCGCATCAGACTCCACTTCGCCGGCGATACTTTAGTACAACTTTTCCTGCCGATCTGAATCTAATAACTATAACCACACGAAATATAAACTTGACCGGCACGATAGTGAGTTGCTTAAGGCATTTTACGTTGGATGAACTCTAAAACTATGATCTCGGAAATTATACAATCACCTCCACCTAATCGTTTTATCGGACTTATCCCTTCGGTAGTAAAGGCGGCCGACGCCAAGCTACCTACGAAATACGGCGAATTTCGCATCGCCGGTTATCGCTCATTGACGAGTGACGAAGAATTCGTCGTTGTTTACAAGGGCGAGCTTCGTACAGAGGATGCTCTTCCCGTTCGTATCCACTCGCAGTGTATGACGGGAGATGTCTTTAACTCGGCGAAATGCGATTGCGGCGAACAACTTGATCTGGCAATGGAACGCATCGCCCGCGAAGGCCGCGGTGTGATCGTCTATCAGCAGCAGGAAGGCCGCGGCATCGGAATCATAAACAAGATCCGGGCGTATGCTCTTCAGGACCAAGGCGCCGACACGATCGAGGCCAATGTTCAACTCGGACTCGATATCGATGCCCGGCGCTACGAGCAATGTGTCGAGATCTTACGCGATCTAGGGCTTCGACGGGTCAAGGCAATGACAAATAACCCCGAAAAGATCCAAGCTATGCGCCAGGGCGGCATCGAAGTCGCGGAACGCGTGGCGACAGAGATCGAACCTTCGAAAGACACACAAAAATATCTTAGCGTTAAGAAGTTTCAGATGGGTCACTTGCTCAGTCTCGTGACGTCGTAAGCACGTAACCGCAAGGGTAAGCATTCCAGGCCGCAGTCGAACACAGCGTTCGGCTGCGGCATTCTCGTTTGATGGTAGTTTTCGCTCTGACACCAACCGGCGAATATGACCTTGATTATGCAGAGCTCTATAATTGCGAGGGTGAGAGAGTCACAGTTGCCGGGCCGTCGTATTAGGATATAATTGATAAAAACGCTTAACGCTCACCAAATATATGAATAATCAACATCCAACTGACGCTGAACTTGATCAACAAGTTAAAGAGGAATTTGCCGAAGAAGGCCGTGTCAACGAAGGCTCTCAGGAGCAGCTTTTAGAAAAACTCGCAGATTATACGGATCGCTCGCCCAAACTATCCGGCGGCGACATTGACGCTGCCTGGGAAGACTCCGACGTCGGCGAAGAGTCGGTCGGCGGCGGCAACCCGACACCCGACCAGAGCGTCGTAGAAGAGTTGGGTGAAGCTATGGGCATCACCTATCAAGACAACGAACCGCTCGGCACCGAAAAAAAACTCGAACGCCGCGACGAAGACCGCTGGGAACTAAACCCCGCCTCCGCCGAAGACTTCGGGGATAACGAATAGCGGTTGTCTGTCAGAACCGGGAGCCATAGCGACCGGGTTCTTTTCATCCGCTCCGTTCCGGCAAACGCGAACGCCAAACCCCTGTCAGAACCGGGAGCCATAGCGACTGGGTTCTTTCCCTTTCCGCCACGCCCTCGCCGCATCTTCACGCACCGACCACACGCTCGTTAACACACGATGCATGATCCGCCCGATATCGTCCGTGAGGCGCTCGATCAGCAGATGAATGTGATCGGTCATCAGGCAGTATGCGTAAAGATAGAATGGCAGCTTTGTCTTCTGTGCAGCGAACAGCGCAACGGACTTCCGATAGTCCTCCGGCGAATGACAAGATGTCCCTCCGATCCACCCCTCTCGTCGTCACATAATAAAGCCCGCCCTCGACCTCGATCCTCGCTTTCCTCGCAATTTGCTCGATGATACTATCCCAACCAAATGAGAACCTCAATCGAGAATCGACAATTTAGCAGGCGTGACCCCGATTGCTCTTGTTGCCCTTTGATGCGGATCTGCTGCTGAACGTGATCGAACAGGTATTCGAAATGGAGAGAGAGAATTTCTTCGGATCCGGAAAGAATAAGCGTATCATTACCGCAAAGGAGGTGTTCATCCTGATCGGCAAGGAATCAGGTGCGACCATCACCGAGATGTCCGGGATCGTCGGCCTCCACCAGTCAAACGCCGGCCGCCGATTCGACGCCGCGAGACAGAAATGCAAGACCGATCCGGAGTTCGAAAGCACATGGAAGAAAGTACAGGAGAAGTACAAACAGAGAATCGCACTATCGCATGTCTGATGCTATGAAGTGTTGACCTCGC
>Ga0209476_10000224_pt1 | contig 38483 bp, 24 predicted proteins | sample KloWWTrecipitate_FD_187179 | JGI IMG/M metagenome (GOLD analysis project Ga0209476, IMG submission 187179) | Active sludge microbial communities from Klosterneuburg, Austria, studying microevolution and ecology of nitrifiers - Klosterneuburg... | ecosystem: Engineered > WWTP > Aerobic digester... | reverse complement strand
GCCGGCGGACGCGAGGAGTTCCTGGTCGTGCTCGCCGACGCGCCGCTTGCGAAATTCGAGCAACGCATTGCCACGTTCGCCGCCGCCAGCATCGACGCGCCCGAACGCGGCGTCGCCCGCGTCGCCGCCGCGCCGCTCGGCGGCGTCGCGCTGCACGGCCCGCACCTGCATGCCCTGCTCGATGAGTTCGCCAGCGAATTCGCCGACCACCGCCATGTACGCGTAATCGGCTATCGTTTCGGTGATGTCGACACGCCGTGATACCCGATCCACCGCGCATACCGGTGCCGGCATGACATAGAATCGTCGCACTGGAATTGGCTGGGGAACGGCGATGCGCTGGATCGCAATGCTTGTCCTGCTCGTGCTCGCGGCAGCGCCCGCATTCGCCGCAGACGCCAAGCCCGTAGACGTCGACACCGCAGCCGAGCGCGCCATCGCGCTCGCCCGTGCCGCACACGATGATGGTGCCCTGATTGCGGCGCTGGAAGATCGTGCGCGCGAGCTGACCCGCCAACGCCGCGGTGCGGATGCGCTGGTGCCGGCACTCGAAGCCGTGGATCGTGCGCGCGCACGCGGGCCGCGCAGTCGCGAACTGGCAACCGCGCTGGGCGTTGCCGCGCGCGCACAACGCGAGGCCGGCGATTTCGGCGCGGCGATCGACGCGCTGGAAGAATCACTGGCGATCCTGCGCGGCGAGGCCCGACCCGACCAGCGCGAAATTGCCGCCACCCTGCTCACGCTCGGCCAAACCCAGAAATTTTCCGGCAACCACAAACAGGCCGCGCTCAGCTACGCGCAAGCGCTTGCCGCCGATCGCCTGGATCCCGATCCGCAGCAACGCACGCGCGCGGCGATCCTGCATGGCATGGCCAACCTGGAGCGTGCGCTGGAACACCCCGAAAAAGCACTTGCGCTGTACCGGCAGGCCGAACCGGTATTCGAACGCAGCTACGGTGCGAACTCGCTCGAGTTGTCGCATGTGCTCAACAACCACGCCAACGCCGAGGCGAACCTGCGCCATTACGACAAGGCGATCGCCCTGTACCAGCGCGCGCTCGTCATCGTGCGCGCGCAAGAAAGCGACGATCCCGGCAACTGGTTGCCGCTTGCCAATATCGCCATGGTGCGCGTCTGGCAAGGCCGTTTCGCCGAGGCAGAGCCAGGTTTTCGCGAGATGCTCACGCATCTGGGCAAGACCAGTGCGGGCGGCGAAGTCAGCTCATTGTTCTCGCGCATGGGTCTGGCCTCGAGTTTGTGGGGACAAGGCAAGTTCGATGCGGCCTTCACCGCCGCTGCCGCTGCCGAACGCGTGCGCCAGTCTGCGCTGCAACTGGCCGCGAGCCACCTCGGCGAACGCGACGCGATGAACCTGCAGGAAATCCAGTATCCCACCCTGGACCTTGCCGTCTCGATCGCCGTCGCCAGCGGCAAGTCCGCCCACATCGAGCGCGCCTGGGAACTGGAAATGGCCGCGCGAGCACAAATTACCGCGATACGCGCACTGCGCCTCGCCAGCGCGCGCGCCGCGACCGACCCGCGCCAGACGCAGCTGTGGGAGCAATGGCGACAGGCCAGCGCCGCCTTCGCCAACATCGAACTCGCCGCTGCGGATGCCGACGCCCGGCTTGCGGCGCAGGCCAAGCTCGATCGCGCCGAACGCGCGCTGGCACTGGCGAATCCGCTGGCGACCGCACTGGCGTCCACGCCAATCGCTTTTGCCAGCCTGCGCGAGCACCTGCCGGATGGCCAATCGCTGCTGCTGTTCACGACCTCGCAATTGCGCGTACCCACCGATTTCGCGAAAGAAGGCGTCTATTCGGCGCATACGCCGAATGTCGTCTACGCCTTCCTGCTGGCGTCAAAAAAGGCAGATGTGCGTGCGCTGCGCCTGGGCCCTGCCGATGCCATCGATGCCAAGATCGAAGCCTGGAGCGCGGCGCTGTCCGACCCCGGTGTTGCGCTCGCCAGCGTCGCTGCGCGCGGCATGGCCGTGCGTGCGGCGATCTGGCAACCCGTGCACGATGCCGGTGCCGGCGCTCATTGGCTGGTGTTGCCGACGGCTTCGCTCCATCGCGTGCCTTGGGCAGCGTTGCCCGACCTTGCCGGCCAGCAGAACGACAGCAAGCCCGGCGCTGGCTATCTCGCCGATCGCGGCTTCCACGCACATGTGCTTGGCCACGAACGCGAGTTGCTGGCGTCGCCGGCGCGCGCGGACGCACCACGCCTGCTCGCCGTCGCCGATCCGGCCGTGGGCACGATGCGTGCGGATCTGCGCCGCTGCATGCGCATACCGCCCGCGCTACCCGGTGCGCGCCGTGAAAGCGCGGCGCTGGAAGCGCTGTGGCACGCACGCTACGGCACTGCTGCCGCAGCGACCGTGCTCGTTGGAGCGGACGCCAGCGAGGCGCGCCTGCGCGACGCGATTTCCAGTGCCGACGTCATCCACTTCGGCACGCACAGCATCAGCTTCGACAATGACTGCAACGCGGCCGACCCGGCGCTCGCGGCGACGCGCGGCTTCACGCTCGCCGCCGACACGCCGCTGGATACCGACACGCCCGCGCTCGCGCCCGCCGCACTGCTGCTTGCCCCGGGCAGCGCCAATGACAGCGACGACGACGGCGTGCTCAGTGCCGAGGAAATCGCCGCCCTGGATCTATCCCACACGCGTTGGGCCGTACTCGCCGCCTGCGCCACCGCGAGCGGCTCGGCGCACCGCTACGAAGGCCAGTTCGGTCTCGCCCGCGCGTTTCGACTCGCCGGTGTACGTACCGTGCTGACCAGTCTTTGGCCGGTGGACGATGACGCCACCGCGCAATGGATGCGCGCACTGTACGCCGCGCGCATCGAACAGGGCCTGGACACTGCCGCTTCGCTCGTCGCCGCGCAACGCAGCGTGCTCGCCGCGCGCCGCGCAGGCGGTGATTCGACGCATCCCTACTATTGGGCCGCATTCGTCGCGTCCGGCGACTGGCGCTGAGGCATGTTCGCGCTCCCCGCGCCGGGGGGTCGCAACGGCGCGTCTTCGCCGTGGCACACAGCGGCTGTAAACCGCAGCAGAGGGCACCGGGCGCGGTTTCGACGGCGGGGCGAGACGCCGCAGCGGCAGCGGACGATTCTTTCGATTGTGCATGCTTGGCGCTCGGGCGGTCTGCCGCTCGCTTGAACACCACGACGTGCAGCCGGCGAACGGAGTGCCGCACGCGTGGCGAGTCCACCCATCCGTAGTGCTGGACCGGGTGCATCGGGTCCGGCGGCTGGTGTTGAGCTCGATCCAGGACATGGTGCACGGACGGCCGCGTTCGGATTGGCGCGCCTGCGGTGTTCTCCACTGACGAGCGCCCGGCGAATCGCGTCGGCGCATCGTCACGGAGAACACCATGCGCCATGCCGCTCTGCTCATGATCGTTGTCGCCGCACTCGCGGGTGCGCCTGCCGAGGCGGCGACGATCGTCGTCAACGTCGGCGACCAGGTGGCGAACGGTACCTGTACGCTGTCGGCCGCCGTCGACGCCGCGAACACGAACGGTGTCTCGGAAGGCTGCACTGCCGGCAGCGTCGGCGAGGACATGATCCAGTTCGATCCCGCGATCGCTTCAATCACGTTCACGCAACCGATTTCAGGCACCGTCGATGCGCTGCGCGTGACCGAGGCGCTGGTCATCGACGGCGGCGCGAACCGCGTGTTGCTGCGGCGTTCTGGCACACTCGACGACAACACGCCGTTTCGACTCATCCATGCCTACAACCCGCAGGTCCTGTTGCAGGCACCCCAGCTGCACCTCGTCGCGGTGCGCTTCGAGAACGGCCTCGCCAATGGCTTCTCCGGCGATGATGCCGACGGCGGCTGCCTGCTGATCCGCCGCGGTGCGTTGTCGATGACGGACGTGTCGTTCACGGCCTGCCGCGCGGTCGGCGCGACCGGAAACGGTGGTGCTGTCGCGCAGATCGGCAACGGCGATCCCGACCTGCCCACGCTCGATGTCGCCGGCTGCACGTTCGAGGCGAATGTAACCAACGCGGGTAGCGGCGGCGCGCTTTATACCGAAAGCCCGGACGTCGACATCGTCGACAGCACGTTCCGCGACAATCTCGCCGGCAGCGGCGGCGTCAACGGCCAGGGTGGAGGCCTCTTCGTGTTCGGCAACCCGCTTGGTCACGGCACGCGCATCGAGCGCAGCACGTTCGCCGGCAACCGCGCAATGCAGGGAGGCGGTGGCCTGTACCTGGCTTCGCCCGGCTTGCTGCGCAACGTGACGGTGTCGGACAACAGCACGAGCACCGGCAACGGCGGTGGCATCACGTTCGGCGGAGGCGGGACCAGTGGGCTCCCCGGACATCCCGCCGACATCACCATCGAGAACAGCACCATCGCCGGCAACAGTGCCGGCGATGGTGCCGGAACAACCGGCGGGGCGTTTGCGGGCGGAGTCTACTGCGACAGCCCGTCGACGCAGGCCGGCGCGCTTCCGCTGCGGCTGGACAGCGTGCTGTTCACCGACAACACGGCGCGCTACAACAACCAGGTTTCACCGCGCGACCTCGGCGCGCAATTCCAGATCACGGCGGCCGGCGCGAACAACCTGTCGCGCGCGCTCGGCACGGATGGCAGCAACTACAACGTCGTGTTCGCCATTGCACCGCTCAGCTGCGATCCGCATCTGGCACCGCTCGCCGCCAACGGCGGCAGCACGCCGACGCGCGCGTTGCTGGCCGGATCGTGCGCGCTCGACGCCGGCAGCAATCCCGACGCACTGCCGACCGACCAGCGCGGCGCAGGGTTCCCCCGCGTGCTCGGCTCAACCGCGGACATCGGCGCGTTCGAGGGCACCAGCGACGTCATCTTTGCTGACGGGTTCGAGCACTGACACGACGGCCCGGAACCGTCCGGACATCGACCCCGGCACGCGCCGATGTTCGGTTTCTTCGCAATTGGGTGTTCTTGGGTTTATATCCCGACGGAGTGCGGCAATGGGCATCAAGACAACGCTGACCACGTGGCGCCATCGTCACGACGCCTGTCTGCGTGCAGATCGCGGCGCGCTGACGCAGATGGACCGACCGTCCTTCAAGGCAGCGCAACAAGGAGCTGCGCGCAGACAGGCATCGCCCAACCGATTGTTTTGCAATGAAACGGGCGGCGTTCGGAAGGCCCGCCAGCCGCGCCGTGCGGCTCGTCAAGGCCACCAACCCTCGCTTCGCCACCCAACACGACTGGCGAACCTTCTGAATGCCATGACGGTCGTGTCACTTGTTCAGCGTTGCCTTAAACCTTGGTTGGCAATCGCGATTGTTCTGTTGGCGCCGGCGGCGCAGGCCGCCGATTTCTGCGCGCAGGATGACGCGACGTTCCGCTCCGCGTTGACGCTGGCGTCGATCGCGCCCGGCCCGAACCGCATCCTGCTCGGCGCTGGCAAGACGTTCCCGCTGGCGGGTTCGGCGCTCGACACGGGCTCGTCGACACCTTATTCACCGCGCGGCGCTCTGACCATCGAAGGCGGCTACAACGCCGAATGCAGCGCGATGAACTCGCGCGACGCACGCTCGAGCACGCTCGACGGAGCCGCCTCGCGTTACGTGCGCGTGAGGATCGACGGCGCCTTCACGCTGTCCAACCTCACGATCGCGAACCTGCACCAGACGATTCTGATCGAAGGCACGTCCGACGATGACGCCACGATCCGCGTTCTGCACGTCCGCGTCATCGATGGCACCGGCATGCTGCTGCGCTTCTCCGATTCCGACAACGCGCAGATCCGCGTCGAGAACAGCCTGTTCGCGCGCCTTTCCGGCTCGACCGACACGAATGACGCCGGCTTGTTCGCCCTCGTCGAAAACGGTTCCAGCGGCACGCGCGTGGTACTCGTCAACGATACGATCACCGACAATGCGAAACACGGTTTCGCCGCCGCGACGAGCGGATCCGTCAGCACTTACAACAGCATCTTCTATGGCAACAACAGCGTCGCATGGACCTGGAAAGACGTCGTCATGGTGGGCCCGACGACGTCGCTGCTGGCGGTCCGGAACGTCATCGGAACGCTCCAGGGCAGCTTCCAGCTCGGCTCCGCCGACAACTACGACGGCTGGCCGGAGTTCGTCTCCGATACCGACTACAATTTGCAATTCACCTCGCCCGCACGTGACAGCGGCACCTCGGCGGTGCCGGGCGGGCTGTCCGCCTACGACCTCGAAGGTGGCGTGCGCGTGGTCGGTGCCAAGGTCGATCGCGGTGCCTACGAAAACGACAATACCGGCACGACGATCCTGCTCGTGACCAATACCAACGACAGCGGCAACGGCTCGCTGCGCCAGGCCATCATCGACGCCAATGCGAATCCGGCGTCCAACATCATCGGCTTCAACATGTCGGGCACTTGCCCGCGCACAATCGCGCTGAACAGCGAATTGCCGACGATCACCGACACGGTCGCGATCCGCGGCTACACGCAACCGGGCGCGCAACCCAACGACAATCCGCTCATCGACAACGCGACGATATGCGTGGAGCTGACCGAGGCGAGCGGCCACACCATCGCCAACGGTCTGCATTTCACGGCAACAAGCGATGGCGATTCGTTCGACGTGTCGGGCCTGTCGATCGGCAGCTTCACCACCGCCATTCTGGTCGACGGCTCGGCCGACGCGGACTTCTCGATCTGGGGCAACTTCATTGGCCTCGCCGCCGACGGCACCACCGCACGTGCCAACAGTTTCATCGGCATCAACGCGATCGGGCATGCGCAAGGCACCATCGGCGGCAGCGACGCCGCGCAACGCAACGTCATTGCACAAAGTCCCGGCGGCGTGCGTATCGCCGGCGACCGCGGCAGCGCGCTGGTCAACAACTTCATCGGCACGACGGCCGGCGGCAGCACGGCGCGGCCGAACACGATCGGCGTGTCGCTGCTGTCGGCCAACAACGAGGCAATCGACAACCTGATCTCGGGCAACAACGGCTACGGCATCTCGATCAGCGGTGCGTCCGCGGTCGGCAACCACGTCGAAGGCAACCGCATCGGCGTGAAGGCGTTTTCGCTCGGCGACAACGCGCTCGGCAACGGCGACCACGGCATTCTGATCGGCATGGGCGCGAGCTGGTCCGTGATCGTCGACAACACCATCGCCAACAACGCGGGCGCCGGCGTGCGTATCATCGGCGACGGCAGCGTGCGCAACCGGCTTTCCAACAACCGCTTCTACGACAACACGGCGCTCGGAATCGACCTCGGCGCCACTGGCCCGGATCCGATCGACAACGACTCCACCGCGACCGACGCCACGCCCAACCACGGCCAGAACGCGCCGCAGCTGAGCGATGCGCGCGGCGTCGCCATATCCGGCACCGTCCACGGGCAGCTGCAATCGGCCAACGGTACGTTCACGATCGAGCTGTACGCAAGCGACAACTGTGATGCGAGCGGTTATGGCGAAGCTCGCGAACGCGTCGGCAGCGGTTCCGTGCTGATCACCAACGCGACCGCGAGCGCCGACGGTAGTGCCACTTTCGCGCTGCCCATCGCCAGCAGCAGCCTCGCTGGCCGCACGATCACGGCCGTCGCGACCGTGTTCGCCAACACGGGTGCATTCATTCGGGTCGGCGACAGCTCGGAATTCAGCGCCTGCAAGAGCTACGTCTTCGTCGACCAGATTTTCGCCAACGGCTTCGAATTGCCGCAACCGTGATCACACGCGACCCGCCTGGAGAACACTCGCGAAACCAGCTTTGCACCGGGGCTTCGAACACTGATGGCGCAAGCTGAAACGGCTCGGAGTAAGCACCGCGCACACACAAATGTTCGCTTTGGTCCATGCGCCGGGTTTCAGGTCGCATGGGCAAGTACTTCGGCGATCCGGAGACACCCATCGCGTTCTCCGATCCCCGTCCAACGGCCAGGCGATTTCAAGGCCGGATTTTCGAAGTGGAACCATGAAAACCGTGGTCTTTTCGGTGCCACCGCTGGACGATTCGTTTTCGGAGTTTTCACATGTCCGGGAAATCGGCAAGAGTTCGCAGGCGGCGCGTATCAGCCGTGCTGTACCAGAACTGTTGTGGCAGGTGCTATCCGCCAAGCGTCGGGATTTGCTCAAGGTTTTGTGCGGTGCTGGCGCGGTGTCCATCCGCGAGTCGGCGCCGCGCGTGGAGCGTGACCTGAAGGCCGCACATGGTGACGTGACGGGCAGGGGTGTTGCGTCGAATCGCTGGCGGTATCGAGTTTCCATACCATGCGGTGCATGTGACGTCTCTTGTGCGCTTGTACGAATGGATTTCGGCGGCTCACGCACGCTCGAGGATGCGAAAGATTCCGCGACGAACACGCGCGTCGGTCAGTCGGAGGCGCAGCAAGCAAGAATCTTGCACCCCTTCGGGCCACGCATCGCCGAGCTTCAGGTTGCGCTCGCCAGTAGCGGGCGAACCCAGGTCAAGGCGGGTTGACCACGGTGGAGGCTCAGGCGACCGAAATCGAGCGGCTCCACGTCCAACTCAAATCAAGTGCATGGTTGCAGCAGCGGGTGCCGCGAAAGAAGCCATCGAATGTGGAGGGCAAGCAAAAGCCCTCACGGCGCAAGCTGACCGGATAAAACACGGAAGTCTCTGCGATGAACATCCAGAGCTCTTTCGGCTGCTCCGAGCGTACGAATCCGAGGCGATTCTGTTGGCGGATATCTGAATCGGGGGTGGATTGTCGGTCGATCGCCGAATCTGGGGCGTTTGTTGGAGGTATTGGGGGTGGGTTGTCTAACGATTCGGGGGCGGTTCCTGTGCGTCAGACACCAGACGCGCCGCCGTGGGGTGCGTTGTCGGGTGGCCTGTTTCGATGCACAATGCATATTATGTCAAATACGACTGATTGGCCTGAATGCCCCGACTCGGTTATCGTGCTCGCGCAGGTCCGTAGCCAAATGCTCGCCGCCCTGGGGACTTTCAGACTCAAAAGCGAATGAAACCTTTTCGACGCCACCGCCTGCAATTTCGCCTCGCCATTCTGGCGACGGTGGTCTTGCTGTGGTCGCAGTTCGTGTTGGCGGTTCACCCGATGTCGGCCACGGCGAATCCAGCCGAGTCCGCGGTGGCCCAGTCGAGCGCGACCTTGCATGATGCGTGCAGCGGGCAAGCACCCATCGAGAAGTCTCCTGTCTGCAAGGTGCATTGCAGCCAGGGTGGTCAAAGTGACGTGGTCGGGCACATTCCTGATCTGCCTTGCCTCCCGGTGGCGGCCTTGTCGGCGTCCTTCACGATCGCCGACGTCATCATTCGCGCCGTACGGCCGGACGCGCGCGTTCCTGTTTCCTGGCATCGACCTACACGCCATCCTGCCAGTCTCCTGTTGATCTGATGCCCGGCTGATGCCTGGTCCGGTGCCTTTGGCGCATCGGCCCGGAAATCCGCCGGCATGGCTGCCTCTCGGCAGCATGTTGCCATCGCCCACTCACCCGGCTCCGGCCGCGTGGCGTCGCAAGGCAAAGATCATGATCCTGTTTTCCCGCAAGACTTCGCGCCGGACGCGAAGACCATCGATCGCGTGTCGCGTCCAGCAGTACTCGCCCATTCCTCAAAGTGTACTTCTGGCAAGTGTTCTTGGCGCGACGCTGGCGTTCGGGCCAGTCACGTGCGCGCTTGCAGCGCCGCCTGAGCCGATTCCCGGCGCCACAGTCGAATCGCTGCGTGACTGGTTGATCGCCAACAACCCGCAACTCCAGGCCATGCAGCTGCAGACCGACGCTGCGCAAGCGGGCGTCTATCCTGCTGGTGCATTGCCAGATCCCATGGCCTCGATCTCCCTGCTCGGCATTGATCGCGACCATCCATCACTGTTGCCCGGGAACGTGGCATCGACGGTCTATCAGGTGCGCCAGAGTTTCCCGCTCTGGGGCAAGCGCAGGCTTGCCCGAGAGGCAGCACAGCAGGAAGTGCAGGCCATTGATTTCGAGCGCGATGCCGTTGCACTCGACCTGCTGTCGCAGGCAGAACGATCCTACGTGCGCTATTGGCATGCCGGTGAGTCGGTCAAGGTGGTCGATCGCATCATCACCTTGCTTGAACAGGTCGAAGGCATTGCCAGTGTCCGGTATGGCCTTGGCGTGGCTGCCCAGCAGGATTCCATCCGCGCCCAGGTCGAGCGCACCACGACGCAACGCGAGCGCATCGAGCGCCTTTCCCTTCAGCAGCAGGAAACCGCATCGTTGAACGCCGTGCTCGGGCGCTCGGCTGACGCGCCGTTGGCCGAGCCGGCGATGCAACCGGTCCTCGCGATCAGGCAAGCCTCGCTGGCCGACGCCTTGCGCAATCTTGAACACGGCGATCACCCGCTGCTGCGTGCGGACCGGGCACTGGCTGCTGCCGCGCGCAGCAATGTCGAACTGGAATCGCGCAATCGATATCCGGACGTCTCGCTGGGACTCGGTGCCATGCAGCGGGGCACGGCGCTGGACAGCTACGAAGTCATGCTGGAAGTGGAGATTCCCTTTCAGCAGCATGCCCGCCGCGAGCGCGAACGACGCTCACGTCTGCTTGAAGATGCAGCGCTTGCGCGCGCCGAGGCATCGCGTGTCGAACTGCAAGGGCGTCTCGGCACGGCTTGGATGCGCTGGAGCAGCGCCCGCGAGCAGCGTCAGCTCATCGAGAACACCTTGCTGCCGCAGGCGGACGCGAACTTCAAATCGGCGCTGGCCAGCTATCAAGTCGGTGAAGTCGATTTCGCAACCTTGCTTGCCGCACTGCAAGCCTGGCAAGGCGCCGACCTGGCGCGTCTGGACACCTTGCGCGACGAACTCCTGAGCGCTGCCGATGTGCGCGCCATCGAAGGAAACCTGCCATGACCATGCACAAAACCTCGTTCCTGATCATCGCCCTGCTCGGCGCACTGGCGCTCGGCTGGATCGCCGGCTCGACGATGCGTCCGCACGACCCGCCTGCCGTGGCGGAAACCCCGGCGACGAACGGTGAGCCGAAGATCCTCTACTACCGCAATCCGATGGGGCTGGCGGATACCTCGCCGGTGCCGAAGAAGGATTCGATGGGGATGGATTACATCCCGGTCCATGCCGGTGGCGAGCCGGCAGGTGATGTCGGTACGGTCACGGTTTCGCCGGGCCGGATGCAGACCCTCGGCGTGCGCACCGAAGCAGTGCGCAGCACGCAGCTGGCCAGTCTCGTGCGCGCCAGCGGCACCGTGGAAATCGACGAAACCCGGCAATACGCAGTCGCGCCGCGCTTCGAAGGCTGGGTCGAGCACCTTTATGTCAACCAGACCGGCATGCAGGTACGTACCGGCCAACCCTTGATGTCGGTGTACAGCCCGCAGCTCGCGGCAGCGCGCCAGGAGTACCAATTGGCCGATGAGGCGGCGCGCCGGCTTGCCAAGTCCGATCCGACCAGTGCGGCATCGATGCAACGCCTGCGCGATGCCGCACGCACTCGGCTGCGCAACTGGGAGATCGGTGACGCGCTTCTCGCGGACCGCGGCGGCAAGGACCGCATGATCCTGACCTCGCCTGCCAATGCCGTGGTCATCGAGAAGTCGATCGTGCAGGGCGCCCGCTTCCAGCCGGGTGAAACCATCCTGCGCCTGGCGGATCTGACTACGGTCTGGATCATGGCCAAGGTGCCGGTGATGCAGGCGGTGGACATTGTCGTCGGCCAGCCCGCCCGCTTCGAGAGCGCAACCCTGCCCGGCCGTAGCTTCGTCGGCGACGTCGAGTTCGTGCAACCGGTGGTGGACGCCGCGTCGCGAACCGTCGACGTGCGTATCGCCCTGGCCAATGCGGATGGCGAACTGCGCCCCGGATTGTTCGGCACGGTGTTGCTGGAACAGCCGTCGAATCAGCCGGTGTTGAGCGTCCCGAGTTCGGCCGTGCTCTTCGGTGGGAGCAGCCAGACCGTGCTGGTGCAGATCGCTCCCGGCCGCTTTGCCCCGCGCGAGGTGACCATTGGACGCCGTGCCGGGGATCGCGTGGAGATCCTCGATGGACTGACGAAGGGCGAAGAGGTGGTGGTTTCCGCGAACTTCCTGATCGATGCCGAGAGCAACCTCAAGGCGGCGCTGCACGGACTCGGAGCGGCGGCCGAGACCACGCAGGAAGGCCATGTGACGCCCGAGGAAGATCCCCACGCCGGTCACCAGATGTCGACCGAGGACCCGCATGCGGGCCATCGGATGCCGACACAGGCTCCCCCCGCCACCGACCAGGCGCCGGCAGTGGACCCGCACGCCGGTCATCGAATGCCGGCGGCGAAACCGCGTCCCGGTTCCGCAACCCCGGCCGAAGACCCGCATGCCGGTCACCGGATGCCGATGGACGATCCGCACGCGCGAAACCTGATGCCGACCGGTCAAGGTGGTCCGCAAGTGCCGGCGGAAGATCCGCACAGGGGGCACTGACATGCTCGGCCGAATCATCGAATGGTCCGTCCGCAACATCTTCCTCGTGCTGGTGATGACGACCGCGGTGGTGGCGGGCGGCATATACGCCGTGGCGAATACCCCGCTGGATGCGCAGCCGGACTTGTCGGACGTGCAGGTGATCGTTTTCACCGACGTGCCGGGGCAGGCTCCGCAGGTGGTCGAGGACCAGGTTACCTACCCGCTGACCAGTGCACTGCTGACGGTGCCCAAGTCCACCGTGGTGCGCGGGTTTTCATTCTTCGGCGCCTCCTTCGTCTACGTCATTTTCGAAGATGGAACGGATATCTACTGGGCGCGCTCGCGCGTGCTGGAAAGCCTCAATGTTGCATCCAGGGACCTGCCCGCCGGGATAACGCCCACGCTAGGACCTGACGCGACCGGCGTGGGCTGGGTGTACCAGTACGTCATCAAGAGTGCCCGGCATACGCTCGACGAGCTGCGCGCGATCCAGGACTGGTATGTCCGCTTCCAGCTGACGACCGCGCCTGGCGTGGCCGAAGTCGCCAGCGTCGGTGGCTTCGTCCGCCAGTATTCGGTCACCGTGGATCCGCTGCGCTTGCGCGAGTTCGGCATCCCGCTCTCGCGGATTTCCCAGGTCATCGCCGAAAGCAACCGCGACGTTGGCGGGCGCGTCATCGAAATGGCCGAAACCGAGTACATGGTGCGTGGCCGCGGCTACCTGCGTGGCACTGCTGACCTCGAGAACCTGGTGCTGCGCGCCGAAGGCGGAGCCCCGGTCCGCATCGGCGATGTCGCTCGCGTCGAACTCGTGCCTGACGAGCGCCGCGGCATTGCCGACCTGGATGGCGAGGGCGACGTGGTCGCCGGCATCGCGGTGGCCCGATATGGCGAGAATGCATTGGCCGTCATCGAAGGACTCAAGAGCAAGATTTCCGAAATCAGCCATGGTCTGCCCGAAGGCGTCAGCCTCGAGGCCGTCTACGATCGCTCGGAGCTGATCGAGCGCGCCATCAAGACCCTGCGCAACACACTGCTTGAGGAAAGCATCATCGTGGCGCTGGTGTGTCTGATCTTCCTGTTCCACGCCCGCAGCGCGCTGGTGGCGATCGTCATGTTGCCGGTCGGGGTGTTGGTCGCCGCAATCGCCATGCGCGTTCTGGGGATGAACTCCAACATCATGAGCCTGGGCGGCATCGCCATCGCGATTGGCGCAATGGTGGACGCGGCGATCGTGATGATCGAGAACGCGCACAAGCACATCGAGCGTGATGACGGTTCGCGCAGTCGCGCCCAACTGATCATCGATGCCTGCCGCGAGGTGGGGCCGGCGCTGTTCTTCAGCCTGATGATCATCACCGTCTCGTTCCTGCCGGTGTTCTCGCTGGAGGCACAGGAGGGACGCATGTTCCATCCGCTGGCCTTCACCAAGACCTTTGCCATGGCCGGCGCGGCGCTGCTATCGATCACCCTGGTGCCCGTGCTGATGCTGTTGTTCGTGCGCGGACGGATCGTGCCCGAGCAGATGAACCCGGTGAACCGCTTCCTGATCGCCGGCTACCGTCCGCTCATCGACCTGGTGCTGCGCCACAAGTGGCCGACACTTGTGATCGCCCTGGCCATACTGCTGGCCAGTGCATGGCCGGCGTCGCGGCTGGGCAGCGAGTTCATGCCCACGCTCAACGAGGGCACCCTGTTGTACATGCCAGCCTCCCTGCCCGGCATGTCGGTGACCAAGGCCGCCGAGTTGCTGCAACAGCAGGACCGCATCATCAAGAGATTCCCCGAGGTGGAGTCGGTGTTCGGCAAGGCCGGTCGCGCCCTGACCGCGACCGACCCGGCACCGCTGGAGATGTTCGAGACGGTGATCAACCTCAAGCCGGAGGAGCAGTGGCGCGAGGGCATGACCATCGACAAGCTGATTGCCGAGATGGATGCGGCATTGAAGTTCCCCGGTGTCGCCAACTCCTGGACCATGCCGATCAAGGCACGCACGGACATGCTCGCCACCGGCATCCGCACACCGGTCGGCGTCAAGGTCTTCGGCAACAACCTCGCCGAGCTGGAGAAGGTGGCGCTGGAGATCGAGGCTGCGGTGCGCAAGGTGCCTGGCACCACCAGCGCCTTCGCCGAGCGCCTGACCGGCGGCTACTATCTGGACATCGACCCGGACCTTGACCGACTTGCCCAGTACGGCCTCACGTCCGGCGAGGTGCAGGATGTGGTGTCGATGGCGCTGGGTGGTGAGCGGATCACCACCCTGCTCGACGGTCGTGAACGTTTCGGCGTCATCGTGCGCTATCCGCGTGAGCTGCGCGACGATCCCCAGCGGATCGCCACCCAGGTACTGGTTCCCACTGCGAGCGGTGCCCAGGTTCCCCTGGGTGAAGTGGCTGGTGTGCAGGTGCGCATGGGCGCACCCAGCATCCGTACCGAACACGCCATGCTCGCCGCCTACATCTACGTCGATACGCGCGAGAGCGACATTGGCCGCTTTGTGGAGCAGGCGCAGGCAGCAGTGGTGCGGGAAGTAAGTTTCCCGCCGGGCTACTACGCCACGTGGAGCGGCCAGTTCGAGTACATGCAGCGGGCCGCGGCAAAGATGCGGGTGGTCATTCCGGTGACCCTGGCGATCATCTTCGTGCTGCTGTATCTCAACTTCCGGCGCGTCACCGAATCACTGATCGTCATGCTCTCGGTGCCGTTCGCACTGGTCGGAGGCGTCTGGTTGATGTGGCTGCTCGACTACAACTTGAGCGTTGCGGTGGCGGTCGGCTTTATCGCCCTTGCCGGCGTGGCCGCGGAGACGGGCGTGGTCATGCTGATCTACCTCGACCACGCAATGGAGGCACGCGCGGCGCGACGCCAGGCCGAGGGCGGCGTCCTCGGCGATCGCGACCTGCGCGAGGCGATCATCGAAGGCGCGGTGGAACGCGTGCGTCCGAAGATGATGACCGTGGTGGCGATCATGGCCGGCCTGCTGCCGATCATGTGGAGCAGCGGCACCGGCTCGGAAGTGATGCGCCGCATCGCCGCGCCGATGGTGGGCGGCATGGTTTCGTCCACGGTACTGACCTTGGTCGTGATTCCGGCGCTCTATTCGCTGATCAAGCAGCGGCAGCTGGCCAGGAAGCCGCCACCCGCCGCGCTGCCCGTGGAAGTACCGTGATGCGGTCCACATTCAGTACGGAAGTGCAAGGCCCAAGCCGATCTGCTGAGGATCACGCGGCAAGGTGCGAATCGCATCGGGTGCGCGACAGCACTGGTTCGATCCGCCCAAAGCTGGATGACGTCACCCATGTCCTCGCATCGATTGCTGGCTGGTCTCGGCATCGCGATGCAGCCAGCGGTACAAAGCCGGCAACACCAGCAGCGTCAGCAGTGTCGAGGACACGATTCCACCGATCACCACGGTGGCCAGCGGCCGCTGCACTTCCGAGCCCGCGCCGACATTGAAGGCCATCGGCACGAAGCCGAGCGAGGCCACCAATGCGGTCATCAGCACCGGACGCAGGCGACCCAGCGCACCGTCGGCGATGGCGTCATCGAGTCGGTCGCCTTGCTCGCGCAGCTTGCGGATGAAGGCGATCATCACCAGGCCGTTGAGTACCGCGACGCCCGACAGCGCGATGAAACCGACGCCGGCGGAGATCGACAGCGGGATGCCCCGCAGCGCAAGCGCAATCACACCGCCCGTCAGCGCCAGCGGTACGCCGCTGAACACGATGACTGCATCCTTGGCCGAGCCGAACGCCCAGAACAACAACGCGAAGATGATCGCCAAGGTCACCGGCACCACCACCGACAAGCGTTGGCTGGCCGAGATCAGCTGCTCGAACGTGCCGCCATAGTCGATCCAGTAGCCGGTCGGTACCTCGACCTCGTGGCCGATGCGCTGCTGCAGGTCCGTCACGAAACCGCCCAGATCACGCCCGCGGACATTGGCGGTGACGACGACGCGGCGCTTGCCGTTCTCGCGGTTGATCTGGTTCGGCCCCAGCGTCGTCTCGATCTTCGCGACTTCGCGCAGCGGTACCGTCTGTGGCGTGCCCGACATCCACGCGGCGGCGCGGCTGGACTCGTCGACGTTTTCGCTGCCGCCCAGCGGGATTGGCAGATCCTGTAGCGCCGCCGGGTCCTGGCGCAGGTGCTCGGGCAGGCGGACGACGATGTCGAAGCGGCGATCGCCCTCGAACAACTGGCCTGCGACTTCGCCGCCCACGGCAGTCGCCACGGTGTGCTGCACGGCGCTGGGATTGAGGCCATAGCGCACCAGCGCCTCCCGATCCGGTGTCACCGTCAGCAACGGCAGCCCCGTGGCCTGTTCGAGTTTGACGTCGGCCGCACCGGGCACGGCCTGGGCAACGTTCTCGATGCGTCGGCCCACCGCCACCAGTTGCTCCAGGTCGTCGCCGTAGAGCTTGATCGCCACGTCGGCGCGCACGCCGGAGATCAACTCGTTCATGCGCATCTGGATCGGCTGGGTGAACTCGTAGTTGTTGCCTGGCAGTTGCTTGACCGCCGCCTCGATCTCGGCGACCAGTTGGGCCTTGGGTTTGCCTGGATCAGGCCACTGCTTGCGCGGCTTGAGCATCAGGAAGGTATCGGCCACCGAGGGCGGCATCGGGTCGGTCGCCACTTCCGCGGTACCGAGCTTGCCGAATACGCGCTGCACTTCCGGAAACTGCTTGATCCGCGCTTCCAGCGTGGCCTGCATGCGGATTGCCTGATCCAGGCTGGTGCCGGGAATGCGCAGCGCATGCATGGCGATGTCGCCTTCGTCCAGGCTCGGGATGAACTCCGAACCCAGGCGCGTGGCCAACAGCGCGCACAGCGCCACGCCGACCAGCGCGCCTCCAATCACCCAGGCGCGCCGGCGCAGCGCCCATGCCAACGCGGGGGCATAGGCCCGTCGCGTCCACTGCATCAGGCGGGTGTCCTTTTCCTCGACCTTGCCGCGCAGGAACAGGGCGACGGCGGCGGGCACAAAGGTCAACGACAGCAGCATCGCCCCGGTCAGCGCCAGCACCACCGTGATCGCCATCGGGTGGAACATTTTTCCTTCGACGCCGGTGAGCGCGAAAATGGGCAAGTAGACCGCGGCGATGATGCCGAGGCCGAACAGGCTCGGCCGGATCACTTCATCGGTGGCCGAAGCCGTGGCATCCAACCGCTCCTCATCGCTCAGCACCCGGCCGAGCTGGTGTTGCAGCTCGCCGAATCGGCGCAGGCAGTTCTCGATGATGATCACTGCGCCGTCGACGATCAGGCCGAAGTCGAGCGCGCCCAGGCTCATCAAATTGCCGGACACGCCGCCACGCACCATGCCGAACATCGTGAACAGCATCGCCAGCGGGATTACGGCGGCCGTGATCAACGCGGCGCGGATATTGCCGAGCAGCAGGAACAGCACCACGATCACCAGCAGCGCGCCTTCGACAAGGTTCTTGGCGACGGTCCTGATCGTGCGATCAACCAGCGCGGTGCGGTCATAGACCGGGTTGGCCGACACTCCCGGCGGCAAGCTCGCGTTGGCCTGGGCGAGCTTGGCGGCGGCGGCCTGGGCGACCTCGCGACTGTTGGCGCCAATGAGCATGAACACCGTGCCGAGCACGACCTCGCGACCGTTCTGCGTCGCCGCGCCATTGCGCAACTCCGGGCCTTCGCCGACTTCCGCCACGTCGCGCACGCGGATCGGCACGCCATCACGACGGTCGAGCACGATGTCGCGGATCCCGTCGAGGTCGGCGACCTGGCCAGGGGCCCGCACCAGGAACTGTTGCCCGTTGCGTTCGATATAGCCGGCACCGACGTTCTGGTTGTTGGCGGTCACGGCTGCGACGACGTCGTGCAGGGTGAAACCGAGCGCGACCAGCTTGGCCGGATCCGGGGTGATGTGGATCTGCCGGGCGAAGCCGCCGATGGTGTTGACCTCGGTGACGCCGGGCGTATTGCGCAGTTGCGGGCGCACCACCCAGTCCTGCAGGGTGCGCAGGTCAGTCGCCGTCCACGGCGTGCCGTCCTTCTTGCGGGCGTCGGGCTTGGCATCGACCGTGTACATGAAGATCTCGCCCATGCCGGTGGCAATCGGACCCATTTCCGGTTCCAGGTTGGCCGGCAGCTGCGATTTCACCTGCTGGATACGCTCGGCCACCTGCTGCCGGGCGAAGTACAAATCGGTGCCGTCCTGGAAGACCACCGTGACCTGCGACAACCCGTAGCGCGAGATCGAGCGGGTGTAGTCCAGGCGCGGCAGGCCGGCCAGCGCGGTCTCGATCGGGAAGGTCACGCGTTGCTCGGACTCCAGCGGCGAGTAGCCCGGGAGCTGCGTGTTGATCTGCACCTGGACGTTGGTAATGTCCGGCGTGGCATCGATCGGCAGGTGGGTGAAACTCCACACGCCCAAGGCAACGAGTCCCAGGGTGAGTGCCAGCATCAGCCAGCGGTGCCCTATGGAGAAGCGGATGATTTTCCCGAGCATGGCGGCGTCCTCAGTGGTCGTGGGAAGCGCCGGACTTTTCAATGTCCGCCTTCACCAGATAACTCTGCTCGACCACCACCGGGTCGCCGGCGCTCAACCCTGTCAGCACTTCCACCTGACGTGCATCGCGCTTGCCCAACTCGACCGGGCGTATCTCGTAGGTGTCGTCAATGCGGATGAACACCACGTCCCAGTCGCGAAAGCGCTGCAGCGCGGCGAGCGGCACCACCAGTGGGGCCGGTTGCTGTTCCACCGTGATGCGTGCCTTGACCGCCGAACCGGGCCGCCACAGGCCGTCGGTATTGGCGATGGTGGCGCGGGCCACGGTACTTTGGCTGGCCGTGGCGGTACCGGGCAGCACGCGTTCGAGCGTGGTCTGCGCCGTCGCGCCGTCGCTCATGCGCGTGACCGTGACAGGAACGCCAGGACGAATGTGCTGGGCGTCGGCACCGAAGATGTGCAAGTCGACCCACAGCGAGGACAGGTCGGTGACCTCGAACAGCGGCGCGCCTTCGCTGGCCACCGAACCCACCGCCGCATTGCGCGTCAGCACCACACCGGCAATGGGCGCAGTGACGGCGTAGGTCGTCAAACTCAGATTGCTTTCGATGGTGGCAAGCACCTGGCCGGCACGAACCGTGTCGCCGACATTGACGTTCAGTTTTCGAACCGGGCCAGGAAAGCGCGCCGCGACCTTGGCAATGCGACTTTCTAGCGGGGTCAGCAGTCCCTGGACCTCGTGTTCGTCGGCGATCACGCCTGGCCCGGCGGGCGCGACACGGATGCCGGCGTCCTGCGCCACCGCTTCGGCGATCTGCGTCCGCCCTTCGTAGCTGGGATAGGCCCAGCCCAGAGTCGTGCCGTTGATCTGGGCGACGACCTCGACATCGAAGGAATGCGGCTCGCCGACGATGCTGGCTGCCATCAGGCTGCCATCCGCCTGGGGTTTCAAGGCGTGGTTCTCGGCGACGTTGCCGAGCCGCTTGAGTCGCACTTCGACCGCGCCGGCTGAAGGCGGCAATGGCTTGCCATCGCGGTAGAGCCATGCCTTGTACTTCGGCGGGGTGCCGTCCTCGGCGATGGCCAATTCGACCGCGAAGCCATTCTGTTCCAGCAGGCGGCCGCCGTGGTCGCCCTTGCGCGGCGTATCGGATTCGGCGTGTGCGCCGTCCTCGACATCGGCGTGCCCGCTCTCGGTGGATGGGCAGCTGGTGCCGCAGGCGGTCAACAGGAAGGTCAGCGCCAATGCGGCGCTTGGGAGACAGAGATTCACGGAGAAATTCCTTGGGCAGTGGGGACGGTCGGGCCGGCGACGAACGCCTGGCCGGTGAGCCGCTGGATTTCAATCAGGGCGCGCTGGGCATCCAGCGCGACATCAAGTTGCTGCTTGCGGGCGTTGGTGCGCTCGGATTGCAACTGCGCCCATTCCAGGTAACTGATGGCGCCGGCGCGGTAGGCCCTTTCGGCAGCCGCCTCGGCCTTCGCCAACTTGGGCAGTATGTCGTCCTGCAGCCGGCCAACCTCCAGCTGCGCGGCCAGGTAACGTCCGTGCGCTTCGGTCAATGTGGAATACAGGGCCAGGCCCTTGGACTCGCGCTCGATTTCGAGTGACACCAGTTCGGCCTCGGCTGCCCGGATCCCGGGCTGGGCACTACGCGAAGACCCCAGCGGCAGCGACAGGCTGCCGACCAGGGCGGTGTCGTCGGTGAATTGCAACCGCCTTGCCCCGACTTGCCAACTCACGTCCGCAGACGCATGGGTCCGCGCCAGTTGCAGGCGTGCCTCGCGAATACGCTGCTCGCCAGCAAACTGTTCCAGCTCAGGCGTGCGTTCCAGCCATGCGCCCAAGGCATCGAGATCGGCAATGGCCGGCAATGCGGTCGGAGTCACGGCGGCGACTTCGAACTCCGGATTGCGCACACCCCACAGCGCAGCCAGATGCTGGCGTGCTGCCTGTGCCCGTTGTTTGGCGCGGGCGCGGTCGAGTTCGGCTCGGGCCAGCGCCACCTGCGCGGTGAGCACCACCGATTCGGGCGAAGCACCGGCCTGCAAGCGCTGACGGGCGCCAGCGACGGTGCGCTCACGCTGGACGATATCTTCCTCGGCGATCGCACGCTGGCGTTGCGCCGCCACGACAGCCAGATAGCGCCGGGCAACCTCGGCCAGCAAGTCCAGCCGCCGCGTTTCGCGTTCGATGGCCAAGGCGTCGATCCGGCTTTGCGCCAGCGTGCGGCGGGCGTCGAGCTTGCCGCCACGCTCCAGCACGCCGGCCAAGGTCAGGGTCAACTCGGCACCTTTCAGACCGCGGACGTCGCCAGTTCCAAAGGCATTTTCGACGGTGGCAGCGGCCACCAGTGCCGGGCGCATCGCTGCGCGGTCACGCTCGGCGGCCAGCACCTCGCTGCGCGGACCGAACAGGCGCAAATCAGGATGGGAATCGGCGACGCGGGCAAAGGCGTCGTGCAGGGTCAAGATATTGCTGGATAGCGCAGGTTCGGCAGCAGCAATGGGCAACGCCACGGCACAGGCCGCGACGCCCACGGCCAACGCCGCGAGTCGTAAACGCATGGGAACACTCCGATGGATTCAGGGACGGTTCGCCGGCCAGGGCCAGCCGAGCGTCAGGCCCGGATCGGAGGTCGGAACGGGCTCGTCAAGTTTGAAGCGGCCACCTGTGGCGATATCGGCAGCCGTGGGCTTGCCATGGCCAGCACCACGCCGGGCGGCACGAATTCGACGGCCGCCAAGGCGACCGTGTATCCGCAGCAATGCGCATAGTGCAGCAAGACATGCAGGGTGCCGTCGCTACCATTCTGCTCGGCATCGCCATTTGGCGGGTCATCGTGTGGCGTCGAATGATCCCCATGCGTGACTGCCGAAGCGGCGTGGGCGGTCGCCTCGTGCACCTCGCCCAGTGCCGTCAGCACCGGCTGCCAGGCCAGGCACACGGCGATCACCAGCAGCAGACTGGCACGCAGGGTTTGACGCAAGCGGTGGCGGGAGCGGCGACTCATGGCCGATCAGGGTAACGGACCTGCGAGAGATTGCGCAATTGCGCAACAGGGCGGACAGAGACTCCGCGCAGCCGATCATCACGCAGGGCCTTGATCCGGGTCAGGATGAATCGCCACCGGCAAGCAACCTCCCGTCGAGGCGATTGCCAAGGCCATCGGAACCCACGAGACGCAGCCCTGCGACGGTCGGTCACGTCCGAAACCCTGCTTCGCATGGTCAATTGAGCGCTTTGAATCAGGGAGATCCCGTCTTGAAGCGCAATGCCCTTTGTCTTGGCCTGGCCTCCATTCTTGCCAGTGCTCCTGTATTCGCCACCTTGCCCGCGCCGGCACCGGATACCGATGTCGACACGCGCTTTGACACCGTCGTCGTCACTGCGGCCGCGCAGACTTCACCGCTGACTTTCGAGATTGATCCGAAGACACCGCGCCAGCCGGTTCCGGCCAGTGACGGCGCGGACTACCTGAAGACGATTCCGGGGTTCAGCGCGATCCGCAACGGTGGAACCAATGGCGATCCGGTATTGCGCGGCATGTTCGGCTCGCGCCTCAAGTTGCTGACCAATGACAGCGAGATGCTCGGTGCCTGCCCGATGCGCATGGACAACCCGATGTCCTATGTGTCGCCGGAAACCTACGACAAGCTCATCGTCATCAAGGGCCCGCAGACGGTCATCTGGGGGCCGGGTTCATCGGCGGGCACGGTTCGTTTCGAACGCGATACCGAGCGCTTCGAGCAAGCCGGCTGGCGCGGCTATGCCGGACTGCTCGCCGGATCCTGGGGACGCAATGACCAGGTCGTCGATGCGTCCGGCGGCGCGCCAGAGGGCTATGTGCGCATGACGGCGAACCGCTCCGCCCAGGATGATTACGAGGATGGAGATGGTCATCGCGTGCCTTCGCGATGGATGAAATGGAATGCCGATGTCGAAGCCGGCTGGACGCCGGATACCGACACGCGACTGGTTGCGACCATCGGCGCGGGTGACGGTGAGGCCCGCTATGCCGGACGGGGCATGGATGGATCGCAGTTCAAGCGCCAGAGTGGCGTGCTGCGTTTTGAGAAAGTCCGCATGGGCCGCGTGCTCGATGCCATCGAAGCCAGCGTATTCAGCAACTACGCCGACCATGTCATGGACAACTACTCCTTGCGCGATCCGGATCCCAACGGCGCGATGCCGATGCCGATGGCCTCGAACGTGGATCGGCGCACGACCGGCGGACGTTTCGCCACCACCTGGCGCTGGGGTGATTCCTTCAGCCTGATCACCGGCCTTGACCAGCAGTCGAATACGCATCGCGCACGCAATGCGCCAGGTCGCGATGTCTACAAGACAAAGCCCTGGATTGCCGATGCTCGGTTTTCCAGCGCTGGCGCCTTTGCCGAGCTGACCTGGAAACCGGCCGCTGGTGATCGCCTGATCGCCGGCGCGCGGATCGATCGTGCCGCGGCCAAGGACAAGCGCCTGAAAACCGGCGGCATGATGCCGATGCCGAATCCGACTGCCGGCGTCACCCGTCGCGACACGCTGGATTCCGGCTTCATCCGCTACGAACGCGATCTGGCCAGCGCGCCGGCTACCCTGTATGCCGGTGTCGGGCACGTCGAGCGCTTCCCCGATTTCTGGGAACTGTTCTCGGCGTCTTCGGCCCCGATGGGCTCGATCAATGCGTTCTCCTCGGTTAAACCCGAGCGCACCACCCAGCTTGACCTTGGCGCGCAGTACAACGGCGAGCGCGTGCGCGGCTGGGTCTCGCTGTATGCGGGCAAGGTCGATGATTTCATCCTGTTTCGTTATGGCAGCGGCGGCATGATGGGTTCGGGTTCGCAGGCCCTGAACATCCGTGCGCGCACGCGCGGCGGCGAGCTCGGCACGCAATGGCGCTTTGCCGAGCATTGGAATGCGGATGCCTCGCTCGCCTACGCGTGGGGTGAAAACGCCAGCAACTCGCGCGCCCTGCCGCAGATGCCACCACTTGAAGGCCGCTTTGGCCTCAACTACGACAACCGCGCCTGGTCGTTCGGTGGCCTCTGGCGACTGGTGGCACGCCAGAATCGCGTGGCACCCAACGAAGGCAACGTCGTCGGCCGCGATCTCGGCCCAAGCAATGGCTTCGGCACGCTGGCCGTGAATGGGGGCTATCGATGGAGCGAGTCACTGCAGTTGACTGCCGGCGTCGACAACCTGCTCGATCGCACCTATGCCGAGCACCTGAACCTCGGTGGCAATGCCGCGTTTGGCTATCCGGCCGACCCGGTGCGCATCAACGAGCCGGGTCGCACCTTGTGGAGCAAGCTCAACGTCAATTTCTGAAAGGCGTCAGCTGCCGAGCTTGCTGCTTCCTGCCGAATGAGCTGACCGCCCTGCCCCTACCAATCGGTCGGCTTGTAGTCCTTGAGGAACTGGCCCCAGACGTGTTCGCCGGTATTGATGCCATGGATGATCGGATCGACGATGCGGGCGGCACCGTCGATGATGTCGAGGGGCGGGTGGAAACGCTCCTCGACCACCTTGCGGGCGGCGATCTCGAGCGGATCTTCATCGGTCACCCAGCCGGTATCCACGCTGTTCATGTGGATGCCGTCGTTGTGGTAATCGGTCGCCGAGGTGCGCGTCATCATGTTGAGCGCGGCCTTGGCCATGTTCGTGTGCGGATGCTTGGTGGTCTTGAAGTTGCGGTAGAACTGGCCTTCCACCGCCGAGACATTGACGATGTGCTTGTCGCGCTCCGCCGTGCGCAGCATCAGCGGCTTCAGGCGCGCATTGATGATGAATGGCGCAATGGCATTGACCAATTGCACTTCGAGCAACTCGACCGAGGGTACCTCGGCCATCAGCAGACGCCAGGAATTGCGCCCGCGCAGGTCGATCTGCTGCAGATCCTGGTCGAGCTTGCCTTCCGGAAAGAGATGCTGCTGGGCAAGCAGCTCGTCCGGCAGCAGTTTCAGTTGCGACAGCGCGGCGGAGCGGCTCAGGCCCGGCAGCGCGCCCGCCGTCGGTTCCGCGGCAAGCATGTTCGGCCCGCTGCCGCCGGCCAGCATGTCGGCGCTGCGCAAGCCTTCGTAGCGGCCAAGCAGGTGGCGCACGTGCTCGGGCAAGTCATCGAGTGCGGCCGCCTCGCCTTGCATCATGTGCGCATAGAACGCGGGCGGGCGGCGTACGGTCTGGCAGGCGTTGTTGATGATGAAATCTAGGCGCGGGCGGGTCTTCAGCAGCTCGTCGCAGAACGCCTCGACGCTGGGCGTGTGGCGCAGGTCGAGTCCGAAGATCTCCAGGCGGTGCGACCAATCGGTGAAATCCGCTTCTGCCGCGTAACGCGCTGCCGAATCGCGCGGGAAGCGTGTCGTCACGATCAATCCTGCACCGGCGCGCAGCAGTTTCAATCCTGCCTGATAGCCGATCTTCACGCGCCCGCCGGTGAGCAGGGCGACGCGGCCACCCAGATCCGCCAGTTCCGTGCGCTTGGCGAAATTGAATGCCGCGCAGGCCGGGCACAGCTGATCGTAAAAATGATGGATCAGCGTGTATTTCTGCTTGCACACATAACAATGCTGCAGCTCGATCGATTCGCGCCGGGCCACGCTTTCGTCATCGGTATCGACGACTGCATCGCTCTGCGGCGGAAAATAGTTCTGCGTGGTGAATACCGACTTGTTGCGCAACTGGCGAATGCCGGTGGCATTGAGCAAGGCATCGTCCTGGCTGAGTTTCGTGTTGATGCGTGCGCGTTCGGCAGCCTTCATGCGCTGGCGGCGTGAAACCGGGTCCGGATGATAGACGCGGGCAACCGCCTGGTGCAGCAGCTTGCGGTCGGCGTCGGGCAAGCGGTCGAGCAGGCTCCAGTCCTCGGCAACTTCCAGCAGCGCGGCAGTCGCCGCACGCAGGCGTTCGAGCAGATCCGGCGCTTCGTCGGCAGCGGCTGTTTTCGGGTTCTCGGTAGTCACGGCAAGGCATTCAGGAACAATCAGCCGCGCATGATCGCACGCATGGCTCGATCCGGGTTACCGCCCCTGACGTATTCCGGAATCGGCGATTCAGCCCCGGGAAACCGGCGCAGACTCGGCCAGATGCCCGAGCAAAGGCCGGTAATACGCCAGCTCGGCAATGGAATCATGCACATCGCTGAGTGCCGTATGCGCGGCTTCCTTGTTGAAACCCTTGCCGACCTCGGGTGCCCAGCGCCGGACGAGTTCCTTGACCGTGGAGACATCGAGGTTGCGGTAATGGAAAAACCGTTCCAGGCGCGGCATCAACCGGTGCATGAAGCGACGATCCTGGCAGATCGAATTGCCGCACATCGGCGACTTGCCGGCCGGCACCCATTGCAGGAGGAATTCGACCGTGCGCACTTCGGCCAGCGCCATGTCGATTTGCGAATCGAGGACGCGCTGCCAGAGTCCGGACTTGCCATGCTGGTTGCGGTTCCAGTCATCCATGGCGAGCAGGGTTGCCTCATCGTGGCGGATGGCAAACGCCGGGCCTTCGGCAAGCAGGTTCAGATCCTTGTCGGTGACCGCCGTGGCGATTTCGAGGATGGAATCGTGATCGGTATCGAGCCCGGTCATCTCCAGATCGATCCAGATCAGGTTGTCCTCGTGAATCGACGCCATGGCGCTCTCCGCGTGAATGAATGAGGCGATTATTGCCGCGTTGCGCGGCGCAGGCCAAGTTCTTGCGCATCGGCGTTAGCATGGCGCACCCCTGCACTGCACGATCGCCATGGCCGCAACGACGTTTTTCTGGCACGACTACGAGACCACCGGTGCCGATCCGCGCCGCGACCGGCCCGCGCAGTTCGCCGGAATCCGCACGAACCTCGATCTGGAGGTCATCGGCGATCCGGTCATGCTTTATTGCAAGCCCGCGCCCGATGTCCTGCCGCATCCCGAGGCCTGCCTGATCACCGGCATCACGCCTCAGCTTGCCGAACGCGAGGGCCGCATCGAGGCCGAGTTTGCGGCGATCGTGCATGAGGAACTCGCCGCGCCGGGAACCTGCGGCGTCGGCTACAACTCCTTGCGTTTCGATGACGAATTCACGCGGCATCTGCTGTATCGCAATTTCCATGATCCGTATGAGCGCGAATGGAAAGCCGGCAACTCGCGCTGGGACCTGATCGATCTCGCGCGCATGTGTTACGCCCTGCGCCCGCAGGGCATCGAGTGGCCGCTGCGCGACGATGGCACGCCGAGTTTTCGCCTGGAGGACCTGGCCAGGGCGAACCGGCTCAAGCAGGATCGCGCGCACGATGCGCTGTCGGATGTCGAAGCCTTGATCGGCCTTGCCCGCTTGATCCGCACGCAGCAACCGCGCCTGTTCGATTTCCATTTCGACCTGCGTCGCAAGCAGCACGCATTCCAGTTGCTCGATGTCGCGCACCGCACGCCGGTCGTGCATGTGTCCTCGCGCTATCCCGCCAGTCGTGGCTGCCTGGCCATTGTCGTGCCGCTGGCGATCCACCCGCAACAGGCGAATGGCGTGATCGTCTATGACCTCGATGTCGATCCGACTGCGCTGCTTGAGCTCGATGCCGATGAGATTGCCGATCGCGTGTTTGTTTCGCGTGCCGACCTGCCCGAGGATGTCGAACGCATCCCGCTCAAGCTCGTGCATGCGAACCGCTCGCCGGCGCTGGCGCCGTTGAACGTGCTCAAGGATATCGACCACGCACGGATCGGCCTCGATCTCGAGCGTGCCTTGCGTCATCTCGACATGCTCCAGGGTGCTGAAGGACTGCCGGCGAAGATGCAGGCGGTGTTTTCGGCGCAACCTTCGCGGGAGGCAGCCGCAGATCCCGAGTTGGCGCTGTATTCCGGATTCCTGCCCGATGCCGACAAGAACCGCTTGCGCGAGGTGCGACGCACGCCGAGTGAACTGCTGGGATCGCCATCGCTGGTTTTCACCGACCCGCGTTATGCGGAACTGCTGTTCCGCTATCGCGCACGCAATTGGCCGCACTCCTTGAGCCATGTGGAGGTACTTCGATGGCAAGCCTTCCGCGAACGCCGCCTGACCACGGAAACCGCGCTGACCACGCTCACCCTCGATCAATATCTTGCCTTGATCGCACAGAAACGCAGCGAAGTTGATCCGACCAGGCTGCCCCTGCTCGATGCGCTGGAGGACTGGGGGCGCGAGCAACAAAGGCAGCTCGAGTAATGCGCGTTGGATCTTCGTACGTCAGTCGGCAACCTGGTTGCCCCGTCCATCTGCAACCAGCGACCATAGCCGCGCACGCATCCGAGACACGAGCAATCCATGGCAACAACCTACTTCACCCCCGCCACTTTCCGCTACCTGCGCGATCTCAAGGCCAACAACAACCGGCTCTGGTTCAACGAGCACAAACCGCGTTACGAGGCGGTGCTGCGTCAGCCATTCCTGCAGCTGATCGGCGATCTGCAGGTGCCACTGGCAAGGATCTCGCCGCATTTCGTTGCGGATCCGCGTGGCCAGGGTGGCTCGATGTTCCGCATCCATCGCGACACGCGCTACGCGAAAGACAAGACGCCGTACAAGACCTGGTCCGGTGCGCGCCTGTTCCATGAGCGCGCGCGCCAGCTCGATGCGCCTTCGTTCTACCTGCACATCCAGCCCGGAAACTGTTTCGTCGGTGGTGGCAAGTGGCACCCGGAAGCCGAGTCGATCAAGCGCATCCGGGAGTTCATCGCCAACAATCCCGCAGCATGGAAAAAGGCTACGCGCTCGAAATCCTTCACAGCGCACTTCTGGCTTGGTGGCGACAGCCTGATGCGGCCGCCGCGCGGGTTCGATCCCGATCACGAGTTGATCGAAGATCTCAAGCGCAAGGATTTCGTTGCCATGGATGGTTTTGCCGACGGCATCGCGACCTCGACCGAATTGAAACCGCTTCTGGTCGATCGCTTCAAGCGCGTCGCGCCGCTGGTCGACTATCTCTGTGCAGGCCTCGATCTGGAATTCTGAGTGACAGTCCGAATTCCCTCGATCGTTCGTCCCGAGCTTGTCCCGGGACCTCTCCAGGCATTCATGGTTCGCCATGCTCGGCACGAACCGGAATAGACAACCTCCCCACGAAACGAGGTTGAGCAGAAGCAATTGAAATGAATGCAATCGAAGCCAATTTGAATGCGCGAATCCCGACGGCGCGTCTGGCGAGTTTCTACTTCGCCTACTACGCCGCACTTGGCGCGTTCAATCCTTACTGGGCGCTCTATCTCAAGGGTCTCGGCCAGGATGTCGCCGCGATCAGCATCCTGATGAGCCTCTGGTATGGCACGCGCATCTTTGCGCCAAGCGCGTGGAGCGCGCTGGCGGCGCGATCCGCGCAGCCAATCCTCTGGTTGCGTATGGGCTCGGTGCTTACCGTCGCCAGCTTCACCCTCTTCAGCGTGCCGCACGATTTCACGGTGCTGTTCGTCGTCATGTGCGTGTTCTGCTTTGTCTACAACGCGATCATGCCGCAGTTTGAATCGATTACCTTGTCGCATCTGGTCGGCAGGAGTGAACGCTACGGCCGCATCCGGGTCTGGGGCTCGATTGGATTTGTCGTCGTGGTTGCGGTGTTCGGCGTGCTGCTCGATTACCTGCCGGTCACCGCGCTGCCCTGGTTGATGCTGCCGTTTTTTGTGGCGATGGCGATTGCATCGTTCTTCAACGACTACGGACGACCTCCCGTTGCCGTGACTGATACGGAATCAACCAGCTTCATCGCCAGGCTGCGCCGACCCGAAGTGATCGCATTCTTCATCGTCGCCCTGCTCATGCAGATCTCCTTCGGCCCGTATTACACGTTCTATTCGATCTATCTCGACGAGCACGGCTACCGCACCTCTGCCCTCGGCATATACTGGTCGATCGGCGTCATCGTCGAGATCCTCGTGTTTGCTTTTTCGGTGCGGATCTTTCGGCGCTGGAATGCGGCCACCGTGCTGATTGTTTCGTTGATCGCCGCCAGCCTGCGCTGGGCGATGATCGCGCTGTGGCCCGACAACGCCATCCTGATGGCCTTCGCGCAGACCCTGCACGCACTCAGCTTCGCCGCGTTCTTTGCCGCCAGCATGCAGTTCCTCGTGCTGTACTTTCCCGGCCGCCAGAACGGTCATGCGCAAGGCATCTACTACGGATTTTCTTCCGGCATCGGCGGCGTGCTCGGGGCACTGTTGTCAGGGCAAGTGTGGCAAGCCACCGGCGGCGAGACCGCATTCATGCTCGGCTCGGTTACGGCTGCGATCGCTGCGCTGATTGCCTGGATCTGGATTCGGCCGGGTCGCCCATCCGCTTCCGCTTGATTCATGCTCAGGCGTCGACAAAAGCGAACGCAAGCAGCGTGCGGATATCGTCTTCGCCGCTGAGGCACATCAACAGCCGCTCGATCCCCAATGCAACACCCGCGCACTCCGGCAATCCGTTTTCAAGCGCGATCAATAGATTCTCGTCGATGGGAAGTTCGCGTTGACCGCGCGACTGGCGGCGACGGTTGTCGTTCTCGAAGCGTGCGCGTTGTTCCGAGGGATCAGTGAGTTCGTGGTAGCCGTTGGCGAGTTCGTGGGTGCCGAGGTAGAGCTCGAAGCGTTCGGCAACGGGGGGATTGTCGTGGCGAATCCTGGCCAGTGCGCATTGGCTGGCGGGCCAGTCGCGGATCACCGTGATGCGATCGGCTGGAAAATCGGGTTGGATGCGGTGGGTGATCAGCAGGTCGAGCCAGTCGTCGCGTTGCAAGCCTTCGCCATCAATGTCGATATCGGCGAGCCGTTCGCGCAACGCGTCGATCGATGCACTGAATGGATCGATGCCCAAGCTGGCGACAAAGAGTTCGCGATAGGTCATCGAGACGAGACTGGCTTCACGATCGACCATGGCTAATGCGTGGCGAACCAGTTCGACGGTTTCATCCAGCAACCGCAGGTGATCCCAGCCGAGCCGATACCATTCGAGCATCGTGAATTCCGGGTTGTGCCGCCTGCCCGCCTCGCCGTTGCGAAACACGCGGCCGAGCTCGTAGCAATCGCCCACTCCGGCGGCGAGCAGGCGCTTGAGCGGAAACTCGGCCGAGGTACGCAGCCAGCGTACCGGCGAACCGGCGTCGACGTGGCCGGAAAACAACGTGCTGAAACTCTCGATGTTCGGCTCGGTGTTGGCCGCTGCCGAGAGGATCGGCGTTTCCACTTCCAGCACGTCGCGCTCGGCGAAGAATGCGCGGATCAGCGTGCAGAGCCGCGCACGCAGGGCCAGTGCATCATGCAGCGTGATCGTGTTCAATCGGGATTCCTGGCCAGGTATTCGAGCAGGCGCGCCTCATCCCAGACCTCGATGCCGAGGGACCTGGCCTTGTCCAGTTTGGAACCGGCAGATTCGCCGGCGACGACGAAGTCGGTCTTCTTCGACACGCTGCCGGCGACTTTTGCGCCGAGGGCTTCGAGCCTTGCCCCGGCTTCATCGCGGGTCATCGCCGACAGCGAGCCGGTCAGCACGACCGTCTTGCCATCGAGTGGAAGCGATTGCTCGACTTCACGACTTGAACCGGCGAGTTCGCGCAACCTGTTCCAGGTGCGCAGGCTGCGCTTGAGCAGGTCGACATGGACAGGATCATCGCGCCACTGCACCAGCGCAGCGGCGGTGTCGGCGGGCAGCCCTGCCGTGATCAGGTGATGTTCGGGGACATCTGCCAGTCGCTCGATATCCTCGAATGCAGCAGCGAGTTGCGCCGCGCGACGTTCTGTCAGTTTCGGAATTTCGAGACTGGCAAGGAACTGATCCGTGGCAAGGTTCGGGCGCAGCTTTGGCGAAACATCGTGTTCATCGGTGAGGCGCACGCCGCGCATCAGCAGCGCATCGATGGCTGCCTGGTTGCCCTCCTGGGCAAGGAAACGATCGATCGAGCGCGCCACTTCTCCACCGATATCCGGCACCAGCTTGAGCAGGGGCCAGGGCAGATGCCGAATGAGTTCGAGTCGGCCAAACCATGTCGCCAGGGCCTTGGCCGTGCTCTCGCCGACGTGCTCGATGCCCAGCGCAAAAAGGAACCGCTCCAGCGTCGTCTGCTTGCTGTGCTCGATGGCTTCGATCAGGTTCTCGGCCCACCGGGTCGCAACCTTGCCGGCTTTGACCGTTTCCGGAGTCGTGCCATCGCGCGCGTCGGCACGGCGCTTCATTTCGAGGAAATCGTCCAGGCCGAGCTTGTACAGATCGGCGATCGAGACGACGAAACCGAGATCGCAGAGATCCTCGATCAGCCGCGCGCCGAGACCGTCGATATCCATGGCGCGACGCGAGGCGAAGTGGATGATCGATTCCTTGCGCTGGGCAGGACAGATCAATTCGCCGGAACAGCGCCAGACGACCTGCCCTTCCTCACGCACAAGCTCGGACTGGCAAATCGGGCAATGGCTCGGCATCTGCCATGGCACGGTATCGGCGGGACGTTGATCCTCGATCACGCGCACGACTTCGGGAATCACATCACCCGCACGCCGCACGATGACGCTGTCGCCGACACGCACATCAAGACGCGCGATCTGGTCGGCATTGTGCAGGGTCGCATTGGTGACGACGACGCCGGCGACTTGCACCGGTTCCAGCCGCGCGATCGGTGTGGCTGCGCCAGTGCGGCCGATATTGATGTCGATGGCGAGTACGCGCGTGCTCTGCTCCTGCGCGGGAAACTTGTGCGCGATCGCCCAGCGCGGCGTGCGACCGACGAAACCGAGTTCGCGTTGTGCGTCGAGATCATCGAGCTTGTAGACGACGCCATCGATATCGAACGGCAGCCCGTCCCGCGCCGCGCCGATGCGCCGGTAGTAATCCAGACAACCCTGCGCGCCGCGTGCGGTTTCAACCAGTGAGCTGACCGGGAAACCCCAGTCGCGGAATTTGCGCAGCAGAGCCGAATGCGTTTTCGGCAGGTCGGCCTCCGCGATTGCGCCGGGCGCGTAGGCGAAGAAGGCCAGTGGTCGCGTGGCCGTGATCGTCGGATCGAGCTGACGCAGCGATCCGGCCGCGCCGTTGCGCGGATTGGCCAGCACCTTGCCACCCTGTTCGCGGGCATGCGCGTTGTAGCGTTCGAATTCGGCACGCGGCATGTAAATCTCGCCGCGCACTTCGAGCACGGCGGGCCAATCATCGCCGCGCAAGCGCAAGGGAATTGCCTTGATCGTGCGCAGGTTGACGGTCACGTCCTCGCCGGTTTCGCCATCGCCGCGCGTTGCGCCTTGCACGAACACTCCGTTTTCGTAGCGCAGGCTGATGGCGAGTCCATCGAACTTGGGTTCGAGCGAGAACACGGGATCGGTGATGTCGAGGCGCTCCTCGATGCGGCGGACGAAGTCCTCGATCTCCTCATCACTGAAGGCATTGGCCAGCGAGAGCATGCGCAGTTCATGGCGTACCTCGGCGAACTCGCGCGACGGACTGGCGCCGACGCGCCGGGTTGGTGAATCCACCACCGCCAACTCTGGATGCTCCGCCTCGATTGCCTCCAGTTCGCGCATCAACCGGTCGTAATCGGCATCCGGAATCTGCGCGTCATCGAGGACGTGGTAGCGATAATTCGCCTCTTCGATACGGGTGCGAAGCTCGACAGCTCGGGCGGCGGGCGTGATGGCGTTTGTTGGAGTGGTCATCGAGATGGCGGGATCAGGGGGTGGGGCAAGGTCAGGATTCCTTTGCACGTCATTGGGTGATTTTTGCAGAAGATCATTGGCAGGCGAACCTTTCATGTGCCTCTGAAGGGACTCCTTCAGTTCCAAGGTTGAGCGCGTTGCGGGGTACGAACGGCTTGCGCGCGATTGCACCGGAGTTTACGGCTTGCCGGCAGATGCGGTGCAGGTGCAGGATGCGCCTTGATGAATCGGGGGTTGGATCATGGCGAAGAAAGGCTGGGCGGCATTCCCACACAAGGACAAGGCATACGATTATGCCGGCGACAAGCTGGCCAAGGCCTGGCCCAAATTGCACGCGGGCGATCAGGAGCCCTACCCTGACGAGAAGCATGTCGCCGCCTTGCTCAAAGCCAATCCGAAACTGGGCAAGGATGCGGCGGCAATCGCGGCGCAGTTGCAGGAGGCCTGGCGCGATTTCCATCGCGGCGATTTCCAGCAAGCCCATGAAACCGGCGTCGCGCTGAAGGCGATCGGGGCGTCGGTGGCGATCAAGGCCGCCGGAATCCATGCCACGTATCTGGTCGAAGATGACGATGCCAGAACGAGTCGCTACGAGGATCTCGTTCGTCTCGCCGATGAGGCGGCGGCCGCCCTTCCCCAACTCGCCAATAGCCATTACCGGCGCGCATTTGCAATTGGTCGCCTGAGTCAATCCATTTCGATTGCCAAGGCGTTGGCGCAAGGTTTGGCGGGCAAGGTGCGCGAATCGCTCGACAAGACCCTGAAGCTGGAACCGAAGCACGCCGAGGCGATGACCGCATTCGGTCTGTATCACGCTGAAATCGTCAACAAGGTCGGTGGCATGCTGGCCAAGCTGACTTACGGCGCGAATGCCGCCGATGCCGAAAAATATCTGAAAGCCGCGCTCAAGCTGACCCCGCAGTCACCGATTGCCTGGATCGAATACGGCAACGGCCTGATGCTGCTGCATGGCGAAAAGCGCGAGGACGATGTCGCCGAAGCCTACGACAAGGCCGCCAACTGCAAGCCGCTTGATGCGATGGAAGCGCTCGACGCGCATTGGGCGCGCGAACAGATCGAATAGAGGCCGGGATCTATGACCCATTGATCATCGACGTCAGGAGATCGACGACGTCATACGTCATCGTGCGCGTGGAGATGTCCTCTGGATATGTTCCCCGACGTGGTGTCGGTTCCGGCCCTTCGGGCCTTGAACCGACCTACTGTGATGCGTGAAGTCATGTTCGGCCTGGACGTAGGTCGGCTCAAGCGCCACAGGCGCGGAGCCGACGATGGTTCCATCGGCGTAGCCAAGTGTCTGGAAATGTTCTCTGACCCCAAAGCCGGACCCCAAAGCCGATCCAGAATGAAGCCGTTTCTTGCAGGTTAAGCAACCCCGATTCGATCGTTGCTGCGTTGAACCGCGCACTCATGTTGATGACGGACTCCATGGATTGCCTTAACCTCGCAGGCATGGGGTCGGAACGAACGGACGAAGAACTGATGCTTGCGTATGCCGGAGGCGACATGCTCGCCTTCGAAATGCTCTATCGGCGCCACCGTAGCACCCTGTACCGCTTTCTCCTGCGATCCCTGCGCCAGCGCGCCGATGCCGATGAACTGTTCCAGGAAACCTGGAGCCGTGCCATTGCCGCGCGCGAGCGTTACCGCGTCGAGGCCAAGTTCACCACCTGGCTGCTGCAGATCGCGCACAACCTCGTCATCGATCGCTTCCGCCGCAGCCGTCCACAGGCTTCGCCCGAGGAAGCCGAGGTCGTCTTCAACCAGCTTGATGCGCCTGATGATGAACGGCCAGATCGCGTGTTGAGCGAGTTCGAGCAGCGCCGACGGCTGCAGATCGCACTTGAGGAATTGCCTGAGGAACAACGCGTAACCTTCTTGTTGCGCATGGAAAATGGCCTCGGACTTGAAGAAATTTCCGAAGTCACCGGAGTCGGACGCGAGACGGTCAAATCACGCCTGCGTTATGCCCTCGCCCGCGTCCGCGCAAGGTTCGAGACATGAGCAAACGCCGCAACCCCGATGAAGATCTGCAGCGTCTGCTCGATGCCGATGCCGGCGAGTTCGGCGCGATCTATCGGCGCTTGCCGCACCCCGAACCGCCGCGTCGCCTGGATCGCGTGGTGCTGGCGAATGCAGCGCGGGCTGTTCGTGGCGATCGTGCGCCGCCGGCACAGCGCTGGTTGCTGGGCCTGGGTTCGGCTGCGGGGCTTGTGCTGGCGGCCGGAATTGCCTGGCAGGTTGGCCAGCAGATTGATGCACAGGATGCGCAGACCGGTGCACCGCGCAGCGAGCGGACCGTCATTCCCGTGCAGCCGATCACCGAATCGGCGCGGACGCAGAAATCGGAGTCAGTCGAAGCCGCTGCGGCGATGGCAGACCAGGAATTGCCGGCCGAGGCTGCGCCGGCCAAACCGGTATCCGCGCCCCCGTTGCGACGCAAGGCAACCCCGGCAAAGCCGGCACCGGCGGCCGTACCACCACCAGCGCCTGCTGCCCAGGCTCCGCCGCTGCTCGAACAACGTGCCGCAGAGCCGCAAGCTGCGCCCCCAACCGCCGTGTCGGCGGCCGATGCAGCGCAGGCATTTCCGGAAGAGAAGGACAATGTTTCGAGTGAGGCTGCATCGGGCGCGGCCCGCGAACGTCGCGATCATGCCGCAGGCAAGGCCGTGGGCTTGAGCGCACCCAAGGCCGCTGCCGAGCAATCGCGGGCACCGGCGCCGAGTTCCTCGGTCAAGCTGCGCCAGAACATGCATCTGGCTCCGCAGGACTGGCTGGCCGAGATCGTGCGCTTGAAGAATGCGGGGCGGCGTCAGGAAGCCATCGAGAACCTGCGCCTGTTCCGCCGCATGCATCCGGATTGGCAGCTTTCCGACGAGTTGCGCCGGCTGGCCGAGTGAGCAATCGGCATACCCTGGGGGCGCCGGTCAGCCTGCAGCAGGAGATCCGCAAGAGCCGTTTCCTCGCCAATGCCTCACCGGTCGAGGAGCCTGCACAGGCCCTGGCCTTTCTTGCCGAGGTCGCCGATGCGCTGGCGACGCACAATTGCTGGGCTTACCGGATTGGCCAGCAATACCGGTTTTCCGATGATGGCGAACCCGGTGGCACGGCCGGTCGGCCGATCCTGCAGGCCATTGACGGCCAAAGCTTCGATCGCGTCATGGTCGTCGTCACGCGTTGGTATGGCGGCATCAAGCTCGGTGCCGGCGGCCTGGCCCGGGCCTACGGTGGTTGCGCGGCCGAGTGCCTGCGTCTGGCGCCGAAAGTCCCGCTGATCGACATGGCCGATATCCGCGTCGATTGCGAGTTCTCGATCCTGCCGATCCTGCATGCGCGCTTCGAGGAATTCGCCATCAACAAGCTCGATGAATCCTTCGATGCACGGGGTTGCCGGCTGCAACTGCGCCTGCCGCGTGATCGCGTCGAGGCGTTTTCGGCTTTCGTGCGCGACCTGAGCCGGGGCCGGGCGGTGGTCGGATCTGCTTTGCGAGAATCCCGCGCAGCGGATTCCGTCATGCGAAACAGCGCTGGCGACGAGGATCAGGATACGTACTAAGATACGTACATCGATTTCTGCTGGACCCGCCCCATGCTTTGGGCATGCCTGTATTTTCCCGAATTGCCGCTGGATGCCGTGCGTCCGCCGGACTGCGCCCGTGAGGCGGCGGCCGTGCTGGTCGATGGCCCCGTGCGCCATCCGCGGGTGGCCATGGTCAACCGCGCGGCACGTTTGGCTGGCATCCGCAGTGGCCAATCGTTGGCGGCCGCACGCGCCCTGCATGCCGATGTGCCGGGCTGGCGTCGGGATGTCGAGGCGGAACGGCACCTGCTGACCGCGCTGGCGGATACGGCCTATCGTTTCAGCAATGAAGTCAGCCTGGCCCCGCCGCGGGCCCTGCTGGTCGAGGTCGGTGCCAGTCTCGGCTTGTTTGGTGGTTGGGCGGCGCTGGAGCGGCGCCTGCGCGCGGATTTCGATGGCTGGGCCCTGCGCTATCGGCTGGCGGTTGCTCCGGTGGCGGCCGGGGCCCGTGTGCTGGCCAATTGCCGGGATGGCATCACCCTGCTGGAGAAGTCGCAACTGATCAATGTTCTTTCATGTTTTTCTGTTGAAAATTGCGGACTTGAAAGAAGAACCTCAAGTAGTTTATCCGCCATGGGCCTGGACCGGCTGGGGCAAGTGTTTGCCTTGCCACGCGCCGAATTGAGCCGGCGCATCGGCCCGGCCGCCCTGCTCCATCTCGATCGCATGCGCGGGCTTGTTGGCGAAGCGCTGGCCAGTTACCAGCCGCCGACCCGCTACCAGCGCCGTATCGAGTTCGATTACCGCATCGATCGCGTCGAGGCCTTGTTGTTTCCGCTGCAACGCATGCTGCGTGATCTCGGCCGCTTCCTGGTCACCCGCGACGGTGGCGTGCAGTCCTTTGAGCTGATCCTCGAACACGAGCGCCAGGCCACGACCCGGATCACGGTTGGCCTGCTCGAAGCGCAACGGGATGCCAACCTGTTGCTCGAACTCGCCCGCACGCGATTGGAACGGGTGGCCCTGGTTGCTCCGGTCCAGGCATTGAACGTGATCGCCGACGATCTGCCGACCCTGCGCCCGCTGCATGAGGATCTGTTCGACACGGCACCACGCGGAACCATGGAATGGCCAATGCTGGTCGAGCGTCTGCGTGCGCGGCTGGGCGATGGAGCCGTCTGCCGATTCCTCGAAGTGGCCGATCATCGTCCGCAGCGGGCCTGGCGACTTTGCCCGCTCGACCGCGATCCCTCGCGCGCGGCGGCCTTGCCGGCGCGCCGGAAATCCGCAGGCGAGGAAACCGGCACCCGTCCGCCGCGCCCCTTGTGGTTGTTGCGCAAGGCAATTCCGCTGCGTTCCACGCCCTTGCACATCCTGGCCGGCCCGGAGCGCATCGAGAGCGGCTGGTGGGATGGCGACGACCAGCGCCACGATTACTACATCGTGCAGACGCGCGAAGGCCAGCGCGCCTGGGCCT
>Ga0209476_10000223_pt1 | contig 38525 bp, 44 predicted proteins | sample KloWWTrecipitate_FD_187179 | JGI IMG/M metagenome (GOLD analysis project Ga0209476, IMG submission 187179) | Active sludge microbial communities from Klosterneuburg, Austria, studying microevolution and ecology of nitrifiers - Klosterneuburg... | ecosystem: Engineered > WWTP > Aerobic digester... | reverse complement strand
CCAGATACGAGCGGGAAATCCCGATGCGGCGTTACTTCGTCAAGCCCGCAGGATCCGGGTCGCTGCGTGTGCACCTGCATGGGGTCGCGCGCGGTTCGCCGATCTGGCGGGAGCACATCGCGTTCCGTGATGCGCTTCGCGCCGACGAGTCCCTCCGCGCTGGCTATCAATCGCTCAAGTTGGAACTGGCGACCCGGTTCGCGTACGACAAGTCCGCGTATTCGGCGGGCAAGGGTCCGTTCATCCGATCCGCACTTGCGTCGCTGGGGCTCCCGGCCTAGTCCATCAGCGCCACCCGGAACCCCGTGCTGGCCCGGCCGTTGACATACTGTGCAACACACAGTACTGTGCGGCCCATGGGTGACGCAGACGCTTTCGGCAAACTGGAACTCGAGCTGCGCCGCGGCGTGGTGGTGCTGGCCACGCTGTCGCAGTTGCGTGGCGCGCGCTACGGCTACGAGCTGCGCCAGGCCCTGGCGGACCACGGCATGCCGATCGAGGAGGGCACGCTGTATCCGCTGCTGCGCCGCCTCGAGACCCAGGGCCTGCTCAAGAGCGAGTGGAAGATCGAGGACGGCCCGCCGCGGCGCTACTACGCGCTCAACGGCGATGGCCGGAAACTGCTCAAACGACTCACCGACGCGTGGCGCGGCCTGAACGGCGCCATGGATCGGCTATTGCAAGAGGATTGAGGATGAATGCGAACGACGTGATCGAGTCCTACGTGACCGACGTGGCGCTGCAGCTGCCGCGCCGGCAGCGCAACGACGTGGCCTTCGAGCTGCGCGCGCTGCTCAACGAGGAACTGCAGGCCCGGGCCGAGGCGGCCGGGCGCGGCGTCGATGCCGCGATGGCGACCGAATTCCTGGGCGCCTTCGGCCGGCCGGCGGAAGTCGCCGCGCGCTATCGTCCGACGCTGACCATCATCGATCCCGCCGACGGGCGCAGCTTCCTGCGCGCGACGGTGATCGGCATGGCGGTCATCTGGATCCTGGGGCTCGTGGGCAGCCTGCGGCAGCCGATCGCCATCGACTCCGCATGGGACCTGCTGCACGTAGTCGCCCATTGGTGGGGTAGCGCCTTCATTCCCTCGCTGTGGTGGCCGGGCATGCTGGTCGTCGGCTACGGGCTGGCCGGCTGGGTGCGGCACCGCTGGCCGCAGCGCGGGGCCTGGAAGCCGCGCGCCGGCGATCGCATCGAGGGCGGCCGCACCGGGCTGGTGTTCGGACTCATCGGCATCGTGTGCGGCATCTACGTGCTCATCGAGCCACGCTGGTTGCTGGACGTGGTCTGGAGCGGCGGCGCCGCGCCCGCGGCGTACGAGGCGCTCACCTATACCGAATCCTTCCGCCAGCGCCAGGCGCCGTGGTTGCTCGCGCTGCTGCTGCTCAACATTCCGATCTTCGCGACCGTGGTCGTGCAGGGCCGCTGGTCGGCTGGCATGCGTCGCCTCGCCACCGGACTGAGCCTGGCCACCTGCGCGGCGATGGTCTGGACCATCGTGGATGGACCGGTCCTGATGACGCCGACCAGCGATGGGACCGCCAAGAGCCTGATGGGACTGATCGTCGCCTTCTCGCTGCTGGCGCACGCGATCCAGGCGTACCGGCGCGTCCGGCCCGCGCCGGGCTGAGCGCGCCGCCGGGTATCCGCCAGTCGACTGCGACCCACGCCTCGGGCAGGATTCGCCCATGCGCAGGATCTACCATGGCAGTTGCCACTGCGGCGCGGTGAAATTCGAGGCCGACCTCGACCTGACGCTGCCCACCTACCGCTGCAACTGCTCGATCTGCCGGCGCACGCGGTTCTGGCCGGCGGTGGCTCGTCCGGAAGACTTTCGCCTGCTTGCGGGTGAGCCGGAGCTGGTCCGCTACGAGTTCAACACGCGCAAGAACCACCACTACTTCTGCCGGCACTGCGGCGTGCGCGCCTTCGGCGTCGGCAACGAGACGCCGATCGGCAAGATGATCGGCGTCAACCTGGGTTGCCTCGACGACGCCTCGGACGAGGAACTGGCCAACGCGCCCGTCACCTATGTCGACGGTCGCAACGACCGCTGGCAGAGCGCGCCGGAGTGGTTTCGGCACCTGTAGCCGGGACAGGCAACCGCAATCGGGACACCTGGAATGCCGCTGGTCCTGGCAGGCGTTGCCCGGCACGGACTGGGTGTCCGGCACTCCCGTCCAGCACTCCCGAACCCCGTGCCTCCGTCATTGCGGATTGCACACATCGCCCGGCGTACCCTCGCGTCTTCGATGAACGGTACGGCGCAATCCCCACATGCTAAGAGCGCTCGGCAGCCTGATTTTCTACTCGCGCTTCTTCACGCGGTTCAGCCGCGTTGGCCTGTTGCGCCGCCAGCGCGACTGGCACCCATACCCGGAGCGCCTCGACGGCCAGGCCTGGCTGGTCACCGGCGCCAGCGGCGGCATCGGCGCGGCGATCGCGGGCCTGGCCCATGCACGCGGCGCGCGCGTGCCGGCGGCAGCGCGCAGCGAGGACAAGCTCGCCGCGCTGGTGCGTGATGCCGGGGCTCCGGGCCGGATGGTGCCGTTGCGCGTGGACTTCGCCAGCGTGGCCGATACCCGCCGCCTCGTGCAGGACTTGACGGCACGCGGCGAGCGCATCGACGTGCTGGTCAACAACGTCGGCTTGCTGCTCGATCGCTTCGAACTCACCCCGGAAGGCCTCGAGACCTCGTTCGTCACCAACCTGCTGAGCCACTACGTGCTCACCGAAGGCTTGCGCGCTGCCGGGCGATTCGCCGACGGCGCCGCGGTGGTCAACATGAGCTCCGGCGGCATGTATGGCGCGCCGCTGCGCCTTGCCGAGATGGCGGCGACCAGCGCCGGCGACCATGACGGCATGGCCGCCTACGCCATGCACAAGCGCGCCCAGGTCGAGCTGACGCGGGCCTGGAACCAGCGCTGGCAAGGGCAACCGCGGGTCTACGTGATGCATCCCGGATGGGTGGATACGGCCGGCGTGCAGACCGCCCTGCCGGCGTTCCGTGCCACCTTGCGGCGGCACCTGAGAACCCCGCAGGAGGGCGCCGACACCGCGCTCTGGCTCGGCAGCACGCGGCCGGAGATCGCCGCTGACGGCGGCATCTGGCTCGATCGCGTGCTCGATCCGGAGCACGAGTTCTCGATGACGCGCAAGACCGCGGTGAACGCCGCGCAACTGTGCGATTTCCTCGCCGCGCAGGCCGCGGCGGTCACCCGTTGAAGGAATTGCCGATGATGATCCGCCTGCCGACCCTGTTCGCCGCCGTCCTGCTGGCCGCCTGCGCCAGCCCGGGTGCGCGCGAGCGCCCGCCGCTCGAAGCGGCACCGACCGTGGACCTGCCGCGCTTCATGGGCACCTGGTACGTGATCGCGAACGTGCCGTACTTCTTCGAGAACGGCAAGGTCGCAACCCGCGACGAGTACCGGCTGCGCCCCGACGGCCGCATCGACAACGATTTCGTGTTCAAGAAGCGCTTCGGCGAGGAAGACCGGCGCTGGAACGGCGTTTCGAGCGTGGTGCCGGGCAGCAACGGGGCGCGCTGGAAGGTGCAGTTCGTGTGGCCGATTTCCACCGAACTGGTCGTGGTGCACGTCGACGACGACTACCGGGGCGCGGCACTGGCCACCCCGGATCGCAAGCTCGCCTGGGTGTTCGGCCGCGAGCCGACGATGGAACCCGCGCGCTTCGATGCGCTGGTGGCGAAGCTGGCCGCGCGCGGCGTGGACACTTCCGCGTTGCAGCCGGTGCCGCAGGTGGCGCCCGCCGCCGACTGACGGATCACGGGCGACCCCGAACCTGTCGTTCTTCCTATACTGGGGTCGTGGTCCCGGCGCGCGCGACGCCTGCTGGCCAAACCCTCACTAACCGGAGGAGCAGGGCATGGAACTCGGCGCGTTCTCCATCAGCCTCGCGGTCAAGGACCTCGAGGCATCCCGGCAGTTCTACGAGAGGTCCGGCGTCAGGACCTTCGGGGGGAATGCCGCGCAGAACCGCCTCATCCCGATCCTCGTCGACCAGCATGTCTGAGCGCGCGGGCAGTGCGTGGGCGGCCTGATGAGGCGCGTCCAGTTGAGCCTCTACGTGCCGTCTCCGGACGACGCACTGCTGGAGGCGATGCGCGAATTGTTCGATCCGCTGCAGCGACGCCTGATCCCCGCGCATGTCACCCTGTGCCGCGAGGACGAGCTTGCGGGAATTGGACTTGCGGATCTCGGCACTGCATTCGACGGCCGCGCGGCGCGTCCGCTCACCTTGCGCTTCGGAGGACCCGAGGCGTTCCAGGCGCACGGCGTGCTCCTGCCCTGCGTCGAAGGCGCGCACGACTTCCACGCGCTGCGCTGGCAGCTGCTCGGTGAAGCCGCATCCCGGCGCCTCGCGCCCCACATCACGCTCGCGCATCCGCGCAACCCGATAGCGCCCGGCAACCGGATGTCGAATGCGGCAGTACCATCCGAAGGATTGACGATCACGTTCCGCAGCGTGCGGCTCATCGAGCAAGTGGACTCGGCGCCGTGGCGCACGCTGCAGGAATTCAGCCTGCACGATCCTTGAGATCTTCGATGCCCGACACGCGCGGAAGCGGATTCCTGATCACCGGTGCAGCGCTGAGCGGCGTCGCCGCGCTGCTGCACCTGGGCTGTATCGCCTTCGGCGCGCCGTGGTACCGGTTCCTCGGCGCCGGGGAGCGAATGGCCCGCATGGCTGACGCGGGGCATTGGTACCCGGCCACGGCCGCCACGGTCATCGCGGGCGTACTCCTGGCCTGGTCCCTCTACGCACTGTCGGGCGCCGGGGTCATCGGCAGGCTTCCGCTCCGCCGCGCCGCGCTTTGCGCCATTACCGGCATCTACCTGCTGCGCGGCGTCGGCTTCGTGGCGCTCATGGACCGTTTCCCCGGCAACTCGCTGGCCTTCTGGCTCTGGAGTTCGGCCATCTGCCTTGGCATCGGCGTGGTGCACTTCCTGGGCCTGCGGCAGGCCTGGCACAGGCTCTGAAGCGACCCGCGACCGATGCGGCAGGTGCCGCCGTTCGCAACTTTGCGCAGCGCTCGCCGTGAGGCGCCGCCCGTCGGCGCCAGGCGTCGCTCATGGCCCCCGCTGCGCGTCGCGTCGCAGGCCCGCTACCCGTGGCGCGATCCGTCGGCGAACATGGGCGACCTGGGATCGTCGCGGCCTGCGACGGCCAGACCCTGGACTATTCTTCGCGCCATGCCCGCAAGCGCCATTCCGGAGAGACCGCGCGGCCTCGCACTGATGCTGGGCTGGCGCCGGCTGCGCTTCACCCTGGGCTTCTCGCTCGCGCTCGGGCTGCTGCTGGGCATCGGCTGGAAATCGGGATTGTGGTCGGTGATCGAGCGCACGCTGGCGCTGGGGCTGGTCGGGATGCTGGTGTTCGGGCTTTTCGAGCAATGGCCACGGCGGCTGCCGCGCTGGCTGGCGCGTTGGGTCCTGCAGGTGCTGGGCGTGGCGATCGCGATGCCCGTGGCGACGTACTTCATCTACGTGCTGTCGACTGACGCCGGCGCGCCGCCGTTCTGGGACGTCCCGGATCGCATGGAGGGCTTCGCCGTCCTCACCGTCCTCGGCCTGCTGCTGGCGCCGTGGGCCGCGCTCGCGGCGCTGGTGCGGCAGAAGGACGCGCTCGCACGCCACCAGGCGCTGGCCTTCGACCTCGAGCGCAGCGAACTCGAGCGCCAGGCCGTGGACGCGCGCCTGCACCTGCTGCAGGCGCAGGTCGCGCCGCATTTCCTCTTCAACACGCTGGCCAACGTGCAGGCGCTGGTCGACGCCGGTTCGCCGCAGGCCGCCGCGGTATTGCGCAGCCTGGTCGCCTACCTGCGTGCGGCGGTGCCGCGCCTGGACGAGCCGGCCACCACGCTGGGCCAGGAGTTGCAACTGGTCCGCGCCTACCTCGAGTTGATGCACATGCGCATGCCGGACCGCCTGCAGTTCGCGCTGCGCGTCGACGAGACGGCGCTCGCATTGCGCTGCCCGCCGATGACGCTGCTGACGCTGGTCGAGAACGCGGTGCGCCACGGCATCGATCCGGGCGAGGAGGGCGGTCGCATCGACATCGAGGTCGAGCGGCGCGACGGGCGCTGCCTCGTGCGCGTCAGCGACACCGGCGTGGGGCTGCAGGCATCGAGCGGCGGGCTGGGCACCGGGCTGTCGACCCTGCGCGAGCGCCTGCGGCTGGTGTTCGGCGACGATGCGCAGTTGCGCCTGAGCGCCGTGCAACCGCACGGCGTCATGGCCGAACTGGACCTTCCCGCGCGCGACGAGCCGGACTGATGCCACAGCGCCCGACTGCACTGATTGCCGACGACGAGCCGCTGCTGCGCGAAGCCTTGTCGCGCCAGCTCGCCCAGGCATGGCCGGAGCTCGAGGTGGTGGCGCAGGCGCGCAATGGCCGCGAAGCGATCCGGCTCTTCGAGGCCAGGCGGCCGGACGTGTGCTTCCTCGATGTGCACATGCCGGGCGTATCCGGCATCGATGCGGCGCGCCATATCGGCCGCAACGCGCACCTGGTGTTCGTCACCGCCTTCGACCACTACGCGGTGCAGGCCTTCGCCGAGGGCGTGCTCGACTACCTGGTGAAGCCGGTGGAACTGGCGCGCCTGGCCGAAACCGTGGCGCGCCTCAAGGAGCGGGTGCGGGCCGCGCAGCCGGCGCTCAACACCGAGGCGTTGCTGCAGCAGCTCGCCGCGCAGCTCGCGCGGATGCAGGGCGGTGCCGCGGCGGCGCCGCTGCGCTGGATCCGCGCGCAGGTCGGCCAGACCCTGCGCCTGATCCCGGTCGAGGACGTCGACTACCTGCGCTCTGATACCAAGTACACCCGGGTCGCCTGGCGCGGCGACGCGGGCCAGCCCGGCGAAGCGGTGGTCCGGATCCCGCTCAAGGAACTGGTGGCGCAGCTCGATCCGGCGCAGTTCGCGCAGGTCCACCGCTCGGTGGTGGTCAACCTGCGCGCGATCAGCCATGTCACTCGCGGCGACAACGAGACCGCCGACATCCACCTCCGGGGACGCAAGGACGTGCTGCCGGTGAGCCGCAGCTACCTGCACCTGTTCCGCCAGATGTAGGCGCCTTCTGGCGCCGCCGTTCATCTCCTCGCTCGGCAGCCCGGACACGAGGGCTCGTCGTTCGTCGCAAGCCGGCTTGCACCACCTGGCCCGGGCGCCACACTCGGCGGCACGCACTCGCGACACGCAGCGCCGGAACCCGGATGGGACGGCGCGCGGGGCACGGCGATTGCGGGCATGCGGCCGCCCGGCTGCATCGGACACCCGAACCGAGGGAGCAACGATGGATACCGCGAAGCGTACCGGCCGAACGATTGCCGTCCTGCTGCTGGCCCAGATCGTCGGCAGCGTGATCGTGAACTTCGTCCTGCTGGGGCCGGTATTCAAGGCACCGGGATTCCTGGTCAATGCCGCGACGCATCCGATGCACGTCGCCCTGGCCGTCCTGCTCGGGCTCGCGACCAGCGCGCTCGGGCTCGGCATCGCGATCGCCGCCTGGCCGGTCGTCCGCCCGCACAGCCGCGCGATGGCCCAATGGCTGCTGGCCCTGGCGGTGGCCGCCTTCGCCGTGAGCGCCACCGAGTATGTCGCCACGTGGTCGCTGTTGAACCTGAGCCAGGCCTATGCGAAGGCCGGTGTTGCCGATGCAGGCCTGTACCAGGCGCTGCGCGGCGTCGTGGCCTCGGCACGCAACGGGGCGCACTACGTCGGGCTGGTCATCGTGGGCTTCATGCTGCTGGTCTTCTACGGCAGCCTGTACCGCTTCCGCCTGGTGCCGCGCGCCTTGGCGACCTTCGGCCTTGCGGCCGTGCTGCTCCAGATGATTTCGGTCGCGATGCCGCTGTACGGCGAGCCCGTGGTGTTCGCGATGCTGATGCCGCTGGGCCTGTGCCAGTTGGCCCTGGCGCTGTGGCTGTTGGCGCGGGGATTGGCGGAGCGTGCCCCGCTGGCGCCCGCCGGTGGCGGCTGAGTCCGGCATCGGGCGCGAAAGGGGTACGGGACAGGCCGTGGGCTCGGGATGGCCACGGCGACGGGGTTGGCTACACTGGCCCCAACCCGTTCGAGCAGGACGCCGATGGACGCCGCCCGGTTGAGGGACTTCGCGACCCGCTACACCGCCGCCTGGTGCAGCCAGCACGCGGCCAGCGTCGCCGCGCACTTCGCGGCCGACGGTACGCTGACGATCAACGGCGGCACGCCGTCCGTGGGCCGCGCGGCGATCGCCGCGGCGGCGCAGGGCTTCATGACCGACTTCCCCGACCTCGTGGTCGCGATGGACGGGATTGCTATCGACGGCGCGCGCGCGGTCTATCGCTGGCGACTGACCGGGACCCACGGCGGTACCGGCGCGTCGGTGCGCATCAGTGGCCACGAGGAATGGACGCTGGACGCGGACGGCCTGATCGCGGATTCGCTCGGGCACTTCGACGCCGCCGACTACCAACGCCAATTGAACGCCACCCACCGAGGAAGCTGACATGGCCGGGCACAAGGACACGATCAACGCGGTCTACGCCGCCTTCGCGCGCGGCGACATCCCCGGCGTGCTGGCGGTGCTGGCGCCGGACTGCCGCTGGACCGAGGCCGAGGGATTTCCGTACGGCGGAACCTACGTCGGGCCGCAGGCGGTGCTGCAGAACGTCTTCATGCGGATCGGTGGCGAATGGGACGGCTTTGCCGCCGTGCCGGAGCGGCTGGTGGCCGAAGGCGACACCGTGGTGGCGCTGGGCGAATACAGCGGCACGTTCAAGGCCACGGGCAAGCACTTCCGGGCCCCGATGGTCCATGTCTGGACCTTCGGCGCCGGGGGTGTGGTGTCCTTCCGCCAGCACACCGACACCGTGCTGGTGCAGCGGGCGCTGCAGTAGCCCGCGCGCCGATCGCGCGCCATTCCCGGTCGAGGACGCCGCATGACCAGCAGCGAACTGCGCGACTACGCCACCGTGCTCGCGGCACTGGTGGCCCTGATGGTCTTCATGCTCAACGTCGTCTCGCAGATGCGCAACCGCCGCATCGAGAACATCACGCGCTTCAACCAGGTGCACCAGCGGCTCTTCGAGGACAACGGCTACCTTGCGCGCAATCTCACCGCGATGGCCACGGAGACCCTGCACCGCGACCTGGGCAATGCCGACATGGAGCGCAAGTTCCACCTGATGCTGCTCGATCTGGAGCGCCTCGCGGTCCTGGCCAACAACCGCGCGATCCCGCGCCAGACCCAGGTCTACCTGTTCGGCTTCTACGCCCCGAGGATCCTTGCCCTGCTGACGCCGGAGGAGCGCGGCAGCATGTACTGGGAGCTGGCCCTCGGATACCTCGAGCGCCTTGCCGCCGATGCGGCGCGCTACGGGGAGTTGTCGCGCGAGCAGCGCGAGGCGTTCTGGCGCTGAGCCTGCCGGCCGGGCGGACGGGCTGGCGCCGAGTCGCGGGCACCTGATCCAGGTCAATTGGCCGGCATCGGCGCCGCGCCAGAATGCCGGCTCCTTCCCCGGTGCGCGCGCCCATGTCGGCGTCTGGCCTGGTACGCAGCCCTCCCGCCGCCGGCCCGGAGTCCGCGCTCGAGCGGCCGTGGCTGCGCCACTACGGCGCGATCCCGCACCAGATCGAATATCCCGCGATCTCCCTCTACGAGGCGGTGGCGCGCAGCGTCGCGCGCACGCCGGATGCGATTGCCTGGGACTTCCTCGGTACGCGCTGCAGCTACCGCGAGCTGCTGGTCGACATCGACCGCTGCGCCGACGCGTTGGCGGCGCTGGGATTGGCGCGCGGCCAGTCCCTGCTGATCGCGATGCCGACCACGCCACAGGGCGTGATCGCCTTCTACGCCGCGAACAAGCTCGGGGCGGTGCCGGCCCTCATCCACCCACTGTCGACGACCGCGGAAATCGAGCACTACCTCGATGCCAGCGGCGCGGAGATCGCGTTGGCGCTGGACGCGTTCTATCCGCAGATGGCTGCGGCGCGACCCCGGCAGGGGTTGCGCCATATCGTGGTCGCGCGCATCGGGGACCACTTGTCGATGCCCAGGCGCCTGGGCTTCTGGCTGGCCAAGGGGCGGAAGATCGGCGCAGTCCCGCGCGAACCGCGCGTGCGCCCGTGGCGCCAGCTGATGCGGGCGCGTCATCCGGCGGCGCCGCCCGCGGTGGGCGGCGCGCACGACCGCGCAGCGATCCTGTTCTCCGGCGGCACCACCGGCTTGCCGAAGGGCATCGTGCTTTCGAACCGCAATTTCATCGCCGAGGGCATGCAGGCCGCGGCGTGGGGGCGGATCAGCGGCGGCGACTCGATCCTGGCGATCCTGCCGATCTTCCATGGCTTCGGCCTGGGCGTGTGCGTGAACGCCGCGCTGATGGCCGGCGCCACCAGCATCCTCGTGCCGAGCTTCGACGCGGCCGGCGTCGCGCGGCTGATCCGGCGCAAGCGCCCCAGCATCGTGGTCGGCGTGCCGACGCTCTACGACGCGCTGGGACGCAACCCGGCGCTCGCCGGCATCGACCTCTCGTTCCTGCGCGCCGCCTTCTGCGGCGCAGACACCCTGCCGCGCGCCGTCATGGAGCGCTTCGAGGCCCTGGTGCGCGCGGGCGGCGGCGACGTGCGCCTGCTCGAGGGCTACGGCCTGACCGAGGCGGTGACGGCGATCATGGCGATGCCGCCCGGGCAATACCGCGAGCACTCGATCGGCGTGCCCTTCCCGGACATGCAGGCCATGATCTGCGCGCCGGGCACCGACGAGGCGGTGCCGGTGGGCACCGTGGGAGAGATCTGCATTTCCGGCCCCGCCGTGATGCCGGGCTACCTGGACGATCCCGAGGCCACTGCGCGCACGCTGCGCGTGCATGCGGATGGCCGCACCTGGCTGCACACCGGCGATCTCGGCCGCTGCGATGCCGACGGGTACTTCTATTTCGAGGTGCGCATCAAGCGCATGATCAAGTCCTCGGGCTTCAACGTCTATCCGGCCCAGGTCGAGGCCCTGCTGCTCGAACATCCGCTGGTCGCCGCGGCCTGCGTGGTGGGCGTGCCCGATCCCAGCCAGGTCGAGCGGGTCAAGGCCTACGTGGTGCTGCGCAATCCCACGCTCGCCGCGCCACCGCTCGAGCAGGCATTGATCGCACACTGCCGCGAGCGCCTGCTCAAGTGGTCCTGCCCGCGCGAGATCGAGTTCCGCCGCCAGCTGCCGCTGACCCGGGTCGGAAAGGTCGACTACCGGGCGTTGCAGCGCGAGCACGAAGGCTCGACGCAGGCCCCCGCATGAGTCCGCCATTGGCAGGCGGCGGCGGCGACCGCGTCGCGCAGGTCCTGCAGGCGCACGGCGTGCGCTGCCTCTACACGCTGTGCGGGGGCCATGTCGCGCCGATCCTGGCCGCGGCGAAGGCGCGCGGCATCCGCATCGTCGACGTGCGCCACGAGGCCAGCGCGGTGTTCGCGGCCGACGCCGCGGCGCGCCTGGGCGCCGTGCCCGGCGTGGCCGTGGTTACCGCCGGGCCGGGTGTCAGCAACACCCTCACCGCGCTCAGGAACGCACAACTGGCGCAGTCGCCGCTGGTGCTGATCGGCGGCGCCGCGCCAACTGCGCTGCAGGGACGCGGTGCGCTGCAGGACATCGACCAGCGGCCGATGGTGGCGCCGCACGTCAAGGGCTGCTTCCAGGCACGCCGCGTCGCCGATCTCGGGCCGCTCCTGGTCGATGCCTTCGCGCTCGCGCGGGAACGCGTGCCGGGACCGGTGTTCGTCGAGTGTCCGGTCGACCTGCTTTACGACGAGGCCACGATCCGAGCCTGGTATCGCGAGGCCAGCGCGCGCGGCAATTCGCTGGCGGAGCGCGCGCAGCGCTGGTACCTGCGCCGCCACGCAGCGCGCCTGTTCGCCGGCAGCGCCGTGCCGTGGACGCCGCGGCCGCGCGCAGTGGTGCCGGAGGAGCCCGCACCCGCGAGCGTCGAGCGCGCCGCCGGACTGCTCACCCGCGCCGAGCGCCCGTTGCTGCTGGTCGGCAGCCAGGCCGTCGCCGCGGCGGAACTGGCGGACGACGTCGCGGCCGCGGTCGCGCGCCTGGGCCTGCCGGTCTACCTCTCCGGGATGGCCCGTGGCCTGCTGGGTCGCGACCATCCCCTGCAATTGCGGCACCAGCGTCGCGAGGCCTTGCGCGAGTCCGACTGCGTGCTGCTGGCCGGCGTACCCTGCGATTTCCGCCTCGACTATGGCCGCCACATCCGCGGCCACGCCAAGCTGATCGCGGCCAACCGAAGCCGGCGCGATGCGCGCCTGAATCGCCGTCCGGACGTGGCCGCGATCGGCGATGCCGGTCGCTTCCTCAAGCGCCTGGCGACGCGCCCCGGCCTCGACCTCGCGCGCCCCGCCTGGATCGACACCCTGCGCCAGCGTGATGCGGAGCGCGAGGCCGCGATCGCGCGCGAAGCCGGCGTCGCGGGCGAAGGCGTCAACCCGCTGGCCCTGCTGCGCGAGATCGAACGCATCGCCAGCGAGCAGGCGGTGTTCGTGGCCGACGGCGGCGACTTCGTCGCCACCGCGGCCTACACGCTGCGCCCGCGCTCGCCGCTGGGCTGGCTCGATCCCGGCGTATACGGCACCCTGGGCGTGGGCGGCGGCTTTGCCCTGGGCGCGGCGCTGCAACGGCCGGGCAGCGAGGTCTGGCTGCTGTGGGGCGATGGCGCCTGCGGTTTCAGCCTGGTCGAGTTCGACAGCTTCGTGCGCCACGGCATCCCGGTCATCGCCATCGTCGGCAACGATGCCGGCTGGACCCAGATCGCGCGCGAGCAGGTCAAGATGCTGGGCGACGACGTGGGCACGGTGCTGGCACGCAGCGACTACGACCGCGTCGCCGCCGCACTCGGCGCCGAGGGCCTGCAGATCCGCAGCGCCGAGGAGGTGGCGCCGACGCTGGCCCGCGCGCAGGCCCTCGCCCGCGACGGCCGGCCGGTGCTGGTCAACGCATGGCTGGCGCCGAGCGCGTTCCGCGAGGGCTCGCTGTCGATGTAGGGCGGGCGCGGCCGGCGCGCCCTTACTCGAATCCGTTGCTGAACAGCAGTTGCAGGCGGAATTCCACCGCGCCGACGTCGCAGATGGCGACGCCGTTGGTGTCGCCGTCGTAGGGGCGGCTGAAGTTGCGCACATCGCGCGATGGGCACAGCGTGTTGGTGCCGTTGTCGATCGCCACGCTGCCCGGCGCGAGGTCCAGCGAGGGCACCAGCCCGCCATTGAGCGCCGGCGCCTGCAGGCCGAAGTCGGTGCCGGCCCCGAACTGGGCGAACACCGGGTTCCCGGCGACGAAGACGAAGCAACTGTTGCCGGTAGTGAACACGACGTCGCCGGCGTCGCTGTTGAAGGTTGCGGGTATGCAGCTCTCGCCGGCCTGCGGCGCGCCGAAGAGCACGTTGCGGAGCTGGCGTGCGACCGTGTTTCCGGCCAGGGTCAGGTCCGCGCCGAAGGTCCCGGCCAGTGCCGTGCCGTTGCGACGGAAAGTCGACGAGTTGAGGCGCAATTCCGAGGGCGGCGGCGTGCCACCGAGGCCCACGCCGAGGAAGATCGCGCCGGCGCCCCGGCCGACGTTTTCGTGGAAACTGGTGTTGTTGATGGTCAGCGCCACCGCGCGGGCGAATATGCCCGCGCCGTTGTCGGCGAGGTTGCCGCCGAAAAAGCTGTTGTCGATCCCGAACGACGGCGCGCTGCCGTTGGACGGGCCGAAGATGCTGATGGCACCGCCCTGGCCCGAGATCGCGCCGCCGAGGCTTCCGCAGCGGTGGCTGTTGCCGCTGAAGCTGACGCCATTGAGCGTGGCCGATCCACCCGCCGGAACGACGGTCACCAGGGCTGCGCCCACGCCATCCGCGCAGTTGCCGGCCGGCATCGGCGTGCGCACGGTGCGGTTGTCGACGAAGTGGCTGTTCTCGACCAGCAGCGAGTTGCCGTTGGCGGAGACCGCGCCGCCGCCCAGCGACAGGTTGTTGATGCCGCCGTCGGTGGCGAGGTTGCCCTCGAAGCGGGTGCGGGTCAGGCGCAGCGAACCGAAGGAGAAGATCGCGCCGCCCGTACTGCCGCTGCCCGCGGTGCCGTCGGTCCGACAATTGAGGAACTGGGTGTCGAAGACCTGCGTGCTGAGCGTGACATTGCTGAAAAGGCAGCCGGCGCCGGTGCTGCGGCCGTTGCGCAGCAGCAGGTCGCGCACCAGCAGCGCCTGGCCGATATAGCGGAACATGGCGAAGCCGCCGCCGTCGATGACCAGTCCGGGCGCGTCGGTGCCCAGGACCTCGACCTGCGTCCCACCCAGTTGGGGCAGGTCGGCGTTGAGCGTGATCACGCTACCCGCCGGCAGCGTAAAGCGCAGGGTCTGCGTGGTGCCGTTGGTCTGCATCGCCGCGATCGCGGCGGGCAGCGAGCCGGGCCCTGACGGGGCCGTCGTAGTCACGAAGTAGGTATTCTGCGCGATGGCGCAGGGAGCAACGGACAGGCCCAGCACCAGGGCGGCGAGACGCAAGGCGAGGCTCATGGCGCGGGTGCTCCCGTCGTGGGCTTAAACGTCCGACCTTGTCGCGCGCCTGGTCCGCGGCGCACGCGATCCCGCGCGCAGGACCCGCTGCCAGCATGTGCGCTGCGCATCGGGTATCACGGTAGGCCGGGCCGCGGGCCCCCGCCCTGATCCGGATCAAGTGCGGCGCCAGGACCGACTTGCGCGCCCGGGCCCGGAAGTGCCCCAATCCGGACCAGGCAACGACCCGGAGCCACCCGCCATGATCGCCCACGGACTGACCCCGATCCTCAACGTCTCCGACCTGGGCCAGTCCTTCGACTGGTTCGCGCGGCTGGGCTGGCGCAAGTGCTGGGACTGGGGCGACCCGCCACGCTTCGGCGCCGTCGGCAGTGGCACCTGCGAGATCTTCCTGTGCGTGGACGCGCAGGGCAGCCGCGGCCGGGGCGAGGCGCTGCGGACCTTCGGGCCGGACGGCGACGAGACCGGGGACAAGGGCGTGTGGATGACGATCTGGGTCGCCGACGTCGACGCGGTGCACGGGCGCTGCGTCGAGCAGGGCCTCGAGGTCACCTGGCCGCCCACCGACATGCCGTGGGGCGTGCGCGAGATGCACCTGCGCCACCCGGACGGGCACGTGCTGCGGATCAGCCGCGGGACCGGCGGCGCCTGAGGTGCCGCGGCTTCCGCGCGCGCGGCGCGGTGCGGACCCGCCCTGGGGCTCAGTCGTCCTCGGGAATGTCGACGCGGCCGGCGACGCCGTGGTGGTGGATGCTGCCGGAGCCGTCGATGCGCACGACGAAGTCGCCGCCCACGTCCTCGGCGCGGATGCCGCCGGAGCTGTCGCGGTCGACGCTGGCGCTGCCCTTGATGCGCCTGAACTCGATGTCGCCGGAGCTGTCGACCTCGACCATGGCGTTGCCCTGGATGTCGGCGAGGTCGATGTCGCCCGAGCTGTCGCGCTCGATGCGGGCGTCGCCGCCGATGTCGCTGAGCTCGATGTCGCCCGAGCTGTCGTCGTCGACCAGGACCGAGCCCGCATTGCGCACCTCGATGTCGCCGGAACTGTCGGCTACCTGCACGCGACCGGCCACGTCGCGGATCTCGAGGTCGCCCGAGCTGTCGCGCACGGTGAGCGCGGCCACGTCCTCGATCGTCACGTCGCCGGAGGAATCCTGCACCTCGAGCGGGAGCGAGGCCGGGACCCGGACCTCGAGATCGAGGTAGGCATAGGTGTCGCCCCAGGACCAGTTGGGCTCCGGGGTGACCACCCGCAGCGTCGAGCCGTCGCCCTCGGGCCCGTCGCCACCGCCGATGGTGAGCTGGATCCCGTCGAGCAGGGCCTGGGTGCTGGCGCAGGCGGTGCCCCTGGCGGTGACGCGGGCCAGGCCCGCTTCGCCGCGGATCGTGAGGTCGCCAGCGGCGGCGATCACGTGCAACTGCTGCAGGGCCTTGGCGTCCAGCGTGATTTCGCGCTCGGCGCTGAACTCGCAGCGCTCGCCCCAGGCGAGGGCCGGGCTGGCGGCGAGGAGCAGGGCGATCGGGACCAGGTGGCGGACCATGGGGCGGACTCCGGTTGGGGGGGCTCAACCGGTTGCGATGCGAAAAGCGCGGCCAGGGTTGCACCTCGGGGGCAGGACCGTGGCACATTGGCGCATCTGGAAGGAGTAACCCATGATCCTGGGACTACGCACCGCGATCTACCCCGCGCCCGACCTCGCGGCCGCCACGAAGTGGTACGCGCAACTGCTGGGCCAGGCGCCGTATTTCGAGCAGCCCTTCTACGTCGGCTTCAACGTCGGCGGCTTCGAGCTGGGGCTGGTCCCGGACGGCGAACCGGGCAGCGCCGGGCCGCAGGCCTTGTGGGGCGTGCGCGACGCCGCCGCCGCGTGGGCGCGCCTGCTCGAACTGGGCGCGATGCCGCTGGAGCCGGTGAACGACGTGGGCGACGGCATCAAGGTCGCGGCCGTGCTCGATCCCTTCGGCAACCGCTTCGGCTTCATCGAGAATCCGCACTTCGACCCCACGCGCGTGCGCTGAATCCGATGCCGATCCCGACCGAAGCGGTACGCCCGATCACGCTGGACGAAATCCGCGCCGCGCGCACGCGCATCGCCGGCACCATCGCGCGCACGCCGCTGGTGCGGCTGGAACTCGGGCCCGGCCATCCCGACATCCGCCTCAAGCTGGAGAACCTGCAGCCGATCAACGCCTACAAGCTGCGTGGCGCGGCGAATGCGGTGGCGCTGCTGCCGGAATCGGAGCGCCGCCGCGGCGTGTGGACCATCAGCGCGGGCAACGCGGGGCAGGGCGTGGCCTACGCGGCGCGCCAGGCCGGCGTTCCGTGCACGGTGGTGGTGATCGAGACCGCGCCGGCCGCGAAGATGGAGCGCATGCGCGCGCTCGGCGCGCGGCTGGTCCCGGTGCCGCACGAGGTGGCGTGGAAGGCGCTGGAGGAGCGCGCCTACGCCGGCGTCGAGGGCGCGTTCGTGCATCCCTTCGATGACCACGATTTCATCGCCGGGCACGCCACGATGGGGCTGGAGATCCTCGAGGACGCGCCCGACACCGTGGCCGTGATCGCCGCCATCGGCGGCGGCGGCCTGGTCGCCGGCGTGGGCAGCGCGCTGAAGGCGCTCAAGCCGGCCATCAAGCTCTGGGGCGTGGAGCCCGACACCGCAGCACCGACTGCGCGCTCGCTCGAAATGGGTTCGCCGCAGGTGTTCGAGGGCTGGCAGGCGTCATTCGTGGACGGCGCCGGCGGCCGCAGCGTGTTCCCGCGCATGTGGGAGCGCATGAAGCCGGTGCTCGACGGTTGCATCGTGGTCAGCCTGGAAGAGACCCGGCAGGCGATGGGGCTGCTGGCCGAGAAGTCGCGGGTCATCGCCGAGGGCGCCGGCGCGCTGTCGGTGGCAGCGGCGCTGACCGGCAAGGCCGGCCAGGGCCCGATCGTCGCGATCGTTTCGGGCGGCAATGTCGACCTGAAGAAATTCTGCGAACTGATCGGGTAGCGGCACGCATCCATGACGGCGACTCTACGACTGGCCGCGCGCGCCGACGTGCCGGGAATGCAGCGCGTGCGCCACGCGGTGAAGGAGAACCGCCTGGTGTCGCGGGTGATTCCCGACGACGAGGTCATCGATGCCATCGAGCGCAGCGGCCGCGGCTGGGTGGTCGAGGACGGGGGCGAGGTCGTCGCCTTCGCGATCGGCAATGTGGTCGACGGCAGCATCTGGGCCTTGTTCGTGGACCCTTCGCACGAGGGGCGCGGGTTAGGTCGCAGGCTGCACGACGTGATGGTCGAGTGGCTGCATTCGCGCGGCCTCGCGCGACTGTGGCTGACCACCGATCCGGGGACGCGCGCGCAGCGCTTCTACGAGCGTGCCGGCTGGGTCGACCGCGGCTTGCAGGCCAACGGCGAGCACTTGTACGAGCGCCACGCGGATTGAATTCACGCGCCGCGCTTCCTGCGCGACGCCACGATCAACAGGTCAAACGGGAAGTGACATGAGCTCGATGTCCGGAAAACTGAAGCACGAGGTCGAGGCGCTGATCCCACCGACGATTTTCTTCATGGTCGCGCTGCACGGCCTCGCGCTGGTCCGCGCGCTCATGCTCGACGGCACGGGCATTCCGCTGGCCACCTCGCTGACGATCACCCTGGGCGCGCTGCTGCTGGCCAAGGCGGTGCTGCTGGCGGACCTGATGCCGTTCATCAACCGCTATCCGCACGAGCCGTTGGCGTACAACATCGGGTGGAAGACGCTGGTCTATTCGCTGCTCGCCACCGCGCTGCATTACCTCGAGCACCTGATCGGGGCCTGGCGCGCGACCGGCGCACTGGTCGCCGCCAACCAGAAGCTGCTTGCCGAGATGATCTGGGAACATTTCCTCGCCATCGAGATCCTGATCGTGGTGCTGGTCCTGATCTACTGCACGATCAGCGAACTGGTGCGCACGTTCGGACGCGAGCGGGTCCGCCGCGCATTCTTCGGGCCGCTGGCCGGCGCCGAGGCACACTAGCCGGGGCTTGCCCCGGATCGCGCCGCGACGCGGGCGCCGTGGCTTCAGCGCGGGTCGTAGCTCGCCAGTACCGCATCCCAGGCCAGCTCCCCCGCCACCACGGCCAGATCGTCGAAATGCAGTTCGGGGTTCTCGACCTCGCCGGTCGAGGCGGCGAACAGCACGTCGCCGTCGTTGCGGGTCTGGAAGGGCTGGATGGCGCGCGCCATCGAGGTATGCGTCTGCACGGCGAGGCGCTGCAGGTCGGCGTAGCCCAGCTTCTGGTTGACCAGCAACAGCGTGATCGTCGTGTTGCCTGTCACGCCGTCCGGTCGCGGCTCGGGCAGCGGCGGCAGCACGGCCTTGCGCTTGCCGGCGGCCGCGCCGGACGCCAGATCCTGGCTGTACAGGCTACGCACCCCGGAGCGCGGATCGCGGTTGCCGCGCACGGCCCGGCCGGCGCGGTCGACCAGCACGCCGACCGAGTTCACCACGGTGAAGACCGCGATGCGGGTCGGCCCGACCTGGACGAAGGCGCCGCCCTGCCCGGCGTGTTCCATGTACGCGCGGCCGTAGAGCTTGCCGACCGTGGCCGAGCGGCCGGCGCCACGTGCACCGAGCGGAAAGACGCCGGGCACCGCGGCGCGCAGCGCCGCTTGGCCCAGTTCGCGGTCGGGGTGGATCGTGTTTGCGCGCACGCCGAAGTCGTAGATGATCGCGCCCAGCACCGAGGCGATGTTGCCCCAGCGCACGCCGCGCCGGCCCGAGGCGAGCAACTCGCTGCGCACGCCATCCGCGGCTGCCAGTCCATAGGCCGAACCGCCGGCGAACACGATCGCATCGACGAACGCGGCTTCGTAGCCCAGGCGCACGGCGTCGGTTCCGGTCGTGCCCGGCGAGCCGCCACGCACGTCCGCGGTCACCATGGCCCGGTCCGGGAACAGGAACACGGTGCAGCCGGTGGGCCCTTCCGCGTACTCCGCGATCCCGACCTGCAGGCCGGGAAATTCGAAGCGCAGCTCGCGCGCGCCTCGATCCTGCCCGGCTCGGGCCTGCGCCACGCCCAAGGGGCTCGCCGCCAAAGCCGCGCAGAGCATTGCGACTGCGCAGGATCCGAACTTCATGGCGAGCTACTCCCGGGACGCCGAGCCGATGTCCAGCCTACCTGCTGCGCCAGCGCAGGTGCACTGGACCGCGGGACGGACTACTTCGCCTTGGCCAGCAGCGACGTCAGGCGGGCGAAGGCGGCATCGCGCGCCGCCCGCAATTCGGGCGCCGCGGCCGGATCGTCGCCGGCGCGCATGAAGCCGTGCCCGGCGCCGTCGTAGACCACCGCTTCGTAGGGCCTCTCCAGCGCCAGCATCGCACTACGCGTGGCCTCGATCGTCGCGTTGACGCGCTGGTCGTCGGCGCCGTAGAAGCCGTGCACCGGCACGGCGATCCGCGCCAATGCGGCGTTGTCGGTCGGCGCGGTGCCGTAGAACACGAAGGCACCCGCGAGGTCCTTCGCATCCGTCGCGAAGCGGAAGGTCTGCGCGCCGCCCCAGCAGAAGCCCATGACCGCGACCCGGCCGTTGGCGCCGGGCAGTTTCGCGGCCCACTTCTGCAGGACCTCCAGATCGCTCGTCACGCGCCCGGGATCGAGGCGCGAGATCGCTTCGCGCGCGGCGTCCTCGGACGCGAAGTCCCTGGTGCGCGCGTGTTCGTCATCGAAGCCCGAGAGCAGGTCGGGCGCGATGGCGATGAAACCGGCCTCGGCGAGCTGGTCGGCGAAGCTGCGCACCCAGTCGGTCAACCCGCGGTTCTCGTGGATCACGATGACCGCGAGCGCATCGGCGTGGCGCTCGGGCCAGGCCACGAAGGCGTGCAGCTTGCGTCCCGCACCGGCATCGAGCGTGGTCCACTCGAGGTGGCGCGGCGAATTCTCCAGGCGCGCCAGCGCATGGGGCTGCGCATTCAGCGGTGCGGCGCCGGCGAGGAACAGCAAGGCGAATAGAAAGCGGCGCATGGACATCGCTCCGGAGCGGCGGGAGTCCATCCTACGCCGGCTGCGCGTGGCCGCCCAATCCATCCGCGGCAAGCCCTCACCGCCGCCGGGGCGACTAACGTCCCCGTGCCTGGCAAGATTGCGTATGCATATAAATATATGCATACTGGATGCGTGTCGATCGAGTTCGACCCCGCGAAGGATCGCGCGAACATCGGCAGGCATGGCCTGTCGCTGGCGGATGCCGAGGGTGTCTTGCGGGATCCACGGGCGCTCACGCGGGAAGACCCGGACGCGCAAGGCGAGCGGAGATGGGTCACTCTAGGCCACGATGGGCTGGGTCGGATCCTGGTCGTGGTTTACACCCTGCGTGGGGATCTGGTCAGGCTGATATCCGCGAGGCGCGCATCCCGCAACGAGAGGGCTGCCTATGAGAAGTGAGTATGACTTTCGACGTGCCCGGCGCGGCAGCGTCCTTCCGGCACAGGGAAAGACCCGCATCACGATGTACCTGGACGACGACTTGTTGGCCGCTTTTCGCAGCGAGGCGTCGACTTTGGGCATTGGGTACCAGACCCTGATCAACGAATCCCTGCGCGAGACGCTCGCCAGGGCCAAGAGGAATGCCGGCGTCGACGCTGTGGCCGAACCCCTGCCCGGATACCAGGTCCTGTCCGGACTGGAGCAACGGTTGGTGCACGAGATACGGCGCGTCGAAGGGATGGTGTCGGGCGCCACGCGCAGGACACCACCGGTCGCTGCCCCGCGGGTGGCCAAGCGCAAGGCGGGACGCAAGTAGCCGCAAGGACATGGCCGATGGAAGCGAAGGAGGTCCACGCCTGGCTCAGCCGCAACGGCCGCCGCCGCACGGTGGAAGGCATGGCGCGCTTTGGCATCCAGGCGCGGCAGGCCTACGGCGTCACGATGGCGCAGTTGCTGGGCTTGAAGCGGCGCATCGGCAAGGACCACGCGCTGGCGCTCGCGCTGTGGGATTCCGGCTGGTACGAGGCGCGCCTGCTGGCCGCGCTGGTGGGTGAACCCGAACGGCTCACGCGCCGGCAGATGAACGCGTGGGCCGCCGGCTTCGAGAACTGGGCCGACTGCGATACCGCGTGCTTCCACCTTTTCGACAAGTCGCCGTTCGCTTGGGACAAGGCGCGCCAGTGGGCGGGTTCGCGCCACGAGTTCGTCAAGCGCGGCGGCTTCGCGTTGATGGCGAGCCTGGCCCTGCACGACAAAGCCGCAGCCGATGCGAAGTTCCTCGCCTTCCTGCCGCTGGTCGAGGGCGGTGCGCGGGACGAGCGCAATTTCGTCAGGAAGGGCGTGAGCTGGGCGCTGCGCGCGATCGGCCGGCGCAACCGGGCGCTCAATGCCGCGGCGCTCGCCGTCGCGCGGCGCCTGGCGGATTCGGAAGCCGCCGCGCCGCGCTGGGTCGGCAAGGACGCGTTGCGCGACCTGGCGAGCGCCAAGGTCGCGGCCCGTCTGGCGCGCAAGCGGGCGCTTGCGTAACCTCCCACGTTGCGATGAAGCGCATCTCCTCCCGCCAGACCGGCTTCCTCAAGTACGGATTGCCCGTGTTCTTCCTCGGCCTGACCGTCGCCGTCGTGTCAGCAATGCTGGTCGCCGGAGGCGAGACCCCGGTGCCGTGGGTGGTGGTCGTGTCGCTGCCGGTGTTCATGCTGGCGCTCGGCGCCGTGCTGATGAAGACCCTGATCCTGGACCTCGCGGACGAGGTGCACGACGCCGGCGATCACCTCGTCGTGCGCAAGGGCGACGTCACCGAGCGCGTGCCGCTCAAGGACATCGCCAACATCGGCTGGACCGTAATGATCAATCCGCCGCGGGTGACGCTGACGCTGCGCAAGCCCGGGCGCCTGGGCAAGGAGATCGTGTTCTCGCCCCGGCAGCCCCTGATCCAGATCGGACGCAATCCCCTGGTGACGCAACTGATCGAGCGCGTGGATGCGGCGCGCCGTGCATAGCGGCGACCCGGCAGCGGATGCACCGGCGCGGGGGGGATGCTCCCGGCGCCGGTTCACCCTCGGCTCGCTGGCGGCCGCGACCCTCGCATGGTTGCCACCCGGTCCTGCCCGCGCCGCGACCTGGGCGCCATTCGGTCGCACGCCCGTCATCGACGGACTCGGCGGTCCGGGTTCCTACGGCGGCGACGACTTCGCGCCACTGACCGCTGCGGAACTGGCCGATGCGCGCGCCTCGGGCCTGACGGCGGTGAACCTCACGCTGGGCAGCGTCGGCCGCTACGCCGGCGCCTTCGAGGACGCGCTCAAGTCGATCGCGCATTGGGAGGCGCAGATCGAGGCGCACCCCGGGTTCCTGCTCCGGATCGAGCGCGCCGCCGACCTCGAGCGCGCGCGCCGCGAGCAGCGCCTGGGGCTGGTCTACGGCTTCCAGGACAGCGCGCCATTCGGCGAAGATCTCGAGCGCATCGCGATGTTCCGGCGCCTGGGCCTGCGCGTCGCGCAACTTACGTACAACAACCGCAATCTGGTCGGGGACGGCTGCCTGGAGCCCGGGGGCGCGGGGCTGAGCAAGTTCGGGCGCAAGGTGCTGGAGCGCCTCAATGCGGAGAAGCTGCTGGTGGATCTCTCGCACGGCGGCCGCCAGGTCACGCTCGACGCGATCGCCGCCTCGACCGCGCCGGTGGTGATCAGCCATACCGGATGTGCCGCACTGGCGGCGCTGCCGCGCAACAAGACCGACGAGGAACTGCGCGCGCTGGCGGTGCGCGGCGGCGTCGCCGGGATCTACTTCATGCCCTTCCTGCGCACGGCGGGGCAGCCGATGGCCGAGGACCTGGTGCGGCACATCGAGCATGCCGTGGCGGTGTGCGGCGAGGACCACGTCGGGCTGGGCAGCGACGGCCCGATCTCGCCGGTGCCCTTCGACGAGAAGTTCCGCGAGGCGCATCGCGAGGACGTGCGCAAGCGCCGCGCGCTCGGCATTTCCGCGCCGGGCGAGGTCGACGACGTCTACACCTTCATCCCCGACCTCAATACGCCGCGCCGCTTCGAGGCCATCGCCGTGCTGCTGTCGGCGCGCGGCCACAGTGACGCGCGCATCGGCAAGATCCTGGGCGGCAACTTCGCCCGGGTCATGGGCGAGGTGTGGGGCTGAGCGGCCGCCCCCGCGCCGGGGCCCGACGAAGGACCGCGACGCCGCGCCGGGAAGTCAATCGCAGGGCAGGCCGGGCGCGAGCGCGATGCGTTCGAGCACCAGCGCCTGGGTGCCGTCGAGTCCGCTGAGTACCGCCGTCGCAGCGTCGCAGGAGTCGAAGACGAGGCGCACGCTGCCCCAGGGCTCGCGCCGGATCGCCATCGGGTCGAGGCCGTTGAAGCGGCCGCCGCGCGTCACCACCAGCGGTACGCTGATCTCCTGCCCGTAGTCGAAGCGACCATCGCGGGTGCCGACCAGGAAGAGGTTGCTGCCGTCGTCGCGATGGCCGTAGAAGAAGAGCAGAAGGCGCTCGCCGGCGAGCCACTGTAGCTCGATGCCCTGGCCACTGGTGGCGGGTTCGTACCAGGCGCCGGTGAGCCCGCGTGGATCGTTGATTGGCCGCGCCGAGCCCCCGCCGAGCGCGATGCGGCTCACGGCCATGCCGATCACGCCGCCCTCGGCCACCGGATGGGCCACGTACGCGGCATGCGCGGACAGTGCCAGCGTGATGTAGTCGCCGAGGAACTGGAACGGTTGCGGGCCCAGCGGCGACCAGTTGGTGCTGGCCGATTCGATCGGTGCCTCGGTGAGCCGTTGCGCCTCCCAGTTGCGGCCGCGATCGGCGCTGACCGCGTACCAGAAGTCCACCGGCGCGCTGGCGGCCGCGTCGTTGCCGGCGTGGCGCCGCGTGTCGTACCACGCCAGGTGCAGGCGACCCTGCGCATCGACCTCGATCCACGGCAGGAACTGGTCGCTCCAGGCCGGCGCCGCGGCGGTGATGTTGCGTCCCGCGGACCAGGTGGCGCCGCCATCCACGGACTCGAACAGCAGCAGGTCGACGTCGGCTTCGGTGCCGACGCGCTGGGTCACGTCGGCCAGCACCGCATAGATCGTGCCATCCACCGGGCTGCGCGCGATCACGGTGGCCGGCGCCACGCGGTAGCTGCCCGGCGTCGCGTCCATCAGGCCCGTGGCTGGCGCGGCCGGATCGTGGATGAGGCTGGGCGCGGCAAAGGAGCGCGCGAGGTCGTTGCTGCGCGTGTAGACCGGCTGGTCGCTGCGGATGTAGGTCACGCCCAGGGTGGCGTCCGGGTACACGCGCGGCAGCGGCAGGCCCTGCGCCTGCGGCAGGTCCACCGCAGCGGACCAGGTGACGCCGCGATCGGTGCTGGCCCGCGCGCCGCTGCGGTCGATGAAGTACAGCGCGCGGCCTCCGCCGGGCGCCGGTCCGGCGGCCAGCCAACCCTTGTCGACGCGCACGCCGGTCGCGACCACGCGGCCAAGCTGGAATGCCGCGCTGTCGGCGCCCATCGAAGGCGCGATCCAGGCCGCGCGATCGGCACTCGATTGCGACATCGCGCCGACGTACACAGCGCCGGCGACCGGATCCGACTCGACCATGGGATCGAAGGGGATTCCGGCGGCCATCGGCGGCGCCGTGGTCGCGACCGGCGCGAAGCTGCGCCCGCCGTCGATGCTGCGCGCGAGCGAGAGTCCGGTGTCGCTGACGCCATCGGCGCCGGTGCGCGCGTTCATCCACAGCGCCAGCAGTTCGTCGCCATCGGCAGTGGCTGGATCGGCGCGCACGACATCGAGCGCGACCTCCCAGTTCTGCAACTCGGGCTGGCCGGCATCGAGACGCGTGCGACGCACGACCAGGGCCTTCGAGGGTGCGCGCAGCAGCGCCGGTTCGAAGCGGCGCGGCAAGCGCGTCGTGGCCGGGGCCTGCGCGGGCGCCATCTCGAGCTGGTCGGCAGGGGGTCCGTATTCGCCGGCTGCGTCGCGCCGCACGGGCGTGCACGCGCACAGCCCGATGGCCAGCGTCGCGGCCAGTGCGCGGGTCGCGGGTGGGGTCATTGCGCCTCGTCCAGGCGACCGTACTTGCGCAGCTGCGCGCGCAGTTGCTCGTGGTCGATCGCGTGCAGCACGTGGCCCTCGATGCCGTCGAGCGTGCGCGCGGCCACCATCGCGTTGACGATCGCCTCCTCGGTGGCAAGCGCGGTGGCTTCGAACAGGCCATCCAGCGAGTCGTTGGCCAGCGCTTCCAGCCTGGCGATGCCGCCGCCCGACGAGGCCGCATCCGCGTTGGCGGTGCTGAAGGCGACGAAGATGTCGCCCGAGCCGTTGCCCGACATGCTGCCCACGCGCGCGAGGCCGATCGCCACGCGGCGGGCCACGCGCTCGAGCTGGTGCGGCAGCAGCGGCGCGTCGGTGGCCACCACCGCGATGATCGAGCCCAGTTCGTTGTTGGTGCCGGCCTCCTCGGTGAAGGGCGCGTGCTCGGGCATGGCGCGGCCGACCGGCACGCCGGCGATCTGCAACTGCCAGCGGCGGCCGAAGTTCGATTGCACCAGCACGCCCACGGTGTAGTCGGCCACGCCCTTGACCCGCACGCGGCGCGACGAGGTCCCGGTGCCGCCCTTGAACTCGAAGCTGTGCATGCCGGTGCCGCCGCCGACGTTGCCCTCGGCGATCGCGCCGCCGCGCGCCGAGTCGAGCGCGGCGCGCGCATGTTCGGGCTTGACGTGGAAGCCGTTGAGTTCGTTGAGCCAGCCGTCCCAGGTCTCGGCCACCACCGGCAGCGACCAGCTGTCCTCGGTCTTGCTGTGCTCGACCAGCCAGGCAATGGTGGCGTCGTGCACCACGCCCACGCTGTGGGTGTTGGTGATCATCACCGGACCGGCCAGCGTGCCCGATTCCTCGAGCCAGGTCGTGCCGGTCATCTCGCCGTTGCCGTTGAGCGTGAACCAGCCCCCGTAGACCGATTGCGCGGCGCCCGCGCGCCCGCGCGGCAGCACCGCGGTGACGCCGGTGCGGATCACCGGTCCCTCGGCCGGTCGCCGGGACGAGCCGGAGATGAGCGTGCTGTAGCCGACCTCGACGCCGGCGACATCGGTGATTGCGTTGAGCGGCCCGGGCGTGCCGTAGAAGGGAACGCCGAGGTCACGGGCGCGCGGCGCGGCGTCGGCCGCAGCGGCGACGGCAGGAACCAGTGCCAGCGCGAGGATGGCGGTGAGACGGAACATGGGCTACTCCCGTTGGCATAGGCGCGCCCCTATCATGCCGCAGCTTGCCCGCCCCACGGACTGGAGTCCCGCATGATCGCCCTGTCCCGCGCCATGGTCCTTGCGCTGTTGCTGGCGTTGGTCGCCTGCGGCGGCAAGCCGCCACCGGCCGCACCCCGCGTCGATCCGCGCGCCGCCCAGGACCTCGCCACGTACCGCGAGCTGGTCGGCGCGAACTCGCTGGAGTTCGCGATCACGGTTGGTCGCGAGATCCAGCGCAACCATCCGGGCACGCCGGCCGCGGCCGAGGTCGCCGCCACGCTGCCGGAGATCGAGGCGCGCTTCGCGGCCGGCAACCAGGCCAAGCGCCTGGCGGCGCTGTGGGACTACCAGACCGGCGTGCAGTCGGGTGGCGCGCAGTCGGCCGCCTCGATCTTCAGCACCGAGCCCTCCGGCGCCGCGCAGGTGCGCTTCATCTTCCGTCGCCATGCCGAGTGGGGGCGCAGCGCCTATCTCTTCGCGGGTGGCGGCGGCTTCCTGTGCCCCGAGCCCTGCAGCCTGCTGATGCGCTTCGATGGCGCGCCCGGCACGCGCTGGAAGGCGCACCTGCCCGAGACCGGCGAGCCGGCGATCTTCATCGACGACGACGTGGCGCTGGCGGCGAAGCTGCCGGGCACCCAGCGCCTCGAGATCGAGGCCGTGCTGCGCGACCAGGGGCCGGTCACGATGGTGTTCGAGCCGGGCGGCTTCGTGCCGGCGAAGTGGGTGGAGCTGCCCAAGCCCTGAGCGCGGGGTTGCGGCACGACGATCGAGGTCGACTCCACGACGGACGTCTCAACCCCAATGGATTCCCGCTTTCGCGGGAATGACGTCGTTGGAGATTGGCATCCCGGTCTTGGGGGCCGGCCAGCGCGACAGGAGTCGACTCCGCCACGGACGTCATTCCCGCGAAAGTGGGGTTCGGCAATGGCATCCCGGACCTGGCGGCCGCGCAACGCGACAGGGGTCGACTCCGCCACGGATGTCACTCCCGCGCATGCGGGGTTGAGAGATGGCATCCCGGTCCTTGCGACCGGCCAGCGCGACAGGAGTCGACCCCGCCACGGACGTCATTCCCGCGAAAGCGGGAATCCATTTCCCGCGGGATCCTGGGTGCGGCTCAGGTCAGGCGAGTGAAGCGCTGCAGGGGATCGAATGCGTCGCGATCCACGGACGCCGCGGCCTTGACGCCCTCGCGCATCACCTCCAGCCACGCGTCGCGGAAGCGCAGCATCTCCTCGCGCGAGCCGATCGTGATGCGGACCTGGTTCGGCAGGATTTCCCAGGTGCGGCCGATCACCACGCCGCGCTCGGCCATCGCCGCCATCACGGGTTTGCCGGGCTGGCCGGCGTCGAGCAGGAAGCAGTTGGTGGTCGAAGGCGTGAAGCGGTAGCCCTGCGTGCGCAGCCAGGCGAAGGTCTCGTCGCGCACTTCGGTGGTTTCGCGCCGGCGCTCCGCCACCAGCGTCTCGTCGCCCAGGCTCGCGATCGCGGCGGCGGTGGCGGCGATGGGCATCGGGTTGGCGCCGAAGTACTCGAGGCGCTTGAGCAGCTCCGGCCGCGCCAGCGCGAGGCCGCAGCGCACGCCGGCCATGCCGTAGATCTTGGAGAAGGTGCGCAGCACGACCAGGTCGGCGCCGGCAGCGACCAGGTCGACCACGCTGCGCTCGTTGCCGTACTCGATGTAGGCCTCGTCGACCATCATCACCGCGCCCCTGGGCATGTGCGCCAGCGCCCACTCGATTTCCGCGCGCGGCGTGATGGTGCCGGTCGGATTGTTGGGATTGCAGACATAGACCAACCCGGCGCGGCGGTCGGCGGCGACCATCCGGCGCAGGTCGTGCGCGCCGTCGCCGGCCAGCGCCACCTTGGCGACGCGCGCCCGGCTGAAGGCCGCCGCCTCCCACGCCGCCTCGAAGGTGGGATTGGCCGTGACCAGGCCGCGCTTGGCCGAGGTGAATGCGAGCACGCCGTAGTGCAGCGGCTCGCTCGATCCGGCGTAGGGCAGCACGTGGTCGGTGCGCAGGCCGAGATGGCGCGCGCAGGCCTCGACCATGCGCCCGGTCTGCTCGAACAGGTAGCGGCCGCCGAGCGGGATCATGTCGCCCAGCGCCGCGCGCGCGGCCGCGCACGGTCCCTCGGGATGCTCGTTGGCATTGATCCAGGTCTTGGGCGCCGCGTAGGCGGCCGCCGCGGCGGGCACCTGCGCCAGTGCGAGCCGCGCCTCGCCGAGCAGCGGCAGGCCGGTGGCGATGCCGGCCATGCGCAGGAATTGGCGCCGCGAATGTCCGCTAGCCATGGCAATCCCCGCATTCGTTGGGCGATGCGCTAGCGTAGCAGCGCGACGGGTTGCGCCCGCGCCGCCGTTGCCGCGCTTGCGCGAAAGGGGACCGACCATGCCCTTCGCCACTGCGCGCGGCACGGCAGGGACGCTATTCGTGCAGGGTCGCAATCCCGCAACGGAAGTGATCCCATGATCCGAGTCCTCGTTGTCGCCGCTGCCCTAGGCCTGGCCGGCGCGTCCGCGGCGGCCGAACCGCTGTCGATCGCGCCGCACACCTTCCTGCTGCGCGGCCACTTCGAGTCCGGACGCCAGCCCGACGGCAACTCGGTCGTGCTGGTGGCCCCGCAGGGACTGCTCGTGGTCGATACCGGGCGCCATCCCGCGCACACCCGGGCGCTGCTGGATTTCGCGCTGGCACGCGGGCAGCCGGTGGCCGCGGTCGTCAACACGCACTGGCACCTCGACCATGTCGGCGGCAACCCGCGCGTGCGCGCGGCCTATCCCGAGGCACGGGTCCATGCCAGCGACGCGATTGAAGGCGCGATGGGCGGCTTCCTGGCCGACTATCGCCGGCAACTCGAGCAGATGTTGCGCGAGGCGGGCGACGATGCGGGCAAGCGCGCGCCCTTCGAGGCCGAACTGGCGATCCTCGATGCCGGCCCGGCGCTGGCGCCCGATCGCGTCGTGGACGCATCCGGTCCGGTAACGCTCGCCGGTCTGCCCTTGCGGCTGGGCCTGGCCCGTCGCGCTGCCACCGCGGGCGATGTCTGGCTCTACGACGCCTCCACCCGGATCCTGGTCGCCGGCGACCTCGTCACCCTGCCGGCACCGTTCTTCGACACCGCCTGCGCCAGCGGCTGGACCGCGGCCCTGGCCGAACTCGAGGCCGTGCCCTTCGAGACCCTGGTGCCGGGGCACGGGGCGCCGATGGGGCGCGCGGAGTTCCGCCGCTACCGCGCCGCCTTCGGCCAGTTGCTCGACTGCGCGGCCGGCACGGCGGACGCCAAGGCCTGCATCGACGGCTGGCTGGACGGCGTCGGCACGCTGGTGCCGGCGACCGAGCAGCCGCTGGCGCGCATGCTGCTCGAGTACTACCTCGGGCAGGTCCTGCGCGGCGAACCGGCGCCGGTGCAGGCGGCCTGCGCGACCTGACCCGGCGGCGCGACGCACGGTCCGGCCACGCGCCGCGGCTGGAACCAGTGAACCCGGCGCCCGCGGGCGTCGCGCGTCGCTAAACTCCGGGGCCCGAGTTCGATTGGAGTCGCGCCATGCAGGTACGAGCCGCGGTAGCCCACCAGGCGGGTGCGCCGCTCACGATCGAGCGCGTGGAACTGGAAGGTCCGCGTGCGGGCGAGGTGCTGGTCGAGATCAAGGCCACCGGCATCTGCCACACCGATGCCTACACGCTTTCGGGCGCCGATCCGGAAGGCCTGTTCCCCGCGATCCTGGGCCACGAGGGCGCGGGGATCGTGGTCGAGGTCGGCGCCGGCGTGAAGTCGCTGCGCAAGGGCGACCACGTGATCCCGCTGTACACGCCCGAATGCCGCGAGTGCGAGTACTGCCTCAATCCCAAGACCAACCTGTGCCAGGCGATCCGCGCGACCCAGGGCCAGGGCCTGATGCCCGATGGCAGCAGCCGCTTCTCGGTGGGCGGGAAGAAGCTCCACCACTACATGGGCACCTCGACCTTCGCCCAGTACACCGTGCTGCCCGAGATCGCGCTGGCGAAGATCCGCGAGGACGCGCCCTTCGACAAGGTCTGCTACATCGGCTGCGGCGTCACCACCGGGATCGGCGCGGTGATCTGGACCGCGAAGGTCGAGCCGGGCGCCAAGGTCGTGGTATTCGGCCTCGGCGGCATCGGCCTCAACGTGGTCCAGGGCGCGCGCATGGCCGGCGCGGCGATGATCGTGGGCGTGGACCTCAATCCGGCGCGGCGCGAACTCGCGCAGAAGTTCGGCATGACCCATTTCGTCAATCCGGCCGAGGTCGAGGGCGACCTGGTCGCCTACCTCGTGGGGTTGACCAAGGGCGGCGCGGACTACAGCTTCGAGTGCATCGGCAACACCACGGTGATGCGCCAGGCGCTGGAGTGCTGCCACAAGGGCTGGGGCACCTCGGTGATCATCGGCGTGGCGGCGGCGGGGCAGGAGATCTCGACCCGGCCTTTCCAGCTCGTGACCGGGCGCAGCTGGCGCGGCAGCGCCTTCGGCGGCGCACGCGGGCGCACCGACGTGCCCAAGATCGTCGACTGGTACATGGACGGGCGCATCGACATCGATTCGCTGATCACGCACACGCTGCCGCTCGAACGGATCAACGAGGGCTTCGAGCTCATGCACCGCGGCGAGTCGATCCGCAGCGTGGTGGTGTACTGATGGCCTTCGAGGTCCTGTCCGAGCAGCGCTGCTTCGGCGGCGTGCAGGGCTTCTACCGCCACGACTCGGAGGCCATCGGCCTGCCGATGCGCTTCGGTGTGTACCGGCCGCCGCAGGCCGAGGCCGGGCCGGTGCCGGTCCTGTACTACCTCGCCGGGCTCACCTGCACCGAGGAGACCTTCCCGATCAAGGCCGGCGCGCAGCGGGTCGCGGCCGAGCTGGGCTTGATGCTGGTCTCGCCCGACACCAGTCCGCGCGGCACCGGCATCGAAGGCGAGGCCGACGACTGGGAGTTCGGCGCCGGAGCCGGCTTCTACCTCGACGCCACGCAGGCGCCGTGGAGCCGGCACTTCCGCATGCACCAGTACGTGGCGCACGAACTGCCGGCGCTGGTCGGCGGGCGCTTCGCGGCCGACCCGGATCGCAGCGGCATCCTCGGCCACTCGATGGGCGGGCACGGCGCCCTGACCCTGGCACTTCGGTACCCGCGGCGCTTCCGCTCGGTCTCGGCCTTCGCGCCGATCGTGGCGCCGAGCGCGGTGCCGTGGGGGCTCAAGGCCTTCCCGCGCTATCTTGGCGAGGATCGGGCGGCGTGGCTCGCGCACGACGCCTGTGCGCTGGTCGCGAAGCACCCGCATCCCGGCACGATCCTGGTCGACCAGGGCCTGGCCGACCGCTTCCTCGAGGTCCAGCTCCAGCCGGAACGCTTCGAGGACGCCTGTGCGCGGGCCGGGCAGAAGCTGGTCCTGCGCCGGCAGCCCGGCTACGACCACGGCTACTGGTTCATCCAGAGCTTCATCGCCGACCACCTGCGGCACCATGCCCGCGAGCTGGGCGGCTGATTTAACCGGGCGCCGGATGTGCGATGCTTCGCATCGTCCGTCGACCTTTCGACGCTGTTTCCGGATGCGCAGCCGTGGCCAAACCCAACTACTCGTTCGAGAAGCGCCAGAAGGAACTGGCCAAGAAGAAGAAGCGCGAGGAAAAGCTCCAGAAGAAGACCGCGCGCACCGCGCCGGCCGAGGGCGAAGCCGCGCCCGGCGCGGGTCCGGACGCGCCGCAGCCCAAGTAACGCGCGGCGCGCGGGCGCGCTGCCACACAGCGGCGTGACTGCGGGCGGCGCCGGCGCGAACATGCCGGGGCCGTGGTCCCACGATCGCCCTCGCGCAACCGCCGCCACTGACGGGTCGGCGCATGCGCACTCGGCAATCGACGAGGCGCATCGCGCGGTAGGTGAGTTCGGTTGACCGCACGGGGCCCGCCGCGGGCGCGGCCTATCGCGCGCAGAGCGCGCTCCTACAGAGCCGACATTGTAGGAGCGCGCTCTGCGCGCGATAGGCCGCGCCCGCGGCGGAATCCCCTCCCGCAGGGCGAGATGTTCAAACCCTTTACTCAAGGTCCTCGATGCGGCGCGGGAAGCTGTCGTGCAGCAGCTGCGACATGGCGCGGTCCGCGAGCACGCGGCCGCCGGTCTGGCAGCGCGCGCAGTAGTTGATCTCGTTCTCGGCGTGCACGATGCGCTGCACCGGCGCGGCGCAGACCGGGCAGGGCTGGCCGTAGCGACCGTGCACCGCCATCTGCGGGCGGAAGGCGGTGACCTTTTCGGGGAAACGGTCGCCGGTCTCGGCGCGCAGGCGCTGGGTCCATTCGCGCAGCACGTCGTGGACCGCGACGTGCAGGCGCGCGATCTCCGCCGGCGCGAGCCGCTGCGTGAGGGCCAGCGGCGAAAGCTGGGCGCGGTGCAGGATCTCGTCGGAATAGGCGTTGCCGATGCCGCTGAGCCGGTGCGGGTCGGTCAGCGCGCGCTTGAGCGTGGCATTGGGATTGAGCAGGCGCGCGGTGAAGCTGACCAGGTCCGAGTTCAGCGGGTCGAGCCCGCCGGGATCCAGGGCCGCCAGTGGCGAAGCGCCCGCGACGACGTTGAGCGAAGCCCGGCGCAGGCTGCCGGCTTCGGTCAGCACCAGGGTGCCGTGGGCGAACTCCAGGGTCGCCAGGCTGATGCGCGGGGGCGGCTTGGCCCCGGCGGCGAGCCAGCGCAGGCGGCCGGCGACCATGAGGTGGATCACGAGGTAGCGCTCGTGCTCGAAGGCCAGCACGATGCGCTTGCCGATGCGCTGCAGGCCGGTGACGCGGATGCCTTCGAGGACCTCGGGCGGTGGCGCGACGCTGCGCAGCACGAAGGGATTGGGCAGCCGCAGCCGCTGCAGCACCTGCCCCACGACGCGGGGCGCCAGTGCCTCCAGGTAGACCACGATGTCCGGCAGTTCGGGCACGCCCCAGCATAGCCGGCGAACGCCGGCGTGGCGCTACGATGTGCCCGACCCGGATCGCGAGGAGTCAGCATGACCAGCCGTCGCACCCTCCTGCAGGCGCTGGGCGCCGCGGCGGTCGTGCCGGCGTCCGCCGGCACGGACCCGGCCCCGCACGCCGACGACTGCGTGTTCTGCCGGATCGTCGCCGGGGCCAGCGAGGCCACCGTGGTCTGGCGCGACGAGCGCTGCCTGGCGATCGCGGACCGCTACCCCTTCGCGCCCGGCCACACCCTGCTGATGCCGCGCGCGCACGTGCAGGACCTTTACGCCATGCCCGACGCGCTCGCCGCGCACCTGTTCGGCGTCGCCCCGCGCCTGGCGCGCGCGCTCAAGCGCGTGTTCGGCGCGGACGGCATGACCCTGGTCCAGAACAACGAGCGCGCCGGCGGCCAGAGCGTGTTCCACTTCCACCTGCACCTGGTGCCGCGCACCACCGGCGTCGAGCTGTTCCGGCGCGTGGTGGAGCGGCCGGAAGCGCCGCGCGAGCTGCGCGAGCGCCAGTTCGCGCCGGTGCGCGCGGCGCTCGCGGGCTGAGTCGTGGCCGACGCAGGCACGCCTGCCCTGGTGCCCGACGCGGTCGCGCGTTTTCGCGCCGAGTACCGCGCGCACGAGGTGCCGCGCGGGTATCGCGGCGCCGTGCACCTGCTGCTCACCTTCGGCGGCGGTAGTGCGGTCCTGCTGGCCTGCCTGCTGCAACTCGAGTCGGTGCAGGGCATGGAATGGCTGACCGTGCCGCTGGCCTTCCTCTACGCCAACCTGGCGGAGTACGTGGGCCATCGCTACCCGATGCACCATCCGGTGCGCGGCCTGGGCCTGGTGTACCGGCGCCACGCCGGCCAGCACCATCGCTACTTCACCCACGAGGCGATGGCGCTCACGGACCTGCGCGACCTGCGCGCGGTGCTGTTCCCGCCGTTGCTGGTGGTGTTTTTCTTCGGCGCCTTCGCGGTGCCGGTGTGGTTCCTGCTGGCGTGGCTGGCCTCGGCCAACGTGGCCTGGCTCTTCATCGCCACCGGGCTGGCCTATTTCCTCATGTACGAAGTGCTGCACCTGTCGTGGCACGCGCCGGCGGGTTCGTGGGTGGCGCGGCTGGCGCTGGTGCGCTGGCTGGGGCGCCTGCACCGGCGCCACCACGACCCGGCCCGGATGACCCGCTGCAACTTCAACATCACCTGGCCAATCGGCGACCTGCTGTTCGGCACGCTTTCGCTGCGGGACGACTAGACTGGTGGCATCGATCGATCGGGAGCGGCAGATGCGCATTGGCAGCGTGGCGTTGGCACTGGCGGTGGCGGCGGCGCAGGCGGGGGCGGTCGAGGGTCCGGCGGCGCACCATGCCGCGATCGTGGTCGACGGGCACATCGACGTGCCCTCGGCGATGCTCGACGTGGGCTTCGACATCGGCGAAAAGGGCGACCGCGCGGGTTGCACCGACGTGATCGCGGCCTATTCCGGTTCGCTGCCCCGGCGCGACGACGGCAACTACTGCACGCACTTCGACCTCGACCGCGCGCGCAGCGGCGGCCTCGACGCGGCCTTCTTCTCGATCTACGTCGCGGCGGACTATGTCGGCAAGACCGCGGCCGAGGGCGGCGGGCCGGCGCGGCGCGCCTTCGACATGATCGCGACGGTCAAGGCGCAGGTCGCGGCGCATCCGGACCGCGCGATGCTGGCGACCAGCGCCGGCGACGTGCGCCGCGCGGTCGAGGAGGGCCGCTTCGCGGTGCTGATGGGTATCGAGGGTGGCTACGCGATCGAGGACAGCCTGGCCCTGCTGCGCGCCTTCCACGCCGAAGGCGTGCGCTACATGACCCTGACCCACACCAAACACACCGACTGGGCCGATTCCTCCGGTGGACTTTACGGTCCGATCGCCGGCGCGCACGGCGGCCTGACCGACTTCGGCCGCGAGGTGGTGCGCGAGATGAACCGCCTGGGGATGATGGTCGACATCTCGCACGTCGCCGACGACACCGTGCGTGACGTGCTGGCGACCACGACCCGGCCGGTGATCGCGTCCCACTCCTCGGCGCGCGCGCTCACCGACCACCACCGCAACATCAACGACGAGCTGCTGCGCGCGATCGGCGCCAACGGCGGCGTGGTGATGGTCAACTACTACGGCGACTTCATCGATCCCGCGTTCAACGCCACCCTGCCCGGGCGCTACCAGCGGATGGCCGAGCTGGGTGCGAAGCTGGGCGACGACCCGCGCATCGACTGGATGGTCGAGGAGGAGACCCGCGCGCGCCTGCCGCGCACGCCGTTGTCGGCGCTGGTCGACCACATCGACCACATCGCCAAGGTCGCCGGCGTGGACCACGTCGGGCTGGGCAGCGACTTCGACGGCGCGCCGTTCATGCCGGCCGGGCTCGACGGCGTGCAGGACCTGCCGAAACTGTCAGCGGCGTTGCTGGCCCGCGGCTATTCCGATGCCGACCTGGCGAAGATCCTCGGCGGCAACGTGCTGCGGGTGATGGAAGCCAACCAGCCCGTCGCCCCCTAGCGCCTGCTGCCGGCAATTTTCTCTGGATCGCTGCCTGGGCGTGGGCGAGGCCCATCGCGCGCAGAGCGCGCTCCTACAGAGCCGGCTTTGTAGGAGCGCGCTCTGCGCGCGATGGGCCTCGCCCGCGTGCCTGGTGCGCCGCCGTCAACGCGAATCTCGTCGTTTCGTGACTAATGACACGGGCGCACTAGTGTTGAGTTGGTAGTATTGCGCCATCCCCACAAGGGAAGGCCATGGACACCGATACCCACCAGCGCAAATTCCAGAAGGAACTGGCCGCCGGCACCACCGCCCTGGTGCTGCTGGCGGTGCTCGATCGCGCCGCCGCGCCGATGTACGGCTACCAGATCGCCAAGCGCCTGGGCGAGAACGCCGAGGGCGTGCTGGCCGGCAAGCAGAGCGCGCTCTACCCGGTGCTGCGCAATCTCGCCGCAGGGGGGCTGCTCGACAGCGAAGTCGAGCCCTCGGTGGCGGGACCGCCGCGGCGCTACTACCGGATCACCACCCTGGGGCGCACGGTGCTCGGCCAATGGCTCGAGGCCTGGACCGCGACCCGCGACTACATCGACGCCGTGCTCGAGGAAGGAAAATCATGAACACGCCCCTGCCGACCACCATCGAGCAGTACCTGGAGCAGATCCGCGCCGCACTGGGTGCCGCCGATCCGGCCCTGATCCAGGACGCGCTGTACGACGCCGAGGAGCACCTGCGCGCCGAGCGCGCCGAGCATCCGGATGAGACCGAGGCCGCGGTGCTGGCGCGGGTCGCCGGCAGCTACGGCTCGCCGGAGGAAGTGGCGGCGATCTACCTCGACACCGAGGTCACGGTGGCGCGCGCGCTGCGCTCGCCGCCGCCGGCGCCGCGCAAGGGCGCGATCGCGCGCTTCTTCGGCGTGGCGGCCGACCCGCGCACCTACGGCGCGCTGTTCTACATGCTGCTGTCGCTGGCCACCGGCATCTTCTACTTCACCTGGGTGGTGACCGGCCTGAGCCTGTCGGCCGGACTCTTCATCCTGATCATCGGCATCCCGTTCCTGGTCCTGTTCCTGGCCACCGTGCGGGTGCTGTCGCTGGTGGAAGGCCGGATCGTCGAAACCATGCTGGGCGAACGCATGCCGCGGCGCCCGCTCTACACCGAGCGCGGGCTGCCGTGGATGGAGCGGATCAAGCGCCTGTTCACCGACGCGCGCACCTGGTCGACGATGCTCTACTTCGGCCTGATGCTGCCGCTGGGGACGGTGTATTTCACGATCGCGGTGACCGGCCTGACCCTGACCCTGAGCTTGATCGCCACGCCCTTCGCCTGGCTGTTCGGCGAGCACGCTGGCCTGCGGATCGACGACTGGCACTTCGGTCCCGGCGTCGTCGACGTGGCGCCGGGGCTGGCCCTGCCGCTGCTGTTCGTGCTCGGCGTGCTGGGCTTCTTCGCCATGCTGCACCTGGCGCGCGGCGTCGGCCGCCTGCACGGTGCCATCGCCAAGCAGCTGCTGGTGAAGTCGGCCACGTACTGACGCGGTCGCCGCCGGCCTCGACCGGGGCGTGGCCCCGGGCCGGGCCGGAGGGGGCCGTCATCGCGCACGGCAGTCCGTGTACAGGAAGGGGGCGGGGGCCTGCCGTGGCATCGGCCGGCTCGCGCGCCCTCCACTTCGGGAGAATCCCGTGCGCGACTTCCTGCTGGCTTGCAGCTTCCTTGCCCTGCTCGGGGCGGGCGCCACCCGCGCCGCGACCGTCGAGGTGCAGGTGCGGAACTTCGGTTTCGTCCCCGATGACGTGACGATCAACCCCGGCGACAGCGTGCGCTGGATCAACAGCAGCGGCACCCGCCACACCGTCACCGCCGACGATGGCTCGTACCGCTCCGGACCGGCCAGCACCACCTTCACCTACACGCACCAGTTCGACCGCCCCGGCAACTCGTTCTACTACTGCGAGCCGCATGGTTCGCCGGGCCTGCCGCTGGGCAGCGTGATGAACGGCGTGGTGCGGGTGGCCGGTTCGACCTTCGCGATCAACCAGGGCATCGGCGGCGCCTGGTACGAGCCGGCGACGGCGGGCCAGGGCTTCGTGCTCGACGTCGAGCCCGCGTCGCGCTTCCTGTTCGTGGCCTGGTTCACCTACGACGTGCCCGCAGCGGGTAGCGCGCCCAAACTCGGCGCGCCCGAGCATCGCTGGTTCACTGCGCAGGGCACCTACAACGGACACACGGCGGACCTGCAGGTATTCCAGACCAGCGGCGGCGCCTTCGACGTGCCGCGCACGACCACCACGGCCGCGGTGGGGACGCTGCAATTGCGCTTCGACAGTTGCACCGCGGGCAGGGCCACGT